>Ga0066661_10000261_pt1 | contig 16296 bp, 20 predicted proteins | sample GraSoiAngelo_110_FD_66454 | JGI IMG/M metagenome (GOLD analysis project Ga0066661, IMG submission 66454) | Grasslands soil microbial communities from the Angelo Coastal Reserve, California, USA - 14_0903_12_30cm | ecosystem: Environmental > Terrestrial > Soil > Grasslands | place: USA... | reverse complement strand
CGTCAGCAGCAGCACCAGGCCGCCGGGCCGCGTCAGCCAGAGCGACTTGATGATGAAGTGGTTGTGGATGCTGTGTCCGCCCGCGTTGTGCCGGCGGTCGTGCAGCACCGACTTGCCGAACGGGACGTTGCCGATGACCAGGTCGAACGTGCCCTCCCGCAGCCGCAGGTCGGCGAAGCTCTGGCTCAGAACCTGCGTGTCGGGATAGAGGGCCCTCGCGATGCCGGCGGTGACCGGCTCCCGCTCCACGCCCAGCATCCGGGCGCCGGCCGGCGCGAAGCCGATGAAGTTGCCGGAGCCGCAGCCGGGCTCCAGCACCTGGCCCCCGGCGAAGCCGAGCCGCGCGGCCGCGTCCCAGATCACCTTGACCAGCTCGGCGTCCGTGTAGTGCGCGTTCAGCGTGTTGCGGGCGGCCGCGCTCTGCTCGTCGTGGCTGAGCAGCTCACCCAGCCGCTCCCGCGCCCAGGCGAAATCGGCGCGGGAGGCGTCAAACACCTCGGGGACAGCTCCCCAGCCCGACCAGCGAGCGAGGGCCGCCTGTTCGTCCGGCGTGGCCGCGCGCCCTTCGCGTTCGATGGCGCGCAGCGTGACGATCGCCTCGATGTTGGCGCGGATCCGCGCCACGGCGCCGGACGGCGCGAGGTCGTCCTGACTTGCGGGCCGGAAGCGCGTCGGCTCCACGACCGGCACCGGCGCATCGGCCGCGGCGACCGGGGTCCAGTCGCCGTCCCACAGCGACGCCTGTTCGAGCGCGCCGTCCAGCGTCAGGCGCCGGCCGCTTCGCCGTCCTCCTCGGCCCCCGGCTCCGGCGGGAGCAGCACCGTCTCGGGCAGCACCATCTCCTCGGCCCGCAGCCGGGCCATGTTCAGCCGGCCCACCTTGTCCAGGTAGCTCTCGCCCAGCGGGTCGTCCCCCGCCAGGTCCATCGTCAGCTCGTCGATCCGCTCCGCCGCCTCCTCCCCCAACGTCGAGAAGAAGCTGGTCGGGTCGTCCAACGCCGCCACCCGGCTCGGCAGCCACCGGCGCCAGTGACGCTCGGCCATCGCCCCGTACTGATTCATCGTCCTGCTCCTGTGCGTCGGGGGCGGGCCCCCACAACAGATCGAGGGAGAGTTGGTCCCGCCCGGCCACCCTATTCCTACCGGATCGGCGCATGTCGGTGTCCTCCTCGGTCGAGCGCCGTGGACTCCACGATTGCTGCAGGCAGCGGTCGGGGCTGGCGCGGGCTGCGCTGTCCGGCCGTCAAGCCGCTCCGAACCGTTGCCACGCTCTCATGGGCCGACAGCCCCGCCGTCGCGGCGGCCGCCAGCAAGGCGTCGCGCGCGACCATTTCGTCCACGACGCCGCCGGCCACGAGCTGGCCGAGACGCCAGGCGGCCAGGTTGAGCCGGTGGTTGCGTGTGCCGGCCGGCGCGGACGCGACGGCCTCGGCCTCCTGGCCGATGGCGGCCGCCGCGTAGCCGTCGCCGACGTGGCGGACCAGTTCGGAGAGCGGCCTGGGCGGTCGCGTCGGAGGCGGGAGCGCGAGCCGGACCAGCCAGTCGGGCGCGTCGGGGGGCTCGACGCCAGGCTTCAGCCAGCGATAGACGTCACCGCTGGCGTGACGCGACGGAGGAGCGGTGATCGATCCACCCTCGCCGCGAACGTCGATGCCTGGCGCCAGGCGTCCGACCGAGTTGCGGATCGGCGCGCCGTCGGGCATCCGTACGTAGGCGTGCCAGCCGCCCGACCCCGTGCGCACCCAGGCAGCGCGCAGCGCACCGTGCTCGCGGCCCAGCGCGCGAAGCGATTCCATTCCGACAGCGCCGTCGACGTCGACCACCAGCAGGCCGGAGGCCGCACCCGTCCGGATGCCGACGTTGGCCTGCGGCCATCGCGTCCACCAGCGCCTGATTCGCTGCAGGTCCGTGGTCGCAGCGTGGAACCCGTGCCGGACTAGCGGGTGCTTGCCCGGGTTCGAGCAATCGGGCTGGCCGCAGGCACAGGCCCCGGTGCGGAGCGGCCACCACAGCGGCATGACCGGCCAGCCTCCCGCCGCGTAGCGGCCGGCATGGAGAGCCAGGTCATCGGCGCCTGGAGCAGTGTCTCTGCCGCTCTCTCGCCCATTCTTTACGCGAAATCGCTCGTTCACAACACGTCCAGTGTAGTAGCATTTTCGCGTGTTTAATGCGATTCGCCATCTCGAATGCACTCTATGGGCCTTCCCGACGGCGAGCGCCTGACCCTCAAGGTCGAGGAGGCAGCCGGGCTGCTCGGGATCGGGCGCGAGAAGACGCGCCTGCTGTGCAACTCGGGTGTCATCCCCAGCCTGCGTCTCGGCCGGCGCCTCGTCATCCCAAAGGCACGGTTCCTGAGATGGCTGGACGATCCCGCGTCCCAGCAGGCGCTGGCCGCGCAGGACGCAAGGTGAGGGACAGCGAGATTGGTGGGTTATTCACCACCAATAGTGGAGTATCCTATACAGGACACGAAGGGAGCCCGGCGGCCGTGATCTTGGCCGACCTGCCGCCGGGCAGCTCACGAGGAGCAAGGACATGATGCCGAATCGTCCCGAGTTCGACCGGACAGGAGCGCTCTTCGCGCTCTTCGCGCGGTGAGGCGCGGCAGCGTTTTCCGCCGGTGCACCGCCTGCAAGCGGCGAGTCACCGGCCGAAAGTGCGCCAACTGCGGCGGCGAGCGCACCACCTGGGCGTTCGTCGTCGATCTCGAACCGCCCGGTGCCCCCCGCCGCCAGGTCATGCGGGCCGGGTTCGCGACCAAGGGGGAGGCCGAGGCCGAGAAGGCCAAGCTCCAGGACGACAAGGCCGAGGGCAAGTTCGTCGAGCCGTCGCGGCTCACCGTCGCCCTCTACCTGGAGAGCTGGCGGAAGGGCCTGGAGCTGGAGGACCTGCGGCCGAACACCCGCGAGGAGTGGGACGGCTACGTGCGCAACCACCTCTCCCGCCTGGGGCCGATCCGTCTCCAGCAGCTCAGCGTGCAGCACATCCTCGACTGCTACGCGGAGCTGAGGCGGTCCGGTAACCAGCGGACCGGGGGCGGCCTCTCGCCGAAGAGCGTCTGGAACGTCCACCTGTGCCTCTCGCGGGCGCTCAAGGACGCCGTCAAGCGGCGGCTGCTCGCGGACAACCCGGCGCGCGGCGCGATCAGGCCGCCCAAGGACAAGCCCGACATCCAGTTCTGGACGTCGGTGGAGTTCACCAGGTTCCTCGCCTGGAACGTCGGTCGGGGCGATCTCCACGACGTCGCCCTCTACCAGTTGGCGGTGCAGACCGGGATGCGGCGTGGAGAGCTGCTCGGCCTCCGCTGGTCCGATATCGACTGGGAGGCGCGCACGCTGACGATCCGCCAGTCGCTCAGCGTGCGCCGCCAGGGCGTGGCCAGGTACGGGCCGCCCAAGACGCGCTCCAGCCGCCGGACCATCGACCTGAGCGGCGAGAGCGCCGCGGCGCTCACCGTCTGGGGCTGGTTCCAGGACCGGCACCGGCGGGAGTGGGCGGAGCTGTACCAGGACTCGGGGCTGGTCTTCTGCCACGAGAACGGCGTCGCGCACGACCCGCGGCACGTGGACCGCAGGTTCCTGAAGCACGTCGCCGGGGCGGGGGTCAAGCGCATCCGCTTCCACGACCTGCGCCACTCGTCCGCCGTCATCGGGCTGCGCGAGCTGGGGGAGTGGCCCGACGAGGTCAGCAAGCGCCTCGGTCACGAGTCGGTGGGCTTCACCCTCGACACCTACAGCCATCTCCTGCCCCAGCGCGGCAAGGAGATCGCGAGCGAGTTCGACCGCCTGGTGGAGAAGCGCCGGGCCGCGTGATCCCGTTGTGAGCCCTAGGGCTGAAGGAGTATCAGATGATCGACAGCGTCGGTATCAGGATCGAGTTGAAGAGAGTGGTCGGGGGCCCGGGATTCGAACCCGGGGCCTCACGGTCCCGAACCGTGCGCGCTGCCGGACTGCGCCAGCCCCCGCACAACCTGAGATCCGCATTCTAGCGGCACGCCGGGCTTCGCGCCTGCCACCATGCGGGCATGACCCCTCTCGCGCGCAAGCTGCTCGTCAAGCCTGGCCAGCGTCTTGGTCTCGTAAACCCTCCTCCCGGGTACGCGGAGCGCCTCCTGCCCCTTCCCGACGGCGCCGAGATCGTCGACCTCCAGCCCGGGCTCGACGTCCTCCAGGTCTTCGTCCAGGACCGCGCCGCTCTCGACCGCGAGACCGCCGCCCTGCGCTCGGTCCGGGACGGCGGCATTCTCTGGGTCTGCTACCCCAAGGGCGGCCGGAAGGCCGGGACCGACCTCAACCGCGACCTCCTCTGGGAGGCCCTGGGCGCCGTCGGCCTGACCGGCGTCACCCTCGTCTCCGTGGACGACACCTGGTCCGCCATGCGCTTCCGCCCGACCGCCGACGTCGGCACGTAGCCCCCGCGAGCGCCCTACGCCGCCCGGGTCCACCCCACCCCGTCCCACAGCCACGTGTCGTTCAGCACCGGCTCGTCGCCCGCGCCCCCGAACAGCACCACCCGGCCCCGCGCGGCGTCGTACGCCATCCCGGGCATCAGCCCCGTCGTCGACCGTACCGGCGGCGACTGGAGCGGCGCCTGCTCGATCCACGTGATGCCGTCCCACGTCCACGTGTCGTTCTTGCCGAGGCCGCCGAACAGCACGATCGTCCGGTCGCGCTCGTCCGTGACCGTCTGGACCGGGTCGCGCCTCGGCGGCGTGATGACGAACGCCGAGGACCAGGACCGGCCGTCGAACTCCCACTGCTGGACGGGCGTGGCCGCGACGTCGTCGGCCATCGCGACCAGGACGCCGCGCACCGGATCGACCGAGAGCCAGGCCTGGCTGGGCGCGGGCCGCGTCTTCGGCGTGGACCCGGTGTACGCCATCTCGGCGCTGGAGCGCGGGCTCGGAGCGTGCCGCGGGCGGAGCTGGCGCCAGACCCGCCCGTTCCAGGCCCACGTGTCGGCGAAGAAGGCGTTCACGGTCTGCCCGCCGAACAGCACCACCTCGCCCCGGGCGCCGTCGAACGCCATCGCGGGGGCTGAAGCGCGCCGGCGGCGCGGCGGCCGCGCCGGCGGCACCACGACCGGGGGGTCGGCCGCCACCGGCACGACCCCGCACGCGGTCACGGCCAGCACCACGAACGCGAGTCGCAGACTGCTCGGTCTCATCGCAAGGAGACGCAACGCCGCCGAGCGCCGGAGGTGACTCAGCCGCGCGGCGCCGTCAGCTCCGTGGGCACCGCCATCAGCGTGGCCGTCGCCTCCGCGATCCGCGTGCCGTCGGACAGCCGGTCGATCGTCGCCTCCGCGTACACCAGCGTCCGCCGGATCCGGTCCACCCGCCCCACCACGCGCACCCGCTCCCCGATCCCCAGCGGCTGCCGGTAGCGCACCTCCAGCTTGCCCGTCAGACCCGGGCGGCCGGCGTGCCAGCCGGCCCAGCCCACGGCCTCGTCCAGCATCAGCGCCACCATGCCCCCGTGCACCATCCCCCGCCAGCTCTGGAACCGCGCCGGAACCTCGTACTCGCAGACGGAGCCCTCCTCCGTCGGGACGAACCGCATCTTGAGCCCGTCCTCGTTCTGATCCCCGCAGCCGAAGCATCGGCCGTCGTACGTGACACCCACGGGGTATAACGGTAGCCATGGCAGTCGTGCTGGAGCATCTGCTCGTGGAGGACGCGCTCCCGGCCGTCCTCGTCACCCTCAACCGGCCCGAGCAGCGCAACGCGCTCTCCATGCCCCTGATGCGCGAGCTCACCGAGGAGCTGGAGCGCCAGAGCGCCCGGCCCGAGGCGCGCGTGATCGTGCTGCGGGCGAACGGCCCGGCGTTCTCCGCCGGACACGACCTGCGCGAGCTGGTCGATCGGACGCTCGAGGACGAGCAGGAGATCTTCGAGGTCTGCACCCGGATGATGGAGACGATCCAGCACATCCCGCAGCCCGTGATCGCGGCGGTCGGCGGCATCGCGACCGCGGCCGGCTGCCAGCTCGTGGCCACGTGCGACCTGGCCATCGCCGCCGAGGGCGCGCGGTTCGCCACGCCCGGCGTCCGGATCGGCCTCTTCTGCTCGACGCCGATGGTCGCCGTCAGCCGCAGCGTCGGCCGCAAACGGGCCCTGGAGATGCTGCTGACCGGCCGGCCCATCGACGCCCACACGGCCGCCGAGTGGGGCCTGGTCAACCGCGTGGTGCAGGCGGCCGAGCTCGACGCGGCCGCGCTGGAGCTGGCCCGCCAGATCGCGTCCGCCAGCCCGCTCACCCTGCGGATCGGCAAGCAGGCCTTCTACCGGCAGATCGACGTCGGCCAGGACGAGGCCTACCGCCTGATGTCGCGGACGATGGCCGAGAACGCGATGACCTGCGACGCCCAGGAGGGCATGACGGCGTTCCTGGAGAAGCGCCAGCCGACCTGGCGCGGCGAGTAGGAGCCCCTCAGCCCGGGAACGTCAGCAGCGGCGTCGACCACAGGTACAGCGCGCCCGCCGACAGGCCCAGCGCCAGCACGTCCACCACGAACACCAGCCAGCCCAGGCACCCCAGGCAGCCGCCGGACCGGGCCGACGACCTGGCCGGCTGGACCGGCACGACCGGCGCGATCACCGGCGTGGCGTAGTACGGCTGCTGCGCGGCGCCGGGCACGTAGCCCGACGGCGCCGGCGGCGTGTAGCTGGGGCCGAACGTGCCCTGGGGCGGCCCCGCCGCCGGAGCCGTGACGGTTGGCTGGGGCGGCCCACCCGGCGCGGGCGGATAGCCCGCGGCCGGCGGGTAGCCCGACGGCTGAGACGGCTGCCACTGCTGCGCCCCGTACGCCCCGGGCGGGCCCGGCGGCACGACCACCGTCGTGGCCGGCGCGGCGCGCCGCCCGCGCCGCCGGAACGGCCGCGTGATCAGGCCCAGGAACCACAGCAGGACCAGCACGCCCGCCACCACCGCGGTGACGTTGCGCACGAGCACCAGCCGCTGCACCGTCTCGTCCAGCGGCGCCGCGCCCGAGCCCCGCACCGCGTCCCGGTGCGGCGCGCCGGTGGCGCCCTCGGTGGCGGCCGTGGCCACAAACAGGTCGCCCCCGGCGGCCGTCTGCACCCCGGCGATGCCCATGCCCCAGTGGCCCGCGGCCGGGTTGCTCACCGTCAGGACGGCGAAGCCCGCGCCCCGGGTGATCGACGCGCCCGGGTAGCCCTGGCCCACCGCCCTGCCCGCCGGGTCCGTCACCCGCAGGTCGAGCTGCGAGCCCGGCCAGCTCAGCGTGACGGACAGGCGATGGCGGCCCGCCGGCACCGTGAAGCCCTGGCTCTGGGCCACCTGGCCCTGCGTCACCGTGCCCCGCTGCTCGGCCAGCAGCTCGCCCGCCAGCGACTGGTGGCACGCCAGCAGGTCGCCGCCCAGCGGCGACGTCCCGTCCACGTACCGGAAGCCGCCTCCCGTCCGGCTGGCGATGTTCAGCAGCAGCTGCTGGTCCACGTCGGCCGGCGTCTCGCCCAGGCCGATCGTGCAGATCGGCACCTTCCCCGCCGCCGCGCGCTGGACCGGGCCGGACAGCACCTCATCGTCGCTCATGCCGGTGTTGTTCCAGCCGTCGGTCAGCATGATGATCGACGGGTTGGCCTGGCCCTGCAGCAGGTCCAGCGCCGCCGCCAGCCCCGCGCCCATGTTGGTCGAGCCCTCGGTCCGGAGGCCCTGGACCGGCGCCGTCAGGCCGCTGACTGAGGGCGTCAGCTGGGCCACCACCGCCGAGTCGTCGCTGAACGTGACCAGCCCGACCCGGTCGTCGGCCCCGGCGTGGTCCCGCTCCAGCTGCACGGCCGTCAGCAGCTGGGTCGCGGCCACCTTGAGCGCCGCCAGCTTGCTGATCGACGCCGGGTCCACGTTGTGCTGCTGCAGGTACGTGTCCAGCTGCGACTGGAGCTGGAGCAGGTCGGGCAGGCCCATCAGCCCGCCCGCGATCACCGACAGCGGCACCTTGTGCCCGGGCTTCGCCTGCTCGACCAGGCGGCCCAGCGCGTCCTGCTCCTGCTGGAGCTTCGCCGCCTGCGGGAAGTCGGGCGGGATCCGCGCCGGCTCGTCCATCGACCCGGACACGTCCAGCACCAGGACGGTGGTGGAGCCGTCGGCCGCCGCCGCGGGCACGGCCCCCACCCACGCCGACCAGGGCAGCGCGATCGCCGCCACCGGGATGAGCAACGCGCGCCGCAGGGCGGTTTTCACGGCCGGGAGTATGGGTCAACGGACCCACCCTCGCACGCGCGCTTCCGAGGTTGCCCACCCGCGGCGGGACGAACGCCCATCTCCACAGCGCGGCAGCCTCGCAGCGGCCGCCAAAGGATCGCTAAAGGCGCGTCAGGTGCGGCACGACCAGCGCCCGTCCAGGCGCAGCTTGGTGGCCGTGCTGGACAGGTTGGTGAGCGTCGCCGACAGCGTGCCCGACTCCTCGCCGAGCCCGACCGTGAACGTCGCCGCGTCGCCGGCCGACGTCTCCCAGACCGCCGAGCCGTCCGGCCGGGCCACCTGCACGACCACGTCCGGCGCCCGGTACGTGCTGGGCCCGCGGTACGGCCGCACCGTGACCAGCACCTCGTACACGTCGGCGCCCACCGGCCCGTACAGCGCCGACGCCCACGCGCCCGCCGACCGCGAGTTGCGGCCGGAGCACTCGCTGCGCGCCGCGTCGCTGTCCGGCAGCACGCGCGTCATGCCCCCGTCGACGTCGCCCGTGAACGTCAGCGCCTGGGGCCAGCTCCCGCCGGCGGCGGGCGCGAGCGCCGGCGACGGCGCGACGGACGGCCGCGGCGCCGGAGCCAGCTCGGCCGCCCGTCCAGAGCAGCCCGCGAGCGCGAGCGCGAGCAGCAGCGCGGCCACGCCGCGCGTGATCACCCTGGCCATGCAGGCGCGGACTGTAGCAGCCGCGGCTCCCGGACGGCAAAGCTGTGATCTCATTGCTACTGATGGGTACGGAGCGAACCCCGGAGGCGCTGGGGACCGCGATGCGCTCGATCGAGGCGGCCTTCCTGGTGGACGCGCGGGGCGCGACGCTCGAGGGCGCCGCCGAGATCTGGCTGGTCCGCCACGGCGACTGCTACGACGACATCAGGGACGAGGACCCGCCGCTCTCGCCCCGCGGCCGCGAGCAGGCGGGCCGCCTGGCCGAGCGGGTGCGGCGCCTGCAGGTGGAGGCGGTGTACGCCAGCCCGATGCGGCGGGCGCGGGAGACGGCCGCCGCGATCTCGGCCGACGTGCGGATCGACGACCGGCTGGTCGAGGTCCACACCGAGCTCGAGAACGGGCACGTGCACCCGGCCGAGCTGCCCGAGGACGTGCTGGCGCGCATGCGCGGCGCCGTCACGGACGTGGTGGAGGCGCACCCGGGCGGCCGGGTCGTGATCGTCGGCCACGCGCTCTCGATCATGAGCTACCTCTGCGACGTGCTCCGGCTGGAGTTCGGCACGCTGCGCATCCTCCCCTACTACACGAGCGTGAGCGTCGTCCGCGTGCTCGGCGACCGGCGGATGGCCGGCAGCCTGGCCGACGTCGCCCACCTGGAGGAGTGAGCGTGGAACGCGAGGAGCAGATCCGCGCCGACCTCGAGCGGTACCTGGGCGAGCCGGTCCGGGACGTCCGGCCCATCCCCGAGGGCCACTCCGGGTTCACGTACTGGGTCCAGCTGGACGGCCGGCGCACGGTCATGCGCCTGCCCCCGCCCGGCGCGCGCATCGCCGGCCCGGCGGACATCCCGCGCCAGGGCCGCCTGATGGACGCCCTGCACCGGCACGGGCTGCCGGTCCCCGCCGTGCTCCGGATGACCGACGAGCCGGTCGTGGACGGCCGGCCCTTCTACCTGCTGGAGGCGGTGGACGGCGACCGCATCGAGAAGGTGGTCGGCACGGTGTCCAACGAGCGGATCGCGGCCTCGGCCGTCGACGTGCTGAAGCAGCTCCAGCGGGTGCCGCTGGCCGAGAGCGGGATCGGCGACGAGCCCCCCGCCAGCCTGGACTACGAGATCGGCCGCTGGACGTGGCTGATGGACCGGGCGCCCGTGGAGCTGACCGGCGAGGCGCCGGCCGTGGCCGAGCTGCTGCGGACCACGCGGCCGCCGGAGCGGCCGCCCGTGCTCGTCCACGCCGACTTCCACTACGGCAACATGCTGTTCCGCGACGGCCGGGTCGTCGCGCTGCTGGACTGGGAGATCGCCCAGGTCGGGCAGCCGCTGCTCGACCTGGCCTGCCTGATGGTCGTCGCCCAGGCCAGCCGCTCGGGGACCGAGCGGGTGCCCGGCGGCGGCGCGGTGGCGGTGCCGGACGAGGTGCTGCTGACGCTGTACGGCGCCGACTCCGCCGAGTTCCGCTGGTACCTCGGCTTCACCTATTACAAGTACGCGGCGATCTTCGGCTACAACCTGATGCTGCACCGGCGGGGCAAGCGGCCCGACCCCTCGTACGAGGAGCGGACGACCACGATCATGGACTTCATCGCGGAGGCGCACCGCCTGCTCCGCCGTGGTGACGGTGACCACAGGGAGGTGGGTTGATGGCCTGGGATTTCTCCACGGAGCCCGAGTTCGACCAGAAGCTCGACTGGATGCGCGAGTTCGTCCGCGAGGAGGTCTTCCCGCTGGAGGTGCTGGAGACCGACGAGGCGACGTTCATGCGCGTCGTCCGCTCGCTCCAGGACGAGGTCAAGAAGCAGGGGATGTGGGCCGCGCACCTGCCCCCCGAGCACGGCGGCCAGGGCTTCGGCCAGGTCAAGCTGGGCCTGATGCACGAGATCGACGGCATGTCCACGTGGGCGCCGCTGGTCTTCGGCAACCAGGCGCCCGACTCGGGCAACTCCGAGGTGCTGGCGATGTTCGGGACGCCCGAGCAGAAGGAGCGCTGGCTGGAGCCGCTGCTCGCCGGCAAGATCCGCTCCGGGTTCTCGATGACCGAGCCCATGCACGCCGGCTCCGACCCGGTGAACATGTCCACCACCGCCGTCCTGGAGGGCGACGAGTGGGTCATCAATGGCCACAAGTGGTTCACGTCGAACGGCCTGATCGCCGACGTGCTGCTGGTGATGGCCGTCACCGACCCGGACGCGGCGCCCTACGAGCGGACGTCGATGTTCCTGGTCCCCACGGCCACGCCGGGCGTGAACCGGCTCCGCAACATCCCGACGATGGCGGGCGGTCACGAGCAGTTCGGCCACGGCCACTCCGAGATCAAGTACGAGAACGTCCGCATCCCGCGCGACAGCATCATCGGCCGCCGCGGCGAGGCGTTCCGGATGGCGCAGCTGCGCCTCGGCCCCGGCCGCATCCACCACTGCATGCGCTGGCTGGGCCAGGCGCGGCGGGCGTTCGACATGCTGTGCGAGCGGTCGCTCCAGCGCGAGGCGTTCGGCGGCCCGCTGGCCCAGAAGCAGACGGTGCAGAACTGGATCGCCGACTCCGCGGCCGAGATGCACGCCGCCCGGCTGATGACGCTGCACGCGGCCTGGACGATCGACCAGCACGGCTCGACGGCGGCGCGCCGGGAGATCGGGCTGATCAAGTTCTTCGGGGCGAAGGTCCTGCACGACGTGATCGACCGGGCGATCCAGATCCACGGCTCCTGGGGCTACTCCAGCGACCTGCCCCTGGAGGCGATGTACCGCCACGCCCGCGCGGCCCGGATCTACGACGGGGCGGACGAGGTGCACCGGCAGACCGTGGCGCGGCACATCCTCCGCGACTACGAGCGGCCCGACGGCTGGCTGCCCCGCGAGCACATCCCCACGCGGCGCGAGGCGGCCCAGCGCAAGTTCGCCGCCCTGCTGGAGGAGGCGACCGCGAACCTCTGAGCGGCGGTGGCGCCCGCGCCGCTGGTAGCTTCGTCCCATTGACCGGTCCACGTCTCTGGGGGAGGCTGTCTGCACATGGCTACTGAACGGCTCGGCGCCGGCCTGAAGGCCGGCGGAGGCATCCTGCGCGAGTTCCGCACGTTCCTGCTCCGGGGCAACGTGGTCGACCTGGCGGTCGGCGTCGTCATCGGCGTCGCGTTCACCGGCGTCGTCCAGGCGCTGGTCAAGGACCTGATCACGCCGCTGATCGCCGCCATCGGCGCGAAGCCCGACTTCGGCACGCTGGCGTTCACCCTCAACCACAGCCTGTTCCGCTACGGCGACTTCCTCAACGCCCTGCTCAGCTTCGTCATCATCGCCGGCGTCGTGTTCTTCCTGGTGGTGATGCCGGTGAACCACCTGGTCGCACTCTCGCAGCGGAACAAGGCCGCGCCCCCCGTGACCACGCGCGAGTGCCCCGAGTGCCTGAGCCGGATCCCGCTCGAGGCCCGCCGCTGCGCGTACTGCACCGCGGAGGTCGTGCCGGTCGGCGCCGACGCGCCCGCCTGAGCCGTGGGGGGCCTGCGCAAGCCGGTGTTCCTGGTGGCGGTGGCGCTCGTCGCCATCGCCGTCCTGATCGAGCTCGGCTCGCTGGCCCTGCCCCAGCCGGCGCAGCAGCCGGGGGCGGCGGTGGCCGCCCTCTGCGCGGAGTCCAGCCCGCCCCCCGGCTGCGCCAGCCCGGCCGGCCGGGCCGGCCTGACCAACCAGGTCGAGCGGGCCCAGCTCAGCCAGCCGCCGACGCCCGGCCTCGGCGTCCCCGCGATCGTGCTGGTGGACGCGGTGCTGCTGCTGGTGCTCCTGGTGATGGCGACGGCGCTGGTCGTGCCCGCCCGCATCCACGGGCGGGTGCAGGGGATCGTGGGCGCGGTCGTCTCGGTGCTGGTCATCCTCGCCGCCATCGCGACCGCGTTCCGGGCGCTGGCCCAGCTCGTGCTGATGGTCAGCCTCCTGCTCGCGTTCCCGTTCGGCACGATCGTGTACCTGATCATCTGGGGCTTCTTCCCGCGCGGGGCCGCGGCGGTCGCGCTCGGCCTGCTGCTGCTGATCAAGATCGTCGCGGCGATCTGCCTGGCGGCGGCGCACCAGGCCTTCACGACGGACAAGGGCCTGCTGCTGATCGTCGCCGCCTCGCTGGTCGCGGGCCTGGTCGTGAGCTTCCTGCACGGGTTCGTGCCCGGCTTCCTGGTCAGCATCACGGACGCGATCGCGGCCATCGTGGTCGCGATCATCGGCATCATCGTCGCGCTGCTCGCGCTGGGCGGGTCCGTGGTGTCCGTCGTCCGCGCCGTCCGGCCGCAGGTCTGACCGTACGCACGGCGACGTAGGCGGCATACGTCACACGGCGTGGTGCGGATTCCGCGCCCGGCCGGACGACGGCGTATGGCCTTCGCCCCTACGGTAGACGGCATGGAGCGCGTGATCGACAACCCGATCAGCGGCGAGCGCATCGTGATCCGGGAGAGCGGGGCGCAGACCTGCGGCGAGCTGCTGGCATTCGACCTGTTCCTCCCGCCCGGCGGCCACGTCCCGGCCGGGCACGTGCACCCGGTCCAGGAGGAGCGGTTCACCGTGGTCACGGGCCGCATGAGCTTCCGTCTGGGCCGCCGGACGATCGTCGCGCAGGCCGGCGACACCGTGGTCGTGCCGCCGGGGACCGCGCACTGGTTCGGCAACCCCGGCACCGAGGTCTCTCACGCGCGCGTCGAGGTGCGGCCGGCCCTGCGGACGGAGGAGCTGTTCGAGATGACCGAGGCCATGGCGGGGGCCGGACGCTTCCTGGGCACCCGGCTGCCCCGCCTGACGGACCTGGCGCTGCTGCTCCTCGAGTTCCAGCGCGAGGTCGGCGTGCCGGACGTGCCGGCGTTCCTGGTCCGCCTGGTGCTGGCCCCGCTGGCCTGGCTGGCCCGCCGCCGGCGGCGGCCGGTGCCGGCGTAGCCCGGGCGGCGGTCAGGCCGCGATCCGGAGCGCGATCGAGGCCACGACCGGCGCCAGGTACACCAGCGGGTAGGGAATGTGCGAGTACCAGCGCGCCCGCACCACGGTGACGACGGCGCCGGTGAAGTAGACCACCAGGCCGATCTCGGCCGCGACGCCGATGAGCGGCACGAGCAGGCCGGTGACCAGGCCGGCCGCGCCCGCGATCTTGGCGGTGCCCAGCCAGGGCCACCACGACCGGGGGACGCCGTAGTCGCTCAGGGCCTGGACGACCCACCCGGCGCGGAAGAAGACGGCGAACGCCGAGTAGGCCACCCAGGCGGCGGCCAGGACGGTGACGACAACGTAGGCGGTGGACATCGGATCCTCCTCGGTGACGGCTGGTCGTTCACGAAGGGGACGGCGTCCGGGCGGGGAATGTGACGCGGCCGCGGCCTCTCATCGCGGTCTCATACGGGTCGGCTGGAATGCGCCCGATGGCTCGCCGCGTCCTGCTCCCGCTGATCGCGATCGCCCTGCTGGAGGCGTGCGGATGCGCGGGCGCGCGGGCCGGCGGCCGCGCACCCGTGGCGGCCCCGTCGCCGCAGCCCGCCGGCGCCGGCTGCTCCCTCTCCCCTAGCGGCGGGCTCGCCCGCCGGAGCATCACCGAGCGGTCCACCGCCCGGACGTACGAGCTCCACGCGCCGAACGGCCTCGCGGCCGGGAGCCGCGTGCCGCTCCTGGTCAGCCTCCACGGCCTGGGCGCCGGCGCGGCCATCCAGGACGCGGCCACCGGCTGGTCGTCGTTCGCCGACCGGCAGGCGGCGGCCGGCGCGCCGTTCGTCCTGGCCCTGCCCGACGGGCTGGCCACGCTGTGGTACTGGGGCGCCGAGGACTCCGGCGACGTGCGCTTCGTGTTCGACGTGATCGCCGACGTGGAGGCCTCGGGCTGCGTCGACCCGGCGCGGATCTACGTGGACGGCTGGTCGGAGGGCGCGTTCATGGCCCAGCGCATGGCCTGCGCCAGCGGCGACCCCGCCGTGGACCCGCGCGGCGCCGTGATCGCGGCGGTGCACGGCTACGCGGGCGGCGACCCGGGAATCGCCCTGCCCCGGTCGTGCCAGCCCCAGAAGCGGAAGGCGCCGGCGCCGGCCATCCTCCTGTCGCAGGGCCTCGACGACACGCTGGTCGATCCCCGGAAGCTGGGCTTCCCCGCCCTCGCCGCGTGGGGGACGCGCTACGCGTGCCGGCCCGCGGCGGCCCCGTACTCGCGGGCCCAGGAGCTCGGCGGCTGCTCGGCCGGCGGCCCGGTGGCGTGGTGGCCGATCGACGGCTTCGGTCACCTCGAGTGGAGCTGTCCCGCCGATCCCACGTGGCACAATCGCGGCGTCTGGCAGTTCCTCACGAAGCGCACCGCGCCCACTGCCACGACCTGCTCCTGATCAGCCGGCCTTCGCGGCGCACCCCGACTTCTGGTCGGACCCGCACGTCAGCGTCAGCGTGCTGCCGTCCTGGCGCCAGACCAGGTCCACGCTGGCGTGGCCCGCGTCCAGCGTCTCGGTGTCCGTGACCTCCGGCTTCGGCTGCGTGAGCACGGCCGTCAGCGAGCTCCCCGCCGTCAGCCGGACGCTGAGCCGCCTGGCCAGGAACCCGCTCCGCAGCCGGTACTCGCACCGCTGCCCCGCCGCCAGCGTCAGCGTCCCGCCCCGTCCGCAGCCCGCCGGCACCACCACGTCCCCGCTCCCCGCCGGCAGCACCAGCACGCTCCCCAGCCGCTGCGCCAGGCCGTCGCTCCGGACGTCGCCGCCGCCGCCGCCCTGGCGGGCGCCGGCGGCCGTGGCCACCACGTACAGCACGACCACCACCGCCAGCACCGCGAGGATCAGGAGCTGGCGCCGGTTCAACGGGATCAGCCGGCGGATGGCTGCCGCTCTACCGCCGCGTGGCCTTGACCGGCACCGTCTGCGGGCTCCCCGGCGCGTTGTCCACCACCAGGAGCTGGCCGCCGAACGTGTTGGCCTCCGCCGAGCCGCCGGTCACGAACGCGTGCGTGAGGACGACCACGACCTGGCAGGTCTGCCCGCCCGCCAGCGTCACGCCGTCACACGCGGAGAGGAGCTGGAACGCCGACGCGAGGGGGTTGCTCTCGACCAGCTTCACGCTGGCGATCGTGAACGGCGTGCCGCCGTTGTTCTTGACCGTGACCACCGTGGCCCCCGGCGCGTAGGTCGACGAGTCCTTCGGGGCCGTGATGAAGACGCTGGCCGGCGTGAACAGGACCGCCGCCGCGGTGCCCTGGCCGAAGCCCGCGAACGTCAGCGGCGCCGGGGAGTCGGCGCCAGGCGCCTTCACCACCAGCAGCGCCGTCCGCGAGCCCTGGCCCGTGGGCTGGAACCCGAGCTGGAGCTGGCAGCTCGCGCCGGCCTTCAGCGGCGTCCCGGCGCACGTGCTCGCCAGCACCCTGAAGTCCGCGGCCTCCGTCCCCGCCACGGTGACGGTCACGTTCGCGTCCGCCCCGCCGCTGTTCTTGATCA
>Ga0066661_10000260_pt1 | contig 16305 bp, 14 predicted proteins | sample GraSoiAngelo_110_FD_66454 | JGI IMG/M metagenome (GOLD analysis project Ga0066661, IMG submission 66454) | Grasslands soil microbial communities from the Angelo Coastal Reserve, California, USA - 14_0903_12_30cm | ecosystem: Environmental > Terrestrial > Soil > Grasslands | place: USA... | reverse complement strand
ACACGACAACGGTCAAAGCGAAAGCTAAGAAGCAGGCCGCAGTGAGCGCTCAGACGACTACGTCGGCGAAAACAGGGGCGAAAACGTCCGCCAGCATGGCTGGGACGCGCTCTCATCGGCGCGCTAATGTAAGCGCCCAGACAAGTTCGTCTGCGACGGTGGACCGCAACCGGATGCGAAATACATCCGTGAACGCTCACAATGAGACAATGGTCAATCGCCAGCGCGAACGAAACATCGCAATGACCGAGCGGGTGAAAAAACAAGAAAACGTCAATGTTCGTGACAAGACTAACGTTCGCGTGAACGTGAACGATAGGACCCGGTTCACGAACGTCACTCGGGTCACATCCAACGGACGGATTTTCGATCGGGCCGTGTTTCGAATCAACGATCGGCGTCTTCACTTAGGGTTTCACGACCGAATCTTCTTTATCAACAACTTCTCCGAAGTCGTGGTGATAAACGGATGCTCGTTCTTTTTAGACGACGGCATTTTTTGGCCGGCGTTTATTATTGGCGAGAACTGCGTGCATCCTAGAAACGTAGTGTTCGTTGCCGTGGATTAAGGATTAACCGCGGGGCGCGGGGACGCTCCCGTGCCTCGCACAACTCGAAGAGCCGCATGGTGGAAACATCATGCGGTTTCTTCTTGCTACGCAACAGTCTCGACGCTGGGGCTTGAGCTAAGATCGACAATCGCAGTGTCACGTGGGGCCAGGGTTCAGCTCTGGTCCCTTTCTCCATTCTGCGAGGGAGACGCAACAAATGTTCAGGACAAAATTCCCAAGCCGGATCAAACTTTTGGCAAACTGTCCGAGGCAGTGCGATTTGTCGTTATTGGGTTCTGACCCAGCCCCTAAAATTCATGCGCGTCCTTATTGTCGAAGATGAAGTCCGATTGGCGCGACACATCGCTTCGGCACTGATCGAGGCTGGTCATGATCCGGTTGTAATTCACGATGGCGAAGTCGCCCTGCACGAAGTGGTGGGCGCCGCTTTTGATTTGATCGTGCTAGATATCGGCCTGCCCCGGATGAACGGTTTTGAAGTGTTGCGCCGCCTGCGCTCGCGACATGTCACCAGCCGTGTTCTGGTGCTTACCGCGCGCGGTGAGGTCAAGGATCGTGTAACTGGACTGCGGCTTGGCGCGGATGATTATTTGGCCAAGCCATTTGCGATGCAGGAATTGGTCGCACGCGTGCGCGCACTCGGACGCCGTTATGCGGAAGAACCGGCACTCAACTTGCGCGTCGGCGATCTCAGGCTTCATCTGGCGAGTCACGAGGTATACCGCGGCGCGAGACTAATCGAGCTTTCCGTCCGTGAACTGATGCTGTTGAAAGTGCTAATGCGTGAGCCTGGCCGTGTCTTCACGCGCACCGAATTGTGCGAACGGGTCTGGGAGCACGAGCACGAATACGACACCAAGCTGGTGGAGGTTTTCATTGGACGGTTGCGAAAGAAAATCGGCGAGCCGCAACTGATTCAGACGGTGCGCCACGTTGGCTACGCGATTCGCGAACCATCATAAAGCACGGTCGCTGTTCCGGAAACTCGCACGTCCTAGACAAAAGATCAGATGCTAGAAAAGAGCGGATTGATTACGCCCCCGACGGTCTGCAGAAGTAACAACGGCGTTACTTTTCCGGTACGGCGCGCGACCGAAATCGCTGCGATTCTACGGGTATGAAGGCAATAACTAGATTTACGCCGTCATTATTGCAAAATTCAACAATCACGAAAATCCCGTTCACGATCATCTCTTCGCTCTCATTGAACGGCAGATTCAAAGCCATCCGTATCCTCGTGCTCACAGGATTGGCGGCCGTCGGCCTGATAACAAGCATGTTGCCGGCGTGGGGTGCGCGGAACATCAGGGCCCGTTTCCAAGGGCTGGGCCAGATGCCGGGCGTGGTGATCCAGCCGGGCGAGTGCGGCACGCAGGCCTTCGGTATTTCCGGTGACGGCAACGTAATCGTCGGCGCTGGATGCGTCCCTTCGTCGCAACCAGGAGGCTTCGTGGACCAGGCGTTTCGGTGGACAGTAACCGGCGGCTATCAGCTGCTCGGCGACCTCGGAAGCGGCATCAGCGACGCGTACGCCGCCTCGTTCGACGGCTCGGTAGTCGTCGGGTCATCGCCGCCGCCCGAAGCCTTTTTTGGCTCCTTCCGGTGGACCGCCACACAGGGAATGATGGCGGTGCCGGTCGGCTGCTGCCCCAATGCGGTCACTGACGACGGCACGATGGTCGCCGGCGGTAACGCTTGGTGGAAGACCTCCGGGGAGACCGGAAACTTCGGCGACGGGTCGTGCACTGACCCTCAAGCGCCCCTCACCATGGTTGACCTCTCGGCAGACGGGTCGCTGGCGGCGGGCTCTGGCAAGGGCGGTCTCGATATGTTCGGGCAGCAAGCCACCAACGCTTACCAGTCGACGCCGACGGGTAATTGCCAAGACATCGACGCGGTCTTCAACCGTAACAGCGATGCGAGTGGCATCTCCGCCGACGGCTCAACGATTGTCGGCGAGGCCCAGGACTCACAGGGCCACTATCGGGCGTTTCGCTGGACCGCCTCCACCGGGATGGTTGATCTCGGTACGCTCGGCGGCAACAACTTGCTCAGCAACGCACTGGCGACCAATCAGGACGGCAGTGTGGTCGTGGGCACATCGTTGACCACCAGTTCGCCCGACTCCAATCACGCCTTCATCTGGATCGCCACACGCGGAATACAGGACCTCCAGACGGTGTTGAAGAACCATGGGGCGCGCATACCCAATGGGTGGATTCTGCAGGTCGCTACCGACATCTCGGAGGACGGCACCGTCATCACGGGATACGGCATCAGCCCGCCCGTGCAAGGGTCCAACTTCGGGCAAACCGAGCCGTGGCGCGCAGTCCTTCCCCTACGATGACCGCGGTAAAGGTGCTTAACGACGAGCGATTCCACGCCGGAGAATTCGCGATCTCGTTAGCGATCAATCAAAATCAGTAGAGAAAGGAATATCAGTATGATTTGTGGAAGCGTGAAAAAATTCGGAGTGATTCGCAGACTCGCATTAGTTAGTTTGTTCCCCAAACGGCTCCAGCACAGAGCTCAGCGGTGAAGAACTTTGGACAATGAACTGCCAACGCTGTCACAATATTCGGCCACCGACAATGTACAGTGGCGCGCAATGGGATGTCATCGTTCATCACATGCGCGTCAGGGCGAATATTCCCGGAGCGGAACAACGCGCGATCGTTGAGTTTCTGAAATCGTCTTCGCATTAAATCTTCCAGGCGGTCAGCAAGATTAGCGAGCGCGTTACCGCATCACGTTTGCGACCGAACGACTGCGAATCATCTAGGCAATCATTTGAAAGCAGTTGCAGCTCTCGCCGTTCTCATAGCAGCGCTCTTTTTTATTCCACTTGCCCTGTCAGTAGAACTAACGGAGCCGGCAGGGGCTGCCCACGCGTATCCAGCATTGCTCGATCTAAACGGACAAAAGCTCGCTAACGGGGAGTTTATGCAGTGGGTTCAGAATGAGCGACTTCACGTTACCATCAGGTACCAGTTCAGTGACGGCCAGCTCTTTAAAGAGGCGTTCAAACAAAAGCCAGAGCTCATCCAGGAAGAATGGTTGTGGAAAGAGAGCAAAAACGGAAATCTGTCTCGTGAGTTTGCTGTGAATTTTCTATCGAAGACGGCGACGGCACAGAACTATCAGGATAGCGAGCTCAAACATTGGTCTGAGAGCATAGACGTTGAAACGGGCCGGACTTTTGCAGGGTTTGGATTCACGCTCTCGCTCCAGAATCTGCGGAAGCGCCTCGTTGATGGAGACCAAATCGAACTTAAAGCAGTCGGCTTCACACCGAAGCCGCGCGCGGTTACGGTCGAAATTTTACACGGTGGTCTCGATCAGATGCGGATGGGGGGCCGGCTCCTTAAAGGCGATCGCTTCGTAATCCATCCAGAGATCCCGTTGATTGCCAAATTATTTATCCATGTGCCGGACACGCAAATCTGGCCGACGAATCCTCCACCCGCTGGCTTCCTCCGGTGGGAAGGGCCAGTTGTGTTGCCGAGCGATCCGCTTATTCGTGTCGATCTCCTCCCCGGCGGCCAAAGCGGACCGGCAGAGCCGATTGGCAGCAGACGGACAAAGTAAGCCGCAGGGTCAAGCGATGCGCCGCCATTAATCCACACCGTGCGCCACGTTGGCTACGCGATTCGCGAACTGTCATAAAATGCCGACGCGCTGCGTCGGCAACTCGTAGATCGGAGACAAGAGATTAAACGTTAGAAAAGCGGATTGACTCACGCATTCTGACAGTCCGCAAAAGTAACAACGGCGTTACCTTTCCGGTGCGGCGCGCGACGATATTTTCAAATCCTCGGCGGGTTTAATTTTTACAAACCCATAAGATTATGAACTGGAAAAAAATCATTCTCCTCAGTTGTGTGCTACAGTGCGTTTTCGCGGTCTCGACTGCGACGGCGCAGATGAGAGGGCACGGTACTTCGACGGCGCGGATGCCGATGCGCCATGCTCCCATGCTAGGTTCGACAGGGCGGATGTCGATGCAGCGGGCTCCAATGCTAAACTCCGCATCCGGCTTTCGTCGCTTCCACCGTTTCAACGACGGGGACTTTGATCGCGATGATCGGTTTCGTCGCTTTCGACGTTTCAACGAAATCATTATTTTCGATGACTTCGGTTTTCCGTTCTTTCCGTTCCCTCCATTCCCTCCGTTTCCTCCGTTCTAATTACCCGCATCCCTACTACCAGGATCCTGGAAGATTTTCCCGCCCGAATGAGCCGGCGTTGGAAGAATGCCAGCGGTTGGCTGCAGTACTGATCGCGCTCCGACGGTCCGCAAAAGTAACAACGGTGTTACTTTTCCGGTGTTGCGTTCGGGGAGATCGTTCCGATTCTATAGGTATGAAAACAATAAATGATTTTGGTAAGAGCCAGTATAGTTCCATCAGTCGCCGTTCCTTTTTGGGCAAATCGCTCGCCGTTGGAGCGGGAACCATCGGCGCCGGACTGTTGGCCAACGCTCCCACGGCACGAGCGAGTGGCGGTATAACGTCGGGAGACGCAGCCCTGCTCCGGTTCGCAGCGGCGGCGGAAATACTCGAGACCGACTTTTGGGTTCAATACAACGAACTCGGCGGCGTCCAAGACCACGAAGTCCCATTCGGGACCGGGAATCCACATTATACAGCGGCCATTGAAGTCCTGGATGAAGACATGCCCACATACATCCACGACAACACCGACGATGAATTCACCCATCAAAACTTCCTCAATGCCTACCTCGCGTCGAAAGGCGCAGATACGGTGAATCTGAACCCGTTTCGCACTCTGCCAGGCAGTTCAGCGACAGGATCCAGCGGAAAACTGCGGCTTACAAACCTCACGCAGCTCACTATCGACACCAGTTGGTGGACGCGCTACCGCATAGACAACCACAACCCTGACCTCGAACCAAACTTCGTCTTCCCGCAGGCCGTCCCCACCTTAGGGGTCAACCAGCACACGGCAATTCCTCGAACCGATGCTGACACAACGGACCCCAATTTCCTGCAGGCGATCGCGAATACAGCGGGTTTCCACTTCGCGACGATCGAACAGGGTGGGACTAGCCTCTATCCCGCGCAGGCGCAAAGGGCCACCAGTGTGGAAGTCTTGAGAATCCTGATCAGTATCGGTCCCACGGAAACTATGCACTTTCAAACCTGGTCGGACAAGGCCGGCAATGCGCCGCCATTGACTGCTGTGGATCCGGTAACCGGCGTATCGGTGACGTTTCCTGATCTGTCGGTGCCCAACCAGAACTTCAACAAAAGCCTGATCATGCCCGAACCGTGTCCGTTCCTGAGCACAGACCTCCCGCGATGTTCGATCATTCGACCGACCGAAACGGACGGCATTGCCATGGGCGTTGTTCAGTTCCTAACGGACATGGGGCTTTTCATCGGCCAATCACAAGCGTTCTTTGCCCTCCTAACGCAGCTGGCACAGGAAGCGGATGCAGCTACACGCGACTGTAATTAAACCATGTGACTGGTGATGAACTAGGCAAGAGTGAGAGCTCACAAATTCGACACATCCTGACGGTCCGCAAAAGCAACAGTCGTGTTACTTTTCTGGTCTGGCTCGGACGAGGGAGTGACGAATGGCCGCACCTGTTAGGTAGCGCTTCCGCCAACGTGGGCTGTACCGGTTGCCCTGCGCCGGCCCGACGCCAAATCAAGCGCTAGCGCTGGACCCGTGTTCTGGTGAGCGGAACCCGTCCTCGTCGTACGGACAAGGCGCCATGTGCATGTAAGTTAACTTTTCGAGCAAACGAAATGCACAAGACCAACTCGATTGTGATGCGCGCGCCGAAGATGTCGATCTTCGAAACGGCGGCGAACCTGGAGCTTTGGCCAAAGATTTTGCCGCACTACCGTTACATCCGCTATCTCAAGCGCAGTCCAGATCGCAACGTCGTGGTAATGGCGGCGACGCGCTCCGGTATTCCAATTTCCTGGACCTCGGAGCAAGTCATCGATCGCGAGAAGCTTGAAGTGCGCTTTCATCATTTGAAGGCGTTCACTAAAGGGATGCGCGTCATCTGGACATTTCAGGATGCCCCGAATGGAGTGTTGGTGGAGATTAAGCACGATCTGACATTTCGCGTGAATTTCTTCGCGCCAATTGCCGACAAAATTATCGGGGACGTTTTCATTTACAACATCGCCAATAAAACATTGCGCTGCATGAAATCATACGTCGAGACGAGGGCAAACAAGGTCACGGCATGAGCCGAAGACGTGCTGTTATCACAGGGATTGGCCCAATTACCTGCATCGGTCACGGGCGCGGAGTTTTTTGGAATGCGATTCTCGCGGAGAAAAGCGGTATCAGTCGCATCTCAAGCTTCGACCCGCGCCCGTTCCAGGTGCGTTGTGCCGGTGAAATTCTAGACTGGAGCCCAGAGCAATTTTTTACACCGCAGCGGCTGAAGCGGCTCGATCGTTATGCACAGTTTGCCGTCGCCTCGGCCCAGCTCGCGCTTGCTGACGCGGGGTTGAGCTATTCGCGCGAACAGCCGCAGGAGCGCGTCGGTGTTAGTTTCGGCACCGCCCTAGGTGGCGTCTGCAAGGCGGAGGATCAGCACATTCGTTATTTGAAAAAGGGCGCGCGCGGAGTGAACCCGATGCTGGCGATCCAGGTCTTCGGTGGATCCGCGCACTCAAACATCGCAATTGAATTCGGCTTCCGCGGCGTCGGCACGACGAACTCGAACAGTTGCGCGAGCGGCACCGTTTCCATCGGTGAAGCGCTGCGTTATATCCGGGACGATTTTGCCGACGTGATCGTGGCCGGCGGCGCCGAGGCTCCGCTGAGCGCGCTAACTATCGGTGCATTCGACATTATTAAGACGATGAGTCGGTGCGATGATCCCGGCGTCGCGTCGCGTCCATTCGATCGTCTGCGCGACGGATTTGTCATGGGAGAAGGAGCCGCCTCGCTCATCGTGGAAGAGGTCGAACATGCGCGAGCACGCGGCGCGAAAATTTACGCCGAAGTTCTCGGTTACAGCTTAAACAACGACGCCTTTCACATGACCGCGCCACTGCCGAGCGGCGAATCTTGTATTCGCACGATGCGCGACGCACTGCGGGATGCGGAGTTGACCCCCGAGCAGATCGATTATATCAACGCGCACGCCAGCTCGACCCAGCTCAATGACAGTACCGAGACGTTGTCGATTAAAGAAGTTTTTGGCGAGCACGCCCGGCGGATTCCGGTCAGCGGCACAAAAGGCTACACTGCGCATGCGCTTGGCGCGACCGGCGCAATGGAGGTCGCAATCTGCGCACTTGCATTAGATCGAGAATGGATTCCACCGACGATCAATTATCAAAATCCAGACCCGGCCTGCGATCTCGACGTTGTTCCGAATCACGGACGCGAAGCGGAATTGAATCATGTCATGACCAATTCGTTCGGCTTCGGCGGGATCAACGCATGCGTGATTCTCGGCAAGATCCGGTAAGGGCGAGTGACCTCAATCGCCCGCGGGCGGTTCGCGGAACCGCCGTTACCTCAGCAAATCCGGCCGATTCTCGCGGGTGCGACGCAATGCTTCGTTTTTCCGCCACGCCGCGATCTCGGCGTGATTCCCGGAAAGTAAAATCTCGGGAACCTTCCAACCGCGAAATTCGGCCGGCCGTGTGTACTGCGGTGCTTCCAGTAATCCAGCACTAAAACTATCTTCCGCAGCGGACTGCTCATCCCCGAGCACGCCCGGCAACAAGCGCACGGTTGCATCGACAAGAACGACTGCGGCGATGGCCCCGTTGGTCAACACGTAATCGCCAATCGAAATCTCCGCATCGACGAGATGTTCGATCACGCGATGATCGATCCCTTCGTAATGTCCGCAAATGACGACAAGGTGTTCGCTCCTAGCGAATTTCTCCGCCGTGGTTTGTGTGAAACGTTCTCCCTGGGGCGCCATCAGAACAACCGTGCTGTGTTCATTTCGCAGTGATTCAACGGCCGCGAAAATCGGTTCCGGTTTCATGACCATCCCGGGTCCGCCACCGAAGGGCGCATCATCGATAACGTGATGTTTGTCCGTTGTCCAATCGCGCAAATCATAAATGTGAAGATGGACAATTCCGTTTTCCTGTGCCCGTTTCATGATGCTTTCGCTCAAGGGCGCGCGGCAAATTTCGGGAAACAGGGTGAGAATGTCGATCTTCACGAAGAAGCAAACGTCCAACGTTCAACGCCCAACGTCCAATGATTGTAGCTGCCGCCGTTCTCTGGCGGCAGACCACCGCTGAGGACAGGTGCAGCTACAATTACTCCACGATTTCGAGGCTGGCGCGCTGGCCGTGGCGGGCGGCTGAACTGGCCAAAAGCGCGCGAATGGCGTGAATGGTCTGGCCGTTGCGACCAATGATGCGGCCGACGTCGCTCTGGCGAAGTTGCAGTTTGAAGATCGTCATTTTGCCGCTTGGAATCTCCGAGATCATTACTTCGTCAGGAAATTCCACGAGCTGGCGAATGACGAACTCAAGAAACTCCTTCATGTCGATCTTAGCTCGCCGCGGGCGGATGAGAGGTCCCCTGCTCCACTTGCACCCCCGGTGCGGTCGTCGCCTGTTTTTTGTTTTTCATAATCAAACTGCGCACCGTGTCGGAGGGCTGGGCGCCCCGCGCGATCCAATATTCGGCGCGATCAAGCTTAAGCGTACTGTTGTGACCGGGCTTCTTTGGATCGTACGTCCCGATGATCTCGATGAATTTTCCATCGCGCGGGCTGCGGCTGTCGGCCACGACCACCTTGTAATACGGGCGGTTCAGCGCGCCTTCTCTTCGTAATCTGATTGAAACTGCCATGGTTTAACTCCTCGTTCGCGCCATTTGCGCCATCATCTTTTTCATTTTGCCCGCGCTTTTCATCATCTTGCGCATTTGGTCAAAGCGGCGGAGCAAATCATTTACCTCTGTGACGGTGCTGCCGCTACCGCGAGCGATACGCTGACGACGCCGCGCGTTTAAAAGGTCGGGGCGCGTCCGCTCTTCGCTGGTCATCGAAAGCACGATGGCTTCGGTGCGCTTGAGCTGCTTCTCGTCAATCGAGAGGCCCTGCACGTTACTCGCGCCCGGCAACATGCCAAGAATATTCTCCAGCGGGCCCATCTTTCGCATCATTTTGAATTGGGCCAGGAAATCGTTGAAATCGAATGACGCCGTGCGCATTTTGCGTTCGAGACGCGCCGCTTCTTCCTCATCAACGGCTTCCGCCGCTTTTTCGACCAAACCAACTACGTCGCCCATTCCAAGAATGCGGCCGGCCAGACGTTCCGGAATAAATGGTTCGAACTGGTCGAGTTTTTCGCCCGTGCCTACGAATTTGATCGGGCATCGCGTTACTTCTCGCATCGACAAGGCCGCGCCGCCGCGCGCATCGCCGTCGAGCTTCGTCAAAATGATCCCTGTAATTTGGAGCGCGTCGTTAAAATGCGTCGCGATGCTGACGGCTTGCTGACCGGTCGCCGCATCGACAACAAGCAAAGTTTCCTGCGGCTGCAAAAACTCTTTGAGTGATTTGAGTTCCTCGAGCAACGGCTGATCGATCTCCTGACGACCAGCCGTGTCGAAGATGTCGATGTTAGTTGCTTGTCGATCTTGCCATTCGAGTGCCGCCGCCGCCGCACGTTGAACGTTCTTCTCCTTTGGATCTGGAACAAACGCCGGAACGTCAATTTGCTTTCCCAGCGTGGCGAGTTGCTCAACCGCCGCCGGTCTTTGCAAATCGCAGGCAACGAGTGCGGGCGCGCGATTTTGTTTTTTCAGCAGGCGCGCCAACTTCGCCGCCGAAGTAGTCTTGCCCGAACCATTCAGCCCGATAATCAAGATTCTTCCGGGCTTACTGAGATTAAGCGGCACGCTGTCGCCGCCGAGGAGCGCAGTCAGCTCATCGTGGAAAATCTTAACGATTTGCTGACCCGGGGTGATGCTGCGCAGAACGTCTTCGCCGAGCGCTTTTGCTTGGACACGCGAGATGAAATTTTTCGCGACCTGAAAATCGACGTCGGCCTCGAGCAAAGCGAGCCGGACCTGGCGCAGCGCGCTGTCGATGTTGGATTCGCTGATCTTCCCATGGCCGCGCAGGTCCTTGAAAACATCCTGTAGTTTATCGCCGAGTTGCGAAAACATTCAGTCGAAACGCGCCGTCGGCCGTTTATTTCTTCGGAGTCGGAGTTGGAGATAGAGGTTTCGATGCTGCCGCCCCAGTCTCGTCGATCCCAAAGGTCCAGTGGGCCTCGATTTTTTTGCCTCCGGATTTTACGCTCAGAATCACAGTGCACGTTTTCTCGCGCAGTTTTTGCGTGACCTGATAGGCAACTGTTCCTGTTTTCGGATCGTAAGTCGCGGGAACCAAACCCAACCCACTGACTCGAAGTTGGACACTGCCGGGATCGGCCGGACCGATCGCACTGAGGTTCGCTTTAATGAGCGGCAGTGCTGTCCGGACCGTTTCGCCATCGGCCGGTGAGGTGGAAAGGTTCGTGGTAGCCACTTCGGCGACCGGCTGGCCACCGCCGCCGCTGGATGTGCTGATCATCTTGACCGCGTCCTCAAAAACTTTTGGCTTGTTCGCTTCGATCAGGTAACGGCCTAACGAATCAAGCGGCGCGTTGTAAGTGATCGGCTGGCCATAAACCGTAAACATCGCTTCATAACCGGCGTTGCGCGCAACGTCTTTGACGTGCTGATTGTAAAATCCGTACGGCACCGCGAAGCAATTCACTCTAACGCCGAGCCTTTGTTCGAGAAGTTGTTTGGAACCGGCGACCTCATTCTGCAGCCATTGCTCGTATTCCGGCGGACTCAATCGCTTCTTGGCCACTTTATCGTACGGTTTGCGCAAATCCTGATGGGTCGCGGTATGCCCTTGAATGTCCACACCGGCATCACGCATCTCCGCGAGTTGCTCCCAAGTAATTGCTTGCCCGCCACCAAAATGTCCGCCTTGAACGCCTTCAGTATAAATAAACATCGTATGCGTATAGCCGAATTTTTTTAGGATCGGCCACGCGACTTCGTACTGTGATTTCCATCCGTCATCTAAAGTGATGATAGCGCAGCGCGGCGGAACACTTTTTTCACCGCGCTTCCAAGCGAGAAGATCCTGCATGCCGATCACAGTGATGCCGCGATCTTTGAGTTCCTTCATCTGCGCTTCAAACGCGGCGGGCGTGATCTCCGTATCCGGATGCCGCACGTTATCGACAAAGCGGTGATAACCAAAAATAATCACCTGCGCCGTTTGATCGACAACCGGTTTGGTGGTCGGCCGCGCCGGCGAGCTCGCCGGAGCACTTGCGGCTGGACTGGCCGCCGCTTTTGTATTTTGCGGCTGCGGTTTGGCGGCAAAATTCTCGTCCTTGGCGCAGATTAAGAGGCCGAAAGCTAGGAGCAACGGATGAACGACAGGTCGAGTACGCATAAAATAAGGTAACGCCATTAATTCCGGTCGCACAAAAAACAAGCGGTTTTTTTGTGCGGATGCGGTAGAAGCGCTCGCCCTGGCCTAAAACTTTCTGGCAGAGAGATGGGTTTAAGGTAAATAATGGGAATGCCACGACTGATTCGACGCATCTGTGCATTTGCGCTTTCTGGCTTACTCGCAGCCTGCGCGACGGCTCCCAAAGCCGTGACAAAGAACACGAGCAAGACGTTTAACACAGTCGTGGTCGACGCCGGACATGGCGGAAAAGATAACGGAGCGTATCGCCGTTTCGGGGGCGCTGAAAAAATTGCCACCTTGGACGTAGCCAGACGTCTGGAGCGCAAATTGCTCGAGTCCCAATTGAAAACCGTCATGACGCGCTCGAGCGACGTTTTCATTTCACTTGATCAACGCGTTTCGATCGAGAATGCGCAGAAAAATTCCATTTTTGTCAGCATCCATTTCAACGATTCCCGTAGGCGCGGCATTCACGGCTTCGAGACCTACTACCATTTCGCCAATGCAGCCGAGCTGGCCAATCGGATTCAAGCGAAGTTGATGACGATTCCGCATTCCGCGAACCGTGGCGTCCACACGGCTAATTTCCACGTCCTGCGCCTGGCGGCGTATCCCGCCGTCCTGGTCGAATGCGGTTTCTTGAGCAACCGCCGCGAAGGTGGCGAAGCTCGTGACGCGGAGTATCGCGAATTACTCGCGGACAGAATTGCGGAGGCGATTATCGAACAACGCTACGGTCCGGGCGTCTATCACGCGCCGGCTGAGGCGGCCGTCTCGCCACGACCGCCCGGCGAAGGGCCGAGTTTGGCGCCGGGCGCTCTTCGTCACGATTAAAATTCTTTGCCGCGCTCTTCGCGTCCGATAACCGCGAGGAAAATGATGGCGAGAAACACCACGCTTTCGACGAGCGCCATCGTCAGCGCGTAGTTCGGCTGGCCGTTCGCGCTGCGAAAATGTTCGGCCAGCCAGGCTTGCTGTTGTGCCGCATAAGCGGCGGCGAAATTTCCCAGTTGATAAGCCAAACCCGGGAACGTCCCGCGAAAATCCGGCGGCGATAATTCATTCAAATGCACCGGCACAACGCCCCACGCGCCCTGCACCATGAATTGCATGAGAAAGCCGCCCACGATCAGCAAAGCCGTGGTCGGCGCAAAAATCCAGATCGGAATCAGAAGCATTCCGCATATCGCCGATAAAATAATGGAGCGCCGGCGTCCCCATCGTTGCGACAGAAAACCGACCACGGTTCCGCCACAGATCGCGCCTAACGAGTAAATGATCGTGATCATCGATTTCGCGCTCACGCCGAAGCCGCGCTGTTTCTCGAGAAACGTTGCGTAAAGATCCTGCGTACCGTGCGACATGTAGTTAAAAGCGGTCATAAGCAGAGCGGCGTATATAAACAAACCGCCGTGCTGCCTGATAAAGGCCCGGATGTTTATTCGTGCGACTTGTTTCTCTTCGCGATTGCGTTGCCAAACCGGCGACTCCGGAACGCGCGCGCGAATGTAAATGACGAGCAGCGCGGGCAACGCGCCCGCGATGAAGAGACCGCGCCAACCGAACATTGGAAAGACAATCCAGTAAACCAGCGCCGCGAGCAGATAACCGAATGCGTAACCTTGTTGCAAAATCCCGGAGAACAGTCCGCGCGCCTGTGTCGGTAGCGACTCCATCGCCAGCGACGCGCCGAGGCCCCATTCGCCACCCATTCCAATTCCAAACAACGCGCGCAATAGCAGGAAGATCGTGAAGTTCGGAGCAAACGCAGTCAGCAATTCCATGACCGAGTAAAAAATTATGTCGATCATAAGCGGGACACGCCGTCCGAATTTATCGCCGAGCAACCCGAAAATGAATGCGCCGAGCGGGCGCATCATGAGCGTCACCGTGATGGCGAAGGCCACTTGCGGAATGGTGTGACCGAAATCGTGCGAGATCGGTACCAGCACGAATGTGACCAGGAAAAAATCGAGAGCGTCGAGCGCCCAGCCGAGAAAACAGGCAACGAACGTGTTCCGCTGTTGGGAATTGAGCGACTTGAATAATCGGATCGCTTCCACGCTTCAGATTTAATTGTCGATCTTGTGATTGAAAAGCCCGCGTCGCAGCTGCCGGAGCTTGCCCTGAGCGAAGCCGAACGGGTCTCTAGCAGCAGAAAACCTGCCGTGCTAATATTTTCGCCAATGCGCTATCTTATAAAACTCGCGTCAAGCCAGGAAAAAAGCCCGCTCTCATCCACGCAATCGACCAGCAAATACTCGGCCGCGGCTCGATCGCGGGGACGAATACCAGCACAACGTGCAGCAAGCGCGCGTGGACGATGCGGGTGCCGCGACTTGGGCTGAGACTTGTTTCTGTGATCCGCCGCTGGCGGAAGAACGCCCATACTGGGAAGAATACTTCGATTTACTAAGTGTAAAGGACGCGCACTCGCGACGCAATTGCCGGCACGAAAATGGAATAGAACCGTGGGCCTGCTGCGATTGTGTTTGCACGCTACGGCTGGAAGAAAAACTTCGTGGTGCGGGCAAATCATTTCTGCGGGAGCTTCAGCAGCAAGATCGACAACTGTAGCCGCGTGCCTGTGGCGCGTTCCGGGAGACGGCGCACAGCGCCGTGGCTACAATTAGTTCTAACACATCTACGCATCATGATGCGTCAATTTGTTCCTTGATCCCTGGCATAAACCCCGCTTAGTTCTCAGTTTATTATGGCGTCGGAACTTTATCCATTGGAGACAGTGCTGCGCGAGCGCATCGTCGTTCTCGATGGCGCCATGGGCACGATGATCCAGCGCTACAAGCTTTCCGAGCAGGATTATCGAGGAGAACGCTTTCGCGATTGGAAGGGCAAAGACCTCAAAGGCAGTCTGGAGTTGCTGCAACTGACGCAAGCGCAGGTTATCGAGGAGATTCACACCAAATATCTCGAAGCCGGCGCGGATATCATCGAGACAAATACATTCAGCGCCACCACCATCGGTTTGCACGATTTTCTGTTTCGAGGAGAATCGGCAAAAGGTCGCAAAGATTGGCGATTTTTTCAACGCGTCGTGAACGACGTCGATCTTCGCGCGCTCGTCCGCGAAATGAACATTGCCGCGGCGAAAATCGCGCGCCACGCCGCGAATCGCTTTGAAGAAGAAACCAAAAGTCGCCGATTTGTCGCCGGATCGATTGGTCCCCTGCCCGTCACCGCATCCATCTCGCCGGACGTAAATGACCCGAGCTTTCGCGCGGTGACGTTCGATCAACTGCGCCAGACTTACTTCGACCAGGTAACCGCGCTCGTCGAAGGAGATGTCGATCTTCTACTCGTCGAGACAATCTTCGACACGCTGAACGCGAAAGCCGCGCTCTTTGCAATCGCCGAAGTCTTTGAAAAAACTGAGAAACAACTTCCGCTCATCATCTCGGGCACCGTCACCGATCGCTCGGGCCGGACGTTGAGTGGGCAGACGGTCGAAGCATTTTTAATTTCCATTGCGCACGCGCGACCGATTGTCGTCGGATTGAATTGCTCGCTCGGGCCGGACGAGATGGAACCTTACATTGAGGAGCTGGCGCGCATCTCGCCATATTATATGAGCGCATATCCGAACGCGGGCCTCCCCGATCCGCTTTCGGAAACCGGTTTTCCGGAAACGCCGAAATCACTCGCGCCAAAATTGCAGAAGTGGGCGAAAAACGGCTGGCTCAATCTGGTGGGCGGGTGTTGCGGAACAACCCCGGAGCACATTCGTGAAATTGCAAAGGCGGTGCGCGGTTGCCCGCCGCGGGAAATCCCAGGCCGCACAAGTAGCGACGTGTTACAACTTTCCGGTCTTGAGCCGCTCAATATCACATCGGAGTTTGGTTTTGCTGTGATTGGCGAGCGAACGAACATCACCGGTTCGCCAAAATTTTCGAAGTTAATTCTTGGTGAAGATTTCGAGGGCGCACTGACCGTGGCGCGCCAGCAAGTCCAGGGCGGCGCGAACATTATCGACGTCAATATGGACGAAGGAATGATCGATTCGGACGCGGCCATGGCCCGCTTTTTGAATTTGATTGGCAGCGAGCCCGACATCGCGCGGGTGCCGATTATGATCGACAGCTCGAAATGGAGCGTGATCGAAGCGGGCCTCAAGTGCGTGCAGGGCAAAGCGGTCGTGAATTCGATCAGCTTGAAGAATGGCGAAGAAGAATTTCTCCGGCAAGCGCAACTTGTCAGGCGCTCTGGCGCCGCAGTGATCGTGATGGCATTCGACGAGCAAGGCCAGGCGGA
>Ga0066661_10000259_pt1 | contig 16317 bp, 15 predicted proteins | sample GraSoiAngelo_110_FD_66454 | JGI IMG/M metagenome (GOLD analysis project Ga0066661, IMG submission 66454) | Grasslands soil microbial communities from the Angelo Coastal Reserve, California, USA - 14_0903_12_30cm | ecosystem: Environmental > Terrestrial > Soil > Grasslands | place: USA... | reverse complement strand
GCGGAACGACCCGATCGTCGCCTCGTCCACGGCGGCCGAGCCGTCGTCCGCCGCCCGGTCGCCGCCGACCAGGAGCCGGCCGTCCTCCAGCGGCGTGATGGTCCCGCCGGGCGTGGCCATCGCCACCGGGGGCGGCGTCGCGCCCGGCCCGGTGGCGGCGAGGTGGCCCTTGACGCGCAGCTGCGCGACGGGCAGCACGTCCGGCGGGGCGAGGCCGGTCGCCAGCACGAGGGCGCCCGGGTGCAGGTCGCCGTGCGAGGTGTGGACCGCCTCGACCCGGCCGCCGGCGGCGCGGAGCCCGAGGTACTCGACGCCGGTGGCCACCTGCCCGCCCCGCGCCGCGAGGACCGCGGCCAGGCGCTGCGGGTTCACGTGCGCCTGGCCCCGCGGGAACAGGAGCCCGGGGCCGTCGAGCGCCAGGCCCGGCACCAGCCGGCGGACGTCGCCCGCGTCGAGCCGCCGGAGGCCCGGCAGCGCCGCCAGCAGCGGGCCCGCCGCCCCCGGGCCGACGAGCAGCCAGTCGAGCCAGCGCAGCCGCAGCTCGGGCCCGGCCTCGTCCGCCAGCGCCTCGTACCGGGCCAGGCTGGCGCGGGCGAACTCGACGAACACCGGCCCCTCGACGTCGAGGTGGCTGTCCGGGCAGAGCACGCCCGCGGCCGAGCCGGACGGGCCGGCCGCCAGGTGGTCCCGCTCGATCAGCAGCACCCGGCCGAGGCCCCGTGCCCGGCACGCCATCGCCGCGGCCAGCCCCTGCGCCCCGCCCCCCACGACGAGCACGTCGGGGCGGCGGTCGAGGGGCGCGGGGACGCCCGGCCGGAGCGCGGCGCGCTCCCCCGCGTCGAGCTGGTCGAACCACACCGGGGTGCCTGCCGCCATGCGTTCATGGTGCCATCGCCCGCGCGGCCGGCGGCCGTCTCCGGCGACAATGGGTCCTGGTGAGTGTGGCCGGTCTCTTCCTGGACGTGAGCCCGCTGCGCGCTTCCCGGGCGTTCCGCACCCTCTGGCTCTCCCAGCTCGCCACCACCGCCGGCCGCCAGTTCGTGGTGGTGGCGGTCCCGTTCCAGGTGTACGTCCTCACTCACTCCTCGCTGGCGGTGGGCCTGCTGGGCGTGTTCCAGGCGGTCCCGATCGTCGTGGCCGGGCTGTACGGCGGCGCGCTGGCCGACCGCATGGACCGCCGCAAGCTCCAGCTCGCCGGCAAGACGGCCGTGGCGCTCGGCTCGCTGACGCTGACGCTGGGGGCGATCGGCTACCGGGCCCCGGTGGCGTTCGTCTACGCGGTCGTCGTGCTCACGTCGGCCGCCTCGACGCTCGACCAGGCGGCGCGCACGGCCACGCTGCCCCGGCTGGTGCCCCGGCACCTGCTCCCGTCCGCGATGTCGCTGACCCAGGTGCTGTTCCAGGCCGCCTCGATCGTGGGCCCCGCGCTGGCCGGCCTGATCATCGGGACGGCCGGCGTGGCCTGGGTCTACGCCATCGACGCGCTGCTGTTCGTGCCCTCGGCCCTGATGATCTGGACGCTGCCCCCGCAGCCGCCGGTCGAGCCCGAGGCGGTGGCCAGGGGCTGGCGGGCGCCGGCCCAGGCGATCAGCTACGTGTGGCGCAACCGGCTGGTCGCCAGCCTGTTCGCGGCCGACCTGGTCGCGATGATCTTCGGGATGCCGACGGCGCTGTTCCCGGCGCTGGCGCTCAGCGTCCTCGGCATCGGCGCCAGCGGCCTGGGACTGCTGTATGCGGCCCCGGCGATCGGGGCGCTGGCCGGCTCGCTGGTCTCGGGCTGGATCCGGCGTGTCGAGCGCCAGGGCATGGCCGTGATCATCGCGATCGCCGTCTGGGGCGCCGCCATCGCGGGCTTCGGCCTGGCCGGCCGGGCGCTGTGGCTGGGGCTGCCGCTGCTGGCGCTGGCCGGCGCTGGCGACCTGGTCAGCGCGATCTTCCGGGGCACCATCCTGCAGCTCAGCGTGCCGGACGGGATGCGCGGCCGGATGAGCGCGTTCCACATGATGGTCGTCACCACCGGCCCCCGCCTGGGCGACCTGGAGGCCGGCGCGGTCGCGGCGCTGGTCAACCCGCTGTTCTCCGTCGTATCCGGCGGGATCGCGTGCATCGCCGGCATCGCCCTGCTCGCGGCCCTCCTACCGGACCTGCGGAACTATCGCACCCGCGGAGAGGCCGCCACGGCGGCAGTTGCGGGAGAGTGATGCCTTTCGCATATCCTGACGCCATGGTGACGGCAGTCCTCTTCACGCTGAGGCCGCCGTTCACATGAGCCGGACCGCCGGCTCGGTCCGAGCCGCAGACCTAGCACTCCGAGCGCGGCCACGCCCCGCTCGCACCTCGTGGAGGGGGCCGCATGCCTGATCCTGGCCGCACGCTGCTCGTCGGCGCCGTCGCGTACCACCCGCGGGTGGTCACCGTCTGGGAGGGCTTCCGGCCCTACTTCGCGGAGCGCGGCCTCGACGTGGACTACGTCCTGTACTCCAACTACGAGCGCCTCGTGGACGCGCTGCTGTCCGGGCAGGTCCACCTGGCCTGGAACACGAACACGGCGTACGTCAGCGCCGAGGCGCGCCTGGGCGGCGACGCGCTGGTGCTGGGCATGCGCGACGTCGACGCGGCGTACGCCACGGTGCTGGTGGCCCGTCGCGGCGTCGAGGTCCCCGCCGGCCTGCCCGGCGCCACCCTGGCGCTGGGCAGCCGCGACTCCGGCCACGCCGCGATCCTGCCGCTCCACTACCTGCGGGCGGAGGGCGTCCCGCTCGACGACGTCCGCCTGCTCCGCTTCGACACGGACCTGGGCAAGCACGGCGACACCGGCGACTCCGAGCTGCGCGTGCTGGAGGCCGTGGCGCGCGGGGACGCGGTCGCCGGCGCCATCGGCGACGCCACGTGGGCCCGGCTCCGCGCCGAGGGCGCCGCCGAGACCGCCGACCTGGCCGTCGTCTGGCGCAGCCCGACGTACTTCCACTGCTGCTTCACGGCCCGGCCCGACCTGGACCGCGAGGCGGCCGGCCGCTGGCTGGAGCTCCTGCTGGACATGAGCTACGACGATCCGGCGATGCGGCACCCCATGGACCTGGAGGGGGTCAAGCGCTGGCTGCCGGGCGACAAGTCCGGGTACGCCGACCTGACGGCGGCGATGCGCCAGCAGGGGTACCTGAGCTGAACCGACGGCTCTGCGACGCCGGCGACCTGGAGCTGGGCGGCGGCCTCGAGGTGCTGCTGGCCGCGGTCCTGGACGCTGCGGCGCCCGGCCACGAGGTGGACGTGGCGGTCGCGTCCCGCTCGGCCGCGCTGGAGCTGCCGGGCTGGGCGCGGGTCGCCGGCCACCTGGTGGTGGAGGAGCGCCGGGAGGGCCCGCGCTGGCTGGTCCGGGTCCGCCGCGGGCCCGGCCGCCGCGTGCTCGCCGAGCCGCTGCCGCCCCCCGGGGCCCCGGCCCGGCTGCGCTCCGGCGAGTTCCGCACGGGCGACTGGCGCGCCCCCGCCGGGCCGCCGCCCGAGGCGGCGGACGCCACCGAGGGGCTCGTGCCGCTGGCGGCCGTCGCCGAGTCGGGCGCGCCCGCGTTCCGGTGGGCGCTCCACCGGCGCGACCAGGTCTGGGCCGACGACGTGGGCCGCCTGGTCGAGGGCGCGACGGGCGCGCAGTGGGACGCCTCGCGGGACGTGCCCTGGCGCGAGGCGGCGGGCCTGCCCGACCACCTGGAGCACGCGGTGTGCCAGGTGATGACGTACCTGGCCCAGAACGAGTACGCGGCGTACTACGTGCCCGCCCGCTACCTGGGCCAGGTCCACCCCGCGTACACCGAGGTGCTGCTCTGGCTGGCCAGCCACGTCCACGACGAGGCGCGCCACGTCGAGGTCTTCACGAAGCGGGCGCTGGTCGGCGGCGTCCGGGCCTACGCCCTGGCCTCGACGCAGCGCTCGCTCCACGCGCTGCTCGAGGAACGCGACTTCACCGCCTCGGCGCTGCTGCTCAACGTGCTCGGCGAGGGCAGCTTCCTGGACCTCCTCGACTTCGTCGCCGCGCACGCGCCCGACGCGGCCACCGCCGCCGCGGCTCGCCTGGCCCACCGCGACGAGCTGCGCCACGTGCGCTTCGGCCTCTCGCACGTCCGGCGGGCGCTGGAGCGCGACCCGGCGATCGAGACGCGGCTGGTCGCCGCGGTGGAGGCGCGAGCGAGCCGGCTGGCCGGCATGACCGGCCTCGACTCGCTCGTGACCGAGTCGCTGACCCTGATGGCGGCCGGCTCCCTGCAGCCGGCCCAGCTGAGCGAGGCGGCCCGGGCCGTCCGCGACCTGCAGGAGCGGATGGCGGCCAATCGCGTCGAGCGGCTGCGCGAGGCCGGGCTCGGCGAGGCGACCGCCCGGCACGTCTCCGACCTGCACACCCCGAACCTGATGTGACTGGGAGGACACCACGGATGACACAGCAGCTGAGCACGGACGAGGCGCTGGACCAGGTCGTGCCGGACATCGCGGCGCGCGCCGCGGAGGTGGACGCGGCGGGCACGTTCCCCCGGCAGTCGGTGCGGGCGCTGGGCGAGGCGGGCGTCCTCGGCCTGGTCAGCGCGACGGGCGTCGGCGGCGGCGGCGCCGGCATGCGGGCCGCGGCGGGCGTGATCGAGCGGCTCGCCGGCGCATGCGCCTCCACCGCGATGGTGACGGTGATGCACTACAGCGCCACGGCGGTGCTGGAGGCGCACGGGCCGGAGGCGGTCCGGCGGGACGTGGCGGCCGGCCGCCACCTGACGACGCTCGCGTTCTCCGAGGTCGGCTCGCGCTCCCAGTTCTGGGCCCCGCTGAGCACGGCGACAGTGGGCGGCGGCGAGGTCGTGCTCGACGCCCGCAAGAGCTGGGCCACGTCGGCGGGCGAGGCGGACTCCTACGTCTGGTCGAGCCGGCCGGCGGCGGCGGACGGGGCCAGCACGCTGTGGCTGGTGCCCGTGGGCGCGGCCGGCCTGGAGGTGGCCGGCGCGTTCGACGGGCTGGGCCTGCGCGGCAACGCGTCGGCGCCGATCACCGCGGCCGGGGTCCGGGTGCCGCTCGACGCCCGCCTGGGGCCGGACGGGGGCGGATTCGACATCATGATGGGCGTCGTCCTGCCCTGGTTCCAGGTGCTGAGCGCGGCGTTCTCGGTGGGCATCGCCGAGGCCGCGATCCAGCGGACGGCCCGGCACGCGACGGCGACCAGGTTCGAGCACCTGGACCAGAGCCTGGCCGACCAGCCGGTGAACCGCCACCACATCGCACGGATGCGGCTCCAGGCCGACCAGGCGCGCGGCCTGCTCCTGGACACCCTGGCGGCGATCGAGGCCGGGCGCCCGGACGCGATGCTGCGGGTGCTGGAGGTGAAGGCGGCGGCCAGCGAGGCGGCCGTGGCGGTGACCGACCTGGCGATGCGGGTCTGCGGCGGCGCCGCGTTCCGGCGCGAGGTCGGCGTGGAGCGCAACTTCCGGGACGCCCGGGCGGCGACCGTGATGGCGCCCACGACGGACGCCCTCTACGACTTCATCGGCAAGGCGGTGTGCGGACTGCCGTTGTTCTGAGCGTCAGAACGTCGAGCGGACGGTGGCGATCGCCAGGACGATCGTCATCCCCGCCGCGACGAGGATCAGGACCGACAGCGGACGAAGCCGGCTCATACCCGGTGAGCACCGCTGTCGGTCCGCGTGTGACAGCGGCGTCGAGGCGCTCCGGCCGGCGGCCGGAGGTCGGATAATCGGTCTCGTGGACCCGAGACTGCTGGCACTGCCCGCGGCGTTCGGCCTGGCCGGCGCGAGCGGGCTCAACGCGAGCCTGCCGCTGCTGCTGGTCAGCCTGCTCGCCCGCGCCGGGCTGATCCACCTGGGGGCGCCGTTCGACGCGCTCCAGTCCGACGTGGCCTTCTACGGCATCCTGGCCCTCGCGATCATCGAGTTCCTGGGGGACAAGGTGCCGGCGCTCGACTCGGTCGGCCACCTCGTCATGGCCCCGGTGGCGGCCGCCTCGGGCGCGATCGTGTTCGCGTCGCAGACCGGGACGGTCCAGCACGTGGAACCGGGCCTGACGGTCGTCCTGAGCCTGCTGGTGGGCGCCGGGACGGCGGGCGCGGTGCACGTGACGCGGGCCGTCGCCCGCCCGGTGGCCAACGTCGTGCTGATGGGCCCGGCCGTCTCCGTGGTCGAGGACGTGAGCTCGGCGGTGCTCTCGCTGACGGCCCTGCTGGCGCCGCTGCTGGTCCCGCTCCTGGTGGCGGCCGGTGCGGTCGCGGGCTGGGCGCTGTGGCGGCGCCGGACCGGGCGGCGGCGGGCGCCGGCCTGACCGGTGATCCAGCGCGACTACATCGACCGCCTGATCCAGGAGTGCGCCGAGGCCCTGAACCGGATGCTGCGCCTGCGCCGGGAGCGGAAGTACGACGAGGCGCTGCAGGCGTTCGGCGAGGCCGCTGACCGGATCCTGGGCCCGATCCGCACGCTGGTCGAGCGGATGGAGCCGGACAGCGCGGTCGACTTCGTCGGCCCCAATCAGCTCGAACGGCTGCGGCTGTACGCCGCGCTGCTGGGCCAGGAGGGGGTCGTCCACCGGGCCCGCGGCGACAGCGCCCGGGCGTACCTGAGCTGCCGGCGGGCGCTGGAGCTGTACGCGGCGATCTCGCTGTCCGGAGGCGCGCTGGTGGACGACGACGTGGAGCGGATCGGGGTGCTGACCACGATGGTGGACACGCGGGGCCTGGACCCGCGCCACCGCGAGGAGCTGGGCCGCCTGGCCCGCCCCCAGGGGTAAGCCGGCATAGACGGCTCAGTGGACTGCGGCAGAGGAACGTGATGGGTCATGCGCTTGGCCGACAGACGTCGAAGCGCTGCCCGGTGAGATGATCAGCGAGGGGTCGCACCGGCAGTGCGTCTGCCGTACCAGCGCCACCTCTCGAACTGGCCATGACGTGGCGGCGGTACGGCAAAGCGCCCGACGACCCACCTGCGCACCAAACGCGCCTCGCCGATGGCCCAGACGCGCCGGACTCCAGCCGAGCGACCCATGACTGACTGGTACCCATCTTCCGGGCAACAGCTGCCTGGCTCAGCCCTCGCCGCTCACGCTCCTCGCCGGCCTCCGGGCATAGGCGAGGGCGACGGCACCGCGGACGCCGGGACCGGCACGGTCGTCAGCACCTGCCCGTTCGTCGCGTCCACGAACACCACGGCCTGCGTCGAGACCGGCCCCAGCCGCCCCGCCGCGCACGCCGGGCCCGACGCCACCGGCGGGCCGCACGCGTTGGTCGGGAGCACGAGCAGGCTGGACGAGACCACGACCATCCAGACCAGCCGGCCGCTGCCGATGTTGCTCGTGGCCGGGCCGCTGACCCGCGCCAGCACCGACTCCGTCACGTGGCCCTGGAACACCGGCAGCAGCGCCGACTGCGCCTGCATCCGACTGACGGCGCAGCCGGCCACCCCGGAGGACGTCCAGCCCCGCTCGGCCGCGCCGCGCTCGATCTCGCAGTAGGGCGGCTGGCTGGCGGCGGCGACGGTGATCCCGGCCCGCGAGAGCGTCTGCGCCGGCACGGTCCGCAGCCGCGGCGGCTCCTGCGCGCCCGCCACGAGGCGGCTGGTCGCCACCCCAGCGCCGATCGCCAGCGCCGCGCTCAACCCGAGCGCCACGAGGAACGGCGTCCAGCGCCGTCCGGCACCTGACTCCAAGGTCGCCCAGTGTACCAGGGATTCGTAGAACGGAATGCTTCGTTCTGGCGTTATGCTTCTGCCATGGAGTCCACTCAGCCGCTGAGCGGGCGCCGCGCCCAGGCCGCCCGCAACGACCGGCTGATCCTGGAGGCGGCGCGGGCCGTGTTCGTGGCCGACCCCGAGGCCCCGATCTCGGCGGTCGCCGAGCGGGCGGGCGTCGGCATCAGCGCCCTCTACCGCCGCTACGCCAGCAAGGAGGACCTGCTCCGGCAGCTCTGCCTGGACGGCCTGCGCCAGTACCTGGCGGCGGTCGAGGCCGCGGTGGCCGACCCGGGCGACCCGTGGGACGCGTTCGTCGCGTTCATGCGCCGCGTCGTCGAGGCCGACACCCCGTCCCTCACGCTCCGGCTCGCCGGCACGTTCACGCCCACCGAGGAGCTGTACCGCGAGGGCCTGCGCGCCGAGGAGCTGAACGCCCGGCTGGTGCGCCGGACCCAGGCGGCCGGCGCCCTCCGCCTCGACGTGGTGGTGGACGACCTCGGGCTGGTGCTGGAGCAGCTCGCGGCCGTCCACGCGGCCGACCCTGGGCGCAGCATGCAGCTGCGCCGGCGCTACCTGGCGCTGGTCCTCGACGGCCTCCACGCGCGTTCCGGCACCCCCCTCCCCGGCCCGCCGCCCACGTGGGACGAGTTCCAGGAGCGGTGGACCCCGCGCGGCGGTGTCGATTCCGGGGGTTCCCGGCCGTCGGAGAGATGAGCCGACCATCTCTGCACTGGAGGAAGCCATGCACTACGCGCTGCTGATCTACTCCGCGCCCGAGGCGCGCGCGCCGTACGAGCCCGCCGGCGACGGCGTGTTCCCGGACTGGGTCACGTACACGCAGGCCATGAAGGACTCGGGCGCGCTGGTCGCCGCCGAGCAGCTCCAGGAGACCGACACGGCCACCACCGTCCGCCTGCGCGGCGGCGAGCGGCTGCTGACCGACGGGCCGTTCGTCGAGACGAAGGAGCACCTGCTCGGCTTCTACCTCGTGGACGTCCCCGACCTGGACACGGCCATCGACTGGGCGGCCCGGATGCCGCTGGTCCGGTTCGGCACCATCGAGGTGCGGCCGGTCATCCGCAACCTGCCCTGGCGGGCGGTCCTCGACGGGTGACCTCGCCGGCCGTCGAGCGCGCGTTCCGGGAGGAGTGGGGCCAGGTGGTGGCCACGCTCGCCCGCCGCCTCGGCGACCTCCAGCTCGCCGAGGACGCGGCCCAGGACGCGTTCGCCGCGGCGGCCGCGACGTGGCCGCGCGACGGCGTGCCGGCGAAGCCGGGGGCGTGGCTGACGGTCACGGCCTGGCGCAAGGCGCTCGACCACCTCCGCCGCGACCAGCTGTTCGCCGAGCGCGTCCGCGAGCAGGTCGGTCCGGCGGGCGGCGCCGTCCAGGACTTCACCGACCAGGAGGAGACGCTCGGCGTGGAGGACGACCGGCTGCGCCTGATCTTCACGTGCTGCCACCCGGCCCTGGCGCTGGAGGTGCGGGTCGCGCTCACCCTGCGCTACCTGGCCGGCCTGACGACGCGCCAGATCGCGAGCGCGTTCCTCCTCCCCGAGGCCACGATGGCCCAGCGGCTGGTGCGCGCCAAGCGCAAGATCCGGGAGGCGGGCATCCGGTTCGAGGTGCCCGCCCGGCCGGCGATCGCGGCCCGGCTGAGCGGCGTCCAGGGCGTCGTCTACCTGGTCTTCAACGAGGGCTACGCGGCGACCGGCGGCGAGGCGCTGGTCCGGGCCGACCTGTGCGCGGAGGCGATCTGGCTGGGCCGGCTCCTGCACCGGCTGCTGCCGGAGGACGCCGAGACCGGCGGCCTCCTCGCCCTGATGCTGCTGCACCAGGCGCGGGCGCCCGGCCGGCTCGATCCGGACGGCCGGCCCGTGCCGCTGGCCGACCAGGACCGCGGCCGCTGGGACCGTGACGCGATCGCGGAGGGCGTCGCCGTGCTGGACGCGGCGATGGCGCTTCGAGCGCCCGGGCCCTACCAGCTCCAGGCCGCGATCGCGGCGCTCCACGCCCAGGCGCCCAGCTTCGCCGACACGGACTGGCCCCAGATCGCGCTGCTCTACCGCTCGCTCGCCCGGCAGGCGCCGTCGCCGGTCGTCGAGGTCAACCGGGCGGTGGCCGTCGGCATGGCGGACGGGCCGCGGGCCGGCCTGGCGGTGCTGGAGCCGGTCCTGGCCTCGGGCGCGCTGGCCGGCTACGGGCCCCTGCACGCCGCCCACGCCGACCTGCTGGAGCGGGCCGGCGACGCCGAGGGCGCCCGGGCGGCGTGGGCGCTGGCGATCGCGGCGACCGAGAACTCGGCGCTGCGCGCCGAGCTGGAGCGCCGCCACGAGGGCGGACCGCCCCACAATTGAGCGCACACGGTGTCAACGGGGTTCGCGGTCGCGGCCTTCCTCGTGGGCCTGGCCGCGACGCTGGGCGCCAGCGAGGCACTCGTCTGGGGCCTCAGTCGCCTCGGCCTCCGGCTGGGGCTGACGGCGGGCCTGCTCGGCCTGCTCACCGCCCTCGGCGCTGACGCGCCGGAGATCGCCTCCGCGACGTCGGCCACGCTGTCGGGCGCGCGGGACGTGGGGCTCGGCGTGATCCTGGGCTCGAACCTGTTCAACCTGGCGGCGCTGCTCGGTCTGCCCGGCATCCTGGCCGGCCGGCTCCCGTTCCCGCGCCTGGTGCCCGTGGTGGACGGCTCGGCCAACCTGCTGGTCACGCTGGCGGCGGCCGGGCTCCTCCTGGGCCTGCTCTCGGGGCCGCTGACGGTCGCGATCTTCCTCGCCCTCCTCGCCTGCTACACGGCGTTCCTCGCCCTGCCGCCGCGCCGGGCGCGCAGGCTCCCGCTGCCGGGCTGGGCGCAGCGCGCGCTCACGCTGCTCTCAGCCCAGGTCCACGCCGAGGACGTGGTGCTGGACGCGATGCGGACCAGGGGCGGCTGGCTGCCCGTCTGGCTGATGCCGGCGGCGCTGGCGGTCATCGTGGCCGGCAGCCTGGTCATGGTCACGACAGCGCTCGTGCTCGGCCAGCGCTGGCACGTGCCCAGCGTGGTCGTGGGGACGGTCGCGCTGGCCGCGATCACCGGGCTTCCCAACCTGTACGCGGCGGTGCGGCTGGCGCTGCGCGGCGACGGCGCGACCGTGGTCAGCGAGGCGTTCAACAGCAACACGCTGAACCTGGTGGTCGGCCTGGGCCTGCCGGCGGTGGTGGTGGGCGTCCACCCGGGCGGCGCGGACGTCGCGAGATCGATGGTCTGGCTCGGCGGGACGAGCCTGGCCGCCATCGCCATCGCGACGCTGCAGGCCGGCCTGACCCGCGCCGGCGGGGCCGCGATCGTCCTGCTCTACGCCGGCTTCCTGGCGATGCTGCTGCACGCCGCCGTCTGACGGGTCAGCTCGAACAGCGCGACCCCGGCCGCCACGCCGACGTTCAGCGAGTCCTGGCCGGGCGCCATCGGGATGACGACCCGGACCGTGCTGGCGGCCCGCGTCTCCGGGCTGATGCCCGTCTCCTCGTTGCCGACGACGATGGCGACCGGCGGCGCCAGGTCCGCCTCGTACAGCCCGACGTCGCCGTGCGCGGTCGCCGCCAGCACGCGGAAGCCGCCCGCGCGCAGCGTCCCGATCCACGCGGGCAGGTCCGCGGCCCGGAAGATCGGCAGGCGGCCGACGGCGCCCCGCGCCGCGCGCACGCAGTTGCGGTGCAGCGGGTCGGTGGGCGCCCCCGAGACGACCACGGCGTCCACGCCAGCGGCGTCGGCGGTGCGCAGGACCATGCCCAGGTTGTCGGGGTTCTGGACGTTCTCGGCGACGAGCAGCACGCGGGCCCGCTCCGCGGTGAGGTCGGCCGCGTCGCGCAGGCGGAGGTGGACGGCCGCGAGCACGTCGGGCAGCGGCCGGGTCGCGGTGAGGGTGCCGAGCAGGCCGTCCGACGCGCGGCGGGGGGCCAGGCCGGCCGCGCGCGCGGCGTCGAGCAGGGCGCCCCCGGCGGGATCCCGGAGCAGGCCCGCCCCGTACACGACGGTCTCGACCGGGAGGCCGCCCGCGAGCGCGCGCCCGACCAGGGTCGCGCCCTCCACGACGAACCGCCGGTGGCGCTCGCGGCCGGCCGGCTGGGCCAGGTCGCGCAGCAGCTCGACGGCGGCGTCGCGCCTGTCGAGCGGCCCATCGCCCGGCGCCGGCCGGGCGCCGCGCTTCACGCCGGCGAACCCGCCGCTCGCGGCCTGGCCGTCGACCAGCTCGGCCACGGCGTCGAGGTGCCAGTCCGCCGCGACCTGGACGCGGACCGGCTCCCGGGGCGGCAGGCCGCGCAGCAGCACGTCGCGCAGGGCCCGCTCGTTCACCGCCGCCACCAGGGCGGGCTGGGGTGGGCCGCCGCGGCCGAGGACCAGCACGCCCTCCAGCGCCCGCCAGCCGGACTCGACGACCCGATCCGCACCGTCCAGAGCCGCCGGGTCGACGCCGAGGTCGCGCAGGAAGCCGGCCGGGTTCACGGCGTCAAACGATAGGCCAGCGCCGCGGCGCCCAGCAGCGCCACTCCCGCCACCAGCAGCGCGTCGTGCAGGCCGAGGATCAGCGGCGACCGCGCGTACACCAGCGCGCCGAGCACCGCCACGCCGAACACCTGGCCGACCTGGCGCAGCGCGTTCACGACGGCCGCGGCCATGCCGGCGCGGGCCACGCCGACCCGCCCCTGCGCGGGCGGCTGTGGCTGGCGTGGCGGGCGGACGGCCCGGTCAGCCCGGCGGCGCGAGCGCTGCTCCGGCACGCGGAGGGCCGGCGCTGAGGTGCAACGGTCCGGCCGCCCGGCGTGTTCGTCTGGTATGCGGTCTTCCACGATGCGGGTGCTGGAGCTGCTGGAGTCGGCCTGGGCCGGGTTCCAGGAGTCGTACGCGGGCCTGCCCGACGCCGCACTCCTGGAGCCGGGCGTCGCCGGCGAGTGGTCCGTGAAGCACGTCCTGGCCCACGTGCACACCTGGGAGGAGGAGGCGCTGGCGCAGCTGCCGGTGATCGCCGCCGGCGGCACGCCGCCCCGGTACGCGGCGACCGGGGGCATCGACGCGTTCAACGCCCGCGCGTTCGAACGCCTGCGCGACCTCCCGCTGGCCGAGGTGCGGCGCCAGCTGGAGGACGGCCACGGCCGGCTCGTCCAGCTGGTGCGGGGCGCGCCGGAGGAGCTGCTCGCCGGGGACACCCGCTACCGGCGCCGCCTGCGCCTGGACACGTACGGCCACTACCGGCTGCACACGGCCGGGATCCGTCAGTGGCGGGCGCGGGTCTCCGCCGGGCCATCCACCAGCGGCAGGTAGCGCTCCAGGTACGCGACGAGCAGCGCGGGCAGGCCCGGGAACCGGGGGCTGCTCATCTGGCAGTAGCGGTCGCTCTCGGTGAAGCACGAGGCGTCCAGCGGCTCGGCCAGGGCGGTCAGGCCGTACAGCGACGCCTGGCCCGGGCCTTGTGGGCTCACCTGCCACGCGCTGTAGCTGGCGACGTCGATCGCCCCGGCCAGCCGGCCCTGCTCCAGCTCGGGCAGCGCGGTCGTCCGGTTGGCGTTCAGCCAGACGACCCGGGGCGTGATCCGGCCCTCCGGGTCGGCCTCGGCCTGCAGCCAGCGCACGAACGTGTGGTCGCCTACCAGCGCGGTGCCCGACAGGTCGGCGGGCAGCTGGAGCCCGTCCACCACCGAGACGCGGGCGGTCGTCCGCTGGGCGATGGCGGCCGCGAAGTCGTCCAGGCGGATGGCCTGGCGGACCGGCACGCGGGTCTCGCCCTCGTGGGTCAGCACCGTCGCCTGCCGGTAGCCGGCGACCAGGACGATCGCCTCCAGGTCGCCCATCACTGCTGCTGGTCGTCGGTGTCGCTGCCGCCGGTCGGCACCGGCGCGCCCAGCGTCGGGACCGGCGGCGCGACGGACTGGACGTCGAGATAGATGTCGTAGTTCCAGAGCACGACGCTCGATCTCGTCAGTCCGTAGTCGGCGAGCATCTTGTTGTACTTCGGTGTCAACGATGGGTCCCTGGCCTCGTAGTGGGAGAGCATGCGGTCGATCGGGGTCTTCATGCCGCCCTCGACCCGCGCCCCGACGATCTTCTCGCCGGCGGGCAGGATCGTGCGCTGCGCGTACTGGACGGAGTGGGTCTCCAGCACGGCCCTGTCCAGCGGCGTCCCGTTGCGGAGCGCCTGGTCGAGCTGCATGACGGCGAGGGCGTTCTGGATGGTGCTCATCTTCACGGTGTGGAGCTCCCCGAAGCCCACGCCGAGCGCCCGCATCTGGCGCAGCGTCAGGAACGTCTGGAGCCGCATGCGCTGACCGCCCACGTCCACCCACTGCTGGGCGTCGGGGATCTTGTCGAGGAACGCCTCCTCCATGATCAGCTTCCTGGTCGCGGGATCGTACGAGCGCGTGACGTGGCCCTGCTCGCTGCCCGCCTGGACGACCGTGGTGATCCGCTTGACGCCGTTCGCATCCGTGTCGATCGGCAGGTCCGTGATCGTCAGGCCGGCCGGCGGCCGGGCGGTGTCCACGGCTTCGAACGGGCCCTTGCCGGGCTCGGGAGCGCCCGCGCCGGCCTTGCCCGGGTCGATCTCGACCGCCCTGCCGCGGAGGAACGACTTGATGCCCTTGAAGGCGCTGAACGCGAAGGCGACGAGGAAGACGGCGCCCATGCCGATCCGCTCGCCGCGCTCGAAGCCGTGCAGCTCCTTGCCGAAGGCGCGCTGGCCGACGATGCCCTCGACCAGGTAGGGGATGCCGGTGATGTCGGCCACCCCGAGCGCGACCAGGCCGACCTTCTGCCAGAACGAGGGGCTCTTGCCCGGGTTGTCGGCCTCGAACTCCTGGAAGCGGTTGTAGATGCTGAAGCCGACCGCGGCGACGATCAGGATGACGGCCGTCACGATGGCGGCGATCTTGGCGCTGGCGATGACCAGGCCGACCAGCCAGCCCACCACGTACGCGGCCAGGATGCCGACCACGACGATCACCAGCGCCTCGAGGATGCCGAACAGCAGGCCGCCCCAGAACTCGCCGAACGTGTTGGTGAACCACTTCTTGACGCTGTCCACCCACTTCGTGACGCTGTTCCAGAGCGAGCCGAGCCAGCTCCGCTGGACCATGCGGGCGGCGGTCCCGTCGTTCGCGGACCGGCGGTCGGCCTCGGTCTTCAGCTCCTCGTAGCGGCCGGCGATCTGGCTCGTGGACGAGCGCATCTGGGAGCGGGCGTCGCTCAGGAGGGTGTCCTCGCTGGCCAGCGCGTCGTCCACCATGCGGGCCAGGCCCTGGACGCACTCGTCGGCCGGCCGCTGCACCTGGGACTTGAACTCCTGGCCGGCCCGGGTGAAGTCGGCCACCGCGCTGTCGATCGCCGGCAGGAGCCGGTCGCGGAAGCCGGTCGTGGCCGTCTTCATGCCGGCGACCGCGTCCTGGCCGGCCGCCTGGACCCTGGCCGTGAGCTGGCCGCCGGCGGTGGTCGCCTGGGCCTCCCGCTCGGCGGTCTGCGACTCGAACGCGGTCAGCTCCTGGTCGAGCGGCTCGCTCAGTTTCGTGCGCGCCCCGCTGGACCACTCCTCGATGCCGCCCAGCACCTTGTCGCGGCCGTCGGCGACGGCCTGGCGGAGCTGGCCGGCCCGCTGGGCGATGCCGGCGGGGTCCGTCAGGCCCCGGAGCTGGTCGATCGGCCCGGCCAGCTGCTGCCGGAACTCGACGACGGCGCCGGTGGCGTCGTCGGGCGCCTGGATGCCCTGGCCGGCCTTGTCCACGCCGGCCAGCGCCGAGGCGCTCCATTGCGCGGTCTCGTCCAGGGCGGCCGCCTTCGCGCTGTCGAGGGAGGCGCCGCCCTGGCGGGCGAGCTCCTGGACGGTGCGGGTGGCGCCGGTGGCCAGCTCGTCGACGCGGGCGTGGGCCTGGCGCGCGAACGCGTCGAGCTGCGAGGTGGCCTCGGACGACGTGCGGTCGAGGCCGGCGACGAAGTCGCGGAGCAGGCTGTCGAAGCTCTGCGCGGCGAACTGCGTCGCCTCCTGCCGGACGCTGGCGGCCACCTTGTCGCCGGTCTGCCGGCACTGGTCGGCGGCCCGCTTCGCGATGCGCGTGGCCGCCGTCCGCTGCGCGTCGGCGGACGCGGCCTCGCCGGTCGCCGGCACGGCGGCCGCGTCGGCCTGGATCGCCTGGGCGCGCTGGCTGCTCTCCGCGATCGCCCGCTGGGCCTGGCTCTCGCCCGCGGCCCGCACGCGCTCCTTGGCGGCGGCGATCGTGGCCGGCCCGCCGTCGCGCTCGGTCTGGTACGCGGTGGTGAGCCGCTGGCGCTGGGTGGTCGCCTCGGCGGTGATCGCCTCGTGCTCGGCGGCGCGGGCCCCGGCGATGGCGGACACGGCGGAGTCGGCGGCGGCGCGCAGGGCGGTCTGCTGCTGATCGTAGGCGGTGCCGATCCGCGTGCGTGCGCCGTCGGCTGCTGTGGTCACGGACTGGCGCATCCGGTCGACCTCGCCCTGCAGGCCGGCGGTCGCCTGCCGGGTCGCGGCGCCGGCCTGGTCCTCGAGGGAGGCGAGCTCGGCGGCGATGGCGTCGGCCTCAGCGGCGCCGGTGGCGGTGCCGGTCCCGGGGCCGCCCTCGGCCTGGGCGATCTCGGGGGCGGGG
>Ga0066661_10000258_pt1 | contig 16359 bp, 15 predicted proteins | sample GraSoiAngelo_110_FD_66454 | JGI IMG/M metagenome (GOLD analysis project Ga0066661, IMG submission 66454) | Grasslands soil microbial communities from the Angelo Coastal Reserve, California, USA - 14_0903_12_30cm | ecosystem: Environmental > Terrestrial > Soil > Grasslands | place: USA... | reverse complement strand
ACGAGCACTTCGTAAATCAAATCGCTCATCTCCTCGGTCTTGATGCGTTTCTCGATGTTCTCCTTCACTTTGTTTTCCTGGCCGGAGAGCACGTGCACGACGAACCATTGATCTTTTGCTGCGAGCGCTTGTCCCATAATCAGTGCAACCGGGTAAAGAAGTGGACGAAATTGACGAGAACGAAATCGAAGAGCGCAACGTAACCGCCGAGCAGCAGCATCGCGATGATGACAACCAGCGTTGAGTCAGTCAGTTCCTTGTAGCGGCGGACTCCTTTTTCCTTCGATTCCCATGGCCAGGAAGCTTTTTGGAGCTCGATCTTCACTTCGTTAAAAAAGTTTTTCGTCTTTGTGATCACGGTGAGATGTCGATCTTGTAATTGTCGGTCGTACGGTCAAACACGCCAGGAGGGACTCGAACCCCCAACCGACGGTTTTGGAGACCGCTACTCTACCAATTGAGCTACTGGCGTAATCGGGTGGAAACTTAATCCAAAATTTCGCTGACGCGACCCGCGCCGACCGTTTTTCCGCCTTCGCGAATAGCGAAAAGAATGGTCTTCTCCATCGCGATGGGCGTGATCAGCTCAACTTCAATGGCGATGTTGTCGCCGGGCATGACCATTTCCACGCCCTCGGGCAACTTAACCGTGCCAGTCACGTCGGTGGTGCGGAAATAAAACTGCGGCCGGTAATTGGTAAAGAACGGCGTGTGACGACCGCCTTCCTCCTTGCTCAGCACATAGACTTCCGCCTTGAATTTCTTGTGCGGGGTAATCGACCCCGGCTTGGCGATGACCTGGCCGCGCTCGACGTCTTCTTTCTTCGTGCCGCGCAGCAAAACGCCGACATTATCGCCGGCGCGCGCTTCGTCGAGCAGTTTGCGGAACATTTCGATGTCGGTCGCGGTCGTCTTGGCGGTTGGCCGAATTCCGACAAGCTCGACTTCCTCCATTTTCTTGAGAACACCGCGCTCGACACGACCGGTCGCGACCGTGCCGCGGCCTTCAATGTTGAAGACGTCCTCGATCGGCATGAGAAACGGCTGATCGATCGGTCGCTCCGGGACCGGGATGTAATCGTCGATCGCCGCCACCAAAGCGAGGACCTGCTTTTCCGCTTCGGCATCGCCTTCCAGCGCTTTGAGCGCGCTTCCCTTCACAATCGGAATTTTATCTCCCGGAAACTTGTATTGAGTGAGGAGATCGCGCACTTCCATCTCGACAAGATCGAGAAGTTCGGGGTCATCCACCATGTCGACCTTGTTCAAAAATACGACAACCGAAGGAACACCGACCTGGCGTGCGAGCAGGATATGCTCGCGCGTCTGCGGCATCGGGCCATCGGCCGCGCTCACCACAAGGATGGCGCCGTCCATTTGGGCCGCCCCGGTAATCATGTTTTTGACGTAGTCGGCATGGCCAGGGCAATCGACGTGCGCGTAATGGCGCTTGTCGCTTTGATATTCCACGTGCGCGGTATTGATCGTAATGCCGCGCTCTTTTTCCTCGGGCGCGTTATCGATCGACTCGTAGGCGCGCACTTCGGCCATGCCTTTTTTAGCCAGCACGCTGGTGATCGCGGCGGTGAGGGTGGTTTTGCCATGGTCCACGTGACCGATCGTGCCGACGTTCACGTGCGGCTTGTCGCGTTTAAATGCTTCCTTAGCCATTTCAATTCTCCTGTTTAACTAAACTGCGTCTTTCAATTTGAACTTTCACTTCCGGTCGCAAGCTCACTCTGGAGCCCATGACCGGGATTGAACCGGTGACCTCGTCCTTACCAAGGACGTGCTCTACCAACTGAGCTACATGGGCCGCTCTTCGTCAATCGATGCTCGCCGCGTGTTCGTTTTCGAGCGCGCGGCGAACCGGTTTTGCTTCTCACCAGAGAGCCAAAAGTCCCAAAGCCGCGTCAAACTTTGCAATTTGAACGACCATGGGACCGCCTCGTTCTCCGCAAAAAGCATCCGCAAGCTAACAGCGCACTTTTGAGTGTCAAAGAGATTTCTTCTCCGCGCGGCTTATCGAATTCGTCCGCTCGTAGGCTCCTCCTTCCCTCGCGTCACGAGGCGCACCACAACCGCGATGATAATGAGTACTGCGAACACGATCCCAATCCTAAGCGGCGTGATAACCCCCGGTTCCTCTTTCGGCGTCGGCGTGGGCGGCGGAGCGTTCCTCGCCGCCAGTATCCCTTGCGCGTATTGCAGCCGCTGCACGGTGTCGTAGTCGTCCGGCTTTAGCTTGAGCGCGGCTTGGTAATCGGCAATCCCCTTCTCATACTGCGTCATCGCCACGTAGGTCGCGCCACGCTTCACCAGGGGCTCAGGGTCGCTCGGGTTTTTGTCGATCATCAACGTGTAATCGGCGAGGGCGGCGTCATAATTTTTCAGATTCCGGTTCGCCCAGGCGCGCCGATCGTACAGTTGCGGATCGGTCGGATTTTTTTGGATCGCGGTTGTAAAATCCGCGACCGCCTTGTCCCACTGGTTTAGACCGATCTCGGCGAAGCCACGGAGTTTATAAGCGGATCCTTCATCAGGTTTGAGTTGAATCGCCTTGTCGAGATCGGCCAGCGCCTCTTGGTACTGCTTTTGCAGGAGCACGGTTTGCGCGCGCCCGATGTAGGCCCGTTCATCGTTTGGCGCAAGCTCGATCGCCTTGGAAAAATCGTCCCACGCTTCCACCGCTTTCGCTAGCGCCAAATAGGCAAAGCCGCGATTTTCATAATACGCCGGCTGCTTGCCGTTTGCTTGAATCGCTTGCGTAAATTCCTGGATCGCTGGCTCGTATTGTTTTTGTTCAAAAAACTGATTCCCCTGGTTGTACTCGCTCATTCCGGCGCCCGCTTTCTCTTTCTCTTTCGCCAGTGCAAAACTGGCCACACAGAGGAACCCGACGCCGGCTGCGAATCTAATAATTTTACTCGTGATCATAATCGTTCTTCTCCTTGCTAGCTTAATTTTTGCGTAATTAATCGTTTGTAGGCGAGCAAATTAACGCGCCAAAATCAACCACCGAGCGATGAAACAACTGGATTCCCAGCGGGCGATTGTCGATCTTCGCGGCCGCACGAGCCTTTCCAAAGGCTACGCCGCGGTCTTCGCCACCGTCCTCATCTGGTCGATGCCGTCGCTCTTTCAATATTATTTGAATCGCTATTACGATCCGTGGGCTCAGAATTTTTATCGCTACTCGGTGGCCTGCCTCGCCATTGCCCCGCTTGTTTTCTATCGCGTCCGCGCCGGCGGACCCAAGATCGACATGCACGCAATCGGCATCTGCCTTCTTCCCTGCCTGCCCAATGTCGTCCATCAAATTACCCAGGTGATGGCACTTTTTTACATGGGCCCGGGCGTTTACGCTATCTTCACCCGCTCCTCCGTCATCTTTACCGCGCTGCTCGCGCTCGCATTTTTTCCGGAAGAACGCCACATAATCCGACAATGGCAGTTTCAAGCCGGAACACTCCTCGGATTAATTGGCGCCTTTGGTGTGATCTGGTTTCAAGCGAGCTGGCAAAGCGGACACATTGCGCTTCGCGGATTAATCATTGCCTTCACCGCGACATTTTGCTGGGCACTTTACGGTGTTCTTGTAAAGCGCCCTTCCGCCCAGCTCGGCTCCATTCGCAGCTTCGGATTGATCAGCTTCATAACTTCGATGCTGCTCCTGCCGCTGACGTTTCTTTTCGGAAAGATCGACACTCCATTTCACGCAGGCTGGCCTGCTAACATCATGCTGATCATTTCCGCCCTAAGCTGTATCACGCTCGCACACGTTTTATATTACGTCGCCATTCGCGAGATCGGAGTCGCCCTCGCGCAAACTCTGCAATTGCTCTGTCCTGCCGGCGCGCTCGCGCTTTCCGCGTGGATATTCGGCGAGCGCCTCACCCATGCCCAGCTTTGGAGCGCTGTTATCCTGCTCGCGGGCGCGTTTCTGGCCATGCGCACAAAACCAATCGCAACCACGGAGACGGCCGAGAATATCTAGCGCGTTTAGCGCGGTTGTCGGCGATGCTAGATTCTGGATGCTGGATGCTCGATTGTTTTATCCGCATCAAGGATCAAGCATCCAGTATCATCGACACGAAATGAATTTGGAACCGTATCTCAAGTCGCGGCAGAAAACGATCGATCGCGCGCTCGAGCGCTATTTGCCAAAAGAGAAAACGAGACCGCCGACCATTCACAAGGCGATGCGCTACAGTTTATTCGCCGGTGGAAAACGCTTGCGGCCGATTTTGTGTCTTGCCGCGGCCGAAACTTGCGGTGGCAAGATCGACAATGCGTTGCCGCTCGCCTGCGCGCTCGAATGCATCCACACCTACTCGCTCGTGCATGACGATCTCCCCAGCATGGACAACGACGATTTCCGGCGCGGCCGCCCGACTTGCCACAAAGTCTTTGGCGACGGCATCGCCGTCCTGGCCGGCGACGGCTTGCTAACGATCGCGTTTGAAATTGTTTCGCGCGCAAAAACTCCGCGGCACTATGATATGTCGATCTTATTACGGGAAATCGCGATGGCAGCCGGCAGTCAAAAACTGATCGCCGGTCAAGTCGCTGATTTGGAAGCCGAAGGACGCAAGATCGACATGGCGGGATTGCGCTACATCCACGAAAACAAAACGGCCGCGATTTTGACTACTTCGGCGCGACTCGGCGCGATGAGTGCGAATGCAGACGCCAAAAAGCTTGCGGCTATTACGAAATTTGGTCGCGCGCTCGGCCTCGCCTTTCAAATCATCGACGACATTCTCGATGTAACGCAGACAAGCGAGAAGCTTGGGAAAAGCGCGGGCAAAGACGCTGCCGCGAAAAAGGCGACCTATCCCGCGGTCATCGGCTTGAAAAAATCACGCCTCGAGGCCAAACGGCTCACCCGTCGGGCGCACAACGCATTGTCGATCTTCGACGGAAAGGCCGAAGCGTTGCACGCGCTCGCCAATTATCTTCTCGAGCGCGAGTACTGATGGGTAGCGCACGCGTCTCGCGTGCTGACGATGGCGCCTCGCCATCGCAAACTTTAAAGACTGTTTCGGCGGGACGCCGAAACCAACACGCGAGACGCGTGCGCTACCCGGAAGAGACCAACGCAAGATTCGGGTCGATTTCTTCCGCAACATTGGATGCAAAACCGCTTTCCAATTTCAGCATGGCAGCGAAGGCAATCATCGCCGCATTATCCGTGCACAACCAGGGCTCAGCGCTTTTGAATTCAAATCCTTTCTGCTCGCAGGCGTCGCGAAGTTGTCGTCGCAATTCCTCATTGCAACTGACGCCACCGCTCATCGTGACAAGAACGACATTGTGCTTTTGCGCGGCCACGATTGTCTTGCGCACAAGGACATCGACAATCGCTTGTTGAAATGACGCGCAGAGATCCGCGAGAAAGTCGCCGCGCAGTTTCGGCAACAAATAGTGCACCGCCGTTTTCAACCCGCTGAAGCTGAAATTTTCCGAGTCGATCATGCTGCGGGGCAGATTGAAACGCGCGGGATCGCCGCTGCCCGCATGTCTTTCGATTTCTGGACCGCCCGGATAACCGAGTCTGAGAAGCTTGGCGACTTTGTCGAAAGCCTCTCCGGCGGCGTCATCCACCGTTCTGCCGATCAACCGATAATCGCCGAGACCGCGCACGAGGATCGACATCGTATGCCCGCCGCTCACGACCAGTGAAACGTTCGATTTGATGTGGCCATCGCTGAAAAATGGCGAGAGCAAATGGCCTTCGAGATGGTTGATTGCGAGGTACGGCTTGCCAAAGCCAATCGCCAGACCTTTGGCGATTGATGCACCGATCATCAAAGAACTGGCAAGGCCGGGCCCGCTCGTGGCCGCGAATGCATCCACATCCAACATGTCGATCTTCGCGCGGCCTTTCGCGCATTCGATAAGCCGCGGTGCATGGATAAGGTGATTGCGCGATGCAACTTCAGGAACAACGCCGCCGAATTTTTCGTGCTCGACGATTTGCGAAGCGACTTCGCTCGCGAGCAACTCACTGCCGCGCAAAATGGCGACCGCGGTCTCGTCACAAGATGTTTCAAGCGCGAGAATTGTCTTCATCACTGGAGGGACGCGCGCTGTCGCGTCCCAAATATTAGGGCGCCGACAGCGCGGACGCCCTCCAAAACTATTTCTTTATGGCTTCGCCCTTCGCCGTGTTTTGCTGCGCGTAGATCATCACACCCTTGAGGGCGTCGATTGCCCGAAGCATCTGCGGATCTCGCGTCTTGATCATGTCCTTTTCTTCGTCCGGCTTGAGGTTTTCAGCGCTGCGCAACGCGAAAAGGGCGCGTTCCTGCTCTGCACTCATCGGAACGCGAATGTTTGGCGTCACGCCATTCCCATGAATCACTTGTTTGCTCGGCGTGTAATATTTCGCGGTGGTGAAGCGCAGGGCCGAACCGTCGGGCAACTGCATGACGTTCTGGACGGAGCCTTTTCCAAAAGTGGTTTCGCCGACGAGGATAGCACGATGCAAATCTTTGAGCGCGCCGGACACGATCTCCGCGCCGCTCGCGCTGCCTTCATTGGCCAAAACGGCCATCGGAAAATTCGGACGTTGTTTTGCTGCTCCGGAAGTCGAGTACTCACGTTGCTGCGAAGCGACACGACCCTGCGTTGAAACCACTTTCGTGTTCGGCGGCAGAAATTGAGCGCAGACGTCCACGGCGCTGTTCAAAAGCCCGCCGGGATTATTGCGAAGATCGAGAATGAGCGCCTGCATTCCCTGCTTTTGCAATTCATCGAGCGCTTTCGACAAGTCATCCGCGGTCGGCTCGTTGAATTGAATGAGTCGGATGTAGCCGATCTTGTGCGGACCGGTAAGCTCGGTGTCGAGCAATCGGGTTCCCTTGATGCTTTGCACTTTTATCTCCACGCGCTCCAGCGTGTATTCCTTGATCTCCTTCGTCGAAGGCCGCAGCAGCGTGAGAGTTACTTTTCCGCCCGGCGGTCCGCGCAAAATATTGACCGCATCCTGCAGGTCCATTCTTTCCGTGGAAGAGCCGTTTATTTTCAAAATCTGATCGCCGGAGAGAATGCCGGCCCTCGCCGCCGGCGTATCTTCCATCGCGGTCACGACCGTCGGCAAACCAGTTTTCATCGAAACCTCGATCCCGAGCCCGTTGAAACGGCTGCGTGTGTCGTCCTGCATGTCGCGAAAGTCATCCGGATCCATGAACTGGCTGTGAGGATCGAGCGACGCGAGCATGCCTTTCATCGCGGCGGTGATGAGATCGTGATAACTCGTCTTGTTCCCATCGACGTAATCCTGCCGGATCAATTGAACGGCTTTTGCGAAAATGGAGATTTGCGAGTAACCGTTGTCGTCCCCGTCCGTCGCCGCCCACGCCTTGTGGAAGCACACGCCGAGTAAAATGCTAAAGAACAAAAGGCAAACTAACGTGCCGAGAAGAAGGCGTCGTCTCATGTCATGAAAGACTATCGTCAAACCATCGCGCATCCGGAAATTTTTGGCAACGTGCAAAGCGTCGATGAGAGTGGCCGCCGAACCGTGGTTTTCTTTCCGAGAATTAAACTGTCGTGGCGGCTTTGGTGGATAGAGCAGTCGTCGCCGGGGCGACCTCGATGTCAAAAATTAGACGGCGAAGCCGCATTTATTTGGCATCGCCGGTCGGAGCGGCCGATCCACTGTCGCGAAAGAACGAAATTGTCGATCTTGCTCATGAGCGCGACCTGTTTCGCGACAACGCTCGTGTTCGCGGCGCAGATCCCCGATGCCGAATACGAGGCGGTGGCCGAGGAATACATCAAAGGCTATTTCGCCGCTCGTCCGCTTCAAGGCACCGCGCTTGGTCTGCACGAATACGACGGCAAAATCAGCGATTACAGCCGACTCGCGCTCGATGCTGAACTTTCCCGGTTGCGGCGGTTCGACGACCGGCTGAAAAAGTTCGACCCGGATGAATTGAGTCAGCGCCAGTCAATCGATCTGCGCATTTTGCAGGCGGCGATCAAAAAGGAACTCTTTCAAATGCAGGACATGTCGATCTTCGAACGTAACCCCATGGTTTACGCGCGCGCGGCCGATGTAAACATTTACATAAAACGGAATTTCGCGCCGCTCGAAGACCGCGTTCGCAGCATTGTCGCAATTGAGTCCCAGGTTCCAAACATTGTCATCGCGGCAAAAACGAACCTGAGTGACGTGCTTCCCAGGCCCTATGTTGAACTTGCCATCCAGATTGCGAAAGGCTCTTCCGATTTCCTCAAGAAAAACCTGGTCGCAGCAATCGCCGACCTGAAGGACGAGCGCCTTCGCGCCGAGTTTCAGGAGGCCAATCGCAAAGCCGCGGCCGCGCTCACCGATTACGCAGCGTGGCTGGAACGCGACAAACTTCCAAAAGCGTCCCCTCACTTCGCCCTCGGCCCCGAAAAATTTCAGCGCCTGCTCGCCGAGACGGAACTTGTCGATCTTCCGCCCGAAAAAATTCTCGCGATTGGCATGACGCAGTTAAAGGCGGAGCAGAATTCGTTTGCCATAGCGGCCAAAAAAATCGATCCCGGCAAATCGCCTGTCGAAGTCTTCAAACGAATCCAGAGTGAGCATCCCACGCCGGAAAGTTTGCTTCCCGACATCGGGAAAAATCTCGAACAGATCCGAAAATACGTCGCGGGTCATCATCTCGTGACAATCCCTTCGGAAGTGCGGGCGCGTGTGAAAGAAACGCCACAATACCGTCGTGCCGTTTCGTTCGCCTCGATGGATACGCCAGGCCCCTTCGAAAGAAGAGCGACCGAAGCCTATTACTATGTCACGCCGACCGAAAGCGAGTGGCCGCAGAAACAGAAAGAGGAATGGCTGACCGCTTTTAATTATTACAACGCGGACATCGTTTCCATTCATGAAGTCTATCCCGGGCATTATGTGCAGTTTCTACGCTTGAACGCGTCGCCGGCGACCAAAGTAGAAAAAATCTTTGGCAGCTACGCCTTCATTGAAGGCTGGGCGCATTACTGCGAGAAAATGATGATCGACGAAGGATACGGCAGCACGCCGGCTCCGACCCCGAGTCCAACGCCAAAGCCAAGTGCGAGTCCGGGCACAACCGCAACACCGAAGGCGAAGCCGAGCCCGAAAACGAGTCCTACCTCAGTTGTCGATGATAAGAAACGCGCCGCCAAATATCGCATGGCGCAGGCCGACGAAGCGATGCTGCGTTTATGCCGCTTGTGCGTGTCGATCAAGATGCACACGCAGAACATGACCGTCGATGAAGGGACAAAGTTTTTTCAGGAGAATTGTTACTATGAGGAAAAACCGGCGCGGACCGAGGCGATGCGCGGCACGTTCGATCCCGGCTATCTCAATTACACCTTGGGCAAATTGCAGATCCTCAAATTGCGCGACGACTACAAGGCGCAACAGGGCGAGGAGTTCTCATTGCAAAAATTCCATAACGCGCTGCTCAATCACGGCATGCCGCCCATTCGTCTCCTCCGCGAAATCATGCTCAAAGACCAAGCGAAATGGAACGAGGTGCTCTGATTTCCTCACGCCTTTGATCGCAGAAATTCGCGAACACCGCTGCTGGGATCACTCGCCGCCGCCGCAGCATCGTGTTAGTGAGGACGTAGTTTCCTTCTTAAACACCTATCTCAAATAGAAGCTTATGAAAAACCGATCTTATGTCTCGACCTTATCTTCTGTCTCTGTTCAACGCGCATCGTCTCAAGTCATCCTATTGCTGCCCATTCTGGCGGTTTGGATCGCGACTAATGCCCACGCTGCGAGCGCCACTTGGGATCTGAATCCATCCAACGGTGACTGGAATACCGCCGCGAACTGGACGCCGCCCACGGTTCCTAACGGCTCCGGCGACACAGTGAGTTTTGCGGTGTCCAACATTGCTGCCGTGTCTCTCTCTTCCGATACCGAAGTCGGAAGGATAACATTCGACTCGGGCGCGAGCGAATTCAATATCATCGTAAGTCCGTTGCGGACCCTCACAATCAGCGGCGACGGAATTAGTAACAATTCGGATATCTCTGAAAATTTCTCCATTGTCGTGGACAGCGTCAGCAACACGGGCACGATGATTTTCACTCACAGCGCGACTGCTGGTAACATGACGACCTTCACCAACGAGGCCAACGCGACTAATGTATTCGCGTTTGGCGCCTCCACCCGCTTCCTCGAAACGTCAAGCGCCGATCACGGCACTTTTATTAACAACGGTGCGGCGACGAGCGACGCTTTTGGCGGTGTTACTGAATTTTTCGCAGAGTCATCCGCAGCCAATGCAACCATTTTCAATCAACCCGGTCTGGTTCAAGGAGCCCACGGAGGTACCACTTTCGTCCTGGACGTAGCGCATGCCGACAAGGCGACCTTCATTTCCAATGGAGCAAATGTGAGCGGCGCCGATGGCGGCAATACCACGTTCAGTCATCGCTCTCGTGCCGATGACGCAACGCTGATCGCAAACGGTGGCGTGAATGGCGGCGGGGGTGGCCAGATCGTGTTCGCGGAAGCTTCCTCAGGGGCCGCTTCGCGAGTCGAGCTCTTCGGCAACGGTTTCCTCGACCTCAGCACGCGTTTTTCGGGAAACGGCATCCGGATCGGTTCGATAGAAGGCGACGGGGTTGTGATCCTTGGCACGGAGCCGCTGAAAGTAGGTAGCAATAGTCTTAGTACCCTGTTTTCCGGCGTAATTCAGTCCTTCGGTGCGATCACCAAGGTGGGCGCCGGGACATTGACTCTTTCGGGCGCTAATACTTACACCGGCGGCACCACGGTAACGGGTGGCACCCTCAAAATTAACAACAGATCCGGTTCCGGGACGGGCACTGGAGCGGTTAGCGTAAGCGGTGGAACCCGAGCGGTGGGGGCACTATTTCGGGCGCGGTTGCGATTGGGACTGGGAGCGGGACGGGCGCGATCCTCGACCCTGGCAAAGGCGCAAGCAAGCCGGTCGCCCTTACCATCCAGAGCCAGCTGACTTTTCAGACCGACGGGACCTATAACTGGAAGTTGAATACCAAGCGAGCTCAGGCGGATCAGGTTGTCGCGAATGGAGTAACGATCAATGGCGGCGCCCAGTTCAACTTCACCGCCGTCGCGAACAAGAGACTGACCGCGGGCACAGTCTTCACCGCGATCAGCAACACCGCTGCTACCTCGATCAGCGGCACCTTCGCCAACCTGCCCAATGGTTCTACTTTCACCGCCGGCCGCAACAGTTTCCAAGTGAGCTACTCCGGCGGCGATGGGAACGATCTCACCCTCACCGTTGTGCCCTAGGTCCTCCAATTTTATGGAAAACAAACCAATGAAAACCTACATCCTACTCCTTCTCCTAACCCTCAGCGTCGCTCTGAATGCCCACGCGGCCAGCGCGACTTGGAATCTCAATCCCAGCAACGGCGATTGGAATACAGCTGGGAACTGGACTCCGGCGACGGTTCCTAACGGATCGACAGATACGGCAACCTTCGATGTTTCCAATCAGACGAGCCTCACGCTTTCGGCCAACACGGAAGTGAACGGGATCGTTTTCAACGCGGGGGCGAGCGCCTTTACGATCGCCTTGTCCGGGGGACTTACCCTCACTCTTAGTGGCACTGGCATCACCAAACAACTCAGGCATCACCCAAAACTTCATCGCGACAGACGGGGCCATCGTCTTTAACAACACCGCCGGAGCAGGAGCCTCTACCAGCTTTGTGGTGGGGAGCAGTGGGAGTGTGAGTTTCAACAATTTTTCACAGGCACCCACCAGTGTCTTTACGATCAATGGCGCCGGGCAGGTGACTTTCTCGGGTTTCGGGAAGGCCGGTACTTCCACCTACACGTTCAACGGCAGTGCAGATCCCACTCCAGCCTTGTTGCAGTTCAGCGATAACTCGTCCGCGTTTCAAAGCACCTTTACTCTGAATGGCGACGGGGCCGGCGTCGATTGCATCTTCCTCGATAGTTCACAAGGTAGCTTCGCCCATTTTATTATCAACGGCGCTGATTCGGTAGGCCACCACGGTGGAATAGTCTCTTTCCAAGGCAACTCGACGGCAAACTTTACGACCTTGATCGCCAACGGCGGTTCTCAATGGAGGCGATGGAGGAATGATTTTCTTTTCCGACGCCTCGAGCATCGCCGGCGGCGCGAACGTGGAAGTGGATGGTAACGCCAGGCTGGACATTAGCGGTCACAGCTCTTCCTGGGTGACGATCAGCTCGGTCGAAGGCGATGGCTCGGTTTTTCTCGGGGCGGAGAACCTTGTCGTTTCCTCGGACATAAACCACGTCTTTTCCGGCAAAATCCAGGATGGCGGCGGCACAGGCGGTTTGCTGACCAAGAAGGGAAGGGGCACGCTCACACTCACTGGGGCGAACACTTACACGGGTGGTACAATAGTGACCGCCATCAACCCAAACCGGATGGGTATTCTCCAGGTCACTAACACCACTGGTTCGGCCACGGGCACCGGCGCCGTGGCGGTCAACCTCGGCACACTCGGAGGCAGCGGGACAATCGCGGGCGCGGTCACGATCGGCACCGGGGTCGGGCCAACGCAACACGGTTTTCTCGCGCCCGCGGCCGGGACGAGGAAGGCTGCGACGCTAACCATCCAAAGCGCGCTGACTTTCAAATCCAACGGCATCTATAACTACCTGATCCAGGCCAAAGGCAACAGAGCCCGCGCCGACCGGGTGAACGCGAGCGGAGTTACAATCGAGAGCGGCGCGCAGTTTGTCCTGCTCGCGGATCAGGTGCAGGGCACGCTCCGCACCGGCACCACTTTCATTGTCATTAACAATACGGCGGTGACTGCGATCGATGGCACCTTCGCCAATTTGGCTGACGGCGCGATCCTGAGCGTAGGCGGGAACAACCTCCAAGCCAGCTACGAAGGCGGCGATGGCAACGACCTCACCCTCACGGTGGTGCCGTAACGAAATTCAGATTGTAGGGGCTAGCGCCACCTCGCTTGCGATCTGAATAAACACGACGGTCGGAGAGTGCCGCTACAGCGTTCGAAAAACGCGGCTGTCTTCCGTCGTACACAGGATCGCTCTCCGACCAGAGCCACCCGTCTGTTGAGTCATTCATCTTCGTCGTTAGGAGGCAGCAAATCCTTTAGCAACGGCTGCGGATTAGTTGGCAATTCCTCGACGTCGCGCAGTTTCTTGGTGATCGCGCGCGAGCGTACCGCCACGTTATCCACGTGTCGCGCCGCTTGGTCGAGCTTGTCCTTCACCGTCGAGAGCGCTTCGCCGAATTTTCCGAACTCGGTTTTAACGCCTGCGAGCAAATTCCACACTTCACTCGAACGTTTTTGGATGGCGAGCGTGCGGAACCCCATCTGTAAACTGTTGAGCAATGCGGCTAGCGTCGTCGGTCCTACAAAAGTCACCCGGCAATCCCGTTGCACGTTTTGGACTAACCCGACACGACGAATCGCTTCGGCGTAAAGCCCTTCGCTTGGCAAGAACAAGAGCGCAAAATCGGTCGTCTTCGGCGGGTTGATGTATTTGTCGCAAATATCTCTCGCGCACCGCTTCAACTGCGTCTCCAGCGTTTTCATCGCCGCTTCCACCGCGCTGACATCACCCTTTTCCTGCGCCGCGGCCAGACGCTCGTAGTGTTCCATTGGAAATTTCGCGTCAATCGGCAGCCAGACCGGCGCGCCGTCATCGTCACCCGGCAATTTGATCGCAAACTCGACGCGCTCATCGGTGTCGTCGCGCGTCTTCATGTTTTTCGCGAACTGCTCCGGCGTCAGCATTTCTTCCAGCAGGACGCCGAGTTGCCATTCGCTCCAACCGCCGCGGGTTTTGACGTTTGTGAGCACCCGCTGGAGTCCGCCGACGTCGCTAGCAAGTTGTTGCATTGCGCCAAGTCCTTGATGAACTTGCTCAAGCCGATCGCTCACCAGTTTGAACGATTCACCCAACCGTTTCTCCAGTGTACCCTGCAATTTCTCGTCCACCGTCGCGCGCATTTTGTCGATCTGCTTCGCGTTGTCCTGCTGCAGCTCCGTCAGGCGAAGATCGACAATCGCCCGCACGCCCTCGAGCGATTTACCAAGCTCTTCCCGCTGACTCTTCGCGGCCGACGCGCCCTCTTCGCGATTGCGCGAAAACTCATCGCGCAATCCGCGATCGAGCATTTCGAGTCGCCTAACGAGTTCTGCCTGAACATCAGAACCGCCGCTACGTCGCCTCGGCCAGAAAACGATGGCCGCCACCAAGAGGCCGGCGATCAAGCCGAAGATGAGATAAAGCAGCGGACTCATTTTTCTGTCATGTCGAGCGGAGTCGAGACATCTCTCATCGTTAACAGTAAGAGATTCCTCGACTTCGCTTAGAATGACAAGAGCGACTGACTCGCACGCTCACGCTGCCATGCACGCCGCACGCGAATAACGCTGCCACGCGCTTCCTTCACGAGAGCGCTGCAAAACCAAGCCGTGCAAAATCTCGGCCATGATCTCCGCTGTCTCGACAATCGTCGTTCCCGAGCGATTGAAGAATTTATTTCCGTCAGCGAAAAAAACGCGCCCCTTTTTTATTGCGTTGAGTTGGAACCAGCCGGGCAGCGCCTCAAGGACTGAAATCTCTCGCGTCGCTCTCTCCAAATTAAACCCGCACGGAGCGACAATCAGAAAATTCGGATCCGCTTCGCAGATGTCTTGCCACGAAATTGCGGCGGAATGTTCGCCTCGCCTGCCCAGCAACAAATTTCCGTTCGCTACGTCGACCAGCTCGGGAGCCCAGTTGCTGGCCGGAAAAATTGGATCGGTCCATTCCAAGATCACGAGGGACGATGTCGACCTTTGCCGAACATTTTTGTGAATTTCGTTCAGCCTTCCCTCCATCTTCTTCACAAGGTTCTCAGCTGCACCTCCGCGATTTATGGCGCGCCCGATTTGGCGAATATCTTCGTAAATCCCGCCAAGCGTGCCAGCGCCGAGCGCCAGAATTTGCTTCGCCAGACCATCACAGCCACTTTTGGCAATGTCGCCCGGGGTTACCGCGCACACTTCGCAATGTTCCTGCGCGATGAGGAGGTCGGGCTCCAGTCCCGCGATAGTTTCTGTGTCGATGTGGTAAAGCGGCAGGCCCTCTTTGAGTCGCCGCCTGACCTCGAGATCAATTGCGCGACTAGTCATCTCCACATCAAACGCCAGACGGGTGCAGGCCGGCAATCTGCGCACCCAGCACGGGTTATCGCACTCGTGCGAGCGGCCGATTAATTCATGACCGGCGCCAAGTTCGCAGACGATCTCAGTTCCGCTGGCGAGTAAGGAGACGATGCGCATGAGTCGGCGTTTTTATGCGGGTAGCGGTCGCGGTTGTTCCCTCAACGAAACAAAAAATCTTTCCAGCAGGGCGAATCCTCCAAATAACAGAGCCACGAAGGTAATGTCGCCAATGAGACTGTTGCGAAAAAATGGGATCGCCGCGGTGTAACAGGCGATTAGTCCACTCCAAGTCCTCGGATACAACGCGCCCCACGCCCATACAGCAAAATTCGTGACGAGATAAAACATCACGGCATTGCCAAATGTTGGCGATGCAATTTTCAACGCAGATCTGTTGGTCCGAATGAGGCGCCCAATTGCAACTGCCGTCAGCATGCAAAAATAAACTACTGGTTGAGATTTCAGCAACGCGCTGCCGTAAACCGCGAAGCCGAGTACCAGGTCGCTCAAAAACATCGCCGCAATCGGCAGCAGAAAAGCGGCTTTCCTGTTGCGAAAGTGCGCTCCGGCAAAAAGAGCCATGGCAGCAATCGGCGTTACGTTGGGCGGATGCGGCAACAAACGTGACAGGGCAGCAAGCCCAACTATGACGCTCAATGTGATCAATCGCTTATTCATAATTTCCTTCTTTCAGACAGGCGGAATCAACCCCGCCATGCATTTCTCCACGAAGTCTTTCGGCAAAAGGTCTGCGTAATATCTTCCATCGCGTGTTACGATTTCGCCGACTCTCACCGAAACAGGTCTCCTGAAAATCGGTCCATCGAATACAAACGAGTGAAACTCTCCATTCTCGCCGCATGGGTCGATCTCGGATGGAAGTAACTGCAAGAACTCCTGGTCATACAGTCTGCCAACAAATCCCGAGCCTACTTTTGGCTCCACACACGAGAGATAAGCCTTGTAACCAAGTTGGATTACCTCGTGAGCCACCTTGGTTGTGTTGCGTTTCCAAATCGGAAAAATGCCGCGCATATCGGCTTTCGCGAGATTCGCTTCACGCCACGCGCGCAAATCTTCCAGAAACAAATCGCCAAAAGCAACGGTCTCCACGCCTCTGGCTTTGTAATCAGCCATTACTCGACTCATGATCGCTTCGTAAACATCGTTCGTGCATCC
>Ga0066661_10000251_pt1 | contig 16516 bp, 19 predicted proteins | sample GraSoiAngelo_110_FD_66454 | JGI IMG/M metagenome (GOLD analysis project Ga0066661, IMG submission 66454) | Grasslands soil microbial communities from the Angelo Coastal Reserve, California, USA - 14_0903_12_30cm | ecosystem: Environmental > Terrestrial > Soil > Grasslands | place: USA... | reverse complement strand
TGAACGAAAGAGGGCGGGGGGCGTCACCGTGCCTTGAAAGACCAACATCGATAGAGCAGCAAGTACGAGTCCGGGCAAGATGACAGGCGCAACGTGCGGAGATTGACCAATGGTTGTGCTGGGTCCGACGACGACGTTCGCGATACGGCTTGCGGGAGCACTCAACAGGCGTCCACTGACCAACACCAGTAGAAAGATGAACCAAGCGAGCAGTCGTTGCGGATTGCGAACTGTGATACGCACTGCGTTCATGAACCGTAGGCGCTCAAGCTCGATTAGAGCCCCCACGTCCGACCAAGGCGAGGCGTCGATTCTCTCAGAGAGCGCCGCTGTATCTTTCATTCTCGATCGTCTGGACGTGCTTGCCTCTATCAATCGTGACGATGCGATGACAGAGCCGTTCCACATAGTACTTGAGGTGAGAACTCATGACTATCGACATGCCTGCGGCACTCGACTGTTGGAGCATATCGGCAAGATCCTCCTGGGCCGACTGATCCAGTCCCGTGATGGGCTCGTCGAGAAGAAGGATCGGTCTGCGAACTAGAAGCGCTGTGGCGAGAAGCGTCTTCTGCCTCATCCCCTTTGACATTGCGTCGCCGAGCTTGTCGCGGTGTTCGGTGAGATGGAAGCGGTCCATAAGCTCTGTTGCTCGCTCGTGCCACGAGCCATCCAGACGCCACAGCTTGGACGCGATCAGAAGATGCTCCCAGACGGTGAGCATTGGATCGATGTCTGGAACCTCGGGAACGAACATGACATGCTGCCCACGCTTCGGTCCGAGGATTTGGCCAGCCCACGTAATCCGCCCAGCGTCAGGCCGCAACATTCCTGCCAAGAGGTGCAGCGTCGTCGTCTTACCTGCGCCGTTGTCGCCCATGAGACCCATCACTTGGCCCGCGGCCACTTCGAAGGAGACGCCATCAACGGCGGTCGTTTTGCCGAACCGTTTCGTCAGGCCGGTGACAACCAAACCCGACCCTGGCTGCGCATCAGCCCTGGCGACATCTCCTTCCGAGTTGGCGTCGTACTCCTGCAACATGCTTCCCTCGCCACACGATCAGACCGGGCGACCCGCTTTGGGTACCTCGGCGGACTCGAATCGGCGAGGAAGAGGATACACGCATAGCGGGCACCGGCCAGGGACTTGACAACTCGGATCGCTTCGAGCGTCGATCTGGTATATGACCGACAAGCGCATGACCTATGCAGGGCCCGGCGGCCAGCTGGACGCCTTCTTCGTCTACGGCACTCTGCGCCCCGGACAGCCCAACTTCCGTGTGATCGCGCCGCTCGTGGTCGAGACGGCGCCGGCCATCCTGCACAACCATGTCCTGTACGGACGCCGGCTGCCGTTCCCCTACGCAACTCCTGGGACTGGCCGCGTGGTCGGCGATGTGCTGAGGGTGGACCCCGGCCGCATGCCCGAGGCACTCCGCATCTTGGATGCGCTTGAGGGGTATGCCGGCGAGGGAAGGCCCAACCACTACGTACGCCGCGCGGTCAGGGTGGTTACTGAGCGAGGGACGCTGCCGGCCTGGGTCTACCTGGCCGGGATCAGCGCATCCCGGCTGTCACCCAGCCAGGTAATTCACACTGGCGATTGGCGCGAGGTCGCGGGCGCGGCGGACGCCTCTGATTGCACGCATCGCCGGCCAGGTGCTTGACATCTAGGGGCGTTTCGAGCGTCGATGTCCTTGGCCTGCTGAACCGCGATGCGCACGCGGAGGTCATCCCGCCCCGGCCGGGGCATGACTCGACAACTCCAAGATAGGAGAGCGTTCATGCCCAACGACGACAACGTCATGAACAACAGCGCCCTCGCCCTACCGGCCGGGGTGCCAACCACCGCTTCGACGGATGCGGTCTGGGCCGCGCTGGTCGCCAACAGCGACGCGACGGCGGCGGACCTCGCCGCGCACGCCAACGTTGGCCGGTCCACCGCGAACAAGGTGCTGGTGGCCCTGGAGACGGCCGGTGCCGCAGTGAGGCAGCCCGGCGGGCGCGACGGGGGCAGGACCCTCCCGGATCGGTGGCGTGCGGCCACAGGCGAGGCGACGCCCGAGCCGGAGTCGTCCACGTCCGCCGAGATCGCGGAGACCGCCGATGACGCCAGCGGCGACGCGGTCGCCGAGTTGGCCTCGACCGTGCTGCCGAACGGTCGCCTGGCCAAGGGCCAGCTGCGCGACATGGTGTTGGCGCACCTGCGGCAACACTACAACCAGGAGTTCACGCCGACCGCCATCGGCCGCGCGTTGGACCGATCGGCCGGAGCCACGGCCAATGCGTGCGAGCGCCTGGTTGAGAGCGGGCTGGTGACTCGCACGAGCGACACGCCACGCCGCTACCGCGTCACGCGCCGGGGCAGGCGCTGACCATACGACGGCCGGGGGGCCGGGGAGCAGCTTTGCAAGCCGTCCCCGGCCTGTCCCTCTCGTTACCAGCGACGTCGAATCCTCGCCACGTCAGTGTCCTGGTTCGACTATTGCGTATTCGGTTGACAAGGTGCTGGCGGGGCCGGTACTCGTCCTGTAAGCGACCCCTAGATCAGTTGGTGGTCAATGCGAGAGCGTGATCACTCCCGCTGAACGTATCGCTGTCGGACCTCGGCGGCCCGAGCGCGGTGGCCAGCGGCCTCAAGTGCCTTAGCCAGCTCCTCGGCCAGGCCCCGCCGGTCGGGGTCCAGCCTGAACGCCTCGTCGAGGATCGCGACGGCGCGGCCGGCCTCTTGGAGGGCCAGGAAGTGCGAACCGAGACGGGCGAGCAGGGTGACCCGTGCCTCCGCAGCCTGATGCGGACGGTGCGGACGTACTCCTCGGCGCCGCCGTGTACGCCGCCGGGGCCGGGGAACGGTTGTCAGCCGTCCCCGGCCCCACCGCTGTCTTTCAGCGGACGGCGCGATCTCGTGCGACATGCTGATTTCGGATTTCGCTATTCGGTTGACAAGGTGCTGGCGGGGGACTCCTCTTGCGCTGCCCCCAAACGATCTGGCGCTCAGACTGGAAACGGAGGTTCACTCCCGCTGGACGTAGCGCCTCCTGACCTCGGCGGCTCGCGCCCGATGACCAGCCGCCTCCAGGGCTTTGGTCAGCTCCTCGGCGAGGCCCTGACGGTCGGGGTCCAGCCTGAACGCCTCGTCGAGGATCGCGACGGCGCGTCCGGCCTCCTTCCGCGCCAGGAAGTGGGAGCCGAGACGCGCGAGCAGGATGACCCGAGCCTCCTGTAGCCGGACTCGGACGCTGCGGACGTACTCCTCGGCGGCCCCCCGGCCTTCGTTGATCGTCTGCTCCAGGTCGTCCCAATCCGCGAGGAACTCGGCGGCGGTGGCGGCGATGGCGCTCTCGATCTCCGCGACGACCGCCTCGGGCAGCAGGCCCGTGCCCGGGTTGTCGGCCGCCAGCCGCAGGATCTCGACGGCGTCGACCCGGCAAGTCTCGACGTCTAGCATCAGGTCGCGCTCGGTCACCGTCAGGGAACGGCTGATCGCCGGGAGCTTCGTGTGCATGCGGTTGAGCAACTTCCGAAGCCTCATCAGCTGCGTCTCGCGCTCGTAGCCCGGATGCAGTTCCTCCGCCGGGATCGTGCGCGGGATGGGGTGTCCTGGTTCATGGATCGCCCGCACGAGCAGGTACTGCCAGAGGTAGCTCGCGGTCGGAGCCGCGAGGAGTTCGGCGGTAACGTCCTTGTCGCCATCGCAGACCTTCAGCGCTCCGAGGGTCTGGACCGAGAGGGGCAGGCTGGAGGTCAGCGCCGCCTGGCGCTGCCGCTGGCCGTTGATCGCCGTGGCCGCGATCCTCGGCGGGACGGGACTCTCGTCGTCCAGCTCGGCGAGCCACGATGCCGGCGGCCCGGCGTAGTGGTGGCGGAAGCTGAGCTGGGCCTTAGTCGCTGGCGATGGATACCCACCGTCGGCCAGTCTCCTGGTCAGCTCATCTTCGTCAATCCTTCCGCGCAGGTGCGCCCAGGTCCAACCTGCCGGGGAGGTGGCCCACCTCTCGCGCGCCAGCCTGCGTCGCTGCCAGCCCAGGTACTCGACACGGAGCGTGGCCAGCCAGAGCGGGACTCCCAGCTCCAGGCAGCGCGGAGCCTCGGACGCCAACAGGCGAAGGAACCTGGGCGACACGCCATCAGGCGGCGTGAGGGCCGGCCCGAAGGGATGCCGGCGTTCGCCGCGAGCGGCGGCCTGGAGCCGGATGCGGACGGTGCGCCAGTTGCGCTTGGGCACGACCAAGGCGAGCGCGAGCCAGAGCACCGCGGCGGACAGCAGGGCGTCAGCCAGGGAGGGCACTGACGTCTCCGGTGACGGTGAACGCCTCTGGCAGGAGGTGGGCCGCCAGGTCGCGCAGCACCCGGCCACACTCACTGTCGCTCATCAGCGACCACGGCAGTCCGCGGCGATCGGCTTCCGGAACGACGTGCTCGTACGGCAGCATCGCGACGTGCTGAAAGTTCGGCAGCTCGTCGGGCAGGAAATCGGCGGCGCGCATCTGGTTGATCAGCAGCACCGTGGTGGCGAGACGGGAGGGGCGCCCCGACTCAACGAGGCCGGCCGCGGCCTCGGCTGACCTGGGGGACACGAGGCCAACCGCGATGAGAGCGTCCGCGGTGTCCTCGGCACCCTCGCGAAGGTCGCGGTCGATGGCGCTGCTATCCACCACCACCAGGTCGTAATGCCGATCCACCGCCTGCCGGAGCAGGCGCAGCTGGTGCCTGGCGACGCGACCCCTGGGCACGCAGAGCAGCTCGCAGCCAGACGGATGGCGGACCGTGAGGTCGACCAGGTCTTCCCCGATCCGTCCCGTGTGCTGGTCGAGGTTCAGGCGCCAGGGGTCGGACTCCAGCCCCAGTGCCTCCGAGAGCTGGCCCTCGGAAAGGAGGCAGAGCGGCCGTGGCCGGCGCGTACCTCCGTCCTCATCGGTCGGCACCTGGCCCTGGACCGCGACGAGGACGGCGAGGTTGAACGCGAGGCTGCTGGCGCCCGCACTCGACTCGAGGTCCGCGAAGGCGACGAGCGGCGCTCGGCCGCGGGTCCGGGGGGCGGCCGGCTGCGGGAGGAGCGGCTCCTCCTCGCTGGCGCTCTCCTCCCGCCAGTCGGGCAAGCGCGTTGTTGCTCCAATGCCCGCGAGCGCCAGGACGACCGCCAGTGCGGCGATGCCAGCTGCCGCGATCGTCGCCGCACCCAGGGCTGTCACGACCTCCGGTCGGAAGCGGACCGAGGCCGGCAGCCACCTCGACGCCTGAACGGCCAAGGCGACCATCAGCAGCGTCACGAGGACGCCGACGGCCGACCCGCTCACGGGCATTCGCCTATGTGCCGATCGCAAACGTCGCCCCCTTGCTCTGGGTCAGGGTAACGGCACCAAGCACGAACAGGTTCACCCTCACCCGCGCCGTCACCGTGACCGTGTTGCCGCTCACGCCGATCGTCCAGCCCTCCAGGCCGGGCAGCCGGCTCGCGCGAAGCGAGCGATCCGACGCCGCCCTGGCCTGGTCGGGATCGAGGCGCACCACCTGGCCACCACTGTTGCGGAAGGCCGCGACGTCGATGCTCTGGGCGCCGTCCTCGGCCGCGGCCTGGAGCGTTTCGCCCGTCTGCACGTGGGCGGCCTCGACCAGTCCGCTGTCGATCACGTAGATCGCCAGTGGGACGAAGAGGAATGCCATCACGAAGACGGCAAGGATGAGTACCTGGCCCTGCTGGTCGCGCTGCCGGCGCTCCGTCATGCCACCCGGCTCCGGTAGGGCTCGATCAGGGCGCTGGCCTGCCATGTCAGCCGGACCCGCTGTCCCAGCACCTGCGAGATGATCGGGAACTCGCCCAGGCCGACGTAGCCCTGGACGCTGGCCGTCAGGGTTCCTCCACGTTGGAAGCCCCCGGTGTCCAGGGTCAGGTGGAAGTCCTGGAGCTGGCTGCCCTGGACAGCCTGCTGGGCGGCGTCGTTGGCGGCACGCTGCGCGTCGTTGGCGCTCGGGGCGCGAGCTGCGGCAAAGGCGGCCTGGCTGGCGGCTGAGCGCAGAGTCACGTACTGGCTCACGATCTGACCCACGGCGAGGATGCCAAGCGCGAAGAGCAGAAGGACGAAGGCGGAGACGGCCCATTCGACGAGCGCCTGGCCGGACTGTTGCTTCGCTCTCACGACGTGGACACCCCCGGCTGGAACTGCTCCACGGTGTGCACGGCGTGCGCCCTGATGGGCAGCGCGCGGAAGGGCGGCACGGGCACCGGCAGCAATGCGGGCGCGGTGCCGCTCGCATCGACCACCACCAGGTTTCCCTGCCGACGCGCCTGCACCTGGATGCCGCCGCCGCCCGGCTCCAGCTTGGCCCAGAGGTCCATCGTCGTCCGGCTGCCATCGGCTGGCGTGTGGCCGACCAGCGCGGCCTCGAAGGCGCCCTCCCTGGCCGCCGTGTCGAGGCTGCCCCGGTAGTGGAGGAAGATCGCGACCTGCGCGGTCAGGACGATGAGCAGCATCAGAAGCCCGACGGTGAGCGCGAACTCCACCATGCTTTGGCCCTGCTGCCGGCTTCGACGCCTTGCCGTCACAGCTGCCCCAGGGCGCCGATGAGCGGCGTAAAGACCAGGTAGAAGATCAGGACCAGTAGCGGTCCCACGAAGAACAGCAGGGCCGGGATCGTGAGGAGGATGGGCGCGCGCGTGATCCGCTCCCGATAGCTGGCGAACCATGCCTGGCGCAGCTGCATCGACTGCTCGCTGAGCAGCTCGGCCATCCGCGTCCCGTACCGCACCCCCACCCGGAAGCTGTCGGCCAGGCGGGCGAGCGTCGTCACGCCGTGACGGTCCGCCACCTCGTCGAGGGCGGCCTCCAGCCGTACGCGACGCACGGCGCGTGCGAGCAGGGCCTCCCTGATCAGGTCGGCGGCCGAGTCCTCGTAGATGTCGACCGCGTCACTCAAGGCCCCTTCGGGCGTCGCCGCCCCGCTCTCCAGGAGGACGCGCGCGGCGACGAGCAGCCTGGGCAGCCGGTGTTCGATGCCGGCGCGCAAGCGGCCGGCCCGCCGGCGCAGGCTCAGCCACGACCAGGCCGGCCAGAGCATGGCGCCTGCCACGGGGAGCAGCACCGTGAACAGCGTCACCTGGCCACCGGAGCCCAGCGCCAGCAGCAGGTCGAGGACCACCGCGGCCAAACCGCCGGCCACGGCGCGCACGCCGAGCCTGCGCACCAGCTCCTGCTCGCTGGCGGGCACCTGATGCCCGGCCAGGCGGAGCAGGGCGAGGTCGGTGCGGGCGATGGAGGCCAGGCTGGCGAGGCGCTCCAGCTGTGCCGCGAGCAGGTCGGGGCCAGCTGTGCGCGAAGGCGTCGCCGCCACCTGGGGCACCATGGGCTCGGAGATGGCCCGTCGGTGCATCACGTACTCCTCGGCGGTCAGGCGCCGCGGCCAGGTCAGGTAGAGACCAGCGGCCCCGACGCCACAGACCCCTGCCACCAGGATCGCCATGACCAACGTCACGGTCACGGCTGCGTTCCTCTGAGGCGCAGGCGCTCCTCGCGCGGCGCCTGGGTCATCTGCTGCATCACGCGGTAGCCCAGCACCATCCAGAGGACCGCGAGTCCGAGCACCACCTGGCCGATGGGTGAACGGAAGGGCTGCAGCAGCTGCGAGGCGAGGAGCTGCAGCGAGACGAGGAAGACGATGGGAAGGATGGTCAGGACCAGGACCGAGGCTTCGACGCCGGCCCTCATCACCCTGGCGTCGCGCTGGAGCTGGACGCTCTCCTGCCACTCCTGTGCGATGGCCTCCAGCGCCGGGACCAGCTTGGCCCCTCGCCGCCAGTGGAGGATCAGGGCCAGCGCGAGGTCGTCGAACAGCGGCTCGGCCAGCCGGTCGCGCAGCGCCGCCACGCGGTCCGGAAGTGCGAAGCGTGTCTCGTCATCCGAAAGATCGGCGACCTCCGAGAAGATCGAGCGGGCCAGCCGGGGACCGCTCCGCGCGAGGGCCATCAGCATCTCGGTGGCGTTGCCTCCTCGGGCCATGACCGAGGCGCCGTACCGGATGGCCTCCAGCAGCGCCTGCTGGCGCTCCAGCTGGCGGCGTCGGCGGCGATGCTCCATGGCCAGGCCGAGCAGGTGGTAGGTGGCCAGGCAGCCGACCAGGCCCAGGACGGCGACGCCGAAGGCGAGGTAGGACACGAGCCCAGCGACCACGCTGCCCCCCACCCGGAGAGCGATCCACGCCTCGGCGGGCAGCCACGGCATCCCGGCCTGCGCCAGATCCTCTCGTGCCCGCTCGACGGCCAGGACGCGTGCGGCACGCTGGGCCAGCCGGGCTCTCAGGCTGCCCCAGTCGGGCTCCACCAGCAGCAGCACGCAGATCACCGCGCCGGCCAGCCCCACCACCGCGGCAGCCACCAGGACGCTCAAGCGCGGGTCCCCTTGGGCTGGAGATGGGTCAGGTCCAGACCGGCCATCTCCATCTTCTCCTGGACCTTCTCGGGGGCATGCAGGCCCCAGCGGTCGTCGACCTCCCAGTCGTCGCGCCGCACGTCGTAGTGGCAGAACTCGAATACGGCAGGCCGTCCCTCGGGGTCCTCCAGGTTCTCGTCCACGAAGGCGACCCGCGCCATGCGGCGCACCTTGTCGCCGTCGCGGCGGAAATTGGACAGGTGGACGATCAGGTCGACGCACTGCCCCACCATCTGGCGCACCACGCGCGGCGCGATGTTGGCCTCGCTCCTGGTCGCCAGCCCTTCCAGCCGACCAAGCGCGAGGCGGGGGTTGCTGGCATGGATCGTGGTCAGCGTGCCGTCATGCCCGGTGCCGATCGCGTCCAGCATCTCCATGGCCTCGTCGCCGCGGATCTCGCCCACCACGACTCGATCTGGACGCTGCCGCAGCGCGGCCTGCCTGAAGAGGTCGCCGAGGCTGACCTCGCCGGCGCCCTCGATGTTCGCCTCCCGGGCCTCGAAGCTGAAGGAGTCCTCGGGGCGCAGCTCGTGGAGCATGAGCTCGGTCTCCGTCTCCAGGACGCAGGTCCGCTCGCCACGGGGGATGAGCATGGCCAGTACCCGAGCCAGCGTGGTCTTGCCCACCCCGGTCCCGCCGCTGATCATGATGTTGAGGCGGGCCAGTACCGCCGCTTCGAGCAGCGCCTCCAGGGCCGGCGGGACCGCGCCTTTCTCGACCAGCGAACGCAGGGTGAGGAACCGCCTGAGCTGCTGCTTACGGACCGTGAGCATGGATGGCTTGGAGAGCGGCGACATCACGGCGTTCAACCGGGAGCCGTCCCTGAACGTCAGCGTCACCACCGGCTGGGCTGGATCGAAGTGCTTGCCGGCCAGCTCCGCGTAGTAGCGGACGACCTCGACCAGCTCCTCCTCGGTCTTGAACTGCGGAGGCAACATCTCCCGGCGGTCCTCGAAGACGAGATGGCCGCCCTGAGTGCCGTGGATGTGGATGTCCTCCACGCCGGGGATCTTCAGCTTGCTGGCGAGCTGTCCCTCGGGACCGTGCCGCAGGTACAGGTCCTGCCGGATCTCCCAGAGCTGGACGTTCGAGAGCTTGGGAAGGGACCGATCGTACGCCGTCGCGCTGTGGTACCGGCGTGCGGCGGCCTCCGCGAACCCGTAGATGGCGCGATCGTCGGCCGGCTGAGGGCGCGTCTGGCCCCGCTGCCGGAAGAACTCGTCCAGCGCCGCCCTGAAGTCCTCGCGGATGATCTCCGCCGCCCGCGCGACCTCCTGCGGCGATGCCTCCATCTCGTCCACGTCACGCCTCCGTGCCCACTCGCGCACCTTCCACCGCGGGCGCCTCAAGTCGGCTGGCGACGGCCTCGACAGCGCGACGGACGCGCAACGCCGGCCGGCCGAACCAGCTCACGAAGCGACCCTCATCACGAAGCTCGCTGCAGAACGCCTGGAGCGAGTGCGACAGCTCCAGACCCCGCCAGAATTCGGGCTCGTACGGCACGGTGCCCAGAACCGGCAGGTCGTACTCGCGTTCGAGGAACTCGGCGACCCCCGCGAGCGAGTCGTCGGCCTCCTGGTTGACGACCGCATGAACTTGTGCAAGCCAGGTGGCGCCGGCCGATCTCAGCTGCCGGAACCTCCGGTCGAAGGCGGCCAGACCGAGCGGGCTTGGCGTGACCACCCAGAGCAGCTGCCCGTTCGTCGCCGATGGGTACAGCTCGTCGCGAACGCGACCAAGGTCGAGCACCGCCCAGGAGTATCGAGCCGAAGCAGCGTCCAGTAGGCCGCTCACGAAGTGATCTCGAACCTGCCTCGCCTGCTCCGGGTCCGCCGCCCCGGCCAGCACCGCCAGACCCTCGTGCCAGCGAACCCGCTCCTCCAGCGTGGCGGCGTTCACGGGTTCCAAACGGGCGTCGTGGGCGAGGTGGTATACGTTCGTCCTGTCGTCCAGGTCGAGCAGCGCGGCCACCTGTGCCAGCTCCGGGTTCAGGTCGATGAGCAGCACGCGGCCCTTCGCGGACAGCACGCCGGCCAGGCCGGTCGCGAGCGACGTGGCGCCCGCGGCGTGCGCGGACACCACGCCGACGATCCTCACTGCCCGCCTCCGGCGGTCACGTCGCTCTGCACCACGCCGGGCTGCGTCTTGATCAGGACCAGGCCGCCGTGGTCGGCGTACCACTCGATCTGAGGCGCTGCCTTGTACGGCAACCAGAGGTCCACTCCGTTGGAGCCCACGCGCAGCACCTGCACGTCCTGCATGACGACCACGTCCACGCTCCGTCCCGACTGCGTGCCCTCGACGAGGAGCGCGACGTGATCGCCCGCCTTCACGTCGCCCGGCATCCGCTTCACCGGCACGGCCGCGTCCCACATCGTGGCGCTGGTCTGCGAGACGGCGACGTTCGCGGGCACCAACGCGCCACTCGGGACATCGACGACCGCGGTCTGCCCGACGATCCGGTTGCGGTCGGTGTCCCTCGCGAGCGTCGTCAGCAGCGATGGGTCCTGGACGAACACCGACGTGACGCTCAGCTCGTCTGCCGTGATCCTCGTTCCAGGCATGATCTCCCTGTCGGCGCGCAGCACGGTCACCATTGGCTGTGGCCCGTTGCGGAAGCCGATGAGCAGAAGGGCAGCCGCGACCACGCCCAGGAACAGCAGGCCGCCAAACATCGCCGCCGCACGCCGACGTCGTGCCGTCACTCCCCTGTGCGCGGACCGCGGACGCGCATCCACCGTGTCCACGCTCATGGCACGCTCACCGCCTGCGGCTGGAGCTGCCGCACCAGGTACGAGGTCAGGTAGTCGCGGGTCTTGAGCCCGAGGTCGCTGAACGGGCCACCATTGACCGAGAACGACACCCGCCAGCGAACCGACGCGATCAGCTGGTAGCCCTGCCTCAAACCAGCGCTGTCGGTCTCGTACACGTGTTGGATGTCGCTCGGCGTTGGGAATGCACGACCGAGGTCGCCGCTAAGCGCGGTGCCGTCGCCGAACCGCCAAGTGACGTCCGTCATCGTCGCGTGGACCGTCACCGTAAGCGGACCCGAACTCGCGCTCGCGTCGGCCATGGCCGCGTTGCCCGCGCACCAGAACCACGACGCCAAGCCGGTCAGTCCGACACCAGGGTTGGCACTCACCAACAGGTTCGGCCACGGCTGCCTGGCACTCGCCTGCTCGGCCAACTGGAGCGGCGACACGGTGGTCGCCTGCGGCGGAGCTGGCGCCTGGTTCGGCACGCAGACGACCTGAAAGGCCGCGTTGTTGTTGGCCGAACCGACGAAAAAGCCGGTCTGTCCGGCGGGGCACGCCTGGCGCATGGCACCGGGATTGTTGATGATCAGGCCGTTGCCGCCATCGATCCCACCGATAGGCACCTGGTTGAAGGGAATCTGGCGAACGACCAGGTCAGATCCGTCGCCCGATCCGACCGCTCCGCCACCCACGGGCTGGCTGGGCTGGCCATTCGTCTTGCTCTCGGAGGCTGCTTGAGTTCCACCGCCGTCGAAGCCGGCGGTCCCCTGGCTGACCGTCGCTCCGGTGGTCTTTGGACCGACAGTCGTGACCGACCCATTGCCAATCGACTCGGCATATGCAGGGACAACTCCAAACGCAACCACCGCTCCGGCGCACAATATGGCTGCCACGATTCGGAATCTCATCGCTCACGACTCCCTTGTAACCGAGACGTCGGCATCAGCTACCAGGTAGCGATCACCAACCCGAGTGAGCCAGAACTTTGCCTGCGAGCGGAAGCGATAGCTCGATAGCGTCTGGCCGTTTGACTTGCTGACGTATGCCGACTGGCCCGATCCGCGCTCCTCGACGCACCACACGATGGAGGTCGGCGCGTTCGGGTCAGGCAGTCGTCCCACAACCACCGAGTCGAGGTGGTGCTGTTCGCGATACACGACGCCTTGAGCGTTGTTGGCGGCCACCGTTTGGTTCAGTTTCGCGAGGTAGTTCCCGGTCGCGGTCTGCGGCAGGACGGCTGTGCTGCCCTGCGCAAATGCCGCGAGCTGGAGGTCTCCATCTCGCAGGAGGTCGCTCTTCACCTGCTGCGCGTCCGCCGCCTTGACGAGGTCACGCGCGTCTCCGGTGAACGGGTTCACGACGTAGCCGGCGGGCGGGTACGGATGCACGATCGGAACGTTCGCGTACTGCAGCCCGGCAAGGCGGCCCGTGAGCGACAGCCATCCGATGATGCCGACCAGTAAGATCGCCGCCAGCGCGAGCAGCAGACCGAAGCGCCGGCCACCGAGTGGCCTGGGCTGATTCCCTCGTCGCGAACGCGTTGTCTCCACGCTCCCGCGCCCCCTTGTCCGTGGACTAACCGCCTTCGGAACCTTCCGCCGGATCGAGGCGGATAGCGATCCATTGTTCGACAGGCCCGATCCTGGCGTCAACCCCAACCGATAATCTCCCAGCGCCGCTGATACCCTGCTTGACAGCCTTACGCGCCTGGAGCGTCCCGCGCCACCGTCCTGGGCGTCTCTTGACACCGTCCCTTGGCTCGTCCCGAGGACTCCTCCCGAATACGATTGCGCCAGCTCAGCGTCCCGTGGCCCGACCTCAGCGTCTCGCGGGACGGTCCGAGCGTCCTTTCTGCTCCCACGCTCAAACTAGGCCACCGGCTTGACTACGATTTATAGCCACCTTCCAAATGGGAAGCACTTCCGGCAACTCGTCTGACCGACGTGGAGGTGCCGGTCGGGTCGCCGGAGCAGCCCAAGGCCGGTAGCGCCCGCTCGACGTCCATACCAGCGGTGCCCTTCGCACGGGGGGGCGGCACCGCTCGCTCAGCCTCAGCCGCCGACCTTCGAAGGCGCGCCGCGGTATCGGCGTTTCGAGTGCGCATGGCAGGCCGCTCGGACCGGTGCCCGATCGGCCAACCCGGCGTCGAGGTGAGCTGGCTGCGACCAAGTCGAACGCCGGATTTGAGCCTCGATTTCGGCCGTTTGGTGCAGAAGGGACGCTAACGCAGCGTCCCGTCTGAGAGTGCCACCGTCCCGTGAATTCAAAGCGCCTCTTGCCACGGGACGGTCACGGGACGGCACCTGCGGAGAGTGGAGCCCAACCCACTCAGGAGGTGCCCAATGTGGCTCGACCAGTTCGCGATTCAACTGCGACAGGGACTCGACAGCGTGCGCGTCGAGCTGGAGACGCGTGAGTTCGAAGACGCCCGCCAGGCCGAGCCGGCGCTGGCCGATCTGACGCTGACCAAGCTGATTGAATTCGGTCGCTGGACGAACGCGAACGCGCGCGAGCAGGACGACGTCTGGCTCGCCGTCATCCGCTGCTGGCGGCAGCGCGACGTCCGACTCTGGGGTCCCGTCCTGCTGCAGATGCTGGCGCCCGCACTCATCAACGAGACGTACCGTCTTGCGCTCGCGGTGCCGCGGATGGACCCGGTCGACGTGCAGCAGCATCTCGTGGCAGAGGTGCTGGGCGCGGCGGCCTCCCTCGCCCTGGAGGACGGCTCGCAGCGCGTGCGTTCGCAGCTCATATGGACCGCGGGGTGTCGCGTCACGGACTGGCTCCGGCGGTCGACGGACCAGGAGCCGCTGAGCCTCGAACAGTGGCGGAATCGCCGTCTGGCCATGAAGACGGTCAACGCCGAGGAAGCCCTCTGGCGTGTGGCGGAGCTTCGCGCGACGCGCATCGCCGCCGCGGACCTGGAGCTGGTGATGCGCGTGGGAGTGCTCGGCCAGGACGCGGACGAAGTCGCGCGCGCGTTGGACATGCCGACCTCGCTCGTCATGGACAGGTATTGGCGTGCACGGCGCCGGCTGCGCGGGCTGCTGGCCGCATGACAAGGCCCGGAGGTGGTGACGTGAAGCGTCGCAGGCTCCTTCAACAACTGCTCGTCGCGACGGCGGCAACGCTGGTCACTCTGGTCGTCGCGTCCGCGCCCGCATACGCCGTGGCGAACCTGTCGGACGTGATCGACAGCGTGCAGCGCTGGGTGGCTGGCCTCCTGCTCGGCCTGGCCACGCTGTTCTTTACGGTCGGCGCGATCCGGTACCAGACCGCGGCTGGCAACCGGCGCGACACCGAGCGCGGCAAGGAGGCCATGAAGAGCGCCCTGATCGGCTACGTCCTGGCCGGTCTGGCACCGCTCCTCATCGGCATCCTGCGCCAGATCATGGGCATCTGATGGACCCCACACAGGTCGTCATCGGGGCCATCAACGGCTGGCTGCAGAACGTGGCCGGAGCGGTCACGCCGCCCGCGCTGAAGCTGGCCGGAGCGCTCATCTTCCAGACGCCGTCGATCCCCGACCTTCCCGGCGTCCAGCCGGTGTGGTCACTGGTCGCTGGCGTGGCGGACGTCCTGCTCGTGCTGGCGCTGATGGGCGGCGGGGTGCTCATCATGTCGTCGGGGACGTTCGAGCACCAGTACACGACCAAGCGCCTGCTGCCGCGGTTGGTGCTGGGCGCGGTCGTGAGCAACGCCAGCCTCGTCCTCTGCGGCACGTTGATCGCGTTCAACAACGCGCTGGTGACGGCGCTGGTGGGGCCGAACCCGGACAGCACGGTGTGGGTCCAGATCTCGAACGGCCTGGTCACCCCAGACCCGTCCACGCAGCTGCTGTCGAGCCTGATCGCGATCGTGATCGCGATACTGGCCGTACTCCTGGCCATCACCTACCTGGCACGGGACGTGCTCCTCATCGTCGCCACCGTCATCGCGCCGCTGCCGCTGGCCGCTCTCAGCTTCCCACCACTCGCCGGGATCGCCAGTCTGTGGTTCCGCGTCTACGGCTTCGCGCTGTTCGTGCAGGTGGCCCAGGCCATCCTGCTCAGCATCGGCCTGCAGGTCGCGGGACACACGGACGCCTTCGGCCTGCCGTCGCTGGGACTGCTCCGACCGATCGTGCTCGTCACGCTCCTGTTCCTCAGCCTGCGTCTTCCCTTCGCCGCCTACCGGCTGGCGTTCGGTCACGATCTCTCCGCCAATCCGGCTGTGCGGTCCGCCGTGGCAACGGGTAGGGCCGCTCGGGAGGCGTTCTGAATGCAGCCCGTCAAAGTACCTCAGAACCTGGAGCTGCGAGACGTGCTGGCGTGGGGCCTGGGCGCGATCGACCTGCTCTGCCTGGCCACCGCTGGCGTCGTCGGCTGGTGGCTCATCATGGCCGTCCGGGCGCCATTCGGCGTACGCGTAGCCGTCGCCAGCCCGGTGTTCGCGATCGGCCTCGCATTGGGCATGGGCAAGCTCGGCGGTCGCACGGTGCGGGACTGGGTCGTGGTTGTGGCCGGCTACGTCCAGAGACCGCGACGCCGTGTCTACGGGGACGAGCGATGATCCCGCGCCGCGCTCGCGCGACATCCCAATCGTGGCTGCCGGCACGCCAGGTCGATGGCACCATCCTGGAGCTGGACGACGGCTCTCTGCGCGCCGTCCTAGAGTGCCCGACGCTCGCCTTCGGGCTCCGCGGCGAGAACGAGCAGCGCGCGGTGATGCACGCCTGGGCCGGGCTCCTGAACTCGCTGCCTCACCCGCTGCAGTTCCTGATCCAGACCAGGAGCATGCACCCGACGGCGCTGGCCGACAGTGCGGGACAGAGCGCGACCGAGGACGGCGCCCATGCACGCCTCCGGTCGTCGTTCGCACAGCTCGCCGGCTCGATGTCGTCCTACCGGCGGGTGGTGGCCCGCCGCTTCTACGTGATCGTGCCTTGGGACCCGATCACGGTCACGCACCTGTTCAGCCGCCGGCGTGAGCAGCTCAACCGCGAGGGCGCCGTGGACATGCTGGAGCAGCGCGTGCGCTGGGTCAGCGAGTGGCTGCGGCGCATCGACCTGGAACCGATCAGGCTCGGCGGACGCCAGCTGGCCACCGCTCTCTACGAAACGCTGTGCGCCGACACCGCGCGGTCGCAGCCGCTTCCCGATGAGCGCACCTTCGCCGACCTGGCCGCGCTGGTCGCTCCCGCCGCACTGGAGGAGCGGACGGCGGAGGTGCGCCTCGGCGATCGTCGGGGTCGGACTCTGGCGGTCAGCCACTATCCCAAGCGGCTGATCCCGGGCTGGCTCGATTCCCTGCACGCCTTCGAGGGTGACCTGGACGTCGCGCTGCACCTGTTGCCGG
>Ga0066661_10000248_pt1 | contig 16552 bp, 21 predicted proteins | sample GraSoiAngelo_110_FD_66454 | JGI IMG/M metagenome (GOLD analysis project Ga0066661, IMG submission 66454) | Grasslands soil microbial communities from the Angelo Coastal Reserve, California, USA - 14_0903_12_30cm | ecosystem: Environmental > Terrestrial > Soil > Grasslands | place: USA... | reverse complement strand
ACGTTTGCGCCGTCAGCCTCCCTCCGAGGGCTCGCATGGGGCATTGACGGCGTTGGCCTGGTCATGGCGGGCGCGGTGCTGACACTCGTGTTCTACCGAAAGGGTCAGGACCTCGTTGCCTCGGGCTTCCTGGTGTTTGCGGTCGGCGAAGGCATTATCCTTTCGGGCGCAGCGATGGACCTGACCGCAAGTGTTCCGTCGTTTGGGGCGGGGACCAGCCTGTGGGCATTGGCGCTTGTGCTCATCAGCATTCCGCGTGTGTTTCCTCTCCCCGTGCGCCTTCTCGGGCTCTTCGCCGCAGTCCTCTTCGCAGCCACCGCCGTACCAATCTTCGCGGGCGTTCAAGTCATGCCGACGACATCCCCATTGCCGTTCTACGCATATCCAGTGCTTGTAGCAACGCTGGGCGGTTGGATTTGGTCACTAACAACAGGCTGGAGTAGACGGGCATGAACCCGCCCACGAGCGCGACCGGCACCGGGTGGGAGCGCACGCCGTGGCGCGCGACGCAACGGGCCGCGTGGGAAGCGTTGAAGAAGGTTAGCGCGGATGGAGGAGCCTGCGGGAGATGAACATTGAAGGTGCCGAGCGGAAGCTGCGGCAAGCAACATTGTTTCTGGGACATCTCGAGGAATCGTCTCGCAAAGCGCTCAGGACCGCCGGACAGGAGGAGGATGCGCGGAGATGGGAGATCCGCGAATCCTATTTCAGCGCCTGCTTAAGCGCTGCGCAGAGCGTTTACTACGTCCTCGACAGCACCGGCGGCTCCGCGTTCAAGGAAGCCCAGCACCGTTGGCGCGCTCAACTCTCGGAACCAGATCGGTCGTGGTTCGGTCGGATGATCGGGCTTCGTGATGATGACGTCCATCTAGCACTGACGCGTGGTAAGGCGTTGCCGAAATACATTGCTGAGGACTGGCGGACTCGCAGCACATCCCCCTACTATCAAACCCAGTTTTACAACGCCGCTATCTTCGGGCCAGCGCCAGTCGTTGAAATGAAGAATCCCGACGGCACGCTCGTGAAAGGCTCAGCTCTGCACAGCGCCGTTGGGCTCTACATCGAACGCCAGGGGCAGCTTGTCGAGGCGACTGACGCTTGCCGAGAGTTCATTCGACAACTCGCCACCCTGTTGGATGCGGTGAAGTCAACTGCCGAGTGAATCAGACCGGTGTTCCGGAGCCACGATTCCGATTGAGCGGCGACAACGCCCGCCTCTGCCACCCCTGGTCTCCGCATCAACCCCGTCCGGCGCGTGATGCTCCAGACGCGCTGGAGCGCGGAGGCGTGGTCGGTGGTCCTTGTTGAGTTCAGGCGAGCGCTAGCACTGCGGAGCGAGATTCGGCGCGCGGGGTGGTTCAACTGACGCTTGGCTAAACCGCGCCCCGGGAAGAAGCGCCCCAAGTCCAAGCCCGTCCAGTCCCCACTCCCCGGCATGCCCCCGCCCGAGCCACCGGGCATGATTCGCGTCCTCCCCATGCAGCTCCAGATCGGTGATCGTATGACTGACTCATCTGGCGAGTGGCAAGTGGTGGGGCGGCCCTACACCACTGCAGGCGGCAAGAACTCTCACGTTCGCGTCCAGCGGGTAGACAAGCCCGGCGTGACGGAGACACGGCTGTGGGGATCTTACGAAAAGGTCGCGGTGATACGGCGCGCGAGTGCCGAGGAGGGCAAGCCATAATGCGACTCGGACGACACGCTGGACTGTGCCTCGCGTTGAGGGCTGCTCACCTCAGCGGCAACGGCCCTACGCCGAGTGCGCGTGGGTACTGTGGACAGAGAGGGGAACTGGAAGTTGGCCCGAAGGCACCGGCCTGTGCGAATGTTCTCATTGATCACGTTGAACCGGGCCTCTCTATGTTGAAATCATCTTGATGAACATTCAACCCGATTGGCTCATATGGGCGCGCAAGCTTCAGGCTCTGGCGCAAACCGGGCTGACTTACGCCCAAAATCCGTATGACAACGAACGGTATCGGCAGTTGCAAAACGTAGCCGCCGAGATTTTCGCCGCTCACACGGGCAAGACCCTAGCGACCGTCGAACAGTGGTTCGCTATTCAACCTGGCTACGCCACGCCCAAGGTGGACGTGCGTGGGGCCTGCTTTCGCGACGGCAAGGTCCTGCTGGTGCGCGAAAAATCGGATGGTGCGTGGTGCTTGCCCGGCGGTTGGGCCGACGTCGGTGACGTGCCATCGAATGCAGCCGAGCGCGAGGTGCACGAAGAAGCGGGCTTTGAATGCGTGGCACGGAAGGTAATCGGCATATTTGATTGCAATCGGGCGGGAGGCGAGCCGTTGGCCGCCCATCACGCCTTCAAGGTGGTCTTCCTCTGCGAGATTACGGGCGGGCGACCAAACCCCGACCACGAAATTCTGGAGGTGGATTTCTTCTCGCGCGACGATCTCCCACCGCTCTCGGTGTCTCGCACGAACCGGGCGTGGCTGCTCGAATGTTTCGCGCATCTGGATGACCCACATCGGCCGACGGCGTTCGATTAGCCCACGAGGCCCCCATAGGCAAGAAGACGGGCTGGACGGTGGCCACGCTCCGGCGGGCATCGCCCTCATGGCAGGAGAGGCCAGTGGCCTACTTGATGCGTGGGCGTCCAGCCCGGGTCGGAGTCTACGTCCATTGCTGCTCGAAGGCGATGACCACGCTTTCATGGCGCCGACGCCGCCCCAACCCGCTCCCCGGCACAAATCCTAGTCGTCGACGGCCATGGAACCTCCGCCAAATTCGGGGCAGGTCTTTCGTGAGGGCTACGGCGGCTGATTAAGCGAGTCAGAGCGTCGGCGTGGAGGACGTCGCGCCGACGCTCTTGAAGCACGTGCTGACTCGACCGTCAGTCGCTAGATCGAGAGCGCCTTGTTCGCCGAGAATCTCTGATATTTGTTCTTGACGTTGGTGCGCGGTCGTCTACGCTCGGTATGGACAAGAGACGCAGCCCCGCCGACGACCGCTACCGTCCCGCTTCGCGTATCACGTTCACTGTGCGCCGCAACGGGCGGTCGCGACTCAGAGTGCCCAACTCTCACGCGGCGGCCAACTTCATCGTCAAAAGGCATCTGATCCCGGATGACGGGCGCGAGCACTTCGGCGTGTTCTTGCTCGACTATCGAAGTCGTCTGCTCGGTTACTACGAGGTTGCGGTCGGGACCGCCAGAGAAGTCCTGGCGGCACCGCGCGAGATTTTCACTGCCGCGCTCATCGTGCCCGAAACATGGGGCATCATCCTCGTGCACAATCACCCGATCGGCTCAGCGAAGCCGTCTCTTGCGGATCGCAGACTCACGCGGCATCTATCTCGGATCGGAGCGGCGCTCGAGGTGCACGTGGTCGATCATTTGATCATCAGCATGAGTACGCGGGACGTTTACTCGTTCGCGGGCGCGAACGAGGCGCGAGCACGTAAGAGGCGGACGCGGTCAGAACGTGAATTCGACCGCGCCATTGCCCTGGGACTGCGACGGACGAGCCGCCGACACTAACCCCATGCGAAAACGGATCGGCTAGGGCGCGGGGCGCGTCAGATCAGCTGACGATGCGCTGTCGCCCGGGTAGCCTCGGCGCGTGCTCGATCAACGCGGCCAGCTCCTGCGATCAGCCGTCGTCTGCTAGACTCCCGCCAGCCGTCCTCCCCCGAGGTGCCCATGCGGCGGATCGGGCTCGCGGTCGTTCTCGTCGTCGGCCTCACGGTTGCGCCGCTGTGCGCCACGGCACAACCGAAGGGGGAGGTGTATCGCATCGGCGTGCTCACCCTGGTCTCGGCGCCAGAATTCGAGGAAGTTTTCCGACAGAGCCTAAAGGACCGCGGCTACGTCGAGGGCCAGAATCTCGTGTTGGAATGGCGGCGAGCAGAGGGCAAGACAGAACGGCTTGCGGATCTTGCCGCCGACCTGGTCGGGCGACGGATTGACGTAATCGTCACGGCATCTGATGCCGCCGCCTTTGCGGCTAAGGCCGCGACAACGACGTTCCGATTGTGATGACAGCAGTCGGCAGGCCAGAGCAAATGAATCCCCCGTGTCATCAGAAAGCTCTTCCCTACGCGTAGGAGCGCCGCCGACCGATTCGTCATAAACACTAGATGGTGTGTCAAACTTGCTTGACAGAGTTCGTCGGAACGCCTAAAGTTCCGACCGCGTTGATCCCATGAGCGCAGTGGTCGGCCATCCATGAAGAGAGGGAGCGGCGCATAGTGCGACGATCCGCTCACACCGCTCGTCGGCAACCATTCCTGATGGTCATCGCATTGATTCTGATCGCAGGGTTCGTCGCGATGATTCCTTTCACGTATGCGAGCGCGATCGATCCAACATGGCTCGCTGGGATCTACGATGACGCTGACTACGACGAAATAGTCCGTTTGCTCACCGAGACGAGTGGCGTTGGAACGGCCCCTGTCCATCCTGCAGCGGAATCGCTAACATTCATCACTAGAATCGTTGTCGAGGGCATGAATGAACCACCACAAAGTGCAATTCCTCGGTCGATCCAGCCTAGATCGCCGCCCACGCAGACAGTGTCGGCGTCGTTGAGACGTACGCGACTCATCTCTCCTTCGCATTCCGCTGTCGGCGCTTCCTCAGTCGATTCACGCGATTTTGCAGGAGCCTTGACAGAAGACCGCTGCACCGAACCGGCAGCCGGATGGCACATCGTCAGATCAGTCGATGACATATTGCATCGTTCGGCTAGTAAGCCCGGCAGCGGTGGCCCAGCGCAAGCTCGGGCCCGGGAGGTTAGCCGGTCATGCTGACCGTCGATTCGGAGGAGCTCCCTGGCTCGATGGTCGCGGGTGACCGCAGGCAGCTTGTGAAGGCGCGCCACCGTTTTACTGCGAGAATTCTCGGCACCGTAGCCGCTCTTGTCATCGTCGCGCTGCTTGCGCTGCCTGTGCTTGCTCAGGCGCCGGCTCCGACGGTGACGTTCTCCGGGACGTTCGATCAGATCACGTCGGCGGGTCGGAACTTCTACGACGGTAACTACACCCGCGATAACGATCGTGAGTGGTACGCCCGGACCCGCTTCCGTCCGGACTTCATTTTCGAGGTCGGACGCACCAGGGCCGTGCTCGGCCTCGAGATCGACCTAAACTACGGTCAGACCGGCTCGAACGACGGCGGTTTCCCGGGCAATAACTCGGGCACGGCTTGCGGCTTCGTGGGAGGTTGCAAAAACGCCGGGTCTGCGGGCGGCGGCCTGGACCTCAACACCGACGTCGCCGGCCTGTTCGAGGTCAAGTGGGCTTACACGGAGTTCGACCTGACCGGGAAGAACAGCCTCCTGCCGTTCATTCCGTTCATGACCGTCGCGCGCGTCGGCGCCCAGCCATTCGCGAACATCGCCACGCACAAGGTCTATTACGCGAGCGGCGACTTTGCGGGCTTGAGCCTCGACACCACGTTCACCTCGGAGCTCAGGAACAACCTGGCCTTCGTCATCGTCGAAGACCAGCTCGCGGGTGGCAATCGCAGCATCGCCACGGCCAGGACGAGCCGCGGCGAGGACTACGCGTTCATCCTGAGTCCCGAGATCAACCTGATGAAGGGACTGGACCTCAAGCCGCTCTACTCGTGGTTCCACGCCGACGGCGTGACCAGCTTCACGGCCCGACGCAACGCGACCAACGTCCGCACGGTCAGCGCCGGAGGCGCTGATAGCGGTGGAATGAACAGCGCCGGGGCCCAGGGTGGTGGCAACGCGGCCGGCGACTCGACGAGTCACGAAGACCGCCACACGATTGGCCTCGACGCGCGCTGGCGCGTCGGGTCTTTCGGTTTGGATCCCACCATCGCCTACCAGACGGGTACGTACGACACCCAGGCGCAACGGTCGAATGGCCAGATTGCCCGGGTGAAGGGGGAGATGGCGGCCTGGCTCTTCGACATCCTCGGCAGCTATCAGCTAGGCCCGCTGCTCCTCGAGGCTCGCGGTCTGTACAGCACGGGCAACAAGGCCCGCGATAACCTGTCCCTGAGCAAGCACTACTTCGAGCCGCTCGACACGGACACCCTCTTCTGGATCGGCTGGGGCTCGTTCTTCGCCCTCGGCGCCGTGGACTACTTCAACGGCGGCGCCGGGGCCAACCGCGGCATGTCCACCCAAGTCGGATACGACCGGTACGGCCGCGCCCAGTTGGGTCTCAGGGTAACGCACAGCATCACGCCTGCGCTGAAAGTGTACGGAGTGGTCACGCCGGCATGGACGGCGGAAAAGGTGGACACGGGGGCCGGATGCCCCGCGCTGAGCGCCGCGACGAGTATTTTGGGCTGCCCTGCTCTGGTGACCGTGAACGACAAGAGTTGGGACAAGGGCGAGTCCAGCTACCTTGGCACCGACTTGACCTTCGGCACCACGTGGCGGTTTGCCGCGAATGCGGCCCTCGATATGAACGTCGCCTATCTCTTCGCCGGTCCGGCGTTGAGCCTGACGGAGCTGCAGAACGGTGTGGCCGTGAAAAAGGACGCGCGGGACGCCTACGTCGGCGCCTTGCGCGTGAGGTTCTCCTACTAGGCCGTGCTTCTGGTTATCGGTCTTCTGGAAGAAGACTTCGAATCAGCCCCAGCAGATCCCGCGGGCTGAACGGCTTCGCTAGATACGCGGTCGCCCCGGCGTCCCTGGCCTTTTGCTCGTCACCGGTCAGGGCAAAGGACGTGATCGCGATAATCGGGGTCTGGGCCGTGGCTGGCTCGCCGCGAAGCGTACGCGTGGCTTCGATGCCGGACACCCTCGGAAGTTGCACATCCATCAGAATCAGATCCGGGCGCTCCTGCCGTGCGATCTCGATACCGGACTCGCCGTCGGTGGCCTCGAGCAGCCGATACGAGGTGCGCTTCAGGAGATCCTGAACGATCCGCCGATTCACCTCATTGTCCTCGATGTAGAGGATGGTCTTCGCGCTCATCGGCCTGCTTCCGCCTCCATGCGCAACGGGACCGAGAAAAAAAAGTGGACCCGGTCCCGACCTTGCTCTCGACCCATGTCCCCCATGCATCTCGACGAACTTCTTGGTGATGCTGAGTCCCAGCCCGGTGCCGCCGAACTCGCGGGCGATCGTCCCGTCCGCTTGCTGGAACTCTGTGAACAGCTGACCGATCCGCTCCGCGGGAATCCCGATCCCGGTGTCCGACACCCGGAAACGCAGCATTTTCTCGACGTGCTCGACGGCAATTTCGACCCGCCCCCCGCCGGGTGAACTTGAGCGCGTTGCCGGCCAGGTTCATGAGGCATTGCGTGATGCGCTGATCTCCCGGATGACGAGCTCAAGGCCTTCGTTGCGAGCCACGGTCTGAGCGCGGCGTACCAGGTAGCCGGTCTTGGCGCGGTTGAAGACGACGCCGATACGCTTGATCTGTGGGCCGAGCTGCTTGAAAAGCCAGATCTGCTGTTCGACGGGGACGTTGATGCTGGCCCCCGTGATGTTCTTCGTGTCGGCCCCGATGACGGTCGGCGGGTTGAGCACCATCGCATACACGACGGGAGTTGTGGGCGGCCGACTGACGACCGCCTGAAGCGCCCAGATCCCAACGGCGAAGATCAGGTCTGGTTTCACCTTCGATTCGATCTCGGCCAGCTGGTTGCGCCCGCGGTCGAGGTCGCCGTCCATGTCATACACGGCAACGATCTGGTGGGCGACCGTCCCCTTGAAACCCCGGATCGCCTCCTCGTATTCTTCGACTCTGGCACTCGTGAGGACGACCACCCGCGCCGCGGCAGCCGGGCTCGCCAGAACCGCAGGGGCAAGGACAAGGCAAGCGCGATTAGTATTTGAAGCACCTGAGACTAGTCACCGCGCCCTGCTGAGGATGAGCTTCGCATCGAGCGTGTCTACCAGCATCTCGTTGCCGACTACTTGCGCGTCGAAGCGTCCGATGCCGGCACTCCCAGACGTGTAGCGCAAGTACCCCGAAAACGCCGTCCCTTTCACGAAACCCGTGATCGTCCCTCTGATACCCGGAGCCGTGAGCGAACCAGTCACATTTGCACCGTCCTGTTCGAACTCGACCTGGGCCTCGCCGCTCGTTCCCCCGCAGCAGTTGAGCACGCTCAGCGTGCCGAGCACCAGCTTCCCGCTCCACGAGCCAGACACATCCATTGGGATCTCCGACGGGGCTCCGCTCGGGCCGGTCGCGCATCCCAGACTTGCCAGTGCCATGCCGAGGATCAGCAAACGAAATACTGTCCGCATATTCATCCTCCGAAGCTAGCCGCAGCCCGTGGCACCAAAGACGTCGACACACCCCGAGCATGTTGCGAACAACCCGCCACGGGAGTCAAGTCCGCAGACTTGAGGGCCGCCTGGGAGTCCCGCGAGAGACATTCGGAGCTGCCGCCGGCAATCCCTGGTCGCCCGCGAACACCGGGAGTCGGGAGGACACTGGTGATAGAACGTTCGGGTTTATAGCCGTGGGACACACGAGTGTGAGAGAGGCAACGAGATCGCTATGTCTAGTGACGAGGCTCTGCCAGTCTGGAGTCATCCCTCGCCCCAATGTGAGCCCGCGCGATCCCCAGATGCCGAAGCGCTAGGACGATACGTTCGTCGAGGGCAGATTCGGCTTCCGTCGCAATCCCATCTCCGGTCGCTCCGAAATCGTGAGCGTCGGCATCGGGCTGATCAACAAGCGGATTATTAGAAATTCAAGATTGCTACGCGCTGCGCAGCGGCAGGCTGAACGTGAACGTCGAGCCTTGGCCTAACTGACTCTTGACCCAAATCCGTCCCCCGTGGAGCTGGATGAACTTCCGGCACAGGGTCAGCCCCAGCCCCGTGCCTTCGGCCTTCTTGTCCGCTGTCCCCACCTGCCGGAACTCTTCGAACACGCGCTCTTGATCCTCCGGCGCGATGCCGACTCCGGTGTCGCTCACGGACACCTCTACCGACTCATCCACCGGCACCGCTCGCACCTCGATCCTGCCACCCTCCGGAGTGAACTTGATCGCGTTGGAGAGCAGGTTCAGCACGACCTGCCGAATCTTCCGCTCGTCCGCCCGAACCTCGCCGAGCCGCTCATCGATGGCTGACTCCAGCCTGATTCCCCGCCGCCCAGCACGCTCGCGGACGAGGGTCAACGCGCTGTCGAGCGCCGTGGGGAGGTCGAAGTCCGTCAGTTCAAGCTCCATCCGCCCTGCTTCGATCTTCGACAGATCGAGGATGTCGTTGATCAGGGACAAGAGATGGGTCCCCGACGCGTAGATGTCCTTGAGGTACTCCTCCTGCTTCTCGTTCAACTCCCCGAACATTCGGTCGGTCAGCACCTCGGAGAACCCGATGATGGCGTTGAGCGGAGTCCGAAGCTCGTGGGACATGTTCGCCAGAAACTCCGATTTATGTTGGCTGGCAGCGGCTAGCTCGCGGTTCGCCAGCTCCAGCTCCTTGAACAACCGGACGTTCTCAATCGCAATGACTGCCTGGTCCGAGAACGTCTTCAGGAGCTCGATCTGATTGTCTGAGAACGGCCCTGGCTCGCTCCGATTGATCACGATTGCGCCGATCGGAAGGCCCTCGCGGAGCATTGGTACCGCGACCATGCTCCGCCATCCTGTCCTACGGGCGAGGTCCTGATGAAACTCACCGTCGGCCAGCACGTCCTCGATCTGGACCACTGCGCGGCTCAGAATAGCGCGGCCCGACACGGTATCGCGTTGCGGTGGTTTCGGATACAGGCGGCCGAGGGCGTCCAGCATCTCAAGCGTGAGGTCGTGGTGCGCGACGAGGTGGAGCCGCTCGCCGTCGAACTGGTAGACCACGCCGATATGGGCACGACAGAGGCGGACGGCACTCGACACGATCGTATCGAAGACCGGTCGCACGTCCGTCGGCGACCGGCTGATCACGCGGAGGATCTCGCTCGTCGCCGTCTGCTGTTCCTGCGACTCCGCCTCCCGCTTTAACCCCTCGGCCTCGCGTTGCAGCGCCTCCGCCCAGCGCTTTTCCAAGTCGCGGACCCTGGAGCCATCACCCTTTGACGACTTGCGGGCAACAGGGGGCTTGCCTTCCTTGGACTTCGTGGGCTTCGGACCACGACCCATTAGCCTCCCCCTGACTAGGACACTGAATCGGCCGGGAACAGGCTAGGCGAACGCGCCCGCCTGGGCAAGTGAGCAGGCTGAAAGGTGAGCAGGGCAGAAGGGCTTGTTCGACGGAAATCGCGAGGGCGCGGCTAGTTCCGCCGGGCGATTCCTAGAAGGTCAGCGTCAGTATCCCAGGGCGTGATCCAGCGCTCAAATACCGCCCCACACGCACACGCCACCCGTAGCAGGTAGCCATTCCTCGCAGGCTCTGTGGCGTCGGCGGTCAGGGGGCCGTAGGGGACGGTGGTCCTGGATGAACTCTGCGAGATCCGCTAGCAAGGGGTTCATACTCAGCATCACTGTTGACTACAAAAGCTAGGTATCGACGTGGGGTGTTGCAAGCGTTTCGGCGAATCTGGCCATCTTAAGCAACATCTGGAGAAGTTCCTCGAACGATAGGGAGGCACAGCTGCTTTCCAGGCCTCGATTCGTTATCCAGACCGCAGCGGTAGCCTCAGTCGGTATCTTGCCGCCATCAATCATTTGATCCATATGCTTCGAATCGACGTAGAGCATCTGCAGCCTCTCCGCGTCACTTCCATCGTTCCGCTCAAATAACTTCTGGCGCGTTGCGGTCGCGAGTAGTTCGTAGCCTTGGTAACACTGTGATATGCAGACCTCGAAATTCAGAAGTGCCCGGAAATAAGGTGACAGCACGTTTGGTGGTGTCGTCAGGTACTCGACAAGAGCCACGCGAGCCACTCGGTAAGCAGATAAGGCGCCCTCTGCCCGTCGCAGGAAGTTGAACACATAGGCGCGGGGCTTAGCTTCCAATTGCACCTTGAAAACACTATTCAGAATGAACACGTTCAACCAATTGCGAGTCTCTGGAAGTTCTGGGGCCCCGCACTCCTTTAGCAGCGATAACTTGTGCGCGACGAAGTTGTCGAGAAGATAGCGGGACGGCTGCATCTCGCCCATTGATGCTTGGTAAGTGCGCTTGACACTGCCGCACTCGGGGCAGGGAGTTCTGTGGTCGGGTGTATCTGCACTGGTGTTGATGAGAGCACCACATTCCGTGCATTCGGTGCGGCCGCCAGGCGCCTTGTCACTCACCGCTTAGGATCATGAATTTGTCGGACCAAGAGAGTCAATGGCTGCGTTTGGATACAGCCCCCACAAATCAGATGCGCACAGGTCCTCCAATCACGCCCGGTCGGCAATAGCCAGGCGAGTATGACGACGCCGCAGCTCGATGACGTGCTTTACGGTAGTCTATAGGCGTGATGACCCCGCTTCTTCGTACCGTCATCGTCGCCGTCGTGGCCGGCCTTCTGTTCCCTTACGGCCCGACCTACGCCGACGAGATCCGAAAGGGCGACGTTCTGATGAAACTCGGTCCTCCGCAGCAAAGTCATGCAGGTCGATGGAGACGAGTTCTGGCCGTAGCTGATGAAACCGCCAGCATCCGCTAGCTCTCGCGCTCCATAGAAGCTTGGCAGTCGACTCTTGCGGGCAAACTCCGCTATGAGGCGCAGGTTGGCAGTGAACAGAGGGTCGAGCAGCATGAGATCGCGTTGGCACGCTCACCGGTGAGACGGCCGAAGATAGGGCCGAAATCGTCTGGCGTTCGCACCTCAAGAGCCTTGAGCGTGATTCCCAGCAGCTGGGCTGCCGCCTGCGCTTCTCTCAAATAGCCTGCATGGGTACCATTGGCCGGATTCCAGAGGACTGCGACGCGGGACGCCCTGGGCACCGCCTCCTTAAGCAGTTGCAGAAGCTTCCCATTCAGCCGCTCAGCGAGGAAGGAGACCCCTGTGACGTTGCCCCCAGGCCGCGCCAAGCTCTCGACGAACCCGAGAGCGACTGGGTCCCCGCTGGTTATCATCACGATCGGAACTGCTGCGGTCGCCTGCTTCGCTGCCCTTATCGCCCCACAGGCCCTATTGCATGAATGACGTCGACCTTCAACCGAACCAACTCGGTCGCGACTTCGGAAAGCCGGTCCGGTGCTCCCCATCGAGCTTCTATCGTGATGTTCCGGCCTTCGACGTAACCGAACTGGCAGAAAGCCCACGGATGTCCGCCGTACCGATAATCGGCGCATCGTCCGGGATCGTCCGCCGAGAAACGGCCCGCTCGGTCCTGTACCATCCGCTGGTTAGCGACGCCTTCCGGTATCGATGCCGCCAATTGCTCAAGCGGAACTGGGCTCAAGACGCCGATCCGAAAGACCTTCCCCGTCTGCTGCGCCTCGCCCGCAGCAAGTTCGAACAAGAGCGGTGCAACGAAGACGCTGAAAGCGAGAGCGACCGCGAGCCCGATCAGCCGCATAGACACCTCGGTGAGGACGGCTGGCGGGAGTCTAGCTGAACGCCGCGACGCGTACCAGCACGGCGCCGTATGAGCAGCGCTCAGTCACAGCCTAGTTAGTTAAACCACCCCGCGCGCCGGATCTCGCTCCGAAGCGCGAGCGCCCGCCTGAACCCAACACGGACCACGAGCCAGGCCTCCGCGCTCCATCCCGTGTGCAGCATCACGCGCATGGCGCGATTGATACGGAGCCAGGGATGCCAGAGGCGGACGTCGCGCTCGGTCACTTCTTCAATCGCACGTCTTCGTAAGGCGAGGAGTACGGGTAGTATTCGATCAGCCCGAGCCCGGGCTCCTCGACGCGCGGTCCCACTCCGGCCAGGCCCGCCGGTTCCCAGATCGGTACGAACATCACGCGCTCATGTGCGAGCCGTTGGATCTGCTGGAGCAGCGCTGCCCGCTTTGTCGGGTCGGGCTCACTCGCCTGCCGCGAAAAGAGGTCATCCATATCAGGGTGGCTGCCGTACACGTAGGGGCCACCGCGGACCATGAAGTTCTCGATGCGCAGGGCCGCGTTGCCAAACGCGCCGCCTGCCGCGAACACGAGCGAGTGCTGAAATCGTCGCTCCCGCCACTGCTGGAGAAACGCCGCTCGCTCGATCAGGCGCAGCTTCGTACGGATGCCGACTACGCCGAAATCGTTCACCACGGCCTCGCTGAAACCCGCGGCGGACGTTTCGCCGTTGCAGTCGCCGGCATCGAATCCGTTGGGATAGCCGGCCTCGGCGAGGAGCTTGCGTGCCTGTGCGGGCTCGTATCGGTATGCCGGCGGCGACCATGCGAACTCGAGTCTGGACGGGATGATGCTCGCTGACGGTCGGGAGAATCCCAGGGTCTCCGCCTGATTGATGGCATTGCGGTCGATCGCCACTGCCGCGGCCAGGCGTACGCGCCGGTCGTGCCACGGCGACTTCGGATCCCACTGCTGCGCCCCGAAGTCGATCCACTGCGCGACGCCGACCAGGTTCGCCGAAAGCTTCAGGCCCGGCGTACGCTTCACCCCTTCGCCGAGAGGGCCACGGAGCGAATAGGCGATGTCGATGTCACCGCGCTGGAGCAGGGCGAGCCGCGTCGCATCGTCCGGGACAACGCGCAGCACGAGCCGATTGACCGTGGGTCTCTTGCGCCAGTACCGGTCATGCGCTTCGAGGACCAGCTCGACGCCCGGGGTATACGACCCGAACCTGTACGGTCCGGCGCCGACGGGCGCCTTCTTGAAGCCGTCGTCGCCAACCTTCTCGATGTATCTTTTCGGCACGATCCACGCCGCCTTCGTCATCGGCGTCGCGTAAGCAGCCATGAAGTCCGGCCACGGCGCCTTGAGCCGGAATCGGACGTGGAGGGGATCGACGACCTCGACGGTGGCGACCCGATCTTTGAGCAGCTTCGCGCTTGCGCCCCGGTAGCGATCGAAGGAGAACTTCACGTCATCGGCCGTGACCCGTTCGCCGTTGTGGAACAGGACGCCGCTCCGGAGCGTGAACTCGTACACCAGGCCGTCTTTTGAGACCTGCCACGACTCGGCGAGACTCGGCGCAAGAGGCTGACCGGGCATCGGCTTCACCAGCGCATCGTGGAGTGCGGACATAACCACCAGTGATGTCTGAACTGGAGAAAACTCGCCGGGATCGAACCACGCGGGCACCAGAGACACCTGAAGGGCCCAGGTCATCTGCGACTGCGCGCTGGCCGTGGGGACGAACCCGACATGCAGCGCGAGGAGGATCAGGATGCCTGAGATCCGCCACGCAAAGCGGCGATGTCGCGCAGGCGGTCGCTCGCGGTCAAGCGTCATACGGGGCCTCCGCTCCATGTAGTATCGGCCAGAACCGAAAATTTTCGAACGGCCGGTACGTGTTCGTTGCGGGATTGCTCCACGCTGCTCCACGCTCGCCGTCATGTTGAGTGGTCCGGCGCGCGAAGAAGCTCTAGCCCGGATGGCCTTGATTGCTCGTTTGGTCAGCCGTCGAAGCCAACATCTACCACAAGTGCAATAGTGCCGCAGTCGCCCTTTAGCGATGTCTTGAGTCGGCCGCCCGCTGCGTCGCTCGCCACGGCGTCCGCTCCCACGCGGTTCCGGTCGCGCTCGTTGGCGAGTGCTCCATGCCGGTCGTGGAGAAGGTCCGAGTCGAGATCACACAGTGCGTCGCCGGATTGCGTGGTAGATCACCAAGAAAACCACAGCTCCGATGACGGCCACGATGAGACTGTAGATGTTCAACCCGGTGACCCCCTGCATGCCGAACAGGTTGAACAACCAGCCTCCGATCACAGCGCCGACGATCCCCAGGGCGATGTCCAGGAAGAACCCTTCGCCCGTCTTGTTGACCAGCTTGCTGCCGATGAACCCCGCGATCAGGCCGAGTACAATCCACGCGATGATCGACATTGGTCCGTCCTCCCGATTTTAGTACGGGTGATGGCGCTACTCGATGACCTGGTCCGCCCTCCCCAGCACCGACTGCGGGATCGTCAGGCCGAGCGCCTTGGCGGTCTTGAGGTTGATGACCAGCTCGAACTTGGTCGGCTGCTCGACGGGTAGGTCGGCGGGCTTCGCCCCCTTGAGGATCCTGTCCACGTAGGTGGCAGCGCGCCGGAAGAGATCCACGAGACTCGCCGCATAGCCCATGAGACAACCGGCCTCGACGACCTCCCGCGACCCGCACATCATCGGTAGGTGTCGTTTCAGCGCGTACTCCGCCAGCCTCGTTCGATTGGCGTAGACCATCGTGCCGCCTGGAACGAACACGGCGCTCGGGCGCCTTCCGGCGATCGTTGCGAACGCACCATCCAGCTCGCTGGGGTTGCTCACCTCCATGCGTCGCAGCTGTATACCCAACACACGGGCGGCTGTCTCTGCTTCCGCTGCGGTTTGGCGGTAATCCCCGGCATTGGTGTCCAGGATGAGACCGACCTGAGAGACGTTCGGCGTCGCCTCCTTGAGGAGTTGGAGCCGCTTGGCGACGAGGTCGAGATTTTGAACCGTCAGCCCGGTGATGTTGCCGCCGGGGCTGGCGAGACTGGTGACGAATCCAGAGCCAACAGGATCGCCCATGTTCGGAATGACGATGGGAATTGTCCTCGTCGCCGTCTGTGCCGCGTGTCCCGCCGCATCGTTTCCAGCCACGATGAGGTCGACCTTGAGACGGACCGCCTCGGCGGCGAACTCGGGGAACCGCTTGGTACTTCCGTATCCCCAACGCCACTCGACCGCGATGTTCTGGCCTTCGACGTAGCCGAGATCTCGCAGACCCTGGCGAAAGGCGTCGGTGCTCGGTGACGTCCCCGGCGACGTAGTCGAAATGAACGCGATGCGGGGAGTCTTTGCCGCCTGCTGCGCTTCGGCGGCGGTGGGTGCCAGGACGAGGCCGACCACGAGAACGACCGCGAGCCCGATCAGCCGCATGAGCACCTCGTGGAAGATGGCTGGCGCGAGTGTAGCAGAGGTGAACTATTGGCGGTGTGCGCGGAGAAGCTGGCCGCGTTGGTCGAGCATGCCCTACTCTATGACCTGATCCGCTCGCAGCAGCAGGGCCTGCGGAATGGTGAGGCCGAGCGCCTTCGCCGTCTTGAGGTTGATCACGAGTTCGAACTTTGTGGGTTGCGCCACGGGAAGATCGGCGGGCTTGGCGCCCTTGAGGATCTTGTCCACGTAGACAGCGGCGCGCCGCCAGTTGTCCGTCAGGCTAGTCCCGTAAGACATGAGCCCGCCCGCGTCAGGGCCCTCGCGATAGGTGTAGATGGTCGGGAGCGCATTCTTCTTCGCCAAGCTCGCAATCTGGGCCCGAAGCCCCCACAAATAAGGGCTGCCGAAGATCATAACCGCTCCCGCGCGCCCACCGACGATCGTGCTGAAAGCCTTGGGAATGTCGCTCTCTGCTCCGACTTCCACGTATTGAAGTGTAATTCCGCGCCGCTTCGCCGCGTCCTCGGCTTCCTTCCGGTACGATACGAGCGGGGAGGAAGGATCAACGATTCCAGCGATCCGCGAGAGCCGAGGAGAAACTTCGGTAAGGAACTCCACGTGCTTTCCGAAAATCTCGGGCGACGCCTCCCAGGTCAGTCCGGTGATGTTGCCTCCTGGGCGCGCCAGGGATGAGATGTATCCTCGACCGACGGGATCGCTGCCGTACACCATAACGATCGGGACCGAGGT
>Ga0066661_10000243_pt1 | contig 16612 bp, 12 predicted proteins | sample GraSoiAngelo_110_FD_66454 | JGI IMG/M metagenome (GOLD analysis project Ga0066661, IMG submission 66454) | Grasslands soil microbial communities from the Angelo Coastal Reserve, California, USA - 14_0903_12_30cm | ecosystem: Environmental > Terrestrial > Soil > Grasslands | place: USA... | reverse complement strand
CCTTCGCCTGCTCGACGGCATCGCGCGCGTCACCGGCCTCGCGGTCGCGGCCGCCCTCCAGCACACCGAGCTGGTCCAGCTCCAGCGCCGGCTCCAGCACAGCGTGCGGCTGGCCCTCGACGTCGGCCGCTCGCTCGATCCGGCGGAGGTCGTGGACAGCATCCTGGTCCGGGTCAGCGAGAGCGTCGGCGCCGACCACGCGACGCTGGCGCGCGTGAATGGCGCCGAGCTCGTCATCGAGTCCACGTACCGGGCGGGCGCCGGCGGCCGGCTGGTCCCGCGGCGCCGCAACTTCCCGCCGGAGCTGGTGGACGGCATCCCCGCCCTGGCGACCGCGCTGGCCAGCGGGCAGCCGGTCGTGGGGGGCCCGCTGGAGGCGGCGGCCGGCGCCGACGAGCTGGCCGCCGAGCTGCCGGCCGGGCCGCACACGCTGACCCTGCCGTTCGTCGTCGCCGGGCGCACGGCCTGCCTGCTGGCGCTGGGCCGGGGTGGGGAGCGCGCGTTCGGCGAGGCCGACCTGGCCCAGCTCGAGCCAATGGCCGACGTGGCCCTGCTGGCGCTCCGGAACGCGGACCTCCACGCCCAGACGACCCGTGCCCAGAACGCCGCCCGCACGTACTCGGGGCGGCTGGAGCAGGCGATCGAGGCGGCCGAGGAGATCGGCTCCAGCGACGAGCTCGGCGACGTGGTCGAGCGGGTCCTGGGGCGGGCGGTCGCCGTTGTCCACGCCGACCAGGGCAGCATCTCGCGGCTGGAGGACGACGCGCTGGTCCTGGAGTTCGACTACGACCCCGACGGCCCGGTCCGCCCCCCGGGCGTGCACTGGGCCGACCTCTCGGACAGCCAGCTCGCGGCCGAGGCGATCCGCCTCCGCCGTCCGGTCACCGGGCCGCTGCCGGACGGACCGGTCGCCCCCGGCACCGCCGCCTGGCTGAATCGGGCCGGCCTGCGCCACGTCATCCGCTGCCCGCTGCTCGTGGAGCGCGAGGTGGTCGGCCTGCTGGGCCTGGGCCGGCGCTCCGGCGACCCGTTCACGGAGGCCGACCTGGCCGCGCTGCAGCCGTTCGCGACGCTGGCGGCGCTGCTGCTGCGGAACGCGCGCCTGCTGGACGAGGCGCGCCAGGCGGGGGAGGCCAAGACCACGTTCCTGAACCTGGCCGCGCACGAGCTGCGCACGCCGCTCGCCGTGATCCGCGGCTACCTCTCGCTGCTGGAGGACGGCACGTACCCGGTGCCGGACCGGACCCGCGAGGAGGCGGTGGACACGCTCGTGCGGAAGGCGCAGGAGCTGGAGTCGCTGGTCGAGACGCTGGTGACGGCGGCCCGGCTGGAGGGCGGCACGCTGCCGAGCGCGGCCGCGCCGCTGGACGTCGGCGAGGCGGTGCGGGAGGCGATCGAGCGGGTGCGGCCCCGGGCCCGGCTGGAGGGTGCGGAGATCGAGCTGCGAGCGCCGGAGGGCGGCGTCGTGGCGCGGGCCGACCGCGGCCACGTCGCGCGCATCCTGGACAACCTGCTGAACAACGCGCTGACGTACAGCGAGAGCCCGGCCTCCGTGACGGTGGAGCTGCGGCGCCGCGACCCGGTCGAGGTGGCCGTGCGCGACCTCGGTCAGGGCATCCCGGCCGACCACCACGACAGGGTGTTCGAGCGGTTCCACAGGGTGGACGGAGCGGCGTACCGGCCGGGCGGCGGCCTGGGGCTGGGCCTGTCGATCAGCCGCGAGCTGGCCCAGCTGAACGGCGGCGCCCTGGAGCTGGAGCGCAGCGCCCCCGGGCGGGGCAGCGTGTTCGTCCTGCGCCTGCCGGCCCGCGCCGCGAGCTAGCTGTTGCCGTTGTCGTCGGTCGGGTCGGCGGGGTAGAAGTAGGGCCGGCTCCACTCCGGCACGCCCTCCGACAGGCGGCCGGGCGTCGTCTGGCTCTTGACCAGGTACTCCAGCGCGCCCAGCTGGAAGCCGCGCGACACGAGCTCCTGCTCGCTGTAGTTGCTCACGATCACCACGGGGATGTTCCGCGTGCGCTCGAGCGCTCGCAGCTGCTCCAGGAAGACCAGGCCGTCCATCTTGGGCAGCCTGATGTCGAGGAAGATCAGGTCGGGCATCTGCTCCGCGATCAGCCGCTGCGCCTCCTCGCCGTCGCCGGCGACGCGCACGGTGTAGCCATCCCGTTCCAGCTTGATGCGGTACATCTGCGCCAGCGCACTGTCGTCTTCGATCAGGAGGACCTGCACGTCGTCGGATTGCACACGCGCATTCTGGCAGCCGGTCCCCGAGAAGTGCGATAAAGGGAGGATGCCGCTGAGCCCGCGCTGGCCGGTGCTCCGCCAGGTGCTGGCGGGCGACGTGCGGGGCCTGGGCCTGACCGCGCGGTCGCGGCGGACCGAGCGGCGGGTGGGCAGGATCGCGGAGGCGGACCACGTCGTCCGCTCCGTCTGTCCCTTCTGCGCCGTCGGCTGCGGCCAGCTCGTCTACGTCCAGGACGGCCGCGTCACGCAGGTCGAGGGCGACCCGGACAGCCCCATCAGCCGCGGCCGCCTGTGCCCCAAGGGGTCGGCGACGGAGCAGCTCGTGAACAGCCCGTTCCGGATGCGGACCGTGCGCTACCGGCGGCCTCACGGCACGGGGTGGGAGACGCTCTCGCTGGAGCGCGCGATGGACATGATCGCCGACCGCGTGATCGCCGCCCGCGCCGCGACGTGGGAGGACCGCGACGCCGAGGGCCGCCCGCTCAACCGGACGATGGGCATCGCCAGCCTGGGCGGCGCCACGCTCGACAACGAGGAGAACTACCTGATCAAGAAGCTGTTCACGGCGCTGGGCGTGGTCCAGGTCGAGAATCAGGCGCGCATATGACACAGCGCCACCGTCCCCGGTCTGGGGACGAGCCTGGGGAGGGGCGGCGCGACCACGTTCCAGCAGGACCTCCAGCACGCCGACTGCGTCCTGATCATGGGCTCGAACATGGCCGAGGCGCACCCGGTCGGCTTCCAGTGGGTGATGGAGGCGAAGCTGCGGGGCGCGACCGTGATCCACGTGGACCCCAGGTTCACGCGCACCAGCGCCAACGCCACGTTCCACGTCGCGATCCGGCCGGGCACGGACATCGCCTTCCTGGGCGGGGTCATCCGGCTCGTCCTGGAGCGGGAGCGGGACTTCCGCGAGTACGTGGTCGCGTACACGAACGCCGCGCAGCTGGTGTCGGAGGACTTCCGCGACACGGAGGACCTCGACGGCCTGTTCTCCGGCTGGGACGCGGAGGAGGGCGCGTACGACCCGTCCTCCTGGCGGCTCACCGACGAGCGGGACGAGACGCTGCGGCACCCGCGCTGCGTGTACCAGGTGCTGCGCCGCCACTTCGCCCGCTACACGCCAGAGCTGGTCGAACGCGTCTGCGGCGTGGGGCCCGCCGACCTGCTGCGCGTTGCCGACGCCCTCTGTGACAACTCGGGCCGCGAGCGCACGTCGGCCGTCGTGTACTCGGTGGGCTGGACGCAGCACACGGTCGGCGTCCAGAACGTCCGCTCCGCCGCGATCCTGCAGCTGCTGCTCGGCAACGTCGGGCGCCCGGGCGGCGGGATCATGGCGCTGCGCGGCCACGCCAGCATCCAGGGCTCGACCGACATCCCCACGCTCTACAACCTGCTGCCCGGCTACCTGCCGATGCCGCACGCCCGACAGCACCCCGACTTCGCCGCCTTCACCCGGGCCGCCGACCCGCCCGGCGGCTGGTGGGGCCGCACCCCCGCGTTCGCCGTCAGCCTGCTGAAAGCCTGGTTCGGCGCCGCGGCCACCGCCGAGAACGAGTTCGGGTTCGACCTGCTGCCCCGGATCACGGGCGACCACTCGACGTACCCGACCGTGCTGAGCATGCTCGACGGGAGCGTGCGCGGCTTCTTCGTGCTGGGCGAGAACCCCGCCGTCGGCTCGGCCAACTCCCGCCTGCACCGGCTGGCGCTGGCGAAGCTGGACTGGCTGGTGGTGCGCGACCTGGTCGAGATCGAGACCGCCACGTTCTGGAAGGACGCGCCCGAGATCGGCACCGGCGAGCTGCGAACCGAGGACATCGGCACCGAGGTGTTCCTGCTCCCGGCGGCCGCGCACACCGAGAAGGACGGGTCGTTCACGAACACGCAGCGGCTGCTCCAGTGGCACCACGCCGCGATCGAGCCCGCCGGCGACCGGCGCTCCGAGCTGTGGTTCTTCACGCACCTGGGCCGCCGCATCCGGGAGCGGCTGGCCGGCTCGACCGAGCCGCGGGACCGCGCCGTGCGGGCACTCACCTGGGACTACCCGACCGCCGGCCCCCGCGCCGAGCCGAGCGCCGAGGCGGTGCTGGCCGAGATCAACGGCCGCGACGCCGACGGCCGGCCGCTGCGGTCGTTCGCGGAGCTCCGGGACGACGGCTCGACCGCGTGCGGCTGCTGGATCTACTGCGGCAGCTTCGCCGGCGGGGTGAACCAGACGGCCCGCCGCCGGCCGGGCGCCGAGCAGACCTGGGTGGCGCCGGGGTGGGGCTGGTCCTGGCCGGCCAACCGGCGCCTGCTGTACAACCGCGCCTCCGCCGACCCGGAGGGCCGGCCGTGGTCGGAGCGCAAGCGGTACGTGTGGTGGGACGCCGCCGCCGGCCGGTGGACGGGGGAGGACGTGCCCGACTTCGGCGCGGCGACCCCGCCCGACTACGTGCCGGCGCCTGGCGCCCGGGCCGAGCTGGCGCTGCCGGGGACCCGGCCGTTCGTGATGCAGCCCGACGGCCTGGGCTGGCTGTTCGCGCCGCGAGGCATCGCCGACGGCCCGCTCCCCGCCCACTACGAGCCCGACGAGTCGCCGGTGGGCAACCCGCTGTACGAGGTGTCGGCCAGCCCGAGCGCGCGGCGGTTCGACCGGCCGCACAACCGGCGCAACCGCGACGCCGGCCGGTACCCGTTCGTGCTGACCACGTACCGGCTGACGGAGCACCACACGGCCGGCGGCATGAGCCGGTTCCTGCCCTTCCTGGCGGAGCTCCAGCCGGAGCTGTTCTGCGAGGTCTCACCGCAGCTCGCGGCGGAGCGCGGGCTGGTCAACGGCGGCTGGGCGGTCGTCGTGACCGAGCGGTCGGCGATCGAGGCGCGGGTGCTGGTGACGGACCGGGTGCGGCCGCTCCAGCTCGGGTCGCGCGTGGTGCACCAGGTGGGCCTGCCGTTCCACTGGGGCAGCCGCGGGTTGGCCCGGGGGGCGTCGGCCAACGACCTGCTGGCGATCGTGCTCGACCCCAACGTGTCCATCCAGGAGTCGAAGGTGGCGACGTGCGACATCCGCGCGGGGCGGCTGCGCCCGTGACCGGCGTCGGCTTCTTCACTGACTCGTCCATCTGCATCGGGTGCAAGGCGTGCGAGGTGGCGTGCAAGGAGTGGAACCTCGTGCCCGAGGACGGCCTGCGGTTCCTGGCCAACTCGTACGACAACTCGGGCGGCCTGGGCGCGGACACGTGGCGGCACGTCGCGTTCGTCGAGCAGCGCACCGAGGACGGCGTGCGCTGGCTGATGAACTCGGACGTCTGCAAGCACTGCACCGAGGCCGCGTGCCTGGAGGTCTGCCCGACGGGTGCCCTGTTCCGGACCGAGTTCGACACGGTCGTCGTGCAGGACGACGTCTGCAACGGCTGTGGATACTGCGTCCCCGCCTGCCCGTTCGGGGTGATCGACCGGCGCGAGGGCGACGGCCGGGCGTGGAAGTGCACGCTGTGCTACGACCGGCTGAAGCTGGACATGCTGCCCGCCTGCGCCAAGGCCTGCCCGACGGGCTCGATCAGCTTCGGTCCGGTCGAGGAGATGGAGGCGAAGGCGCGCGCCCGCCTGGACCGCCTGCGCGACGAGGGGGTGGCCGGCGCCCGCCTGTACGGCACACCCGACGCGGGCGGCGAGGGGGTGGGCGGCACCGCCTCGATCTTCCTGCTGCTGGACCGCCCGGAGGTGTACGGCCTGCCGTCGGAGCCCGCGACGCCGACCCGCGAGCTGGCGGGCGGATGGGCGGCGGCCGCCGTGGCGGCGGGCGCGCTGGTGTTGGGCGTGGCGGCGGCGGTGCTCGGCGGCGGCCGCCGCCGGTGACCGACGGCTCCGTCGGCGCCCTCGGGGCCGGCCCCATTGTCCGTTTTTTGTCCGCCTCCACGTCCTACCGTGCGCCGGGTGATTCACAAGGTCCGGGAGGCCATCCGGTTGGTCGAAGCCGACGGCTGGCGGCTCGTCGGTCAGCGCGGAAGTCATCGGCAGTCCAAGCATCCCCACAAGCACGGGCGAGTCACGATCGCCGGCAAGCCCAGCGACGATCTGCCACCTGGGCTGTGGCGCAGTATTCTGACCCAGGCGGGCGTGAGATGGGAGAGCGCGAGCGATTGATCAGGTACCTCGTCGTGCTGGAGCGGACGAACCGCAACTACGGCGCATATGCGCCCGACCTTCCCGGCTGCGTGGCAACAGGACGGACACCGGAAGAGACCCTTCAGCGCATGCTGGGCGCCATCGAGATGCACGTTCGTGGCATGGAGGAGGACGGCATCCCGGTACCGGAGCCCAACACGACGGCCAGCTACGTCACGGTCGCCGTCTGAGCTCCCCCTGCCGCCGGTGACCGAGCGCCCGAACGTCTCCGAGTATCCCGGGCGGCCGGTCCTCAAGCGGCCGGTCTGGACCTGGGAGGTGCCCGTGTACTTCTTCGTGGGCGGCCTGGCCGGCGCCTCCGCGGTCCTGGGCCTGGCGGCGGACCTCGCCGGGCAGCGCCGGCTGGCCCGGAGCGCGCGCGTCGCCGCCGCGGCCGGGGCCGCCGTCAGCCCCCTGCTCCTGATCTCCGACCTGGGCCGGCCCGAGCGCTTCGCGAACATGCTCCGCGTCTTCCGGCCGACGTCGCCGATGAGCGTCGGCTCGTGGACGCTGGCGCTGTTCGGCGGCGCCGCGGCGGCCGCCGCCGCGTCCGACGTCACCGGGCGGGCGCCCCGCCTGGGCCGGGCCGCCGGCGCCGCGGCCGGGCTCCTCGGCCCCGTCCTGGCCACGTACACGGCGGTGCTGCTCGGCCAGACGTCGGTGCCGGTCTGGGCCCGGGCCCGCCACCGGCTCCCGGCCGTCTTCGCGGCCAGCGCGGCGGCGAGCGCCGGCGGCCTCGCCTGCGCGCTGACCCCGCCCGCCGACGCCCGGCCGGCCCGCCTCCTGGCGGTTGGCGGCGCGCTCGCCGAGCTGGCCGCCAGCGGCTGGATGGAGGCCGGGCTCGGCGCCGACGGCGCCATCTACCGGAGCGGCCATCCGGTCCGCTGGACGCGGCTGGCGCGCGCGCTGACCCTGGTGGGCGCGGGCCTGACGGGCCTGCTCGGGGGCCGGCGGCGGGCCGCCGCGACGGGCGGCGCCGCCCTGCTCGCCGGGTCGCTGTGCCTGCGCCTGGGCATCTGGCGGGCGGGCCCGGAATCGACAGCATCGACCGGGTCGGCCGGTGTCATGCTTGACGAGCCATGGCGGGAAAAGCGGACTTCACACCGGACCAGTGGCTGACGATGCAAAGAGCGGTGACGTCGGCCGGCTACATCGTCGCGCTGTCCGAGGGAGGCGTCATCGACGACATGCTGAGCGAGATCCTGGCCGTGACTCAGCGGCTGAGCGGGGCCGGGCGCAACCACCCCAACCAGCTCGTCCGCGAGCTCGCCTCGATGCCGCACGTCCAGTCCGGGCTGCGGCCCGAGCTGACGCCGGCCGCGTACGAGCAGCAGTCGCTGGCCGCGATCCGCGCGGCCACAGTCCTGGTCACGCAGGCGGCGCCGGGTGACCTGGAGTCGTTCCGGGCGTTCGTGGTCGACCTGGCGGAGGCGGCCGCCAACGCGCACCAGGAGGGCGGCTTCCTCGGCACCGTCCGCGTCACGGCGGCCGAGAAGGCGGCCATCCTCCGCGTGAAGAAGGCCATGGGTGTGGCATGACGAGCCCCGAGTACGCCGCCGTCCCGCTCGACGAGGCGGCCAACGCGCCGCTCGACCTGCTCCCCGAGGCGACGCGGCCGGCCGGCGTGGGGGAGCTCCCGCTCCACGGCCTCCCGTTCGCGCTCGGCCCGGAGGTGGGCCGCTGCCTGGTCCACCTGGGCGATGGCGGCGCCGGCGAGGTCGAGGTGACGCTGGGCCTGACGGCCCCGCACCTGGTCTTCGCGCACCGGCTCCTCAGCACCCGCATCCCGCGCGGCGAGCCGCCCGGCGGCCCGGTCGCCGAGCTCGTCTTCACATATGACGACGGCGGGCGGGCGACGCACGTCGTGCGCGAGCGCTTCGAGGTGGCGGCGCTGCCCACCGGGTGGGGGCAGCTCCCGTTCCTGGCCCTGCCCGACCAGGCCGACCACGCACCTGCCGACCGCTGGCGCGGGGACTACGACTGGATCGGCGCCCGCCAGACCGAGGCGAACCAGGGCTGGCCCAGGTGGTTCTACCTGTGGGCCTGGCGCAACCCGCGGCCCGGCGCCCGGATCGAGAACGTGCTCCTGCGCTCGCGCGGCCCCGCGTACGTCGTCGGCTCCGTCGTGGCCGGCTTCACCGCCGAGTTCCCGTTCCCCCGCGACGGCGGGCGGGCGCTGCGGGTCACGCTCGCCGGCGAGCCGCCCGGCGGGCGCGTGGACTGGCGCCTGGAGGTGGACCGGGGCCTGGCCACGTACCCCTACCCGCTGTCGAACTCGACCGTCGAGGAGTTCCTGGACGACCCGCTGGCCGGGTTCGGCGACGCGTTCGCCGGGCGGTCGAGCAGCGCGTACGTCGAGGTGACGGCCGTGCCGTCGGCCACGCTCAGCGTCCGGCGGGACGGCCGCGACCTGGGCTCCGCCCGCTGGGACGACGTGCTGGCGTCGGGGCAGGTGGACGCCGGCGCGGCCCGGATCGAGGTGATCGAGCCGGGCCGGAACTGGGTCCGCGTGACCGTGGTGGACGACGAGACGGGGCGCCCGCTGCCGTGCCGGGTGCACTTCCGCTCGCCGCAGGGCATGCCGTTCCAGCCGCACGGCCACCACCCGGTCGTCAACCGCGGCCTGGACACCTGGCACTCGGACATCGGCGGCGACCTGAGGCTGGGCTCGATCACGTACGCGTACATCGACGGCGAGTGCGAGGGCTGGCTGCCGCGCGGCGACGTGCTGGTGGACGTGGCGCGCGGCTTCGAGTACCAGCCGCTGCGCTCGACCGTCCGGATCGAGCCCGGCCAGCGCGACCTCACGCTGCGCCTGCGGCGGCTGGCCGACATGAACGCCCGCGGCTGGTACGGCGGCGACACGCACGTCCACTTCCTGTCCACCCAGGGCGCCCAGCGCGAGGCCCGGGGCGAGGACCTGAACGTGGTCAACCTGCTGCTCTCGCAGTGGGGCCACCTGTTCACGAACACCGAGGAGTTCACCGGCGAGCCGCTCGTCTCCCGGGACGGACGCACGATCGTCCACGCCAGCCAGGAGAACCGCCAGCACCTGCTGGGCCACCTGACGCTGCTGGGCCTCAAGCGGCAGGTGGCGCCCTGGTGCTCGGACGGGCCGTCGGAGGCCGAGCTGGGCGGCACCCTCGAGGTGACGATGGCCGACTGGGCCGACCGCTGCCACGCGCAGGGCGGCACGGTCGTCCTCCCGCACCTGCCCAACCCCAACGGCGAGCCGGCCGCGCTGATCGCCACCGGCCGGGCCGACGCGGTGGAGATGCTCGCGTTCGGGAGCTACTACCACCTCGAGTACTACCGCTACCTGAACGGCGGCTACCGCCTGCCGCTGGTCGGCGGCACGGACAAGATGACGAGCGACGTGCCGGTCGGGCTGTACCGCACGTACGTGCAGATCCCCGACGAGGAGTTCAGCTACGAGAGCTGGTGCCGCAACCTCGCGGCCGGGCGCACGTTCCTCTCCGGCGGCCCGCTCCTGACGTTCAGCGTGGAGGGGGCGGGGATCGGTGACACCGTCCGCCTGCGCGGCGAGGGCACGGTCGAGGTGGCCGCCGAGGTCGAGTCGATCTTCCCGGTGCACTGCCTGCAGGTGGTGGAGCGGGGCCGGGTGGTCGCGGAGACGCGCTCCGCCGAGGGCGCCCGCCGGCTCACCTTGCGCGAGCGGGTCCGGGTCGAGGGCGACACGTGGCTGGCCGCGCGCGTGGCCGGCCCCGAGTACACGGCGGTGCCGCACCGGGACTGCTGGTCGCGCGGCGTCATGGCGCACACGTCGCCGATCTACGTGGCGGGCGGCGACGAGTGGCGGATCGGCGACCCGGCCACGCTCCGGTACATGCAGACGCTGGTCGAGGGCAGCCTCGGGTACATCCGCGAGCTGAGTCACCAGCACGCGCCCGGCACGGTGACCCACCACCACGGCGAGGACGACCACCTCGCCTACCTGGAGCGCCCGTTCCTGGAGGCGCTGGCGGCGCTGGAGGAGCGCCTCCGCGGCTGAGCCCGGCCGGCGGCATTGTCCGCCACCTGGGCGTTCCAGGCCGCCAGCGATCGGTCTACGCTGGCCTCGGCGCCGCACCTGGCGGCGCGAGAGAGGGGTTCGACCTGGGAGGGCACATGACCGCGCAGCGGGTCCTCGGCACGGAAGCGGCTCGGCGGGCGGCGCTGGAGATGCAGCAGCTCCTCGAGGGCAGCATGAGCGCCCACATCCAGGCGCTGCTGACCCAGGGCCGGACGCTGTCCAGGCCCAACGTCTGGGACGGCCCCCAGGCGGCCACCTTCCGCCAGGCCCAGTGGCCGTCGGTGGAGCGGTCGCTGGTCCTGATGCAGCACCGCCTGCCGATCCTGCAGGCGAACGCGGCGACCGTGGTCGGCGACATCGTCCACTCCGGCACCGTCGGCGCGATCGGCGTCGGGTCGTTCGCGATCCTGGCGACGGTCGCCCAGGACTGGCGGACGGCGAGGAGCCTGGAGCCGGCCCTGGAGGCCGCGCTGGCCGCCTACAACACGCGGCGGCTGGGCATCGGCGTCCAGGGTGCCGCCAACGAGGGCTCGCTGCTCGACCTGCTGAAGCGGAACGGCAGCACCTCGTACGACCTGAACTTCCTGCGGCCCGGGCACCAGGGGCAGAACTTCCCGTTCCTGGACGCGGCCTCGAACGACGGCTTCTTCTCGGCCAAGGCCTACTTCGGGGACAGCGCGCTCAGCCGCTACGCCAGCGACTTCCAGAACCTCGTGACCGGCCAGTACGGCCGCGCGCCAGGGCAGCTCCGGCAGGCCGTGAACGCGATCGACGCCAACCGCGCGGCGCTGCAGGCGGCCGACGCGTGGCCTCGAGGGCTGCCCACGAACGCGAGCGCGGCGGACATCCGGGCGTTCATCCTCGACAACGCCAGGCTCGCGGTGCCGGACGACCAGATAGCGGCGCTGTCGCAGTACATCAGGGCCCGCGCCCTCGACTTCCCGGAGAACTTCGGGCTGCCGGCGTCGCCGACGGAAGCGGACCTGGACGCGCTCCTGACGCGCATCGTCCCCTCGGGGATCAAGTCGGAGCCGATCAGCGCCATCGGGGACTACTTCAAGAGCCTGGATGGGGCCACGCCGACCCTGGCCAGGGCCAGCACGTTCGTCTCGAGGGTGATGGAGAGCCCGGTCGGCAAGGTGCTGAAGGTCGGCGGCACGGGCCTGGCGGTGGCCGGCGACGTGTTCACGCTCGCCAGCCCGTCACCCGACGCGCTGGGCGGCCCGACCACCGAGCGGGTCGCGGCCGGCCTCAACCTCGCGGCGATCGGCGTCGGCATGGCCGGTCCGCTGCTCGCCGCCAACGCCGCCACGGACTGGATCCCCGGCGTCGGCGAGGTGACGATGGGCCTGACCGCCGCCTACTTCGTCGGCGATCTGGTCTGGCAGAACCGCCAGTGGATCGAGGACACCGGCTCCCACCTGCTGCACGCCGCCGGCGACGCGGTCTCGTCCGCGTGGCACAGCGTCACGAGCTGGCTGTGAGCACGGCGATGAGCGACGCGCTGCGCCAGGCCGGCGAGGTCGAGCTGCCCCGCTTCACGACCGAGGAGCTGACGGCGATCGGGGCCGAGGACGTGTCGATCGTGCAGCGCCAGGGCCTGCCCGAGTGGCTGGGCCAGTGGCCCGACGAGGCGCGGACGGCGATCCTGGCCACCGCGCTGCGGGCGGTGGTGGCGCGGGGCCTGGTCCGGAGCCCGACGCCGGCCGAGCTGGCGGCGGCGCGGGAATCCGGCCGCCTCGACATCGAGCCGCTGGGCGACCTGCGGCTGATCCTCTCGGCGCGGCGGGCGCCCGACTACGTCGTGCTCGTCCTCCGCGAGACGTACGTGGGGGCGTTGTACGGGTTCACCGGGCCTGACGGTGGCCCGGCGCTGGTGCACGAGGAGGTCACTCCGGAGGGGTTCCACTCGTTCCGCCTGCGGACCCCGGAGAACGCGGTCGAGGCGCTGGCGCAGGTCGCGGACCCGGACGCCGGGGCCCGCGCGGACGGTCCCGAGCTGGGCGAGCCCGAGCCGGGGTCCCCGGCGCAGATCGCGGCCAGCGTGACCGGGCTCGGACCCGGGCTCACGCGGTTCGAAGCGGTGCACCAGCGCGAGGCGGGGGACCGGCGCACGCAGCTCACGGTCGAGGAGGTGGACGCGGGGGTCCGCGTCCTCACGGCGACGTTCGGCGTCGCGCCGCGCCCGGCCGCCGCCCGCGAGGCGAGCGCCGCGGGCCTGCGGCGGTGCCTCCAGGCGCTGCTGAACGACGCGGACGACGTCTTCGCCTAGCCCGCTGGTGGAATGGGCCACCGCGCTCGCGGGTTGAAGGGCTTTCGAGGGAGCCATAGACTCGACAGTCACGATGCACGAACGCCGGCCACGCCTGCTGTTGACGCGGCGGCGCGTGATCGACTTCCTTCGCTGCGCCAGCTGCGGCTGTCGCTAGCTGCTAGCCCGCGGCGCTAAGCCGCGCGCGCTTTCGGGGCCCGTGCGGTCCCGCTGATTCGCCGCCCCACCGCGATCATCCGGTCGCGGCAGCGAATGATCTTGGAGCCCAAACCCATGTGCCTGAACTGCGGATGCAATGCCGAGCCCTCGAAAGTCGAGCGCGTCAAGGAGGCCAGCCGGGCCCTCAGGGGCACGATCTCGGAGGACCTGGCCAACGACTCACCGACGTTCGACGGCGCGAACGCGCAGCTGCTCAAGTTCCATGGCGTCTACCAGCAGGAGGACCGCGACAAGCGCAAGGAGGCGCGCAAGCGCGGCCTCGACCGCCACTACCAGATGATGGTCCGCACCCGGATCCCCGGGGGCCGCGTGGACCCCGCCGGCTACCTGGCCCACGACCGCATCGCGGACGAGTGGGGCAACGGGACGATCCGGATCACCACGCGCCAGGACTTCCAGCTCCACGGCGTGCTGAAGGGCGACCTCTGGAGCTCGATCCACGCGATCAACGAGGCGCTGATGACGTCGCTCGGCGGCTGCGGCGACCAGGTCCGCAACGTGATGTGCTGCCCCGCGCCCATCCGCGACAAGCTCCGCGCCGACCTGCACGCGGCGCTGCCCGGCCTGGTCGAGCGCCTCACCCCGACCACGAAGGCGTACCACCAGATCTGGGTGGACGGCGAGCAGGTGACCGGCGACGAGCCGCCCGAACCCGATGACCTGTACGGCACGCGCTACCTGCCCCGCAAGTTCAAGGTCGGCCTGGCGGTCGAGGGCGACAACTGCATCGACGTGTACTCCGACGACCTCGGCCTGGTGGCCATGCGCGGCCCGGACGGCGGGCTGGACGGCTTCACGGTCCTGGTCGGCGGCGGCCTCGGCCGCACCAACAACAAGCCGGACACGTACCCCGCCATCGGCCAGCCGATGGCCCACGTCGCCACCGAGCACCTGGTCGAGACCGCCCGGGCGGTCATCGCGGTGCAGCGGGACTACGGCAACCGCAGCGACCGCCGGTACGCCCGCCTCAAGTACGTGCTCGCGGCGCGGGGCCTGCCCTGGTTCCGCGAGCAGGTCCAGGCCCGGGTCCCCTTCGAGCTGGCCCCGCCCCGGCCGCTGCGCTGGGAGCCGCTCGACGACCACCTGGGCTGGCACGAGCAGGGCGACGGCCGGCTGTTCTACGGCCTCTACGTCGAGAACGGGCGGGTGCAGGACACCGGCGACGCGCGGATGAAGACCGCCCTGCGCCGCCTGGTCGAGGAGCACCGGCCCGTCCTCTGGATGACGGCCCAGCAGAACCTGATCGTCGCGGACGTGGAGCCGCGGGAACGGAGTGCGATCGAGCGCCTCCTGACGGACCACGGCGTGACCCTGACCGAGCAGATCTCGCAGACCGTGCGCAACTCGATGGCGTGCCCGGCGACCCCGACGTGCGGCCTGGCCGTCGCCGAGTCCGAGCGCGTCCTGCCGGACCTCAGCCGGCGGATCGAGGGGCTGGTGGCCGAGCTGGGGCTCGCGGACGAGCGGATCAGCTTCCGGATGACCGGCTGCCCCAACGGCTGCGCCCGGCCCTACCTGGGCGACGTGGGCTTCGTCGGCACCACGCTCGGCAAGTACGACGTCTTCCTCGGCGGCGACTTCGTGGGCACGCGGCTGAACACGCTGTTCGCCCACAACGTGCCCATCGACGAGATCCCCGGGCTCCTGCGCGGCCCGCTGGCCGCCTTCGCGGCCGAGCGAACGGCCGCCGAGGGGTTCGGCGACTGGTGCGACCGGGTCGGCGTCGGCGCCCTGATCGAACGGTTCCAGGCGGAAGGAGCTACAGCATGAGCGCGCTGGCCCGCGAGCTGATCGTCGACGACGAGGACGACCGGAGCCCCGAGGAGGTCCTGGAGTGGGCCTACGGCACGTTCCGCCGGGTGGCGATCGTGGCCAGCTTCCAGGCCGAGTCGTCCGTGCTGATACACATGGCGGCCGGTATCGTGGACCGGCCCGAGGTGATCACGCTCGATACCGGCCGGCTGCCCGAGGAGACCCAGGAGCTCATCGACCGCGTGCAGCAGCGGTACCCGATCCGCCTGCACGTCGAGGTCCCGGATCCGGGCGAGGTCGCGGAGCTCGTCGGGGCGGACGGCCCCAACCTGTTCCGCCGCTCGGTGGAGCTCCGCGAGCGCTGCTGCGACGTGCGCAAGGTACGGCCCCTGACCCGGGCCCTGGAGGGCTTCGACGCCTGGGTGACCGGCCTGCGCCGGGACCAGTCGGCCAGCCGGCGACGCACGCCTGTGGTGCAGGCGGACGCCGCCCACGGCGGCATCGCGAAGATCGCCCCGCTCGTGGGGTGGCGCCGGGACGAGGTCTGGGCGTACATCCGCGAGCACGGGCTCGACTACCACGCGCTGTACGAGCGCGGCTACGCATCCATCGGCTGCGCGCCCTGCACGCGGCCCATCGAGCCCGGCGAGGACGAGCGCGCGGGCCGCTGGTGGTGGGAGCAGTCGGACACCAAGGAGTGCGGCCTGCACCTGACCGAGCACGGTCTCGTGCGTGCCAAGAGGGAGAGCTGAATCGTTGAGTGATGACCGATCGGGCTTCGTCGTCTGGCTGACCGGCCTGTCCGGGGCCGGCAAGTCCACGATCGCGAGCCTGCTGCAGGCGGAGCTGGCGGAGCGCGGCCGGCCGGCCGAGGTGCTGGACGGCGACGAGGTGCGCACGAACCTGTCCAAGGGCCTCGGCTTCTCGAAGGAGGACCGCGACACCAACATCCGCCGCATCGGCTACGTCGCCCGGCTGCTGGCCCGGAACGGCGGCGTGGCCATCACGGCCGCCATCTCGCCGTACCGTGAGATCCGGGACGAGATCCGGGCCCAGACGCCGAACTTCGTCGAGGTGTTCGTGCGCTGCTCGCTGGACGAGCTGGTCCGCCGCGACGTGAAGGGCCTGTACAGGCGGGCGATCGCGGGCGAGATCCCGAACTTCACGGGCGTGAGCGACCCCTACGAGGAGCCGCTCCGGCCCGAGGTGATGGTGGACAGCGAGCGGCAGACCCCGGCCGAGTCCGTGGCCGCCGTGGTGCGCCACCTCGAGCGCCGGGGGCTGGTCCGGACGCCGTTCCGGGACCGCCTGCTCCGCGGCGACGAGCAGGCGGCGGCGCAGGCGGAGGCCCGCGTCCTGCCCCGGCTGGGGGTGGACGCGCGGACGGCGGCGGACGTGTTCATGCTCGGCTCGGGCGCGCTCACGCCGCTGGACGGCTTCCTGGGCGCGGAGGACTACCGGTCGGTCGTGGAGACCGCGCGCCTGGCCGGCGGCTCGCCCCTCGGCGTGCCCGTCGTGCTGCGCGTGGACGCCGCCGGGGCGGCGACGCGGGGCCGGGTCGCGCTGTACCACGAGGGCCGGCCGGTGGGCGTCCTGGACGTCGAGGAGGCGTTCGAGGCCCCGGCCGACCAGGAGGCGGAGTGCGTGTACGGCACGCCCGACGACGCCCACCCGGGCGTGGCCGCCCTGCGCCAGGCCGGCACCCACGCGCTCGCCGGGCCCGTGACCGCGTTCACGCCCGACGGCCTGGGCCAGTACGACCTGACGCCGCGGCAGGTGCGCGAGGCGCGCGCGCAGCGCGGCTGGCGCACGATGGTCGGCTTCCAGACCCGCAACCCGGTCCACCGGGCGCACGAGTACCTGCAGAAAGTGGCGCTGGAGAACATCGACGGGCTGCTGCTCCACCCGCTGATCGGCGAGACCAAGAGCGACGACATCCCGGCCGA
>Ga0066661_10000242_pt1 | contig 16612 bp, 16 predicted proteins | sample GraSoiAngelo_110_FD_66454 | JGI IMG/M metagenome (GOLD analysis project Ga0066661, IMG submission 66454) | Grasslands soil microbial communities from the Angelo Coastal Reserve, California, USA - 14_0903_12_30cm | ecosystem: Environmental > Terrestrial > Soil > Grasslands | place: USA... | reverse complement strand
GGCGTCAGCTTCTGCTCGATCTGCACGACCTTGCCGTTCTCGATCCGGTACGTGTTGACCACCGCGATCGCCTCGCGGTCGTTGACCCACGAGTAGCACGTGTTGCCGGGGGCGAGCTGGGGCGGCTGCTTGCCGTTGAGCTGGTGGACGATCGCCACCGCCGCCACCTTGCCCATGGCGTTGGCGACGTTCCCCGACTTCGGCACGGGCAGGCCGATCGTCGAGTCGCCCACGACGTGGACGTTCGGCGCCTTGGCCGACTCGAACGTGAGGTGATTGACCTCGCACCAGCGCTTGTCGGCGCCGACGAGATCGGCCTGCACGGCGATGGTGCCCGCCCGCTGGGGCGGGATCAGGTTCACGACGTCGTACTTCACCTTGTCGCCGAAGTCCGTCGTGACCTCGCGCGCGCCGGGGTCGACCTTCACCACCTTGTTCGACGCGCGGTAGTCGATGTTCGGATACTCGCGCCAGGCGGCGCGGAAGAGCGCCGTCTTCGAGATGATGTTCTGGTTCGCGTCGAGGATGACGAGCTTGGACCTCGGCTTGCTCTGCTTGAGGTACCACGCCACCTGGCAGGCGCGCTCGTACGGCCCGGGCGGGCAGCGATACGCGGCGGGCGGGATACTGAGGACGAACACGCCGCCGTCGGGCATGGCGCGCAGCTGCTCGGCCAGCGCCTGGGTCTGCGGCCCGGCCTTCCACGCGTGCAGCACCTTGTCCTGGTTCTCGGCGAGGCCCTCGACCAGCTCCCACTGGAACTCGACGCCCGGAGCGACGACCGCGCGGTCGTACTCGAGATAGCCCTCGCCCACGCGCACGCGGCGCGCCGCGGGATCCAGCGCGCTCGCCATCTCGTGGATCACGCGCACGCCATGACGGCGCAGCCCCGAGTAGTCGAAGGTGATGCTGTCGAGCGTGCGCACGCCGCTCAGCACCAGGTTGCTGAAGGGGCACGAGACGAACTGGCGGTTGGGCTCGAGCAGGATGACCTCGATGGACGGGTCGCCGAGGCGCACGTACTTCGCGGCGGTCGCGCCGCCCCACCCGCCGCCGACGACCACGACCCGGCGCGCCGTCTTCGGTGCGAAATCACCCTTCATCGCGGTGGCGCACCCACCGCCCAGCAGGCCGACACCCAGTCCGATTCCCGACGTTCGCAGGAACTCACGTCGCCCCATCGCCTTCATCGCCGTTCTCCTCTCATTGAAGCGCGCTGAACCGGCCGGACGCCTCGTTCCAGGTGGCGGCCGCGGCCCACGCCGCCATGACCACGATGACGAGGACGACCGCTCCGCCCCACCCGAACGCCGAGGGCAGGAACACAGCGACCCCGAGCTTGCCGGCGAGCCCGGCGGCCGTGAGGCCCAGCCGGGTGAACGACGCGGCCAGCGCGAAGCCCGCGATGGCGATCCAGAGCTTGAGCTGACCTTCGCCGGCGCGCCAGATCGAGCCGGCGCCGCAGCCGCCGGCGAGCGTCATGCCGATTCCGAACAGCAGACCGCCCACCAGCGCCCCGGCGCCCGCGCTCGGGAACACCCACTCCGACTTGTCCTTGAGATCGGTGAACTTGAGGATCGCGAAGCCGAGCGTGCAGACGATCAACGCGAGCGCCGCTGCCCGCGTGTGCTCGGCGTTGCCGCTCAGGAACGGCTCGCGGAACGCGCGCACGAGGCAGAACCGCGAGCGCTGGAAGATCATCCCGAAGGCGACGCCGAAGAGCAGGAAGATCCCCTGCGGGGCGTAGCCCGTCCGCGCGTAGAGGAACGGCAATAGCACGAGCGCGGCCAGAATCACCACGCCGGCCACCGGTTGACGGCTCTTCTCGCGGCGCGCGGCCGCGAGCACGCGGCCCCGGCCCATCGACCACGTTGGACGGTGCGCCACCTCCCACATGAGATACCGGATGGCGAGGAAGGCGCCGACGCCGAGGCCGAGCATCATGCCGAAGCCGGAGAGCGAGAGCGCGCTCGTCGCCGAGAAGAACCCCCCGATGTTGCAGCCGAGCGCCAGCATGGCGCCCGCGCCCATCGCGAGCCCGCCGAGGCCGCCCTTGACCAGCTCCCCGCGCGGCGGCACGCGCACGGCGAACTCGCGGCTGAGCAGCGCGGCGGCCAGCCCGCCGAAGAGCACGCCCAGATTCAACAACGAGCCGGAATAGAGCCACGGCACGATGAGATCGGGGCGCCGCACGACGCCGACGCCGATCAGCACCCAGTCACCCCAGTTCCGCATGCCGTCCGACGCCGTCCACGGGCGATCGAACGCGAAGAGGAAAACATTGACCATCGCGACGAGGAGCGCGGCCGCCCACACCGGCCACGGCTGTCCGAAGACGAGCCGATACTGCGGGCTGAACAGACGGGCCATCGCGCGGGATTCTACCGGGAGACCAGCTTACGCTTCCAGAATTCCCACGGCCGTAGAACTATCTCGCGCAAGCGACCCCCATTGTCGCGAAACGCGTGAAGGGGTGGGTTTGGGAGGGGGCACTCCTGTGCCCCCTCCCAACTCAATGTCAGAGCGCCGGGATCAGCCCACGCCCATTACCTGGCGACGCTGTTATTGATAAGTGCTTTCAACAGCCGGCTGGACGACATTCAAGCGGGTCACCATCTCGTTCATCGGCTGCATCAGCTCGTTCATGTGGTGGACGGCTCGACTCAGCGATTCGGCGACCGCCGCCTGCTGGCTCCGGAGGTCGTCGTTCTGGCCACGGAGTCCGCTGAGCTCGAGCTGGACCTCGTGAAGTTCCCGGCGCACGGTCGCGATCTCCTCGCGCATCCGGTCGCACTCCGCGTCGGAGGCGGCCGCTCGCTCGCGGAGCCGCTGGTTGTCGTCGAAGACACTGGGAATGACGCGTCCGAGGAGGTACTGGCTTTCCTCGATCCAGCGCTCCACCTGCTGCCGCGTGCCGATCGTGCCGGTCCCCGTCATGTTCATCCTCAGGCTTCCCCCTCGCGTGTCGGGCGCCCGAGCCGCCGGCCTCGGGGATTCCCGTGTGCACCGCAGACGACGACCCAGTCGCGGCTGTCTCGTACCGCGGCGTCGGTCGGACAGCATTCGGAGATTCCGATGGTCGGCGAAGCGCCGACGGGCTCACGTGGGAAACAACGGTCGAGCGGAGACGACGACGAGCTAGCGAGAGGCCAGCTCGGCAAGAAATCCATCCGAGCGCAATCTAAACGTCCGTGGTCGGACGTGTCAAGCACTCAGTGCGTTTGTTTCTCTTTTTCCGTCTTCACCTCCTTGATCACCTTCTCGGCGAGGAACGCCGGGACCTCTTCGTAATGCGAAAACTCCATCGAATAGCCGCCGCGGCCGCCCGTCATCGAGCGCAACGACGGCTCGTAGGTGAGCATCTCCGCCATCGGCGCCTGCGCGCGCACGACCGCGGTCTCCCCGGCCGGCTCCATGCCCGCGATGCGGCCGCGCCGCGAGTTCAGATCGCCGATGACGTCGCCGGTGGTGTCGGTCGGACAGGTCACCTCGACGTTCATGATCGGCTCGAGCAGGATCGGATGGGCGTCCATGAACACCTTCTGGAGCCCCATCGATGCCGCGATCTGGAAGGCCATGTCCGACGAGTCCACGTCGTGATAGGACCCGTCGTAGAGCGTCACCTTGAGGTCGACGATCGGGTAGCCGGCCAGGATGCCCCGCTTCATGCAGTCGCGCACACCCTTCTCCACCGAGGGAATGAAGTTGCGGGGCACGGCGCCGCCGAAGATGTCGTCGACGAACTCGAAGCCGCCGCCGCGGGCCATGGGCTCGACCCGCAGCCAGGTGTCACCGTACTGGCCCCGTCCCCCCGTCTGCTTCTTGTATTTGCCCTGGCCCTCGGCGCGGCCCTTGACCGTCTCCTTGTAGGGAATGCGGGGTGGCAGCAGCGTCACGTCCACGTTGTACTTGCGCTTCATCCGCTCGACCGTCATCTCGACGTGCAGGTTGCCGACACCCGAGATCAGCAGCTGCTTCGTCTCCGGGTCGAAGTGGTGGTGGATCGTCGGGTCTTCCTCGGCGATCCGGGCCAGCGCGTTGGAGATCTTGTCCTCGTCGCCCCGGGTCTTGGGCTGGATGGCGAACGAGATGGCCGCCTCCGGGAACGTGATGCGGGGCAGCTCGAACGGGTGCGCCTCCTCCACCAGCGTGTCGCCGGTCTGGGTCTCCTTGAGCTTCTGGACCACGCCGATCTCGCCGGGACCGAGGCTCTCCACGTTCTTCGACGTCTTGCCCTGGAGCCACGAGATGTGGCTCATCCGCTCCTTGCCGCCGCGCCCGGGGTTGGCCAGCGTGGACTCCGTCTTCAACGTGCCGCTGAAGACCCGAAAGAGCGACAGCTTGCCGACGTGAGGGTCGCTCAGCGTCTTGAACACGAGCGCCGTCACCGGCGCCTTCGCGTCGGGTGCGCGTGCGCCCGCCTGCTTGGCCTTGAGGTCGGTGCCGACCACCTCGCCGCGATCGGCGGGCGACGGGAACTCGTGAACGATGAGGTCGAGCAGCGCCTGGGTGCCGATGCCCTTGACCGCCGCGGCGCAGAGCACCGGGATGATCTTGCCGGTGGTGATGCCGGCGCGGAGCGCCTTGAGCATCTCCGGCTCTTCGAGCGATCCCGACTCCAGATACTTGCTCAGCAACTCGTCGTCGGTCTCGGCCGCGGCTTCCACCAGCTTCTCGCGGTACTCGCGGGCCTGGTCCGCGATGTCGCCGGGGATGTCGGCCTCGCGCGGCTTCCCATCCGTGTAGAGCGTCGCCTTCATCTTGACGAGGTCGACGAAACCCTGGAACGCGTGCTCCTCGCCCACGGGGATGTGGAGCGGCACCGCGCGGCCCTTGAGCCGGCGGGTGATGGACTCCAGCGTGCGATAGAAGTCGGCCCGCTCGCGATCGAGGCGATTGACGACGACGGCGCGGGGCAGCTCGTACTCGTTCGCGAACTTCCAGATCTTCTCGGTCTGAACCTGGACGCCGGCCACGGCGTCCACCACCACGACGGCCGCCTCGACCACTCGGAGACCGGCGCGGGCGTCGGCGATGAAGTCGCCGTACCCCGGGGTGTCCACGAAGTTCACGTGGTAGCCCTTCCAGTCACAGTAGGCCACCGCGGTGTTGATCGAGATCTTGCGCTTGATCTCGTCCGGATCGAAGTCGGTGGTCGTGGAGCCGTCGTCCACCTTGCCGAGCCGGGTGACCGCGCCGGCCGTGAACAGCAGCGCTTCCACGAGGGAGGTCTTGCCGACACCGCCGTGACCCACGACACCGACGTTGCGAATCTTCGCGGTCTCGATCATGCACGGGCCTCCTGCGGACGACCTGAAGTGGCGGTGATCCTACCACAAGTACTTGGGGGGACCCGTTCGCGTGAAGCCACCCGGATGTTCACGCGCAACGCGACGAGGGGGGTTTGGGGGGAAGCGGGACGGGTCCCCCCAAGTGAAAATCCGGGCTACGCGGGCCGCGAGAGCGCGCGCACCACCTGAGCGACGACGGCGTCGTCGGTGCCGGAGAGGTCGGTGGCGGCAGGCAGCGGCGGCGGGGCGTTCTTGATCCCGGCGCCAGTCAGCACCAGCACGATCCGCTCGGCAGCGCTCACCGCGCCCCGCCCCTTCAGCTCCGCGAGCGCGGCCACGGTCGCCGCGGCCTCGGGCGCCGTCCAGACGCCGTCGAGCCGGGCCAGCAGGCGCTGGGCGTCGGCGATGGCGGCCTCGCTCACCGCGACGGCGTCGCCCTTCGTCTCACGGAGCACGCGCAGCATCTGGCGCCCGGCGAACGGCGACGGCACGCGCAGGCCAGGAGCGTCGGTGACCGGGTTGTCCCAGGGCGCCGTCGTCTCAGCGCCGTCCCGCCATGCCTTGACGACGGGAGCGCAGCCTTCGGCCTGCACGCTGACGATCCGCGGTAGCGCACCCGTGAGCCAGCCCATCGCGCGCAGCTCCTCGTACGCCTTGGGGATCCCGACGAGCCCCGTGCCACCTCCGGTTGGATAGAGCAGCACGTCGGGCATCGACCAGCCGAGCTGCTCGGCCAGCTCGAGGCCCATCGTCTTCTTGCCCTCGAGGCGATACGGCTCCTTCAGCGTCGAGAGATCGAACCAGCCGAGCTGTGGCGCCACCTTCGCGACGATCCGGCCGGCGGTGGCGATCGAGCCCTCGATCGTGAACACCTGCGCTCCCGCGATCAGCGCCTCGGCGATCGCCGCCGGCGGCGTCCCGCGCGGCACGATCACCCCGCAGGGCAGTCCGGCCCGAGCCGCGTAGAGCGCCGCGGCGCCACCTGCGTTGCCAGCCGATGGAATCACGAAGCCCCGGGCGCCGAGCGTGCGCGCCCGCGTGATCGCCATGCCGAGGCCGCGCGCCTTGAACGTCCCCGTCGGGTTCTGGCCCTCGTCCTTGGCCAGGACGTGACGCAGCCCGAGGTGAGCGGCCAGACGCGTCAGCGACAGGAGCGGGGTGCCGCCCTCGCCGAGCGTCACCGGCTCCTCGCCGGCGTCCAGCGGGGTTAGCTCGCGGAAGCGATACATCCCGGGCGGACGCGTCTTCAGATCGTCCCGGCTGACCGCGGACTTCACGCGCTCGAGGTCGTAGCGAACCGCCAGCATCTGGCCACAGGCCTCGCAGACCGTCAGCACGCGCTTGGCGTCGTGCCGCCGACCGCAGACCGTGCACTCGACGTGGCTGACGAAGCTCATGCGGTGGCTACGCGCCGTCGGCCGGTGGTGCGACGACCCGGTTGGCGAGCACGCCGATCTTCTCCACTTCGGCCTCGATCTTGTCGCCGACCTTCAGGAACTTCCCGGTCGCGGCCCCGACGCCCTCGGGCGTGCCGGTGGCGATGACGTCGCCGGGCAGGATCGTGAAGCCCTCCGACAGCACGCTGATGCACTCGTCGACCGGGAAGATCATCTTGGAGGTGTGGCTCGACTGGCGCGTCTCGCCGTTGACGCGCAGGGTGATGGCGAGCGCCTGGGGATCGGGGATCTCGTCGGCGGTGACGAGCACCGGGCCCATCGGACAGAACGTGTCGAGGGTCTTGCCCTTGAACCACTGGCCGTGGCGCTTCTGCAGATCGCGAGCCGTCACGTCGTTGATGATCGTGTAGCCGAACACGTGGGCGAGCGCTTGCTCGCGCCGGATGTCGCGGCCAGCCACACCGATGACGGCGGTCAGCTCGACCTCGTAGTCCAGTTCCTTGGTGACCGAGTGGTGCACGACCCTGCCCGCGGGCGGCAGCACCGACTCCGGGACCTTGGTGAAGTACACCGGGTGCGGTGGCGCTTCGGCGCCGCGCTCGGCCGCGTGCTCCTTGTAGTTGCGGCCGAGGCAGAAGACGTTGCGAGCCGGCCGGGGGATGGGCGCCTCCAGTCGCACGCGCGCGAGCGGCGAGGCCAGACGGCGCTCGGCCAACCGGTCCAGGCCCTCGCGGCCGAGCAGCGCGAGGCCGTGGTCGAGCGCCTGGCGCGCCTCGTTCCACGCGTCGGTCCCGCCCTGGATCAGGGCGAGCATCGTCTTGGGAAATCCACCGCGGCCGCGCCGGACGGCGCCCTGCTCGCTCGCCCGATCGGCGGCCAGCGCGGCCAGGTCGAATACGACGTCGTCCGCGAGCGCGCCCACACGGGCCGCCGCCCGCCCGCGACGATAGGTCACCAGACGCATGGCTCAGTGGTCCTTGAGGAGCACGACCAGCACGCGGGCCGGGCGCGGCGATTCGTTCAGGGAATAGTGGAGCGTCCCCTTCCGGGCGTACTCGACCTCGCCGGGATGGAGGATCCGCTTGCCGAGGCCCTTCGTCACCACGGCGAACTCGCCGTCCAGCACGTACGCGAGCTCGTCGGCGATGGCGGCGTGCTCGTCGCCGCGGAAGCCGGGCGGAAACACGAACTCGATCATCATCAGGCGATCGTTGTCGAGCAGCGTCCGCTCACCGACGGAAGCACTCGCGACCGGCGACGCCGCGGGGACCGCCAGGGCCAGGACGAGGAGGAGGACGACTCCGACGTGTGACAGGGTCAGATGGACTGGCGCATGACGGGCCGCGACGGGAGCGTGGTGCCCCGCTCGCGCGCCATCTGCTCGAGCTCGGGCGGCAGCGCGAACCGGACGTTCTCCTCGCCCACCTTCACCTCGCGCACCGTGGCGCCGCCGTTGCGAAGCGCCTCGACCACCTCGGTGACCAGAACTTCCGGCGCCGACGCCCCCGCCGTCACCCCGATGCGCTTGGCGCCTTCCAGCCACTCGCGGCGCACGTCCCGGATGTCGTTGATCAGGTAGGCTCGCGTGCCCGTCGACTGCGAGACCTCGACCAGCCGGATGGAATTGGAGCTGTTGGCGGCGCCGATGACGAGCAGGACGTCCACGTCGCCGGCCACCGTCTTCACCGCCGCCTGACGGTTCTGGGTGGCGTAGCAGATGTCGTCGCGCGAGGGCCCAACGATCTTGGGAAACTTTCGCCGGAGCGCGTCGATGACGTCGCGGGTGTCGTCCACCGACAGCGTCGTCTGCGTGAGGTACGCGACCTTCTCGGCATCGGGCAGGTCGAGCGCGTCTACCTCGGCGGCGCTGTCGATCACGTGGATGCGGTCGGGCGCCTCCCCGAGCGTGCCGATCACCTCGTCGTGATCCTCGTGACCGATCAGCACGATCGAGAAGCCCTCGCGCGCGTACCTGATCGCCTCCAGGTGGACCTTGGTCACCAGCGGGCACGTGGCGTCGATCACCCGGAGGCCGCGCCGCGTGGATTCCTCGCGCACGGCCGGCGACACGCCATGGGCGCTGAAGATGACCGTCGCCGAGTCGGGCACTTCGTGGAGCTCGTCCACGAAGATGGCGCCCTTGGCCCGCAGCTTGTCGACGACGTAGCCGTTGTGAACGATCTCGCGGCGCACGTAGACAGGAGGCCCGCAGACTTCCAGCGCCTGCTCGACGATGTCGATGGCGCGCTCGACGCCCGCGCAGAAGCCGCGCGGGCCGGCCAGGACGATCTCTCCGATCCGGGTGACCATCAGGCTCCTACTTGAAATAAAAGGATACGCCCGCCACCCCGGTATCCGCCTCGAAACCACGATTGGGGTCCGAGGTGTGGCCGTTGGAGACGTGGATCAACCGGTACCCGGCGTAGAAGGCCATATTGTCCGTCACGAAGTACGACGCGCCCACGCCGCCGGCCAGCCAGAACGCGAAGCTCGAGTTGATCTCCATGACCTTGAGGTTGGTGCCGCCGGCCGCGGCGAGCAGCTCGATGTACGGCACGAACCGCCCCAGCGACAGGAAGTGATACCGGCCGGAGAGCGCGAGGCCCGCGTAGTAGGTCCCGTTCGGCTTCGTGTAGTGCTGATAAATCGCCTCGAGCCCGGGCTCGAACGTGCCGTAGAGGAACGACCCGCGCGCGAACGTGTCCCACGGCATGTAGCTCAGACGCGCGCCCGCGTAGAACAGCTCGATGTCGGACTGCCGCCCGTGATTCTCGAGGTCGTTCTGCTTGCCGCCGCCGCCCTCGAAGGACGCGATCCACGTCCCCTTCTGGAACGTCAGATTGGGATCGAAGGCGTGCGCGGGCAGTGCGACGGCGAGCGACATCAGCGCGACGAGCCCGAGCGCGAGCCGCATCATGGCTCGATCAGGACCTTCAACGCTTCACCTCGCGACATGAGGTCGAGGGCGCGTCCAACGTCGGCCAGCCCCATGCGATGTGTCACCAACCCATCCGGGTCGAGCGTTTCGGACTCGAGCAGGTCCACCGCTCGCCGGATCAGGTCCGGAGTATGGTGAAACGCACCGACCAGCGTCAATTCGTCGTAGTGCACCTGGCGCGTGTCGAGGCGAACCGTCGTTCCCGGCGCGCAGCCACCGAAGAATACCACAGTCCCTCCGCGGCCCGTCGCCGCGACCGTCTGCTCCCAGACCTCGGGAACACCAGTGGCGTCCACGGTGACGTCAGCGCCCCGGCCCCGCGTCAGCTGCTTGACCTCGGCCACGACGTCGGCTGTGGTCGTGGCGTCGAGACACTCGCCGATTCGCAGCCCCTGCACCTGGCTGAAGCGCCAGCCCGCCTTGCCGACGATGATCACTCGCGCCTTGCGGCTGGCGGCCACCATCGCGAGCAGGCAACCGAGGGGCCCGTGGCCGAAGACCGCGACGGTCTGACCCGACTCGACGCGAGCGCGCTCGATGCCGAGCAGGGCGCAGGCGAGCGGCTCCGCGAACGCGGCACGCCGGGCCGGGACGTTGGACGGCAATGTGACGACGTTGCGCGACACGAGCCGTCGAGGCAACGCGATGGCCTGGCCGTAGGCCCCGTTGACGAAGAGCAGGTCTTCGCAAAGGTTGGCGCGCCCGGACAGACAGGGCGGGCACGCTCCGCACGGAGCGGAGTTGGCGGCGACGACACGATCGCCTTCGCGCACGGTGGCGACGCCCGCACCGACGGCGGTGACCGTCCCGGCGAGCTCGTGGCCGAATACCGTCGGCACGTGCGGGATCATCACGGGGTGACCGCGACGCAGCACCTTCACGTCGGTGCCGCAGGTGAGCGCCGCCTCGATCTTCACCACGATCTCGCCGGGGCCGGGCGTCGGCCACGGCACGTCCTCGAAACGCAGGTCGCCTGGACCGTGGAAGACCTGGGCCCTCATGGCGTCACGTAGACCTTGAGCGCGCGCCCGGTACGCATGAGATCGACACCCTCGTCGAGCCGATCGAGCGGCAGGCGGTGCGTGTAGAGCGGCTCGAGCGTGACCGCGCCGGTCGTCACGAGACAAAACGCCTCGGACAGATCGGCCGGCGACGACGAGTAGGTCGCGGTGATCGTCAGCTCGCGATGATAGAGCGTTTCGAGCGCCACCGGCAGCGCATCGCCGGGCCCGCCGGCGAAATAGTGGATACTCCCGCCGTCGCGCACCGCCGTCACCGCCCAGCCGAGCGCGCTCGCCGCGCCGCCCGTGATCAGCACGACGTCGGCTCCGCGGCCGCCACTGAGTCGCGCGATCGCCGTGTTCGCCTCGCTCATCGACATCGCCGGCAGCCCGAGCCCTCGCGCGATCTCCACGCGCCCCGGCGAGGCATCCATCCCGACCACCGTCGCGCCCGTGCGCGCCAGGAGCTGGACGAAGAGGCAGCCGATCGACCCGAGCCCCACGACGACGGCCGTGTCGCCGGCCCGGGCTCCCGTCCTGCGCGTCGCCCGCACGCAGCAGCCGAGTGGCTCGACGAACGAGGCCGCCTCGTCGCTCACGTGCTCCGGCAGCCGGAAGGTCGCGTGCGCGACGTTGGTGGTGGGCACGCGGACGAACTCGGCGAAGCCTCCGGGATCGAGATGGCTCTCCTTGAATGCGCGGCACATCGACTCGCTGCCCCGCCGACAGTAATGGCATTCGCCGCACGGCACGTGGTGGGCGGCCACGACGCGATCACCCCGCGCGATGCCCTGGACGCCGGCTCCCGCCTCGATGACGTCGCCGACGAGCTCGTGACCGAAGACCGCGGGCGCCTTGGTGTCGGGGGCCACGATCTTGGCGATGTCGGAGCCGCAGAGCCCGCAACCGCGCAACCGGAGCAGGAGCTCGCCCGCGCCGATCGTTGGCCGCGGCCAGTCCTCGGCCGCGATCCTGCCGTTGCCCCGGAACACGGCGGCTTTCACGCCCGCCCTCTCATTTGCCGCCATTTCACCGCTCGCCAATGTTCGGCCATTTCAGCGCTCGGCTCGTCCGGCGGACGGCCTCACCTCGCACCGCCACGCGCGGGACGGCTCGGCTCGCACGGCCCCGATCATTTCACCGCTCGCCTCGCCGTCGGACGGCTCGGCTCGCACGGCAATCACGCGACTGCGCCCAGGCGGGCGCTCGTCCAGCAGCGAAGCGCGATGGCGATCTTGCGGCGCGCCGGCAACGTCACCCGCTCGTCCAGCACCGGGAAGCGGCGGTCCTCGATCTCGCGGAGCAGCGCGTGATAGATCCGGCCCATGATCTCGGCGGCGACCAGCGAGCGGGCATCGACCCGTGGAAACGCGTCGTGAGCCGCGCGGTAGAACGAGTGAGCGCGAGCGGCCTGATGCGCCATCAGGCGCACGAACTCGGCGTTGCTACGCCCCGCCTTCAGATCGTCCGGGGCGACGCCGAACGCCCTGAGGTCGTCCTGCGGGATGTAGACACGGCCGCTACGGGCATCGGCGCCGACGTCGCGGATGATATTCGTCAGCTGGAGCGCGATGCCGAGGTTCACCGCGTAGTCACGAGCGTGGCGGTCGGTATAACCGAAGATCTCAATGGATGCCAGCCCCACGGCGGAGGCGACGCGATAGCAGTAGGGATAGAGGTCGTCGGCGGTCTCGTAGCGGACGCCCGCCACGTCCATGGCGACGCCATCGATGATCGCCTCCAGCGGCTCGCGCGGAATCCTGAACTCCTTCACGGCCGACGCCAGGCGCTGGGCGATCGGATGCTCGGGCCCCGGTCCCGGCTCGTAGCAGCGGGCGACCTCGCACCGCCAGCGCTCGAGCTCCTCGCGCAGCACGCGGGGATCGGTGCCCTGTTCGGCCCCGAGGTCGGCAATGTCGTCGACGGTCCGGCAGAACGCATACACGGCGTAGAGGGCGTCGCGGCGGGGCCGGGGCAGCGCGAGGAAGGCGTAGTAGAAGTTCGAGCGGCTTCGCCGGGTCAGCCGCGCGACCAGGTTGGCGCCGGTCATGACGCCGCCATTTTCACGGCGGGCGCCACGCGCGTGTAGCCGTGAGCTCCGAACCACTCCACGGCGTCACGCAGGGCCTCGCGCACGTCGGTCTGGGGCAATCCCAGCTCACGCACCGCCTTGGCCGGGCTGAAGAACATGCGCTTGCGGGCCATCCGGACGGCCGTGAGCGAGACGCGCGGTGGACGGCGCGACAGGCGCGCGGCCCCTTCCATGCCCGCCGCGGCCAGCCACGCGACGGCGTACGGGATCTTGAAGCGCGGCGGCCGCACCCCGGTGATCTCGCCGAGCAGGGTGAAGATGGCGATCAGCGACGCGTTGGCGTGGCCGAGGATGTACTTCTCGCCGACGCGGCCACGCTCGGCCGCGAGGAGATGGCCGCGAGCGACGTCGCGAACGTGCACGAGGTTGAGACCGGTATCGAGCGAGGCGAACATCCGTCCCTCGAGGAAGTCCACGATCATCTGACCGGTCGGCGTCGGCTTGACGTCCCACGGGCCGATGGGCGCCGAGGGATTCACGACGACGACGGGCAACCCGGCGCGCGCGAACTCGAGCGCCGCCTGCTCGGCGAGGAACTTGGACGCCTTGTAGGGCCCGACCATGTCACCGAGGCTGACCGGCGTGTCCTCGGTCCCCGGCGTCCCGTCGGTGGGGATCCCGAGCGCGCCGACCGTGGAGGTGTAGACGATCCGCTTCACGCCGGCCTGGGCGGCGGATTCGAGGATGGCCCGCGTGCCCTGGACGTTGGCGCGGTAGAGCTCCTGGGGATCGCGCGCCCACAACCGATAGTCGGCGGCGACGTGAAAGACGGTCGTCACCCCGGCCACGGCGCCGCGCAGCGAGGCCGGCACGCAGAGATCGCCTTCGACCACCTCGACGGGAAGATCGGCGACGGCGCGGCGGTCCGATCGGGCCCGCGCGAGCACGCGCACCGTCGCCCCGTCCTTGAGGAGCTCGCGCACGACGTTGCTGCCCACGAAGCCCGTCGCCCCGGTCACGAGGACGTCAGGCACACGCGGCTCCCGACGACCTGCTCATCCCCGGCGGGCCACCCGCGCCAGCGCGGCGGCGACGGTCTTGAGAGCGGCCGCGGTCCCACGGCCGAGGTGCATCGCGTCAGCAAGGGCGCCTGGGCGAGCGAGCGCAGCCCGGATCGCGCGTCCGGCTCTCACGCGGCCGCCGACGTCGACGAGCGCGGCAAGGTCGGCGGGAACCGCATCGGTCGCGCTGTCCGAGACGCCTCGCACGACCGCGGCGCGGATCCCGCGCGAGCGCGCCCACGCCACGATGACAGCCGACTCCATGTCCACGGCGGCGGCCCCGGTCTCCATCCAGAGCCGCGATTTCGCTCCCGGGCTCTCCACCACGTCGGCCACGGTCAGCAGCGTGCCGGCACGAGCGAGGCCCGGAAGGGCGTCGGTGGCGTGGCGGCTTCCGTCGTGGCTCACGATGGCCTCGGGGACGACGAGATCGCCGGTCGCGAGCGAGGGCGCCAGCGCACCGCAGGCGCCGGCCGACACCAGGACGTCAGGCGACCCGCAGGCCGTCATCCGCTCCTCGAGCTGGTTCGCCCGCACGCCGACGCAGGCGATCTCGAGGGAGCCCGCTCGATAGTGGGGCCACGGGGTGCGCTCGACGCGGGCCAGACCGAGGTGCCGAGCGAGACCGCGCGCCTCCACGTCGATGGCCGTGAAGACGAGGACGTGCGTCACGCGTCCGGTCGTGAACCGGCCTCGGCCTTGCGGCGCAGCCACGCCTCGTAGGACGTCCCCGCCGCGGTGTCCTTCCCGGTGAAGCGAATGGCGCGGATGTCAGAGTACGAGAGCTGGTGGGAGCCGCCGTCGGCGTCGAACATCTGGAGAAACGGCTGGGCCACGTGGGCGTCGCGGTTGTAGACGTAGCCGACGAGCTCACGCCCGCTCGCCGTCACGACCGTCACGTCACCGCGATAGTCGAACGCCCGGTCCACCACCTCGCCCACCGACGTCTCGACTCCGATCACCGGCGCCCAGCCCTGGAGCGAGGTCTCCTCGGCCATCGGCTAGAACCGGCCGGTGACGGTGGCGACGACGGATTCGCGGAAACCCCGCCACGATCCGAAGGTGTGATTGACCGCGGTCGGCTCGTACCCACAGTGGACCATGCAGTCGCGGCACTTCGGATTGCCGCTGCGCTTGCCGTAGTCTTCCCACCGCGTCGTCTCGATCAGCTCCTTGAACGACGCCGCGTAGCCTTCCTGCAGGAGATAGCAGGGCCGCTGCCAGCCGAACAGGTTGTAGGTCGGGTTGCCCCACGGCGTGCACTCGAAGTCGTGCTTGCCCATGAGGAACTGGAGGAAGATCGGCGACTGGTTGAAGCGCCAGCGCTTCTTGGGATTGGCCAGCATCGCGCGGAACAGCTCGTGGGCGCGCTGGCGACGCAGGAAGTGGACCTGGTCGGGCGCCTTGGAGTAGCTGTAGCCGGGCGACACCATCATGCCCTCGACGCCGAGATCCATCATGGCGTCGAAGAACTCGCGCATGCGCAGCGGGTTGGCGCCGTCGAAGAGCGTCGTGTTGGTCGTCACCCGGAAGCCGCGGCGGAGCGCTTCGCTGATGGCCTCGACCGCTACGTCGTACACACCGTCGCGGCACACCGCCTCGTCGTGCTCCTCGCGGAGGCCATCCATGTGGACCGAGAACGACAGGTACTTGGACGGCGTGAAGACGCCCTCGCCGAGCTTCTCCTTCAAGAGGAGAGCGTTCGTGCAGAGGTACACGTACTTCCTGCGGGCCACCAGCTCCTGCACCAGACGCCCGATGTCGGGATACATGAGCGGCTCGCCGCCCGGGATCGAGACCATGGGCGCGCCGCATTCCTCGACGGCGGCCAGGCACTGCTCGACGGTGAGGTGACGCCGGAGGATGTGCCCCGGGTACTGGATCTTCCCGCACCCCGCGCAGGCGAGGTTGCAGCGGAAGAGCGGCTCCAGCATCAGCACCAGCGGATAGCGCTGCCGGCCACGCAGGCGCTGGCCGAGCACGTAGGTGGCGACGGTCCACATCTGAGACAGCGGGACGCTCATGTTCCCTTCGCAACCTCCCCCACGATCGACGGCGGCCGCGCCGCCGCTCGCGTGAAACGAACGCACGCGACGGCCAGCGCGACGTGCAGGGCGAAACCCAGAGCGGCCAGCATCCACTCGCCGATCCAGGCCGTCATGACGAGATTGAACGCGAGCACGCCGTAGTATAACGCCACGCCCGGCCAGGCTCGCCCGCCCCAGCGCGCGTTGGGATCGGACCAGATCCAGAGGCAACCGCCGACACCGAGCGCGCCCACGATCCACCATCCCGCGAAGTTCGTGAGCGGGACGCCGAAGTACGCGCCACCCTCCGGGTAGTAGAAGATGTAGCCGAGGAACCATCGGTCGCCGCGGACCGCCAGCGGGTCGATGACGACGTCGAGCAGCATCATCAAGAGTCCGGACACGATCGCCAGCCTCACCCGCGACACGGCGCGTCCCGCCAGGACCACGCGGGCCAGGCAGAAGGCCGCGTAGGCCAGGAAGGTGAACGAGAGCGAGTCCATGAGCGGGACGTTGTCGACGTAGATCTCCTGCCCTCGCGTCGTGCCCGTGTAGTGGTAGAGCCCGAAGGGCACGCCGATCCGCGTCGACGCGAACTCCGCGAGCCAGGCCAGCGGCCACACCCACGCGCCGAAGAACAGCGTGCGTCGCCAGCCGAGATCCCCGCGGCCGGCGAGGAGGAAAGCCAGGAAAAACGCGAAGACATAGGGCCGCAGCACGATCGTGTCGAGCAACAGCTTCATGGTTTTCCCACGATGAATCGGCATGTTACCATCACGCTCCGTGAAGGGCCTCACTGAAGCCATCGCCCGCGCGCAGGCCCGTCTTCTCTCACTCCAGGCACCGGACGGTCATTGGGTCGGCG
>Ga0066661_10000240_pt1 | contig 16680 bp, 17 predicted proteins | sample GraSoiAngelo_110_FD_66454 | JGI IMG/M metagenome (GOLD analysis project Ga0066661, IMG submission 66454) | Grasslands soil microbial communities from the Angelo Coastal Reserve, California, USA - 14_0903_12_30cm | ecosystem: Environmental > Terrestrial > Soil > Grasslands | place: USA... | reverse complement strand
GGGCAACACGCGTGTGATCTGCGGCGTGACCATTGAGGAAAACGTGCCCCGCTGGATGAAAGAGCAAGGCGTAACCGGCGGCTGGCTGACCTCCGAATACTCGATGCTTCCGTACTCGACTCAGACCCGAAAACCGCGCGACATTGCAAAGGGTCGAATCGATGGCCGCAGCATGGAAATTCAACGTTTGATTGGGCGATCGCTGCGTGCAGTTGTCGATCTTGAAAAGCTTGGGCCACGCACGATCTGGGTGGATTGCGACGTCTTGCAAGCCGACGGGGGGACCCGCGCGGCAGCAATCACCGGGGCGAGCTTGGCCCTCGCGATCGCCTGTCGGAAATTTGCGAAGGAAAAAAAGCTCGACGCGCCTCCGGTTCAGAAATTAGTGGCAGCAGTCAGTGCGGGCATTCTCGACGGAAATGCAGTTGTCGATCTTAACTATGAAGAGGACAAACTCGTCACAGTCGATTTCAATCTCGTCGCAACCGAGGACGGCGACTTCGTGGAAGTGCAAGGATCCGGTGAAGAAGCAACTTTTGCGCAATCACAGCTGGACGAAATGCTCGCGCTCGGTCGCAAAGGAATCGCGGATTTGATCGCTGCGCAGCGCGCGGTGCTCGCACGGATAATGGTCTCCCCGCCGGAGAACTAAATCATTTGCTGCGGCGATGTCGTTAAGCTAAACCGCAAGATCGACATGAAAAAAGCGCTCATTACCGGCATCACCGGCCAGGACGGAAGTTATCTCGCTGATCTACTGCTTGAGAAAGGCTACGAAGTGCACGGAATCATTCGTCGCGCGAGCACATTTAACACTTCGCGCATCGATCATCTTTACGCCGATCCCCACATCAACGGCGTGCGCATGTTTCTCCACTTCGGAGATCTCAGCGACTCGGTGAACTTGGTGAAGTTGCTCTACGAATTGAAGCCGGACGAAATTTACCATCTCGGCGCGCAAAGCCATGTCCGTGTCAGTTTCGACATTCCCGAGTACACATCCGACATCACCGGGGTCGGGACGATTCGGATCCTCGAAGCCATCCGGGAAGCGGGAACTCGTTCGCGGTTCTATCAGGCGTCAAGCAGCGAAATGTTCGGCAAAGCGCAACAAGTGCCGCAAACCGAGAAAACTCCCTTCTGGCCGCGCAGTCCCTATGGCGTCGCAAAGGTTTTTTCTTTTTGGGCGACGGTGAATTATCGCGAGAGCTACGGCCTTTGCGCGAGTAACGGCATTTTGTTCAACCACGAGAGCCCGCGGCGCGGCGAAACTTTCGTCACGCGCAAGATTACGCGCGCTGCTGCTGCCATAAAACATGATCTGCAGCACGAATTATTTTTGGGTAACCTCGATGCGAAGCGCGACTGGGGGTACGCGCCCGAATTTGTCGAGGGCATGTGGCGGATTCTTCAGCACGATGAAGGCGACGACTTTGTGCTCGCAACCGGCGAAAACCATACCGTACGCGAATTTGTGGAAACGGCATTCGCACATGTCGATCTTGACTGGAAAAAATACGTGAAACACGACCCGCGTTACGAGCGGCCGGCGGAAGTGGACCTGCTCATCGGCGACGCCTCGAAAGCGAGAAAAATCCTCGATTGGGAACCGAAAGTACGCTTCCACGAACTTGTGCGGCTCATGGTGGACGCGGACATGGAATTGCTTTCACGCGAAACACCGAGAAAACATCTCGGCAAGTTGCCCTGACTAACGAATCACCATGCTGGCAGAATTCCCTCCAGCCATCTGAGCGCTCGAGTTGAGACCGGGGATGACCGCGGCGAGCGGAGCATCGACAATCGTCACCTGCGCCCCGCGGCCGATGATGGCGTAAAGATTGACGATATCGCTGGAACGCATGCGGATGCATCCGTAGCTCACGGGCAGTCCGATGTTGCGTTCTTCCGGCGTCCCGTGAATGTAAATATCGCGAACGAATGCATTCGCATTTTGTGGTTCGCGCCCACGCAACCAAAGAATGCGCGTGACGATCGGATCGCGGCCCGGCGAATCCGGCACAACGATCTCGCCGGTCCGTCGCCGATCTTTAAAAACAGTGCCTGGCGCCGCCGCCTCGCCAATTTTCTCCGCGATCTCCAGTTCGCCCAAAGGTGTCCGATAACTTCTCGGCCAATCGCCCAGACCGAATTTGGAAGTGGAAACCGGATAGACCGCCATCAAGTTGCCGCGATCGAGCACTGCTAATTTTTGTTCGAACGTGCTGATGACGACGTGATGCTGCGCGTCGCGTGTCGCGCACGAAGCAAGGACAAATGTGATAAGCAAACACGTGAGCTGGATCGGGCGTTCCGCCTGCGATGTTAATTGGATTTGGACGGACACGCGCCGTCGTGTTCCTAATATACTGCCGCCGATAGGGCAGCGCCCTCCAATCTTCCTGATTACCGTCTTCATCGGTTGAAATGGAAGAATTCTTGCGCGGTTTGGGTTGTCATTTCGGCAACTTCTTTCAACGAAATGCCGCGTGCAGCGGCGATCGTTTCCGCGACGATTCGGGTGTGTGCCGGCTCGCAACGTTTTCCGCGAAAAGGAACGGGCGCGAGATATGGGCAATCTGTTTCCACCATGAATTTGTCCAGCGGGATTCGTGCCGCGACCTCTCGCACGGTCGCGCCATTTTTGAATGTTACGATGCCAGTGAACGAAACCAGGTGGCCAAGATCGACAACTTCATTTGCTTGTTCGAGCGAGCCGCCGAAGCAATGAAATACGCCGCGCAATTTTCCTGAGTACGGTCGCATCATTTCGAGCGTGTCTTCCCAGGCATCGCGCTGATGAATGACAACGTTTAGTCCGAGTTCGACGGCGAGATCGAGCTGTTGCTCGAACAAACTCGCTTGTTTTGATTTGTAGGCGCCGTCATGAATGCCGGCTTCGATTTGATCTTCAGTTGAATATTGAAGCGCTTTGGCAACAGCGTGAAACACCTCCTGGTGCGGAAAAACGTGTGCTTCGCGTTTGTCCGCCAGCTCGATGCTCGGAAGCCGATGGTAATCCAAACCCGTTTCGCCGATGGCGACGACGCGCGGACTTTTTGCCAGCTTGCGTAGAGGCGTGATTACATCTTCGTCAGCTTCGGCGGCGTAAGTCGGGTGAACGCCGATCACTGCGAAAATGTTCGGGTACTTTTCGGCAAGATCGACAGCGCGCCGGCTGCTTTCGACTGATGTTCCGATCGTAATGATGCGGGTGACGCCGGCTTCGCTTGCGCGACGAAGCACCTCATCGAAGTCGTTCGCGAAATCGGGATAATCGAGATGCGCGTGCGTTTCGACTAACATGCAAATGTTGCCCAGCGCGAAAGATCGACAATCACCATTCGATCACCGTTCCGGCCCAGGTGAGTCCGCCGCCGAAAACGACCATGAGAATGTAATCGCCGGCCTTGATTCTACCGCTGCGGTTGGCTTCATCGAGCGCGATCGCCACGGCGGCGGCCGACGTATTGCCGTAGCGATCGAGATTCACATAAAATTTTTCCAGCGGGATGCCGAGACGATCCGCGATTGCCTCGATGATGCGCAGGTTCGCCTGGTGCGGAATGACGCAAGCGATGTCGTGGATCGACAAGCCCGCTTGTTCGAGGGCTTTTTTTGCCGCGCTCAGCATGGCGGTGACCGCCTGTTTGTAAACTTCCTTCCCGTTCATGTGAATGGTTTGGAGATTAAGATCGACATTGTCGCGCGTGATCGGGCAGCGCGAACCGCCGCCAGGCATAAACAAAATATCGCTGTACTGGCCGTCGCTGCCGATGTGAGTGCTGATGACGCCGTGGCTGCCGCCTCGGTGCCTTAAAATGGCCGCGCCTGCCCCGTCGCCGAAAAGCACGCATGTGTTGCGATCGCTCCAATTAGTGATGGAGGTCAGTTTGTCCGCGCCGATGACAAGCACGGTATCGTAAGTGTGCGAGGTGATGAATTGCTGCGCGATTTCGACAGCAAAGAGAAAACCGGCGCACGCCGCTGATACATCAAGGCACGCGGCGTTGGTCGCGCCGATCTTTTTCTGAACGAAGCAGGCAGTGGCCGGGAACAACATGTCGGGCGTGGCGGTGGCGACGAGGATGAGGTTTATTTCTTTCGGTGAGATCTTTGCCTGCTCGATCGCGTTCAGCGCGGCTCTTGTGGCCATGTCGCTGGTGTTTTCATCCTTAGCCGCGATGCGCCGTTGCTTGATGCCGGTGCGCGTTGTGATCCACTCGTCGGAAGTGTCGACCATGTGCGACAAATCCTCGTTGGTGAGGATTTTTTCCGGCACGTAACTGCCGGTGCCGATAATTGAGACGGTGCGGCGTTTAGTGGAGCGCGGGCTCGAGCTGGGCTGTCGCTTCATTGTAACGGCGAATCTCTTCGACGATATGCGGATTCACCTGCTGTTCAATCGACTCGGCGGCGACCCGCAATGCGTTTTTGACCGCCAACGGCGTGCTCGCGCCATGCGCAATGATGCAAATGCCGTCCACACCGAGAAGCGGGCTGCCGCCGTATTCCTCGTAGTTTGTTTTTTCCTTGATCGTGTTGAATGCGTCCCGCGCAAATAGGGCGCCCACTTTTCGCATCGGCGTGCGTGTCAGTTCGTGCTTAAGCCATGTAAAAATGGCCACCGAGATCGATTCGCACGTTTTCAAAATCACATTGCCGACGAAACCATCGCAGACGACAACTTCGACCGGGTCTTCGAACAGGTGGCGGCCTTCGATGTTGCCAACAAAGTTCAGCGAGCTTGCCTTGAGCATCTTAAAAACTTCCTTGGTCATCTCATTGCCTTTGACGTCTTCCTCTCCGAGGGATACCAGGCCGACCGTCGGACTCTTGTATCCCAGAACATGCCGCGAATAGACCGTGCCCATGAACGCATATTGAAGAAGATGCTCGGGGCGCGCATCAATGTTTGCCCCGGCATCGATCAGAACAAACACATTTGTTTCCGTCGGGAGCACGGCCGCAATCCCGGGACGATCGATTCCCGGCAACGTGCGCAACTTGATCGCGCTCGCCGCCACCGCCGCGCCGGTGTGACCCGCGCTGACAACCGCGTCCGCCTTGTCGCGTTTCACTAGGTCGACAGCACGACTGATGGATGAATCTTTTTTTCGCCGCACCGCTTCCACGGCGCGATCGCTCATATCCACGACCTGGGTGGAGTGGAATATTTCGATCCGGCTGTCGGTGCAGCCGTGCTTTTTTAGTTCCGCTTCGATTTTTTCCGAGTCACCAACCAGATAGAGCTTGTTGATGTGGGAATATTCCCGCAGCGCCATTACCGCTCCGGCCACTAGATTTGGCGGCCCAAAATCGCCGCCCATCGCATCCAAGGCGATTCTCATCGCAGAGGAACTTTGCGAATTTTAGCTGTGCAATGCAAAGCCAAAATCGACTGGAGACACGACCGTCCTCCCCGGCGTAAGTAGAGAAGAAGTTCTCTTGCGACCGATTTTGTCCCGAAAACATTCGGGGCCACTACAGCTATTTCCCTTCGACCGTTAACACTTGGCGGCCCTTATAATATCCGCACGAGGGGCAAGCGGTGTGCGATGCGACAGTACTGCCGCATTGCGGACATTTGCTGAGTTGCGATGCATGCCACCGGTTCGCGGCTCTGCGCGTGCGCAACCGCATCTTTGAGGTTTTGCGTTTTGGAACTCCCATGTCAGCCTGCTATGAAAGCATGGTTTTGCGAAATAAACAAACCGGCGAAGTGATTCGTTAAAAGAGTTACATAGTTATAAAAGTAGGCGTGGAGATGGATATGGCGTTGTAACCCATTGTAACCTTTTCAACGTTTTAGCTTCAGTTTGTCCAGCGCGCTCCAGTCCGGTCTGCGCTCTTCTCTTCGCTCACGGCCCTCGCCCCCGCTCGTCGCGGCATTGCAAATGCGGCCGCCATCGCGATCGCAACGGGGGTGGGCCGGCAGATTCAGCAAAAGATCTTCTCGCATAAACGGCGTTAGATCGACCGTCTCCGGCCCGTGCAGCTCTATCCGCAGGGCAAATGCCGGCACCTTGATTTCGTAGACAAATTTTTCGAGACAGCAAACGCAGCTCAACTCCACCCCTTGCCTGAGCGATCCGTTCGCCCACAGCGCGCCTCCTGAGACTCCGATGTCGATGTTGTAAAACAATGGCCCGAGGCAATGAATTCCTTCCGGCTCCAATTCCGGAATCGGGCAATCCTCGTCTCCTTCCAGATGCAAACCGTCGGCTGGAATCTGTTTCAGATGAACTTTCATCCGGCGAATTTCCTGACCAGCGCTTTACTCACCACCGGCGGCACAAAACTTGAAACATCTCCACCGAGGCGCGCGATCTCCTTGATAATGCGAGAGCTCAAATAAGTGTATTCCTCTTTCGGCATCAGAAAAATCGTTTCCACGCCCGCCTCCAGTTTCCGGTTCATCAGCGCCATTTGAAACTCGAATTCGAAATCGGAAACCGCGCGCAGGCCGCGGATGACAGCGCTCGCTTTTTGTGCAGTGGCAAACTCGACCAGCAACCCGTCGAATTGCGCGATCCGCACCATGTCGATCTTGCCGATGGAATCTTGCAGAAACTGCAGGCGTTCCTCGAGCGAAAAGAGCGCCTCTTTCTCATCATTCTGCGCAACGGCCACAATCACTTCATCGAACAGTTTTCGTGCACGCTCGATCACATCGAGATGCCCATTGGTCACGGGATCGAAGCTGCCTGGATAAACCGCGCGTCTCATGCGCGGAAATTTGCAGAGGAAAATGCAAATGAAAAGCCGCAACCGCGCCGCGCAATTCGTAACATTCTACAATCAACGTCTGCAGGAAGAAGCCGTTGGCTTCTCATGGGGCGAGAACGTCCTCTTCTACAGAGCGTCGCCCTACCGGTAGTTGCCGAAGTTCACGTAGCGAGGAGATTGGTTTCACCGGGTATGATGAATTTGTCGACCTACAAAGCGATCGCCGTGGCCAGCACTTTTTCCCCGCGGTTTGAGCAGGTGCTTTCCGAAGCGAAACGGATCCGCGATCGTTTTGGCTCGGAGTTAAGTTTGATTTATGTCGGCGAACGCGATGAGAAAACCGCGCAGAAGTTCCGCGACGCGCTCGTGCAATTGCAACTTCCGCACGACTCGACCATTCATTACCGGCAGGGCGACCCCGCCGAAGCGATCTTGAAAGCGCTGGCAGACAATCATGTCGATCTTGTCGTGGCCGGTGCGCTCGAGAAAGAAGTCATTCTACGGCCGGTTCTCGGGAATGTAGCGCGACGGCTGGTTCGCGAGGCGGTTTGTTCTGTTTTGCTTTTTACCAAGCCGGAACATGAACCAAAGCCGCTGCGGCAGATTGTTTTCATCGCGGACTATTCCGAGCACGGTCAGGAGGCGCTCAAGAAGACGCTTGGCTTGGCCGCGGCCGAAGCGTGCGAAAGGCTCTATGTTGTTCGCATCTACACTACCTTCGATGAAGCTCGCGCCTCCTTGCGGTCCGATGCTGGAGATGTCGCCCCGCGGCCTCGAACCTTCGAAGAGGAGGAAGCCGCTTTGGAAGAATTCGTTCTCGCGGTCGGTCAGACCGATGTGCCCATCGAAGCGCGCTGCCTTCGCGGTAACACCGGGTTTGCCGCCTCCGACTTCGTCCAATCGGTGGAAGCGGATTTGCTCGTTGTGCCCGTGCAGACGAGCGGCCCGACCGGCGAGCGATTGCCCAATCACATCGCATGGATCACGGACGTGATTCCGTGCAACCTCTGGGTGATTCGCTGAGCAATTGTCGATCTTGTCTAACGCAAAACATTGTTGGGCGGCCATTTTGGCGGCCGGGTTGCAAGTGGCGAGGATCACCGTCCTACAATTACAATGAATCATCCGTTTCAGGCTTACGGCGCCGCGCATCTCACAGTCATTTTCCTAACCATCGCGCTGCCAGTCGTCCTGGCGGCGATTGTGCGTCGAGCAAAATCGCGCCTCCTCGAGCGCGTAATCGTCGTATCGCTCTCCGCCCTGCTCGGGCTGAATTACGCGGTCTATTTAATTCTTGTTCGCAACGTCAGCGTGATGAGCTGGGAGCAAATGTTGCCGCTCCAACTTTGCGATTGGGGAATGGTGGTCGTAATCGTGGCGATGTGGAGCGGCAGTCCGCGCTGGTTTGAGGTCGCATATTTTTGGGGGATCGGCGGGACGCTCCAAGCCGTGCTCACACCAAATCTCCGCTTCGGCTTTCCGGATTTTCATTTCTTCAGTTTTTTCATTTCGCATTCGGGCATCATCATTGGCGTGATTTTCCTGATGCTGACCCGCAGGTACCGGCCGCGTCCTATGTCGATCTTGCGCGTATTCGCGTGGTCGGAATTTTATTTTGTCGTGACCTTCATCGCAGACGAGATGACCGGTTATAACTACGGATTTCTGCTCCATAAACCGGAGGCGTTTTCTATTTTGAGTTTTCTTTCCGACTGGCGGCCGCTTTATCTCGTACAAATGCACGGAGTGGCCTTGCTCTTTTTCATCGCTCTGTATGCGCCGTTTGCGATTGTCGATCTTGTGCGGGGAGGAAAGTTGTAGTTGGAGGGCGGCGAAGATCGCCGCGCTACAAGATGTTTTCTTTTTCTCTGTTTTCCTGATTGATTCTCTTACTCGTGAAACCCAAGCCGCTCAAAATTGGATCGGTCACCATTGGCGGGAAACGCCCCGTATTCATTCTCGGGCCGTGCGTGATCGAATCGGAAAAGTTTGTCTGGCGCATGGCGAGGAGCATCGAGAAAATCTGCGCGCAGGAAGATGTCGACCTTATCTTCAAAGCTTCCTATGACAAAGCGAATCGAACGTCGGTCCATTCGTTTCGCGGAGTGGGCGTGCGCGAAGGGTGCGAGATTCTGTCGGCGATCGGCTGCGATTTAAAAATTTCCGTGACGACGGATGTGCATTCGCCTGCCGAGGCAGAAATTGCGGGGGGAAAGATCGACATGTTGCAGATCCCGGCGTTTCTCTGCCGGCAAACGGATTTGCTCCGTGCCGCGGCCGAAACAGGTCGCGCGATCAACGTAAAGAAAGGCCAGTTTCTCGCGCCGTGGGACGTGAAGAATATCGCGGAAAAGCTCGCCGCCTTCGGCAACGAGAAATTCTGTTTCACGGAACGCGGCACGACGTTTGGCTACAACAATCTCATCGCCGATATGCGCTCACTGCATTGGATGCGCAAAGCGGGTTACCGGGTGATTTTTGATGCGACCCATTCCGTGCAGCGGCCGGGCGGAGCAGGGGACGCGACTTCCGGCAACGGCGAACTCGCGCCGGTTCTGGCGCGCGCAGCCATCGCCGCCGGATGCGACGGCATCTTTATGGAGGTGCACGAAAATCCGGCGCGCGCCTTGTCGGACGGGCCGAACCAGATTCCGCTAAAAACTTTGCCGAAGCACCTGCGCATGTTAAAGGCTATTCATGCTGCCGTCTCGTAGCGGCCGCTCCGCAAACTGGAGCTGGTTCGTTTCGGTTTTGTCGATCTTGTTCTTGTCGATCTTAATCTCGACAGGGCCGGCGTTTGCCCAGGCAAAAGGCGGCAGGAAAAAGAAACCTTCCGCCGCGACATCGAGTGCGTCGCCGGGTGAGCAAAGTCTGACTAATATTCCGCTCCCGGTTGGTCACGAAGCCAAGGGCCTCGTGCTGCCCGATTTCGGCACCGATGGCCGTCTGCGGGGAAAGTTCGAAGCAAAAACTGCGCGACGAATCGATGAGGAACACGTCGGTTTTCAGGATCTCGAAATTATGACCTACACGCGGGAGAATCGTCCCGATCTCACGATCGACATGCACACTTCCGTGCTCGATTTGAAAACGCGGGTATTGAGTTCGCCGGAGCGCACTACGATCAAGCGGGCCGATTTTAACATCACTGGAGACTCGGTGCAGTTCGATACGAACACGCGAACCGGACACTTAGTCGGCAATGTGAAAATGGTGATCACGCAGCAATCGCAGCTCATGGGAAAAGAAAACGAATGAGAAGGCTGCTGGCGGTGGTCGTGATGATCTGTGGCATGACCGCGCAATTGCGGGCGCAGCTGACGGTCTCGCCGGCGGAGTCCGGCCCGCCTACAAAAAAGGCCGGGAAGACAGCGACCGAAAAAGAAGATAAATCAGGCGCCAACAAGTTTCTCGGACCGAGCACCAAAACGCAGTCTAATGAACCGACAACGACGGAAATTTACGCGGACGAGGCATTTTTTGATTCGAACAAAAGCATCGGCATCTTTAGCAGTCACGTGAAGGTGATCGACCCGCGCTTCAATCTTCAATCCGACAAATTGACCGTTTACATCAGCAAAGGCGAAAATCAGAAACTGGAGAAGACGATTGCGGAAGGCAATGTGGCGGTTGTGCGCGACCGGCCTGATCCGAACGGCGGGCCACCGACCCGCTCGGTCGGCCGTTCGGACAAGGCTATATACACGGCCGCGACCGGCGACGTGGAGTTGAGCGGCACGCCGCGCGTGCAGGAAGGGTTAAATACGCATTTGGCTACCAGCGCAGACACGGTCATGGTCATCAATCAGAACGGCCAGCTCAGTACGCACGGGCCGAGTCGCACTGAGATTCGCCAGCAGCCGAACGACGAAACGAAGCAGACGCCTTCGCCCACACCCACACCTACGCCATGACGAGCCAAGCAACATCTTCCCCGGCTTCGCCAGTGGCTGCGCCGCCCGCGGCGAAGATCGATAATGTCATTTCGACCGAGCAGCTGGTGAAAATTTATGGCGGTCGCGCAGTCGTCAATGGAGTTAACATCGGCGCGCGCGCCGGCGAGATCGTGGGCTTGCTCGGGCCGAACGGCGCCGGCAAGACGACCAGCTTTTACATGATCGTTGGACTCGTTAGGCCAAACAGCGGTCGCGTTATTTTTTCAGGCACCGATGTCACAAATTATCCGATGTACAAACGGGCGCGACTCGGGATGGGCTATTTGCCGCAGGAGGAGTCGATTTTTCGCAAACTGACGGTCGAGCAAAACATCATGGCAATTTTGGAGACGTTGTCGTTGTCGAAACACGAGCGGCGGCAGCGTTGCGAACAGTTGCTTCATCAATTCGGGATCGAGCGAATCGCGAAAAACCAGGCGCTCACTCTGAGCGGCGGCGAGAAACGGCGGCTCACGATCGCGCGTTCGTTAGTGACAAAACCGAAATTGCTCATGCTGGACGAGCCGTTCAGCGGGGTCGACCCGATCGCCGTCTACGACGTGCAGCAGATCATCGTCAATCTGCGCAAATTGGGTTTGGCGATTTTGATCACTGACCACAACGTGCGCGAAACATTGTCGATCGTCGATCGCGCCTATTTAATTTACGAAGGCCGCGTCGAGAGCGAAGGCACGAAAGATTTCCTCATCAACGACCCGATCAGCCGCCAGCTCTACCTCGGCGAACGCTTCAAGATGTAATTGCTCCAAATTAGAATGGCGATACTGTCCGTGAGGGCAATGGAGTTTGCCTTTCCCAAAGTGGGACAACCGCCTGACCGGTTTCAGAGCTAATGACTCCTGTTGGCGCAGCAATGCGCGGACAGGAGTTTTATTATGCTCAATTCTATTTGGGTCAGTTTCGGTTCGAGCGGAGTTTTTCAAAACATCTGGTTTGTCGCCGCGGTTTGGATGGGATTGGCGTTGGCGGCGAGTTTGATCTCGATCTGGGCGGGAATATCGGTCGCGCTGATTGAAATTCTCGTCGGCGTTCTAGCCGGGAATTTCCTGCATCTCACGGCGAGCAACGAATGGATCAACTTTCTCGCATTGCTCGGAAGCGGCGTGCTGACGTTTCTCGCGGGCGCAGAAATCGATCCGCGTTCGTTAAAGACAAATCTGCGGGCGAGCGCGCTTATCGGAGTGATCTCATTCGCCGCCCCGTTCGTACTGGTTTGGCTCTTCGCGCAATTCGTTCTGGGCTGGGAGCTTCATCAAGCGCAAATCGCGGGCATCGCGCTTTCCACCACATCAGTGGCGGTGGTTTACGCGGTGATGGTTGAAGGCGGTTTTAGCGACACGGCCATGGGCAAAATGATTCTCGCCGCCTGCTTCATCACTGATTTCGGGACCGTCCTCGCGCTTGGCGGACTGTTCGCCAATTACAACCTCTGGCTGCTCGGCTTCGTCGTCACCATGTGCGTCGTGCTTTGGTTCATGCCGAGGTGGACCAAGTCGATCATCGTCCGGCTCGGGGCGACGCGAGTGAGCGAACCGGAAGTAAAGTTTATCTTTTTCGTTTTGTTTTTTCTTGGCGGCCTCGCCACCAGCGCGAAAAGCGAAGCGGTGTTGCCGGCCTACCTGGTTGGCCTGGTGGTCGCAGGAGTTTTTCTTCGCGACAAAACACTGGTCCATCGAATGCGCAGCATCGCCTTCGCGACGTTTACGCCATTCTACTTCATTAAGGCCGGGCTCTACGTTTCGCTGCCGGCACTCTGGCCGGCGCTCGCGATTGTGGCCGGACTGCTTCTCCTGAAAATGTTGACGAAAATTGCGGGTGTCTGGCCGCTGGCGCGGCTGCATTACATGCGTCCACGCGAAGCTGCTTACACGACGTTGTTGATGGCGACCGGCCTGACCTTTGGCACCATTTCGGCGCTATTCGGATTCCAAAACCGCATCATCGATCAGCGGCAGTACACCATCCTGGTGACAGTGGTAATCCTGAGTGCGCTGGTTCCGACCCTCTTCGCGCAGAAGTTTTTTCAGCCCACCAAAGACGCGATGCATGCGTGGGGTCGTCTTTATCGTCGCCGACTAGGCATTTTATCTTTGGAGGACAGTGAAGAAATTAACGGCGCCATCGAGCAGGTTGAGCAAAAACCATCGTCGCAAGAGCGGGATTAGAACCCGCCTCGAGGCCGATCATGATGCAATCCTGAAAACTGCTAACGCGCGATGCACATTGGAAATCGCGCCGCTTCCGCGTTACAAGTTAGATGCTTATGGCGAAGCGCAGCGGCCCCCAAACGATTACATCGACAAGCGATCAGGAGAAGAGCGTGCCGGTTGTCACGGTCGAGAGCTTTTACAATTTGCACGCGGAAAAGCTGCAGATGAAGCTGGAAGGTCCGCGAGTGGGATTTCATCGGAAAATTCGCGAGCCCACGATCAATCGCCCGGGTCTGGCGCTTTCCGGTTTTTTCAGTTACTTCGCGGAGAAGCGCGTCCAGGTCCTCGGCGCCGCCGAGCATACGTATCTCAAAAGTTTGGCGCAAAAAATCCGCGTGAAACGTTTTCGCGATCTCTGCGCTCGAAAAATTCCGTGTCTCGTGGTCTCGCGCGGATTTCATCTCGATCCGGCGCTGCTGGCGGTCGCGACCGAAGAGAAGATCGCCGTGTTTCGCACCCCCATGATCACAATGAAGTTTATCAACGCCGCCACCATCGCGCTGGAAGTCGATTTTTCACCGACGGTGACCGAGTTCGGAAGCATGGCCGATATTCTTGGCGTTGGCGTTTTGATTCGCGGCCAAAGCGGGATCGGCAAAAGCGAATGCATACTTGGCTTGATCGAACGCGGCTACAGTCTCGTGGCCGACGACGTAACACGGATAACTTCTTTGGAAGGCCGTGAGCTCATGGCGACGGCGCCGGAACTCACTCGCAATCATATGGAAGTGCGCGGCATTGGCATTATCAACGTCGCTTCCGTGTTCGGCATCGGCAGCATCCGGATCGAGAAGCGCCTCGATCTCGTTGTCACGTTGAAGGAATGGCAGGATCTGGAGGCGGTAGATCGAATCGGACTCGATCAGGAATTCTACGAAATTCTCGGACTGCAAGTGCCGCACGTGACCATTCCGGTGCGGCCGGGCCGCGATATCGCGCGCCTGATCGAAGTGGCGGCGATGGATCAAAAGTTAAAGGGCCTCGGCCAGAACAGCGCCGTCGAGTTCAATGCCAAGTTGCTCAATTTGATGGATCCAGGATCGAAATAATGGGATTGCTCAATCGCCGAGCCAGCGCCGCAGCGCGCAGCCAGAAGATCGAGAAGGAAATATCGATTGTGAATCGGCTCGGTCTCCACGCGCGTCCGGCGGCGATGTTCGTGCGCATCGCGAGCCGTTACCGCTCGGAAATTTGGGTGGCAAAAGAAGGCGAAGAAGTCAATGGCAAGAGCATCATGGGCTTGATGATGCTGGCGGCCGGGCAGGGATCGAAGCTGCGCATCCGCTGCGAGGGGCCGGATGCCGCCCGCGCGATGGAGGAACTCGAGGAGTTAATCAACGCGCGCTTCAACGAAGATTGACATCCCCGTTACTCTGGCAGGTGAATGAGCGATAACGCGCGGCCGGAAGTTCGGTTTCAAGGAGCGGGCGTCTCTCCGGGAATTGCCCAGGGCGCGATTCACGTCGTGCGTGATGACCTCGACGACGTCGCGCGCTATCACATCGAGCCCTCGCAAATCACGAACGAGATTGGGCGCTTCGAAACGGCGCTCATTCAGACGCGCGTGCAGATTCTCGAGATGCAGCAAAAGATCGCCGAATCGATCGGGGCGAAAGACGCGGGCATTTTCGACGCCCACCTGCTCGTGGTCGAAGACCGCACTTTGATCGATGAAGTGCTGCGCAAACTCGAGAGCGACCTTTGCAATGTGGAGTGGGTCTTTCAGGAAGTTGCCGCGAATTACGCGGAAACGCTAAGCAAGATCGACGATCCCTATTTACGCGAGCGCGCGCTCGACATCCAGGATGTAACCAAGCGCGTGATTCGGAACTTGCAGGGAAAAGCGCCGAAAACATTCCTCGCCCTGACCGAGCCGCACATTCTTCTCGCGCACAATCTCACACCGTCGGACACGGCAACCATGAACAAGGAGCGCGTCCTCGGCATCGCCACTGATCTCGGCAGCCGCACCTCGCATACCGCGATCATGGCGCGCTCGCTCAACATTCCCGCGATCGTCGGGTTGCATAACGTGACCGAAAAACTCGAGACCGGCCAGCATGTCCTGCTCGACGGCACAAACGGCTTGCTCATTGTCGATCCAACGCCGGAGACGCTGACGTATTACGGCGAAATCGAGTCAAGAAGAGTCAAAGTCGTTACCCAGTTAAAAGAGCTTCGCGAGACAAAGTCGACCACCCGCGACGGACGTCACATCGTCCTCTCGGCTAATATCGAACTTCCGGACGATATCGATGCGGTTGCAGCCAATGGCGCCGAGGGAATCGGCCTTTATCGCACGGAATTTCTTTATTTGAATCGCAACACGCTTCCCACCGAGGAGGAACAATACCAGACGTATCGAAAAGTTGCGGAGCGCGTTTCGCCCGATCCGCTGATCATCCGCACGTTCGATCTCGGAGGCGACAAGCTGGCCGCTGGCACCGTCGATGTGAGCGACGAGCTCAATCCGTTCCTCGGCTGGCGCGCGATTCGCGTTTGTCTCGAGAACACCGACATCTTTAAAACTCAATTGCGCGCAATCCTTCGGGCCAGTGCGGTCGGCAATGTGAAAATCATGTTTCCGATGATTTCCGGCTTGGACGAATTGCGGCGCGCGATGTCGATCTTGAACGAATGCAAGGAAGAACTGCGTCGCACCGGATCGACATCCGGCGATGCAACTGAAGCGGGCGCGATGATCGAAATCCCCAGTGCCGCTATCTCCGCCGACCTCCTCGCGCGCGAAGTGGATTTCTTCAGCATCGGCACCAACGACTTGATTCAGTATGCGCTTGCGGTCGATCGCGTAAACGAGCGCATCGCGCATCTCTACGAGCCGACGCATCCCGCCGTGCTCCGCTTGCTCAAGATGATCGCCGATGCTGCCCACGCGAATGACATTTGGGTCGGCGTGTGCGGTGAGATGGCCGGCGATATCGCGCTCATTCCGCTTCTGCTCGGCCTCGGGATGGATGAATTGAGCGCGAGCGCGACACTCGTGCCGCGAGTCAAACGCGCCGTGCAAAGTCTAACGATTGCGGAGTGCGGGCAGCTTGTCGATGAAACGCTCAAGCTCCAGACCCCGTCGGAGATTCTTGATCGCTGCCTTGAATTAGCGAACCAACGTTACGGGGATTTGCTTGGGTAACAACTGTAGGGGCGCGTGTCCTCACGCGCAGAAGCTATTCCTTCATTTGCGGCTGAGGACAGCCGCCGCTACAGCATCTATTCTTCCTCGCTTGATTCCGTTTCCGGATCGGGCTTGAGCCCTTCCTCCTCCATTTTGCGCAGGACATCGCTCATGTCGTCCACTTCGTCCCACACTTCCTGGCTCACGTAAATAGGCGCTTTCTGCTGGGTGGCTATCGCAATACAATCGCTTGGCCGCGCATCCAACTCGATGATTTTTTTTTGCTGCAATTCGTTTTCCGCCCGGATGATCGCGCGCGCATAGTAAGTCGCGTTCTTCAGATCGTTAATAATGACCCGCTCGACTTTCGCGCCCAGAGCGGTCATCAAATGCCCGAGGAGATCGTGGGTAAGCGGACGCTCCTTGGAAATCTCGCGCATGAACATTGTGATTGCGCTGCCGACGGTTTGATCGACATAGATAATGAACACTTTGTCGTTGTTTCCCAGAAACACGGCACACCCGCCGCTTGTGGGCAGGACCGCGCGCACCTGCACCTCAATCACCGTTTTGTTCATCCCGCGGAACGGTATCTGACCGAATACGAAAAACAAGCAGCGCGCTACTTGTGAATAAGTTCGCGCGAATTTTT
>Ga0066661_10000234_pt1 | contig 16812 bp, 18 predicted proteins | sample GraSoiAngelo_110_FD_66454 | JGI IMG/M metagenome (GOLD analysis project Ga0066661, IMG submission 66454) | Grasslands soil microbial communities from the Angelo Coastal Reserve, California, USA - 14_0903_12_30cm | ecosystem: Environmental > Terrestrial > Soil > Grasslands | place: USA... | reverse complement strand
GCTCAAGACGCTGATCGCGCCCGGCGTACGCAGTGGTGGCACGAAGCACGGTTCGGCATGTTCATCCATTGGGGCCTGTACAGCGTTCTGGGGCGGCACGAGTGGGTAATGGAGAACGAAGGAATTCCAGTGAGCGAATACGCTCCTCTCGTCAAGAAATTTCAACCCATGCCTCACGCGGCGCGAGCTTGGGCAAAGCTCGCCAAACAGGCGGGGCAGAAGTACATGGTGATGACTACCAAGCATCACGAGGGTTTCTGCAACTTCAATACGAAGCTCACCGACTACTGCGCACCCAAGCAGGGCCCCGGCCGCGACTTGGTTGCCGAGTATGTCGAGGCCGCTCGCTCCGAAAGTCTGCGGGTGGGCTTCTACTATTCACTAATGGACTGGCACCATCCGGATGGGGCCCGCTGTGCTCAGGATGAAGATGCGCGCAAGCGCTTCGTTGAGTATACGCATGGCCTCATTCGCGAACTGATGACCAACTACGGCAAGGTCGATGTCCTGTGGTACGACGTATCCTGGCCGCTCGACGCCGATCAGTGGGAGTCGGAGCGGATGAACAAGATGGTCTTCGAATTACAGCCGGACATCATTGTCAACAATCGAAACAAACTCCCTGGAGACTTTTCGACTCCTGAGCAACACATCACTGCCGAGACCAACGGTCGGGCCTGGGAAACCTGTATGACGCTGAACGACAGTTGGGGCTACCAGCGTGGCGACGATGCCTGGAAGCCCCCCAAACAGGTGATTCAGAACCTGATCGCCTGCAGTCGTGGCACTGGCAACTATCTCTTGAATATCGGCCCCAAGCCGGACGGAACCATTCCCGAAGAATCGGTGCGGATTCTCTCCGAGGTTGGCCAATGGATGAATCGAAACGGACAGAGCATATACGGGTCCGATCTGTGCCAGGTCCGTCGCAGCAATTACGCCAGCTTTACTCGTAAGGGCAACACGCTTTATATGCACGTGCATTTCTGGCCGGGGGAGACTGTCGCCATCAGCGGCCTGATGACGGGTGTTAAGTCGGCACGGTTGCTGGCTTTGGATAAAAAGGTCCAGGTCCAGCAGGACAAGTTCCGCGTTCGGTTCACCGGATTGCCTGCCGAAGCTCCAGACCATCCCGTCACCACCATCGCCATCGAGTGCGAATCGGAGCCAACGCAGGACACCCTCTTCGTGCGCAAAGAGAAGCCGCGTGACGGCGTGTAATCCAGATCACGAGTTCACTTATCGTTCATGCTTATTTATCTGTCTATCATGCTAGAGCGATACGCTCTTCCCTCAAATGGGAAACATTGGAAAGAACGCCAGGTGGCGGACAATTTCTGAATTCTCACACGCAGTAGGCTCTTGGGGAGCGCCACGAATGAATAAGCTAGGCATCAGAGGTCGCAGAGATTTTCTGAAGTTTGCGAGGATCGGCGTAACCAGTGTGGCAGCCGCCCCCTTGAGTCTTGAGGTTGGATCGCGGTCGGCTCCATCGGCTTCCGGTGCCGCCCAGAGCAGCGCATTCGATGTTCGCAAGTACGGCGCAAGAGGAGATGGTAAAACCATCGATACTCCCGCCATCAATAGTGCAATCGATGCTGCGGCTGCTACCGGTGGAGGAACGGTGCTCTTCCCTGCCGGTACCTACGTCAGTTATTCCATTCACCTGAAGAGTCACGTCACTCTTTACCTCGATTCCGGGGCTATGATTCTCGCCGCTGCCGTTCCGCTCGAAGGCACAAGTGCCGGATACGATTCACCGGAACCACAAGGTCCGTGGGAACCGTACCAAGACTTCGGCCATAATCACTGGCACAACAGCCTGATCTGGGGTGAAGGCGTGCACGATGTTGCCATACTCGGCCCAGGATTGATTTGGGGAAGGGGCCTCAGTCGAGGCCTGGGGCACGACAAGGATCTGCCTTCCACCAAGAACCCCGGAGTTGGCAACAAGGCAATCGCCCTAAAGAATTGTCGGAACATTATTCTTCGTGACTTCTCCATTCTCCAGGGCGGCTGGTTTGCGATACTTGCCACCGGCGTAGATAACCTCACGATCGACAACCTAAAGATCGACACCAATCGTGACGGAATGGACATCGACTGCTGTAAGAATGTTCGCGTTTCAAATTGCAGCATCAACTCCCCTTGGGACGATGGAATCTGTCCCAAGAGTTCATTTGCTCTTGGCTACGCGCGAGCTACCGAAAATGTCACGATCACGAACTGTTATGTGACAGGCAACTATGAACTCGGCACTATGCTCGATGGAACCTTCAAGAAGTTTGGTCCCGAATTCAATAACCATAATACCGGACGTATTAAGTTCGGCACGGAATCGAACGGAGGCTTCAAGAACATCACTGTCTCGAATTGCGTCTTCGACGGCTGTCGTGGTCTGGCGTTGGAAGCAGTGGATGGAGCTTTGTGTGAAGACCTCAGTTTTGTCGGGATTACTATGCGCGATCTGACCAACTCGCCGATGTTCCTTCGCCTTGGAACCCGCATGCGGGGTCCGAAGGACGCTGTCGTCGGCAGCATGAAGCGCATCCTGATCAGCAATGTCACCAGCTACGGAGCGCTTCCGGAATTCTGCTCGATCATCAGCGGAGTACCGGGCCACTTCATCGAAGATCTGAAGATCAGCAATATATACCTTCACCAACTCGGCGGCGGCACGCGGGAGATGGCGAGCCTGCAACCACCGGAAAAAGAAGATGCCTATCCGGAACCAACCATGTTCGGACCTCTGCCAGCTACGGGGTACTTCATTCGTCACTGCAGGAACGTTGAATTCTCCAATATCGAAATCGCCACGGAAAAGCCCGATCTCAGACCTGCTTTCTGGCTCAGTAACGTCGATGGTGCAGACTACTTCCGCGTGAAGGCGCCTAGAGCCGCCGGCGCTCCAGTGTTTCACTTGAACGAGGTCACCAACTTCAGGGTACTCGGTAGCAGAGATGTAAAGGATACCGTTCTCGATAAAGTTCAAACCCAGGAGTTACCCTCCTCTTCCTGACGAACTTACGAGGAATAACAATTCTCGAGAATCGAATGAAAGCTCACAACGATACCGTTATTTCTCGACACAAGCGGCTGGGCATTGCCACTACTGCCTCGGATGGAGCAGGCTGGTTGATCGGCAGCAGAGCAGCCACCAAGAACAACACACCGTCGGCTGATCACAATGTCCGTGCTCGCACTTACAACGCCCGAGATTTCGGGGAGTTTAAGAGAACTCCTGCATGATACGCGTACTCCGGCTCTTTTCGTTTTTTCTGATGGCAAGTTGTTTCGCTGCTGACCTAACGGTAAACTGGGTGGTTGAAAAGCAGAGGGGAGACGGCACAGTCGACAAGTCCTACTTCAATCTCAAGCAAGCGGCCTCTGACATAACCGGAACCATTCGCGTCACACAATTTTTACACCATATCCGAGAGCAGCGGCACTCCCGATCACTTCAGCATTACCGGAAGCATGAAAGACGGCAAGAGCGAGCGCCAGGTCACCTATGAGGGCAGGCTAGTTGGCGATCAACTACGGCTCTCTACGCGGCGGCGGTCGGACGCTGCCGTGATTGAATTAACTGCTCACCGCGCCGCCTCCGGGGAAGGTGCAATGCCCGCCCGACTTCCTCTTCCCACGCTTCACAAAGTGAGTGACAACGGGTTGGTGAAAACTCCGCCTATGGGTTGGAACAGTTGGAACCACTTCAAGAGTAAGGTGAGCGACGCTGTAGTCCGCGAGATCGCCGATGCCATGGTAAGCAGCGGCATCAGAGACGCCGGTTATTCGTACATCAACATTGATGACACCTGGGAAGGTGAGCGGGACGCCAAAGACAATATTACTGCCAACCAGAAGTTTCCCGATATGAAGGCTCTCGCCGATTACGTTCATAGCAAGGGCAGGATTCAAGAAGCCGTAGCGAGAAAGCCCCCGGATGGTCACGCAGGCTGCTGCCACGGTACAGATTAGGATATGCTACCCCGAAATCTATATTTCCGGATTCAAGAAGATGGATCTGCCGAACGTTTCCAAAAAGCACCGCTGGTCTATCGTCGGCCTGCTCTTTACAGCATCCTTAATCAACTATCTGGATCGCGCGGCGATTTCATTCGCATTGCCATTGATCTCCAGGGACTTCCACCTGACATCGGGAACCAAGGGTCTCCTGCTTTCCTCTTTTTTCTGGTCGTACGCGCTCATGCAAGTTCCCATTGGCTGGTGCGCCGACCGATTCAATTTGCGCTGGCTCTATGCCGGAGCATTCGCCCTGTGGTCATTCGCGCAGGGACTTACGGGCCTCGCAGGCAGCCTTGCCGCTTTGATTGGGTTCCGCGTTCTTCTGGGGGTCGGAGAGTCCATCTACCTCCCCGGAGGAACCAAAATCGTTAGCTTGCTGTTCGCGCGGAAAGAACGTGGTCTGCCCTCAGGACTCTTTGATTTCGGCACGCGGACAGGACTGGTTCTCGAAGGCATTTTGGTGCCCTGGTTGTTAACACATTATGGATGGCGCAACACTTTCCTCCTTTTAGGCTTCGCGGCTCTTGTCTGGATCGTCCCCTGGTTTTCGGTTTTTCCTCGGCGTTTGCCGGCACTGAACACTGTCGTAGGCTCACCGTCCTCCAAAGTCTCGCGTGTTGGTCGGAACACTATCCTAAACCGCAATTTGCTGGGGATCTGCCTCGGATTTTTTTGCTTCGATTATTACTGGTATGTGCTGGTCACGTGGCTGCCCGACTACCTGGTGACGGTTCGCCGCCTCAGCATCGTACAGGCCGGCTTTTATGCTTCGCTCGCGTTCTTTACGTTCGGGATTGCCGAACCCATCGGCGGATGGATCGCCGACACTCTGATCGGTCGCGGTTGGGATGAAACTGCGACTCGCAAAGGAATCGTGACGGTCGCTTTCGCTATGGGTGTTTTTCTTATTGCATCCATGCGTGCTATACATACCGATATCGCTGTCGCGTTATTGATCTTGGCTTCCTTGGTCGGTCTGGCCACCGGCAACCTGCTCACAATTCTTCAATCTTGCGCGCCGGTCGAACAAGTCGGGTTATGGACGGGAGCTGAGAATTTTGCAGGTAATCTCGCGGGAATCATCGCACCACTCGCCGTGGGATTCTTGATCACGTCGCATGGTTCATATGTTCCAGGCTTTGAGCTCGCCTCGGTCGTTCTTCTCCTGGGATTGCTCGCCTACTGGTTCGTCGTCGGTGACTTGAAACCTCGATTGTCTTAACTCGGCCAGCGCGCACGCTATGGGTACCCCAGGCGGCGACCTACACCGAGAATCGCGTCATAAGCATTGTCAACTAATCCCTCGAAAACTGTCAGTCAAGGCGTCTGGGCGCCCTGGGTGTCGACATACACCGCGTAGAGAGACTGGCTCGCAGCCATGAACAACCTGTTCTTCTTGGCGCCACCGAAGCAGAGGTTTGCGCATGTTTCCGGAAGTTGGATCTTCCCGATCAGCGTGCCGTCAGGTGCGAATACGTGCACTCCGCTGTAGCTTCCCCCTGCCCATCCCGCAGCGGACCAGACGTTGCCGTCCACATCGCAACGAATGCCGTCGGATGATCCCGGCGACATATTGGCAAACATACGACCATTGTTGAGTCGCACGCCGTCCACGACGTCATAGACGCGAATGGGGCGCGGATCGCCAGCGCGTTTTGGAATACCTGTGTCCACGATGTAAAGCCTTTTCTCGTCAGGAGAAAAACACAGGCCGTTGGGCTTATCCATGTCGGTGGCAACGACTGTCGCTTCACCCGTTTTCGGGTCGAGTCGATAGACACTCGCGGGCAGTTCGAACGGAGCCTTGTGGCCTTCGTAATTCGACATGATGCCGTAACCAGGATCGCTGAACCAGATGGCGCCGTCAGAATGCACCGCCAGGTCATTCGGAGAGTTGAGCTTCTTGTCCTGAAAATGATCCATCAGCACGGTGATCGTGCCGTCGTATTCGGTTCGGGTGACCCGGCGCATGTCGTGTTCGCAGGTGATCAGCCTACCCTGTCGGTCCCGACAGTTGCCATTGCTATAGTTCGACGGGCTGCGGAAAACGCTGACCTCTCCGGTTTCTTCGAGCCATCGGAGCATTCGATTGTTGGGAATGTCGCTGAAGAGCAGATACCGCCCATCCCCAAACCAAACAGGCCCTTCCGCCCAACGCGTGCCTGTGTAAAGGCGCTCAACGGCAGCGTTGCCGACCTTGTATTTTGTGAACCGCGGATCAATCACTTCCACCGCCGGATCCGGATAGGCCACGAGACTCTTCCGTTCTTGCTCTTCGGCAAGTGCCCAAGGTTTCAGGGCCAGCGCCGTCGCGGCGCCGAGGGTAACGTCCATGAATGTGCGTCTCTGCATGCGTCTGTACCTCGGACGGAAAAAAATGTACGAGGCACCTTATCACGGCCTCTTCGGAAGCGGAATAAACTGCTCCACTAAAGTTTTGGGCTGTGTGGTCGGCGGCTGGAAAATGCGTCAGCGCTGGTCGTCATTTCCGGTCTCCGCGTCAATTGGGATCAGCACGAACGATATTTGTAGTCTTGCGGAATGAGAAGTTGAAGGGAACTTCGAGCTCCCCAATTTCTTTTACAGGTCTCAAGCATCCAGACGGTGCCGCCCAAATGGGGAGATATCCGGTTTAGCTCAGAACACAAGGTTTTGCTGAGCTGGGGCCGATGCCGGGCGAAACCCAAGTTGCTCCCAGAGCCAACCCGTCGCCAGCGGGTGGTCCCCCCACGCGCCCGACAGATAAGTCAAGCAGATGACGGCTTCCTCATCGCTGCCGACCGCGTAAGTCTCTGGGATTTCGACGGGCACAGGCCACCGGAACGTCGACGCCGTTCAAGCAAGGACCGGTGTTTGCCGTGTTGCAGCGGAAAATGCTGGTCAGGTAGTCCGACCGGAAAAGACCTCTCCTGCTGCTTTCAAACTGGGCACGTCCGGATAATCCGTGTTCGCGCCATCCGCGTTGTAGTCGCACCTAGAATAAGAGGCCGCACAGTTCACCGAAAACGGCGGTCCGCTCTGAAGAATCGTTGGTGAGCTCCCACTTGCCTAGTATTTTATTTAGAGCTCCGCTGCCGCGCGGACTCGGTACCGGCCACAAGGTCGTAAACGCGAACCTGTGCCGGATGTCGAAATCGGCAAGCCCGCGTTCGCGGCTGTCGTTATATGCCTCGGCGCGCACGGGTGCGTCGTGTTTGCTGGACTGATCAATGGCCTTACCAAATGTGTATGCAGCATCGAAGTCTAAGCCATGCCCAGCACGCTTCTTCAGTGCCGCCGTCATTCCATGATAGTGGCTGTTCTCAGGATTCGATCTTTCCGGCAGAAGTTGACGATGACTTGGGGGCATTTGGGCTGAAAATTCTACGAACACCCGTGCAGGCGAGGGCCAATGCCTACTGTGAACGATTGATCGGAAGCATGAGGCGCGAGTGCCTGGACTGGGTGGTCCCGCTGAGAGAAAAGCACCTGCGGAGAATTCTGCGGGAGTGGGTTGTGCATTACAATCGCGGACGCCCGCATGCCAGTCTTGGTCCGGGAATTCCAGAAGCGGAGACTACGCAACAGCTAAGCCCGAAGCATCCCGGACACGAATTGCCGCCGGATTGTCGGATAAGAATTAAGGAAGTACTCGGCGGACTGCACCACGAATATCCGCTGGAGAAGGTCGCCGCGTGAGATCGAACGCACTTTCTGGGGGCCACAAGGGTAGTTGGAACGCCGCTGTCTGACCGTCTGAGTCCTGTTCCTTTGAACGGTGTATTGAGCACTGAAACCATGGCCTCGCTAGCATGCTTCACACTACTGTCCTAGCTAAGCTAGCTCTTATGACAAGCGCGCACGACTACCTTGTGACTGCAGTATAGAGATAGCCTTCGAGTCGAAGGAGACAAACTCTTCTGCACCCAGCCAGTCGCCTTCATAAGCAATGATACCGTCCGCGAAATCTCCGCCGGCATCGAGTATGGACAGACCTGCCTCGACCGCTGGTCGATTCATCACAACGTTAGCGCCGTTCATCAGGCGATGAATCGCATCGGAGATATCAGACACAGATTTCTTATAACCTCGACGAAGCACCCACACAAATTCACAGAGAACCGGAATAGGCACGGCAACAAGATCGGCCTCCTGCAGGACCTTTGCAGCTCGCCGGGCTTGATGGACGTCGTCTTGAACAGCAGCTCTGACGAGCACGTTGGTGTCGGCGGTGATTTTCATTTAGCTTTTGCCCATCCCCGGATCGCGATCGCACTGATTTCATCGATCGTGAGCTTCCGCCCTCCTTTTTGCGATAGACAGCCGATGAAATCAGCAATCGTGCCATTCGGCGCAACCGCTTTCACAATGATCCGGCCATCTGGTAATTTGTCGGCTTCAATTTTTTCCCCGGGACCGACGCCAAGATGCTTTAGCAGATCCCGCTTGAGCGTAACCTGGCCCTTTGTAGTAATCGTGAGAGTGGTCATACATCTACCGCTTGGCTACCGAGAATACATTGTAAGGCAGTTTTGCCTTACTGTCTAGTGGGAGCCTTACAACCGCTCACAACCGTGTCGCCAGCGCCTGAAATCTCTAATGATCTCTTCCTCGGAGATTTCCCCTGCAGCCAGGGTTTCCAGCAGATGAGGTGCTGCCTCCTTGAGGGCTGCCTGTTCTGCTTCCGTGCGCTTGCGTCGTGCAGGAATCTAACAGCCGACGGTATCACCGTGGCGCGTGATTGCCAGCGGTTGCTCGGCCTGCGGCAGATGGCTGGCGAGCTTCTCACGGAACTCTCTAATCTCAACCTTTACCGTCCCCATTTGCCGTGGGGCGCGTACCCCCGTCGCAGTACATCGTCCAAACTCTAGCCAGATTTGGCCGGCGAGCCGGTTTGATCGGCCGCCCCAACGGATGAAACAGAATTGACCATGATTACGTCGACCTCGAAATTGACCTGCTGCGAACATTCGTACTGGCCGTCGGGCACTGAACCTCATCCACACTCCGCATAATCGAATTTCGATCACGACTCTCGATAGGTAAGGAGGTGACGTCAGCTGATCAGGGCCTTCTGCTCAGAGTCTTATCAGACTGCACATTCTCCCTCACGCATGTGACGAACCAATTTGGGTTTGGAAATGATTCAAGAGACGTCGCCTCATGGCTACCCGGCTGAGCCCTGGCGAATGGGAGTCACGGTGCCCCAGCAAGATGCTAAATCGCGCACTTGCACCCGTCTGCGTACTATTCGCGTGCTGTTTGCGGTTTCTGGACTTGCATCAGGCGCAATCCGCCTTGGCCGAGGAGGGTATGACCGAGGCGAATACCTGACAAAGGTTGCAACAGTTCAAACTGCAGCTCGGCTAGTCGACAAAAACCTACATCGCCACGCAGTCCTGCACTCCGCCTCGCATCCTCAAGATTCACGCGTCACGAGCTAACACCGATGGCTCATTCGTCAATTTCCTTACGCACATTGCCCAATCTGTCCAGTTTCGGAATTTCAAACTGCAGGTCAGTTTCGGAGGATCGGAGCTGGCGGCCAACGGCAAGTTTTCCACAGAAAGGCGAGTCAATGCTCATCCCAATCACTCATCCGGATGAGCATTGGATTCGGTCCCTCTGATAGCCGCATGATGTAGCAACCTTGGGATACATACCGCTGGCTAGGACCAAAATTCAGCAGTTCGTAATCCGTATATTCCTGCACCTCCATCATGTCGATCAGATCGAGAAGATAGTCGCGATAGAAATTCCGCTCCATGCGCACCAGAGCATCCGCCAGCACGGCCGTTACGAAGCCCGTTTTGGAAGCGATTCGGCGGTCATTCTTTTGGTACTCCTTGTTCACTACCGTAGGCCGTGGTCTGCCCATTCTCGGAGGGAGCGTTCTCGCCCCAGGCTCCCGGAAAGGGTAGGCAACATAGGTGAATGAGCGCGCGTCCGAAGGTAGGTCCCAGAGGCGCCCCCCCATAAGGGTGGAGGAAAGGAAAACGAAGGCGGGACGCTTGGTACCGGTGGCGAGGGAGCGCAGGGCGTCATAGGAATCCGGTCCCGTCCAGAGCATCAGGGCGGAGTCCTTCCCCGCGGGAACCAATCTCGAAAGCGATTCGCCAGTAAGCGGCTGCCCCTTTCCCAGGCTAAGGGTCTTCAACGGTTTTTCGCCGGTGCCTCCCCACACATCCTGGAACCCCGCGGCGAGGGCCCTTGCCTCCGGGCCAGGACCCAACACTTGTACGAGGTTCCAAGGACGGGTCGAGTCGATTGTCTTGGACAAGTAACGGGCGACCGCCTCGCCTTCCCGGTAGTAGCCCTTGGAGAAATACACTGTGTAGTAGTCGGTCCGGGAGATCTCGGGCAAATCCGTGATGGGGAGTATGCACGGGATCTGGCGGTCCTCACAGAATTGATGGATCGGTTTCCAGGTATCGTTCGAAAGGCCTCCGACCAACGCGAAGACGGGCTCGGCGCGGTAGAAGTCCTCCAGCTGGGCACGCCATGTGTTGGGTGGCCCCGTGAGAAGCCAGTGAGCGAGCGTCCAAGGGCGAAAGCTTAGGAACATGACCCCCATGGGGACCGTCTGGCCCATGAGCCCAGTAGCGGACCCTAAATTGTTGTGCCACCGGACGCTTCCATCCAGGGACTCGAGCATCGCATCCCTGTCTTGCTGGTCGACATCGTCCGTGACGACCGTGGCCAGGGCCAGACTGGTCTCTGTCACTCCAGGGGAGGGCTGGCTGGAAAGCTGCTTCAGATAGTGGATGAGAATCGCCATGTCCCGGTCGCTCAGAGGGTATTTGGGCATGATGGGGTTGAAAGGACGGCCATTGGGGTCGATCCCCTTTCGGATGGCCCTGCTCAAGGTACCGTCCGCATATGCGGGACGAAGCGGGGGGGCTGAAACCGCAGAGGCAGGATTTCCGCCCGTTCAGCAGGCGACAGGCTTGGAAAGGAGCGATAGAGCGGCTGGAACAGGTTCGGCCCATTGATTGGCAGGGTTCGGAGCCCTCCCTCCTCGGTCCCCAAACCGCTTCTCGTGTGGCAGCTTGCACAGGCAAAGGTCGTTCCGGGCAGGGAGACGCCGCCTGGCATCGCAACCATCATCGGTTTGCCTGAGGGAAGGATGCCTATCCGGTACATCCTTTCTCCATCGATCAGCGTCTGTTCCATCGACACACCGACGACGGCCTTCTTCCTCTCCTTGGCACCAGTGCCCGCCCGGGCGAAGCCGCTCAGGAATAGAACGCAGAATCCCACCAGGGCGGTTCGGCGCCAGTTCCGCAGCGTCTGGGTCGATAGCGTCTGGGTCGATCCAGGCAGGGGAAATTTCACCAGGTCATCCTTCATGTGCCCGTCCGTCCCGCATCTCGATAACCCTTCCCGCGAGCTTGGCGAGGTTGGCGTTGTGGGTCACCATGACGATGGTAAGCCCTGCGCTTCTGTTCAAGTGCCGCAGGACCTCGCCTATCTCCATCGTCCTCTTCGTGTCGAGGCTCCCCGTCGGCTCGTCGGCAAGGAGGATCTTCGGGCGGTTGATGAGCGCCCTGGCGATGCTCGCCCGTTGCATCTCACCCCCTGAAATCTCACCCGGCAAATGGTTCATACGGTGCTCCAAGCCGAGCATGCTCAGCAATTTCTCCGCCTCTCCGTCCGTTCCGGGCTTGCGGTAAAAGGCCAGAGGGAGTGTTACATTTTCCCTCACAGTCAGCGTGGGGATGAGGTAGAAATTCTGAAAAATGTAGCCGAAGACCTCCCGCCGGATCCGGGTGAGTTTCCGCTCGCTGACGATCTTCCCGCCGCCGAATATCCTTCGGCTGTCAAGGTCGAGCTCACCCGCCGTCGGATTATCAAGACAACCGAGCAGGTTCACGAGGGTGGTTTTCCCCGAGCCGGAAGGGCCCGTGAAGGAAATGAAATCCGCTTCTTGGATTTTCAACGACACCCCATCGAGCGCGTGGATTTCCTCAGTTCCCCGCTGGTAGGTGCGCCTGAGCCCGCGTGCTTCAAGCGTTATCCCTTTCTGGCTCGTCATACCGCGCTCCGGATCGTTTCCAATGGCCGCACTCTGCCCGCCTTCCATGCTGGGTAAGCGCCGCTCAGGAGTCCAACCACCCCGACGACTCCAATCGTCAGCAATGCCAACTTCAGGTCGATCTCCACCAACCCCCCTTTGGGCGCGTAGGGCAGAACCCGCCGGGCCAGAGCGTCAGCGCCCCGTGCGAACGCGAAGGCGAGGCCGACCCCCGCGATCCCGCCGCCCGTGCAGAGGATCAGCGTTTCTGTCCATACCAGGAGAAAAATGTCGCTCGGCATTGCCCCCATCGTTTTCAGGACTCCGATCTCCTGCAGCCTCTCGACAACGGACATAAGGACTGTGTTTGCAACCCCGGCCATCGCGATGAGGAGCGCGATCACGGCGATCGAGAAGACCATCACACGGGTCGTGGACACAAGTGTCATGATGGTCTGTTTGACCTGGCTGAAGCTCACCACCTGCACATTCGGGAGCTGATAGAGCCTGCCTTCCAGTCCGGCCACATCGGCACCCTTCTTGACTCTTATCCCGATGGTGGTGATCTTGTCCGTCTCGGAGATGTTCTGCAGCGTCTTCAAGGGGACGAAAATGGTGCCGTCGTCTTGAGTACCGGTCCGCTCCAAGATTCCCACCACCTTGAGCTGGACATTCTTTTCGGGGACGAGGGTCATGTCTCCCACCTCGCGCTGCTCCAGTTCGGCCGCCTCAAAACCCATGACCACCTCGGCGGCGTTCTCGTTTTGGAACCAGCCTCCCTTCCGAAAACGATAAAACAGCTTCATGGCAGGAAAGGTCGCGGCCTCGACGCCGAAGTACCCGGCAATCCCACCGCTTTCACCTTTGTTGGGGTCGAAATAGGCCTGCATGAGGATGGGCGTGGCCTGTTCCACCTCCGGTTCCCTTGAGATCGAGTCGACCATGGACCGCTCGATGTAGCGGAGCCCCGTCCCCCCTTGCAGCATCAACGTCGCCGCCTCGTAGGGGCACCCCTTCGCCATGACCATGAGTTGGTATCCCATGTTGTCGATGTCATGGTCCAAGGCCCTTTCATACCCGCGGTTGAAGCCGAGCAGACTCACCAGGACCCAGGAGGCGAGCATGATCCCGCCGAGTGTCAGGAGTGTCCGAACCCGGTCCCGCAGGAGATTCTTGTAAGCGATCTGGAAAGGGCTGATCATGGATTTTGCCGCTTTGTCGAATAGACAAGCTCATCCATGAGGATGAGGTTCTTTTTCAGGGCCCGCAACACCCCGTAGAAATCGGTCTCCATCTCAGGAGCCGGGTTACGGATCTTCGCAAGCCTTCCCGAACCCTTGCCGCTCACAGGGTCGAACGAGTCGAAGTCCTTGAGGGATATCCCGAGAAATCGCCGGCCGAACTCGGTGTCCCGGAACTTGCCGGCCCACTGACCAGACATCTTCTGGATGTAGAACGACTTGATCCTGCCCGCCAAGTCAAGAGCGACAAAGACCTGGATACCCCCGAATTGTCCTTTCTGATTCACGCCGTGAATGTAGCCGACCTTCTCACTGCCGTTGTAGATCTCGTAGATTGTGTAAGGGACGTTCAACGGATCGTAGAGAACCCGGAAACTCTCCCCCAGACGCGCGACAACGCTCCGCAACTGATCCGCCCGAAGCGACACGTAATTCGACCTGTAGCGGGTGGATTCCGGGAAGAGCCGCGGAACGTCCCTGTCTGGGGAGTTCAGATCGCATCCTGTGGCAGCCCAGGCCGGAACAGCCATCAGGAAGAGCAGAAAGAGCGCTTGAAAGAAACCCTTGCCCGGCGCCCCCGAGATCGCTACTGCTTGCTCCTTCATAATTTAAATCGGTAGGCACCGAGCAACACTGTCTTGCCACTCTTCTCAAAGGTGAACCTGATCTCCCAGTCTCCAGGCATGACGAGTGGCACGGGCAGGAGGTAGACTCCTTTCGCCGAAAGAGAGAATTCCTTGTTCCCGGTTTTGTGCGCGGTTCTCATTGAGGGCATGTCTACGTCTCCCTTGACGACGAATGTGGTGTCCCGGCGCCCATCGCGGGTGAAAATCTCTAGCCTCATGACAGCCGTTCCGAGTCGGGGCGCCTTGTCGAAGCCGTAGACAAAATAGTGGTCGGCGCCGAGAGCAACCTTCTCCCCCGGTTTGGGGAGCGCTTTGTAATCTTCCTCCCTGACGACTTGGTTGGCGGCGTCTACGCGAAACGCCATCGAATCAAGCCTCACCAGGCACAGGACCACAACCAGCATCGATGCTGTCGCAGATGGCGAACGCTTCCTCATCGCATCTCCCATCCGATATAGGCTAAGCCTTTCGAGCGTTCCGGTTATGTGACGGCGGTCACCGAAGCAGGCGCGATCACCGGAGCAGGTATCGCCTAGCGGATTCTCCGGGCGGTGCATGCGAACCGCGATACAGCGAATAGTCTGAACTTGAGGTTCGATGGAGGCAAGTTGTAACAAACGACCGCGCAACCTGACATCCGACCGAATTCCCCCTGGCCCACATCTCGTCGGACTAGAGTGTCGGATCCTCGGTCGCTGGTCACTTATTAAAGGTCATTAATAATCAAGGGCGGATCGCCCCGACTCAGCACCTGCGCTCCTCAGTTGTCCCTATCCCGGAATGGGAAACTTCTTCAGCGCGTTCCCTTCGGGTGGCATTTCGAATTTTGGCGAGCTACAGGAATTGATGAGCACATGCGGACGCGAAGAGTCCCGCAAATAGCTTGATGAGGCCCTCGTTCGTTGATGGGCGGCCGAAACACCACTCCCGGGGGGCGTATACCCACCTGCAGTTCACCCGTAAGGGCAAGCAGGCCGTTGTACTTTCGGGGAGCGCAGTGCGATTTCCGAATCATCTGCCGCTCCGTGACGCGTGCTATTCGCGTGCCGTTCGCTGGATTTAGAAGAATGTTCAAGAGCTAGGTGTCATTCGTGGTCCTGCATGTTGAAAGTACGTTTTCGCGCGGTTTCGAGTCCTACCAAAACAATATGGAGCACCGAAACCCGGTCGTTTTCCGAGGCGAAGTCCAAGGCGAAGGAATTGGAGAGGAACCTCAAGCCCTCTCGGAAGGTAAAACGGTGAGGGATGGCGTCACCGTCGAGGAGCCGGTCAAGGAATGGCTGTAATTCCGGAAGCAGAACGAACTGGACAATACCAAGGCGAAACTCACGGGGTGCAAACTCACCGACTGGTGCGGCGACAACAGTGTTTTGCTCCCGTAGTCTCAATTCTCGATTGATGCAAACCTCCATGTACAAACCCGACAGGGTTATTTAAACTGCCGGGAGGGGTAGCGTTGTCTTCATCGTCCATCAGAAAACACGCAGGCACTGCTGCGGCAAGTGACCAGTCTGCGGTCCCTGAGCCTTCGTTCGCCGAGCGAGCACGCACTTTGGTGTATTTGGGCCGCCTCGGCAGCCTTTCGACTCTTTCGCGCAAGCAGCCGGGGTTCCCCTTCGGATCAGTGATGCCGTACGGGGTGGACGATCGCGGGCGTCCCATCTTCCTAATCAGCACGATGGCCATGCATACTCAAAACCTGCAGGCCGATCCGCGCGCCAGCCTGCTAGTGACACAACCCGGCCCTACTGACGATCCGCTAGGCTCCTCCAGGGTGACGTTGATGGGAAATGTTCTGTCGATACCAGAGCTGGAGCTGGCCGAGGCCCGCAAGCTCTACTTGGCACGTTACAGCAATAGCAAATACTGGGTGGATTTTGAAGATTTCTCTTTTTACCGAATAGACGTCGTGGACGTTTATTACGTCGCCGGCTTCGGAGTGATGGGCTGGGTATCTGCTTCTGAGTATAATCGCGCGCAACCTGACCCACTCGCTGACTCGATGGTCGAAATCATTCAGCACATGAACGCCGACCACCAGGATGCACTCGTCTTGCTTGCCCGGACATTTGCGCACATCGAGTCGCAGGAAGCAACCATGACCGCGGTCGACCGCCTTGGCTTTCAGGTACGTTTGAAAACTCAGGATGGCATGCGAGGCGTCCGCATCGCATTCTTGCGGGAGGTGAGCAATCCGACCGAAACAAGAAAAGCCTTGGTCGAGATGGCGCAACTGGCGCGTTCGAAAGTGTGATGTCCGTAAGAAAGGGTTGTCAGGACCCGGACGCCAGCGGGTCCGGGAAGTCAACCTGGGACGTTTTCTCGCGGAACGCTGCGCCACGCCGATTTGGTGACGCAAAGCCAGGTTCTCCAACTCAAGGGGAGCGCGTGAACGGACGATAGGAAGATCGAGAACAGAGTGGGAAGAAATGCCGCAAGAAAAATGTGCATCGGAAGAGAGAACTATCCAAGAAGTATAATTCCCATCCTCTCAGACAGATAGAGGTTTTCGGCAGGCACAGTCCGGCAACAAAACAGGTCCGAGGTCGTTCACTTGATGAGTACACGGCATTTTGATGAGGGATAAGGCGATCATTGTCGTCCGACCCGAAATAGCTGGAATTCCCGAATGTGTGCTTCTGCCGAGGAACCCAATATATTCAGGCGGACGCGCGAGGTGCTCACTGGAGGGAAGCTGTCGATCCGCTTATGTCCAATCGCGTGGCCCTCAGCCAGAGGCTTCCAGCCTTTTCCGTCCCACATCTCAACGCGGTAACGCTGAACATGCTGGCCATCGTTGAGCCATTCCATCGTGAGGCTATGATCGAAACTGACCGGCTTGGAAAAATCAGCTTCAAGAACCGCATGATGCGAGCCGGAAGGAGCGGACCAGAAGGTGGTGGGATCGCCGTCCATTGCCGCCTCA
>Ga0066661_10000233_pt1 | contig 16818 bp, 18 predicted proteins | sample GraSoiAngelo_110_FD_66454 | JGI IMG/M metagenome (GOLD analysis project Ga0066661, IMG submission 66454) | Grasslands soil microbial communities from the Angelo Coastal Reserve, California, USA - 14_0903_12_30cm | ecosystem: Environmental > Terrestrial > Soil > Grasslands | place: USA... | reverse complement strand
TCGTCGAACGCCTCGCCCTCCTCCAGGTCGCGCCGGCACAGCTCGGTGTAGTCGCGGGCCGCGCGCTGGAGGCCGGCCTCGGCCAGGTCGATCAGGCCGAACGCCTCGCCGAAGTAGCGCTGGAACTCGTGGTGCTCGGAGCGCGGCACGAACGGCGGGAACAGCGTCGTCCGCCGCCGGAGCAGCGCCTCGTACTCGTCCAGCGTCCCCCGCGCCACCCCGACGGCGACGGCCGCCAGCTCCATGAAGAGGAGGCAGCCGATCGGGCCCATGTACAGCGGGTTGGGGTGGAGGGCGGGCTCCACGCGCTCCCGGACCCGCGTCGCGGGCAGGGTCCGCGCCGTGGGCACGAACCGGTCCTCGACCTCGACCCGCCTGGATCCGGTGCCGCGGAGGCCGAGCGCGTCCCAGTTGTCGACGATCGAGAAGTCGGCCCGGTCGAAGAGGCAGGCCAGCGGCTCCGGCTCGGGCGCGCCGTCGCGCACCACCAGCGCGCTGCCGAGGAAGTGCGTCGCCACGTCGCAGCCGGTGCCGTAGTCCCAGCCGCCGGTGACCCGGTATCCGCCCGGCACCGGGTTGGCGGTGGCCGTGACCGACGCCACGTACGGGCACCGGAAGTCGCCCCGGTCGCCGAACAGGCCGGCCTGGACGTCGAGCGGCCAGCGCGCGACCGTGTGCGCGTGCCCGGCGGTCAGGGCCAGGGTCCAGCCGCTGGACGGGCAGCCGCGCGCGATCTCGGACATGACCCGGGTGAACGTGTCGAGCCCGAACTCGTAGCCGCCGAACCGGCGGGGCTGGAGGATCCGGTAGAAGCCGGCCGCCTCGAACGCGTCGCGGGTGCCGTCGGGCAGCGTGCCCAGCTCCTCGCACTCCTGCTGGCGCGCGAGCAGGTGCGGCCGCATCCCGGTCGCCCGCTCGACGAGCCGGGCCGGCGTCAGGTCCGGCTCGGGGACGGGCACGGTCGTGGCGTCGGCTGCCGGTCCGGTCACGCTCGCCCGATGATCGGGTCAGGACGGGCCGGGGCGCAAGCGGACTGTTTCGGTATGGCGAACGCGGCGCGCGACGAGGTCAGATCCCGCTGCAGAGCGAGGGTGGACCCTGGGAAGCCCCGAGCGGGTATACGAGCAGGGCATAGCCGCGGCCCCGGAGGGACGCCGGCAGGGCGAACGTCTGCGATCCGGACGAGCTGGCGCCGGCCGAGCTGACGAACACGTTGCCCAGCGTGGTGATGTGGAGGTTCGGGTTGCCGGTGCAGTCGCGGTGGACGTGGACCTGGTGCGACCCGGTGGCGATGCCCATGACCGAGACGGTGACGTTGCCGGAGCCGAACGCGAGCGAGAGGGCCGGCGCGGGCGGCGGCGTCGGGGTCGGCGGGGCCGGCGTCGGGACCGGGGTTGGCGTTGGCGTCGGCGCGACGGTCGGGGCCGCGGTCGGCGGCGCGGCGGTCGCCGAGCTGGCCAGGCCGGCCGCACGCGTGGCGACGGGCGCCTGACCGCACCCCGCCAGCGCGAGGACCACCAGGCAGCAGGCCGCCGGCGTGAGCCGCTGCAGCACCATCATCGGAAAGTAGTACCGCATCGGGTAATGCGCGCGGGTCAGCCGGTCGCCTGGTTCGCCATCAGGTACTCGCGCCACCGCCGGTAGCCGAGCCGCTCGTAGAACGCGGCCAGCCAGACCCAGCCGATGTGGCAGGTGCCCGCCCCCGCGTCGCGGAGCAGTTCAGAAGCCCGCACCACCAGCGCCGCGCCGATCCCCGCCCGGCGGGCCGGCTCGGCGACGCCGACGCAGCCGATCGTCGCCATGTCCTCGCCGAGCATCGGCCACAGCGCCGAGCGGCGGCCCGGGCCGGAGAACAGCAGCGTGCCGGCCACCTGGCCGCGCGCGTCCCGAGCGACCAGCACGGATTCGTCCGTCGCCTCGAAGAAGCGGGACCACTGGGGAAAGTGGCGCCGCTCGAAGTCCACCGCTCCGGCCATGTCGTCCGCCCCGGCGACGGCCAGCCGCGCGCCGGCGGCGGCGATGCGCTCGCCCACGCCGGCCGGGGCCGCGTACCCGCGCAGGTCGGCGGTCAGGTCCACGACCGTGTGGTCCCATGTCCACCCGTGGCGCTCGAAGAAGCGGACGGCCGCGGGCAGGTCGGCCGGCACGCCGGGCCAGAGGTAGCCGTCGCCGCCGCTGCCCAGGTGCACCTTGCTGGCGCCGGCGGCGCGGAGCCGCCCCATGGCCTCGGCCAGCAGGGCCGTCCCGATCCCGTGCCGCTGCCGGCCCGGGTCCACGACCAGGAGGGGGATGCTGCCGGCCGGGTCGATGGCCACGACGCCGGCGACGGCGCCGTCCGCCTCAGCCACCACGCCCTGGCGGACCAGATCGGCGGCGTCCGCGGCGAGCGCCCATGCCGGCGCGAGCGCCGCCCGGCACAGGCGCTCGACGGCGCCACGGTCGGCCGTCGGGTCGAGGTCGCGGACCCGGCAGCTCACGCGCGGGATCAGCCCGCGCTCGCCGGGGCCTCCTCGGGCACCTCGACCAGCTCGCCCTCGATGTTGATGTTCACGTCGTTGCCGACGACGAACCGGTTGTCGAGCATCATCTCGAACTGCATCCCGAAGTCCTTGCGGTTGATGGTGCCCTCGGCGGCGTACCCGATCCGGTGGCCCATGTTCGCGTCGTTGAACTCGCCGTACCTGACCACGCGCAGCGTGACCGGCTTCGTGTTGCCCTTGATCGTGAGATCGCCGGTCATGTCGTAGCGGTCCGTACCCGTGGACTGGATGCGGGTGCTCTTGAACGTCATCGTCGGGTACTTCTCGGCCTCGAGGAAGTTCGACGACCGCAGGTCGTTGTCCCGCTGGTCGTTGTGCGTGCGGATGCTGGCGGTGCTGATCGTGACCTCGACGCTCGACTGCTCCGGCGCGTCGGGCCGGATGTCGCCGGAGGCCGTGACCTCGGCGAAGTGGCCGCGCACGGTCATCATGCCCAGGTGCTTGGCGGAGAACTCGACCTGCGTGTGGTAGGGGTCCAGCTTCCAGGTTCCCATCGCGTTCTACCTCCTACGCGGATTCGTGCAGATGCCGTCCGAAGAACGCCAGGATGCGGCGCCAGGCGTCCTCGGCCGCCCCGGCCTCATAGCCGAGGCCCATCACCTTGAGCAGCACCATCAGCCGGCCGTGGTCGTTCATGAACGAGTGACCGGCCGATGGGTACTCCCTCACGTCGTGGTCGATCCCGAGCGAGTCCAGCGCGCCCTCCAGGCGGGCCGCCGAGCCTCGCAGCGGCCGGTCCCTGCCCCCGAAGCTGCCCACGACCGGGCAGGCGCCGGCGAGCAGCGTCTCGACGTCCTGCGGGACGGCGCCGTAGTTGACGCTGGACGCGGAGAAGCCGTGCTCGGGCGTCGCCAGCAGGAGGGCGAAGCCGCCGCCCATGCAGTAGCCGATCACGCCGACGTGGCCGGTGCAGTCGTCGCGCGCGGCCAGCCAGGCGCGGGCCGCGTCGAGGTCGTCGAACGCCCGGCCCCGGCGGGCGCCGAGCGCCGCGAACGTCGCCCGCACGCAGCGCAGCCGGCCGCCCCAGCTGTAGAGGTTCGGCGCCAGCGCCACGTAGCCGTTGGCCGCGAAGCGGTCCGCGTGCCGCCGCAGGTCCGGGCTCGTACCGAGCGCGTCGTGGACCAGGACGATCCCGGGCCAGGGGCCGTCGCCCTCGGGTCGGGCCAGGTAGGCCCGCATCTCGCCGTGGGGACTCGCGTACGCGACGCTGCTCATGGCCGAACTAGCCTACGAGAAGTTTGCTTCGACAATCAAATGGGCCGGCCGGCCGCTCGGGGCCGGCTACCGGGTCCGCTGCTGCTGGTACATCTCCTCGACCTCGCGGACGGTGGTCGCGTCCTCGGGGCGCTTGTCCGCCGCGCGGAACGACACGATCCGGGGGAAGCGCAGGGCCATCCCGGGCCGGTCCCCGGTCATGCCGGCCGTGTGGCGCGGGCTGGGCGTGATCTCGTCGGCCAGCACCTCGGCGACGATCTGCGGCTCGAGCCAGACGTCGGGGACGAGAATCGATCGCACGCGCGCGGGGCGCTCCTCCACCTCCAGCGCCCGCACCCGCTCGTGCAGCTCCCGCCAGCCGGCGTCCGACAGCCCGGTCCCGATCTTGGTGATGCTGGCGAACTCGTCCCGTTCGCTGTCGTAGACGCCGGCCAGGAGCGCGCCGGCGCCGAACTCGGCCCGCCGGCCGCGGCCCCGGTAGTAGCCGAGCAGCACGACGTCGATCGTGTCGTTCAGCTGGCCGCTGGTGTTCCGCTTCAGCTTCACCCAGTTGAAGTTGCGAGCGCCCGCCTGGTACGGCGAGTCGAGCCGTTTGGCGACGACGCCCTCCAGCCCGCGGCTGATGTTGTCGAGGAGCTCCCGGGTCAGCACCTCGGCCGAGTCGGTCCTCGTCAGCGGCGCGGAGACCAGCGACTCGGCGCCGTCCACCACCTCGTGCGCGATCGCCAGCCGCTCCTCGTACGGCAGCGGGGTCAGGTCGGTCCCGTCCCGGTACATCACGTCGAAGATGAACGCGCGCAGGGGGAAGGTGACGGCGAACTCCTCGATCCCCTGCTTCCGGCGCCGGCCCATCGTCTCCTGGAACGGCCGGTACTCCTCGGACTCGGGGTCGTACGAGATCGCCTCGCCGTCGAGGATGACGCTCTCGACGCGGAGCTGGGCGGCGGCGGCAACCAGCTCGGGGAACATGTCGGTCATGCTCTCGAGGTTTCGCGAGAAGATGCTGATCCGCTCGCCGTCGCGGTGGATCTGAACGCGGAAGCCGTCGTACTTCGGCTGGACGCCGATCAGGCCCATCTTCTTGATGACGGCCTCGGGGTCGGGCAGGCGCTCGGCGAGCTGGGGCCGGAGCGGGCGGCCCACGGTGACGCGCAGGGCCTCCACCCCGGCCTCGCCCTCGGTCCACAGCGTCCGCGCGATCAGGCCGAGGTCCGACGTCCGGTTGTAGGCGCCCTCCAGCAGGGGCCGGAGCGAGCGGTCGCCCTTCCTCGCGAACGACAGCGCGTCGAGGACGGTGGGGTCGCCGATGCCCAGGCGCATCTTGCCGCTGGTGATGCGGACGAGGTGCTTGGCCGGGACGGGGCCGAGCTCGGCGAGCAGGCCGGCGAACAGGTCGAGCTTCCGCTGCAGGCTGCCGGCGCCGGCCGCGGCGGCGATCTCGGACAGGCGGCGGTGCACCTCGACGACGGCCGGCGGCTGGTGCTCGGTCGGCGGGGCCACCTCCTGCGCCGTGGCGCCGTGGTCGCCGATCCGGCGGTACGTGGCGATCACGTCGTCGCGGGGCATGTCGTACGCCTGGGCCATCCCGGTGAGCAGCAGGCGCTCGCCGAGGCCGATCTCGACCGGCACGAAGAAGGGCGCGAGGCGGCCCTGGATCAGGTAGGTGATGGGCTCGATCTCGTCCGGCGCACAGGCGCTGTACAGCTCGGACAGGATGCGGACCAGCTCGTTGCGGCTGCTGGTCGCCTCCAGCTGTTCGAGGTAGGACGCGAGCTCGTCGAAGCGCATGGCCACGTCGCTCATGCCCGGGGTTGCAGTCCGGCCGCACGGGCCTCTTCGAGGGTCATTCAGCAGCCGGGCTCGCCGTAGTGGCCGCAGCAGCCCTGCCCGTGCCGCGCCTTCCACCAGTTGTTCCCCACCAGCTGCCGCAGGCGCGTGGGCAGCGGCGCGTCGCTGGTGGTGAAGTTGCGCCACGCCGTGCGAGGGCTCGGCCGGGGCGCCTCATGGCCGTTGCACATAGGGGCCATGGTATTCCGGCGCCGGTGGCGTGCAGGTGAGGGTATGCTCCGTGGGCGGCCGGCGCATGGCGGGCATTGCGGGTTCGGAAGGAGGTGCGTTGTGGCACAGGTACAGGCACGGCCCTGGCAGGCCGTCGTCCGAGCGCAGCTGACGCGAGGGGTCGGCGTCGACCAGATCGAGGAGATCGACACGAACGCCGAGGGACTCTTCACTCGCCGGCTGCGCGTGGTGACCGGACCGGGCCCGGGCGCGATCGAGGTGCTGAACGAGGCCCGGCTCCGGCAGCTGCTCGACGAGCTGCGGGCCGAGACCGAGGCTCCCCCGCCCGGGGTGGACATCGCCGGCATCGAGGCGTTCGCCGACCTGATCGAGGATGCGCTCAGGTGCCCTCCCGCTTCCCGCCTCTTCGACGGCGCGCACCTCGGCAGCGTGACGAGGGACGAGTCACGAGGCGTCCTGTACGGCCACGTCGCGATCGGCTTCGACGTGATCGGGACCGTTCGCGACCACAGGCGGGTGCTGTCGTTCGAGCAGCAGATCATCACGGGACCGACCGGGGTGTACCGGCCGCTCTCGCCCGCGGACTGTGCCTCGCTGGTCGCCGCGATCCAGGCGAACCCACCGGGCGATGCCGGCTGGCAGGAGATCGGCAGGGACGCCGCGGCCGTCGCGGCATCCTGCGCGGACGACTAGCCGACCTGGCGCCGGCGGCGGGCCGGCGACGGCACCGCTGCCGGCCAGCCCGGGCCTCGCCTCACACTCTGCCGCGATGGGATCGGGCGACGACTACGACCGGATGGGCGAGCGGTACGCCGCCCACGCCGAGGCGAATCCGTACAACGCGCTGTACGACCGGCCGGCCATCCTGGCCCTCGCCGGGGACGTCGCCGGTCAGCGGGTGCTCGACGTGGGCTGCGCGGCCGGGGCACTCGCGGCGGCATTCGTCGGGCGGGGCGCGGAGGTGCTCGGCATCGACGCCAGCCGGACCATGATCGAGCTGGCCGAGCGCCGCCTGGCCGGCCGGGCCCGGTTCCGGGTCGCGGACGTCAGTCGGCCGCTCGACTTCGCCGCGAGCGGGTCGATCGACCTGGTCGCGGCCTCGCTGGTCATGCACTACCTGGTGGACTGGGTCCCGACGCTGCGCGAGTTCCGGCGCGTGCTGGCGCCCGGCGGCCGGGTGGTCCTCTCCACGCACCACCCGGGCGAGGACTGGCACTGGTTCGAGCGTCCGAACTACTTCGCGATCGAGCAGGTCGTGGACCGGTTCCCGATCGGCGACGAGACGACGGAGGTCCGGTTCTACCGGCGCCCGCTGAGCGCGGTGTTCGCGGCGATCCGGGAGGGCGGCTTCCAGGTCGACGAGTTGGCGGAGCCGGTGCCGCTGCCCGAGTGCGCGGAGCGGTTCCCGGAGGTGTACGCGTCGCTCACGACGACGCCGCGGTTCCTGTACCTCCGGCTGCTTCCGCGGCCTCCCGCAGCCACACCCGGAGGCGGCCGGCCGGACTGAACCCCTGGCGCATCGCCGCCGCCAGGGGCTCGTCCCGCTCGTAGCCGACCACCGGGTGACCCGGGAAGTGGCTGGCGGCGGCGGCCACCACGCCCGCCCACGCGGCGTCGGGGTCGCCGGCCCGGACGAACAGGTTGGAGATCCCCACCACCGCCGGGCCGAGGTTGGCCGCGCAGCCGGCGATCAGCCGGCCGCCGGACCAACCGCCGAGGAGCGCCACCGTCGGCTCGGCCAGGAGGGCCGGCGGGAACAGGCCCGGCTCCTCCTGGCCGTCGCCCCACGCGGCCTCCCACGCCCGCAGGCCGGCCGCGTCGCGCACCGGCCGCCAGGCCCCGCCGGGCGGCCCGGCCTCCGGCGGCTCCCGGTGGATCCACTCCGCCTCGAACAGCACGCGGAACCCCCAGCTGGTCGGGTCCAGCCGGGCGAAGCTGTCCTTGATCGAGCACCCTGCCCCGACGTCGATCCGGGAGAGGACGCGCTCGGCTGACGCGTCCGGCGAGAGCGTCACCGCGTCCGGGTAGTAGCGGGGCGTCCGGCGCGCGCAGGTCCAGGCGTCCTCGCCGAACTCGCCGCGCAGCCCATGCGCGCGGCACACGGCATCGCACCACTCGGCGTTGTTCCTGGCCGCTCGCAGCGCGGCATCCCGCAGCCTCGCGTCCACTGACCCCATGATGCGCGGGCCTGCTGGGCGTACGCTTGGCGCATCGTGGAGCGCCCCGTTCGCGCGGCCAACGGGCTCCGCCCCCGTGCGGAGCCGGCGGCCAGCACGTTCCGCCAGCAGCTGGAGTCCCTGTACTCCATCTCCATCGAGATCGCCCGCCTGCACGAGATGCCGCAGGTGCTGGACCGGGCGCTCAGCTGCTGCCTCGACCTGACGCAGTCCGCGTTCGGGTTCATCGGCCTGCTCAACGGGCACGACGAGATGGACGTCGCCGCGATCAAGGGGTTCGAGCCGTCCGACCCGAGCTTCTACGACACGTTCCGGCTGATCCCCGTGCGGCCGAGCGTCTTCGGCGTCGTCATCACCGACGGCCGCTCGAACATCTCCAACGACGTCCTCCACGACCCCGTCCGCATCGGCCAGCCGCGGGGCCACCCGCCGGTGCGCACGTTCCTGGGCGTGCCGCTGCAGGTCGGCGACCGCGTGATGGGCATGATCGGGGTGGCGAACAAGCCCAGCGGCTACACGGCCGACGAGGAGCGCCTGCTCTCCACCTTCGCCAACCAGGTCGCCGTCGCGATCGAGAACGCCCGGCTCTACGGGGACCAGCGCCGGATGATCGAGGAGCTCGAGGAGCTGCACCGCAACCGGAGCGAGGCCGAGCGAGACCAGATGCTCCGCCAGGAGCGCGAGCGGATCGCCGCCGAGCTCCACGACCGGATCGAGCAGGCGATCTTCACGCTGGGGCTCAAGGTCAACGCGATCCTGGAGCGCGAGCCCGTCGCCGAGCCGGTGGCCAGCGGGCTCGGCGAGATCCGGCGGCTCGCGATCCACACCTCCGAGGCCGTCCGGGAGGCGATCTTCGCGCTGTCCCTGCCCCGGCCGGCCGCCGACGGGCTGCTGGCCGAGCTCCAGCGCCTGGTTCGCGAGGCGGGCCGCTCGGAGAACCTGGAGGCCGACCTGGTCGTCAGCGGCCGCCCCCGTCCGCTGGGCCCGGAGTGCGAGCAGACCCTCTCGGCGGTGGCCCGCGAGGCGCTCCACAACGTGGTCCGCCACGCCCGCGCCCGCCGCGTGCTGGTCAGCCTCCGGTACTCGGACGACCACGTGGACCTGGTGGTGCAGGACGACGGCGTCGGCGCCTCCGGTCAGATCCTCCGCCACTACCAGGAGAGCGGCACCCACTTCGGGATGCAGCGGAGCCGGCGCCGGGTCGAGGAGCTGGGCGGCAGCTACGAGGTCGAGAACGGCGACGAGAGCGGGCTCGCCGTCCGGGCCCGGCTGCCGGCGCGCGACTGATGGCGGCCGACCCGATCCGCATCCTGATCGTGGACGACCACGAGATGGTCCGCGAGGGCCTGGTCTCGATGCTGCGGCCGGAGCCCGACTTCGAGGTCGTCGGCCAGACCGGGTACGGGGCGGCGGTGGCCGGCCTGGTGGAGCAGAGCCGGCCGGACGTGGTCCTGCTCGACGCCCGCCTGCCGGACGTCAGCGGCGTGGAGGTCTGCCGGCGCCTGGGCCGGACGCACCCCGACGTGTCGGTCGTGATCCTGACCACGTACACGGACGGCGGCCTGGTCCAGGAGTGCCTCCAGGCCGGGGCCCGCGGCTACGTCGTGAAGGACGTGGAGCGGTTCGGCCTCAAGGAGAGCATCCGCGCCGTCCACCGCGGCCAGGCCGTCCTGGCGCCGCAGGTCGCGGGCCAGGTGATCGAGCGGATGCGGCACCCCCGGCCGGAGGAGGGGCGCCAGGCGCTGAACGCGTCCCAGGTGGCGATCCTGCGCCTGATCAGCCGGGGCCACTCCAACCGCGAGATCGCGGCCGAGGTGCACCTGAGCGAGAACACGGTCAAGACGCACGTCCAGGAGATCTTCCGCAAGCTGGGCGTCCGCAACCGCGTCGAGGCCGCGATCGAGGCCGGCAAGTCGGGCTGGATCTGAGCCCGCCGCCGAGGCGGACCCTGTGCGATTTGTTGAGGTTTCACCTGATCGGGTGACGAACTTCGCCCGGCGGGGTGATGTCCGGCGTGCTTTGGTTGATGGGTTGGAGGTGCTCGATGTTCTCTGCCCCGTTCGCATACGAGCGTCCCGCGTCGCTGGAAGAAGCGTTGGAGGTGCTGGCCGAGCACGGTGACGATGCGAAGGTGATGGCCGGCGGCCAGAGCCTGATCCCGCTGCTGAAGCTCCGCCTCGCCGCGCCCGGCCTCGTCGTGGACATCGGCCGCGTGCCCGGCCTCGCCGGCGTCGAAGCACGCGACGACGGCGTCACGATCGGCGCCCGTGCCCGGCACGTCGACGTGGAGCGCAGCGCGGCGCTCGCCGGCCGCTTCCCGATCCTCGTGGAGGCGGCGCCCCAGATCTCCGACCCGCTGGTGCGCAACGCCGGCACGGTCGGCGGCTCTCTCTGCCACGCCGACCCGGCGGGCGACTGGGGCGCGGTGATGCTGGCGCTGGACGCCGAGCTCGTCGCGCGCTCCCGCCGCGGCGAGCGGCGCATCCCCGCCACCGGCTTCTTCGACGGGCCGTTCACGACCGTGCTGGAGCCGGACGAGATCCTCACGGAGATCCGGCTGCCGGCGCCCGGCGCGCGGTCCGGCGGCGCCTACCTGAAGCTGGAGCGCAAGGTCGGCGACTTCGCCACCGCCGCGGCCGCCGTCCAGGTCGAGCTCGCCAACGGCCACATCGGCCGGGCGGGGATCGGCCTGACGTCCGTCGGCCCGACCAACCTGAAAGCGACGCAGGCCGAGCGGCTGCTGGCCGGCGCGGAGCCGGACGACGCCGTGATCGACGAGGCGGCGCGCCTGGCCGCCGCGGCCTGCGATCCCCGCTCCGACGTCCGCGGCAGCGCGGACTACAAGCGAGACATGATCCGCGTGTTCGTCAAGCGCGGGCTGAAGGCAGCCATCGCGCGGGCCAGGGGGGACGTCGCATGAACGTCACGGTCACCATCAACGGCGAGGAGCGCAGCGCCGACGTCGAGCCGCGCGTCCTGCTGGTCGACTTCATCCGCACCAACCTGGCTCTGACCGGCACGCACATCGGCTGCGACACGTCGAGCTGCGGCGCCTGCACGGTGCTCATCGACGGCGAGCCGGTCAAGTCCTGCACGCAGCTCGCGGTGCAGGCGGACGGCCGCAGCATCACCACGGTGGAGGGGCTGGCCCACGGCGCCCAGCTGGACCCGATCCAGGTCGGCTTCCACGAGGAGCACGGGCTCCAGTGCGGCTTCTGCACGCCGGGCATGATGCTCGTCTGCCGGGCGCTGCTCGACCGCAACCCGGACCCCAGCGAGGACCAGATCCGCTGGGCGATCAGCGGCAACATCTGCCGCTGCACCGGCTACATGAACATCGTCAAGGCCGTCCAGCACGCGGCCAGGGCGGGGGCCGCACCAGAGCCCGCGCCGGCGGAGGTGGCGCAGTCATGAGCGTCGAGGCCAGGCCGCACGGCGGCATCGGAGAGTCGATCAAGCGCAAGGAGGACGCCCGCTTCCTGCGCGGCCGGGGCAACTACCTGGACGACATCGTCCTGCCCGGCATGCTGCACATGGCGATCGTCCGCAGCCCCCACGCGCACGCGCGCATCCGCGGCGTGGACACGGCCGAGGCGGCGGCCATGCCCGGGGTGGTGGCCGTGGTCACGGGCGAGCTGATGGCCCAGCACAACCTGGCCTGGATGCCGACGCTGAGCGGCGACACCCAGGCGGTCCTGGCCACCGACAAGGTCCGCTTCCAGGGCCAGGAGGTCGCCGCCGTGGTGGCGACCTCGAAGTACGCCGCCGAGGACGCGGCCGGGCTGGTAAGGGTGGACTACGAGGTGCTGCCCGCCATCACCGGCCCGCAGCAGGCGAAGGCGGAGGGCGCGCCCCTGATCCGCGACGACAAGGAGGGCCAGGCCGACAACCACATCTACCACTGGGAGTCGGGCGACCAGGCCGCCACGGACGCCGCGTTCATGCGGGCCCACAGGATCGTGCGCCTGTCCACGCACTACCCGCGCAGCCACCCGGCCCCGCTGGAGACGTGCGGCATCCTGGCCGACGTCGACCCGGCCACGGGCAAGGCGACGCTGTACATGACGAGCCAGGCGCCGCACGCGATCCGCACGGTGTTCGCGCTCGTCACGGGCCTGCCGGAGCAGAACATCCGGGTCATCTCGCCCGACATCGGCGGCGGCTTCGGCAACAAGGTGCCCGTGTACCCGGGCTACGTGGTGGCCACGGCCGCGTCGCTGCTGATCGGGAAGCCCGTCAAGTGGGTCGAGGACCGGACCGAGAACCTGATCTCGACCGGGTTCGCGCGCGACTTCCACATGACCGGCGAGCTGGCGCTGGCGAACGACGGCCGGATGCTGGCCCTGCGGGTCAGCCTGGACAGCGACAACGGCGCCTTCTTCGCCGACGCCCAGCCGTCCAAGTTCAAGGCCGGCCTGTTCCACATCGTGACCGGCTCGTACGACCTGCCGGCGGCGCACGTCACGGCCGACGGCTACTACACGAACAAGGCCCCGGGCGGCGTCGCGTACCGGTGCTCGTTCCGCGTGACCGAGGCCTCGTACCTGATCGAGCGGCTGGTCACCAACGCGGCGATCGAGCTGGGCATCGACCAGGCGGAGATCCGGCTCAAGAACTTCGTGCCGAAGGACGCGTTCCCGTACACGTCCGCGACCGGCTGGGTCTACGACTCCGGCGACTACGAGGGGGCCATGCACGTGGCCCTGGAGAAGGTCGGGTACGCGGACCTGCTGCGCGAGCAGGCGGAGAAGCGCGAGCGCGGCGAGTTCATGGGCATCGGCCTGGCCAGCTTCACGGAGGTGGTCGGCGCCGGCCACGGCAAGGACTTCGACATCCTCGGCCTGCGCATGTTCGACTCGGCCGAGCTGCGAGTCCACCCGACCGGCAAGGCGATCCTGAAGCTGGGCGTGAAGTCCCAGGGCCAGGGCCACGAGACGACCTTCGCCCAGATCGTCGCCGAGGAGCTGGGCATCCCGGCCGCGGACGTGTCGGTCGAGGAAGGCGACACCGACAACACGCCGTACGGGCTGGGCACGTACGCGTCACGGTCGACGCCGACGGCGGGCGCGGCGACCGCCGTGATCTCGCGCAAGCTGCGTGAGAAGGGGCGCAAGCTCGCCGCCCACCTGCTGGAGGCGGCCGAAGAGGACCTGGAGTGGGAGCGGGGCCGGTTCTACGTCCGCGGCACCCCGGAGCGGGCGAAGACCATCCAGGACGTGGCGTTCGCCGCGTACACCAACCTGCCCGAGGGCATGGAGCCCGGGCTGGAGGGCGTCCACTACTACGACCCGCCGAACATGACGTACCCGTTCGGCACGTACGCGGTGGTGGTGGACGTGGACCGCGGCACCGGCGTGGTCAGGACCCGCCGCGTCGTCGCGGTGGACGACTGCGGCGTCCGCATCAACCCGATGATCGTGGAGGCCCAGATCCACGGCGGGTTGACGGAGGGCTGGGGCATCGCGTTCACCGAGCAGATCACGTTCGACGAGGACGGCAACTGCATCGGGTCCAACTTCATGGACTACCTGCTGCCGACCGCGTGGGAGACGCCGAAGTTCGAGACGTTCGCGACGGTCACGCCCTCGCCCCACCACCCGCTCGGCGCCAAGGGCGTCGGCGAGTCGGCCACCGTCGGCTCGCCCGCCGCCTACGTCAACGCGGTCATCGACGCGCTGGCGCCGCTGGGCGTCCGCAACATCGACATGCCGGTGACCTCCGACAAGGTCTGGGCGGCCCTCCGCTCGGCGGGGGTGACCGAATAGCGACCGAGCTGCTGGAGCTGCTCTCGGGCCTGGCCGCGGCCGGCGAGCCACACGTGCTGGCGACGGTGGTGCGCTGCGAGGCGCCCACCTCCGCCCGGCCCGGCGACAAGGCCGTCATCACGGCCGACGGGTCGCTGACCGGCTGGATCGGGGGCAGCTGCTCGGAGCCGGCGGTCCGGCGGGAGGCGCTGCGAGCGCTGGCCGACGGCCGCCCGCGGGTGCTCCGGATCACGGGAGCGAGCCAGGTGGCGGAGGTGCGCGAGCAGGGCCGCGTGACGATGGCCACCACGTGCCCGAGCGGCGGCTCGCTGGAGATCTTCATCGACCCCCAGGTGCCGCCGCCGGTGCTGCTCGCGTTCGGCGACACCCCGGTGGCGGCGACGCTGGCCCGGCTGGCGCAGATCGTCGGCTTCCACGCGCGGCCGGTCGGGATGGCGGAGCTGGCGTCGCTGCACGTGCCCGACGGCGACGCGTGGGCCGTCGTGTGCACGATGGGCCACTTCGACGAGGACGCGCTGGAGGCGGCGCTCGCGCACCCGGGCCTGGACGTGGCGCTCGTCGCGTCGCGGCGCCGGGCCCGCAGCGTGCTCGACGGCCTGCGGGCGCGGGGCCTCGGCGAGGCGGCGCTGGCGAGGGTGCGCACGCCCGCCGGCGGGTCGCGAGGCGCCAGCCAGGAGGAGATCGCGCTGGCGGCCCTGGCCGAGATCATGGCGCTGCGCCGCCAGCGCCGCCCGGCGGCCCCGCCGGGCGAGGCCGCCGAGCCGTTCGCGACCGACCCGATGTGCGGGATGGCCGTCGAGGTGGCGGGGGCGCTCCGGACCGCCGAGCGGGAGGGCCAGGTGTTCTACTTCTGCAGCGACGCGTGCCGGGAGCAGTTCCTGGCGGCCGGGTAGCGCTCAGGCCCGGCGCGGTTCGCCCCGGTACGTGCCGAACGACCACCGGTTGCCCTCGGGGTCGCTCACGCTGAAGCCGCGCGAGGGGAGCCCGCGGTGGCGGCCGGGCTCGGCCCCGACCTGCCGGTAGCCGGAATAGAACGCCACGAGCGGCCGCAGCGCGGGCGCCGGGCGCCGGTGCACCGACTCCATGAGCTCCTCCGCGACCGCGGCCTCCATTGCGATTCCATTGTCCGAACCCGCCGCCGGTCTACGATCCGGGGTGAACGTGCGGGACGTCTGGATTCGCGGCGCGGCGATGACCCGGTTCGGGAAGCTTCCGGACCGGTCTGGACGGGAGCTGGTCGAGGAAGCGGTCGCGGCGGGGCTGCGGGACGCGGAGATCGAGCCGAAGCACGTCCAGGCCGCGTTCGTGGGCAACGCGTCGGCCGGGCTGATGACCGGCCAGGAGTGCGTCCGGGCGCAGACGGTCCTGCGCCGCACCGGGCTCATGGGCATCCCGATGACGAACGTCGAGAACGCGTGCGCCTCGGCGTCCACCGCCCTGCACCTGGCCTGGCAGTCCGTCGCCGGCGGCCTGCGCGACTGCGTCGTGGTGATCGGGTACGAGAAGCTCCACCACGAGGACCGGACCCGGGCGCACCGCGCGCTGCGCGCGTTCTCGGACCTGGACGAGAACGCCGACGTGCTCGGCGCCGCCGCCGGCGCCCGGCCGAGCCTGGCGATGGTCCTGTACGGCGCCGCGTCCAACGGCGGGGGCCGGGACCTGTTCGACCGCGAGGCACTGGCGCTGGTCTCCGTCAAGAACCACGACCACGGGTCGCTCAACCCGTACGCGCGCTACCGCCAGCCGGTCACGGTGGAGGAGGTGCTGGCGTCTCCCCGCGTCGAGGGCCGGCTGACCCAGCTCATGTGCGCGCCGCCCGGCGACGGCGCCGCCTGCCTGGTGCTGTGCGCCCCGGGCTTCCGGCACGCCCGCAGCGGCGGGGCGAGGATCGTCGCGTCGGTCCTGACGTCCGGTCGGGGCGACGACATGCGCCTGCCGATGTCGATCGAGCGCGCGACGCGGGCCGCGTACGACCAGGCCGGGCTGGGGCCGGAGGATCTGGACGTGCTCGAGCTGCACGACGCCACCGCGGTCGGCGAGCTGTTCGTGTACCCGTACCTGGGCCTCTGCCGGGACGGCGATGCGGAGCGACTCGTGCGCGACCGCGTGACGTGGCTGGGCGGCCGGCTGCCCGCCAACCCGAGCGGCGGGCTGCTGTCCCGCGGCCACCCGGCCGGCGCGACCGGCGCCGCCCAGGTCGTCGAGCTGGTCTGGCAGCTGGAGGGCCGCTGCGGCCCGCGGCAGGTGCCGGGGGCCCGCATCGGGCTGGCCGAGAACCCGGGCGGCTGGCTCGGCGCCGACGCGGCGGCCTGCTGCCTGCACATCCTCCAGGCCTGACGGCCGCGCCGCGCGGCCACCGCTCGCGGGAATGTCGATCTTCGGATCCCTCGCTCGACGTGGAAGTAGGGCCCGCCGGCGCGGCGGGCGGCAGGGAACGAATCGATCGAGGAGAAGATCATGGGAACCATCGCAGTGCACGAGTTCATGTCGCTGGACGGCATCATCGAGGAGCCGAGGTGGACGTTCGAGTACGGGTTCGACCCCAAGATGGGCGACGCCATAGGCGCCATCACCACCGCCTCGACGGCGATCCTGCTCGGCCGGCGGACGTACGAGATGTTCTATCCGGCGTGGTCGCAGCGGACCGCAGAGGAGGACCCCGGGGCGCCGTTCTTCAACGACACGCGCAAGTACGTCGTGTCGTCCACGCTCCGGGAGGCCCCGTGGAACAACTCGACGATCCTGGGGCCGTACAGCGCTGACACGATCCGGGACCTCAAGCAGCGCACGGAGGGCGGCATCTTCATCAGCGGCAGCGGGATGCTGGTGCGGGCATTGCTCGCCGACGGCCTGATCGACGAGCTGCACCTGTTCATGTTCCCGATCGCGCTGAACGAGGGCCAGCGCCTGTTCCCTCCCGACGCGGGAGCGGCGCCGGCGAAGTTCGAGCTCGCCGGCAGCGAGGCGTACGCCAACGGCGCCATCCACCTGGACTACCGGCCGGTCCAGGCCGGCTGAGCGCCCGGTGCGCGGGCACCGGGTCCGCGCCGCGTGGTGCGGCGCGGACCCGGCCGGGCGCGTCGCGATGGCGTCCACGGCGGA
>Ga0066661_10000230_pt1 | contig 16942 bp, 20 predicted proteins | sample GraSoiAngelo_110_FD_66454 | JGI IMG/M metagenome (GOLD analysis project Ga0066661, IMG submission 66454) | Grasslands soil microbial communities from the Angelo Coastal Reserve, California, USA - 14_0903_12_30cm | ecosystem: Environmental > Terrestrial > Soil > Grasslands | place: USA... | reverse complement strand
GGGTTGCAGTCAAAGGCCGAAGCGCTAAACCGGGCCGAACCTTCTATCTAGACTGAGAGGATAAACGATTTGCGGGGAACCTCACAACCGGGGATCGGCGAGGGGCAGGCCATCGCGGGCAAACTACAGGAATTCGTCGGTAGGTAAAGGACTTAGCCTCAAGCTAGGGGCCCTGCATGAGAACAAGTTCCCCGCAATTAGGAGTAACCTCGTCTCGCGGGAAACAAGAGGCCCAGATTTTGCAGACCACGTTCAGGCGTTGGAAGACTTCGTTGGCGTACTCGAAGCGAAATCTGTCGCTGGTCTGGCCAAAATTCACGATCGCCCTGAATAAACACGAGTGGGTCATCTACCCATCGTTTGGCGTCCTGCTTGTCATTTTTTTCTTGCTGTTGCCCCGTGGCTGCCGCTATCCGTGATTTCAAACTGATGCAAAATGAAACATTGTCCCCAAACGGCTCTTTGCATTCCCAACTCGGTGTAACGAATGTAACTGCGATTTGGCAGCGGTTATCGTCCCGCCGCTTGGAACGAATTTCGCAATTGCATCAGAGCTTCTACCGCTAGACCGACCAGCGCATAGGCGGGAACGTTCGTAAGAACGACCCAATACCACTTGACTCCGAAGTGAAGAGCCATGCTGACAGGCACAATCGGACAAGTCAAACGAGCGAGACTCCACAAGATAGGTTCCGTTGATATTGGAATCGCCCAGCTAAGAATCACCCAGCAACCCCCGACGATGAAGCCCACAGAACCCCACAGCACAATTCTGCGTTTCATGCTGCCACCTCTCGTGAGCTATATGCTACTCCGATTCCTCAGGCTTGGCCGCCGAACTCTTCCGTCTGCTCGGAATCGCTGTTGAGAACCGGTCTTTACAGCAGTTGAGAATTGCTGCAGAAAATGAATCGGTCAAAAACCAGGAGGTTGGAAGGTGTGCGTCGGCATTTTGGACTAAGACTCTCTACTACTTTTGTGACCTTCCGACACTCGCTGCCGTTGAATAGGCTTGTATCCTGGACGTTGATTGACGATGGCGATTCAATCGATTCCGCGCCAAACGGAACAAGCAACGGAACGACGCTGGCCACGCTATGAGACCGATATACCCGTTCAATTGGTCACGCAAGAGCCCACCAATGTTGTTATCGTCCAGGGTCGCGGGTCGGCACTGAACTGCGGAGGAATGGCGGTATCTGGCAGGGTCGAACTAGCGATCGGTGCGCAGGTCGCTGTGGAATTCACCCCGCCATACTCCGGCCAATCGGTAAGGGTCCGGTGCTTTGTTCGGAACCGCCAACGCTACACCTACGGCATGGAATTCATTACTGAGAATGATTCCGATTACGAAAGCGTCGGACAGATCGAGTCCACTCTAGGGAAAATGGGAGGCGCGGCTTCCCTAGAGTTCTGATGACAGGTGGAGGCTCCGCCAACTCATTTCTTCTTTTCCCGAATCTTTGCCCATCTCGCCTTCTGAGCCTCTCGTATCCTCTTGCGTCCGGCAGCCGAAATGGTTCGCTTCTTGCGAGTTGCTGCGGGGTGAGGTTTGCTCCCCTGCAGGTAGACTCTCCCGAAGGCGGTCAGGGCGGCCGTTACGCGGTGGAGTTCGTCCTCCAGTCGCATGCGTTCCTTTTGGAGTTGGCTGACTACAGAGTGGAGCAGCGTATTGGGCATGAAGCAATCCTATCATTCAACATACCAGCCACACTCCCAGCGGACACCCGGGAACTTCTCAAGTTGGCAGATTCGGTGACGGCCATTCGCAATTCTTGTGAACAGCCATCACACCATCCAGTACCCTGCGGCTCTGTGCTGGCCGAGATCGACCCGCTCAGAACGAGTTCTTGCTCCGTTTGCTCCCCACCATGAACTCTGCTACCTTGTTCAGCACTCCGGCCAGCTAACGGCAGCACGGTCAATCGCTTTAGTGGCCCAGTTGAACCAGGCAGTACGTGTCGTGAGAAACCTTCCGAGGTACGAGCATGGACCAGGCTGTGCATGTCACCCACAAGGCGCTCACCAGTATTGACCTCACCATTATCGGCCTTTATTTCGCAGTCGTTTTCGGCATCGGTTTTTATTTCGCCCGCAAAGAGCGCACCTCCACCGATTACTTCCTGGCCAGCCGCACCGTCGGCTGGTTTGCTATCGGAGCCTCGCTATTCGTTTCCAACATTTCTACCGAGCATTTCATCGGACTTGCTGGTTCGGGCGCGACCACCGGACTCGCGGTCGGCCACTTCGAGTGGCTGGCCTGTCTGATCCTGCTGATTTTGGGCTGGGTTTTTGTGCCGTTCTACCTGCGCTCCAACGTGTTCACCATGCCGGAATTCCTGGAGCGCCGCTTCAACCGCGGCTCGGCGGTTTATCTGGCAAGCATCTCCATCATTGCCTACATCCTGACCAAGATCTCAGTCCACCTGTGGGCTGCCGCCATCGTGCTGGAAAGAGTAGTCGGCTGGAGTCCGCTGAAAGCAGCCATCGTGCTCGTGATCGTGACCGGTATCTACACCATCGCGGGCGGGCTGTCGGCCGTGATCTACACCGAAGTCGTGCAGACTCTGGTTTTGCTGACCGGCGCCATCGCGCTCACCTTTATTGGCCTGCACCGCGTGGGAGGATTTGCCGGACTGCGTGCCGATGTGCCTGCCGCTTATTTCCACATGATCAAACCCATCAGCGATCCCGAGTTCCCCTGGACGGGCATCTTTCTTGGAGCCCCAATCCTCGGCATCTGGTACTGGTGCACCGATCAGGTGATCGTGCAACGCGTGCTCTCCGCTCGCGACGAAGGTCACGCCAAAGCGGGCACGATTTTTGCGGGATTCCTGAAGATCCTTCCGGTATTCCTGCTGGTGGTGCCCGGTCTGATCGCTGTCGCCCTGTTTCGAGATCTGTTCAAGTTCGGTCCGAATGGACAGGTGCTGAACGGGGACATAGCTTTTCCGACGCTTATCATTAATCTTCTTCCCACCGGCCTGGTAGGGCTGATGATCGCCGCGCTGCTGGCAGCACTCATGGGTGGCATGGCCTCGGTGTTCAATTCCGCCTCCACCCTGGTCACGCTGGATTTTTACAAGAAGCTCCGCCCGGATGCCTCGGAGAGCCGACTGGTCGCCATTGGCCGGTTTGCCACCGGCGTGATGGTATTGCTAGGAATCGCCTGGGTACCATTCATCCACCTCATCAGCAGCCAGTTGTACATCTATCTGCAAAGTGTGCAGGCCTACATTAGTCCGCCGATTGCGGTGTGCTTCATCCTGGGGATCCTCTGGCCGAGACTGAATGGCCGAGGTGCGATCAGTTCTCTGTTGACCGGCTTCGTGCTCGGGGCAATCCGCTTCGTTCTGGAACTGGTGGACGCCTCCCACGGCGGCCAGTATTTCACCAGTTCATTTGTGAATTGGCTGGTGAAGATGAACTTTCTTCACTACGCAATTCTGATGTTCGTGATTTGCTCTCTGGTGTTGATCTTGATGAGCTTCACGGCGCCGGCGCCGGAACGCAGGAAATTGGCTGGCCTGACCTTCGCCACGGTCGATGAAAAAATGGATGTCACCTCGGTCCACGAACTTCGCCAGAAGCCCGCAGCCGAGACCGCCACAGAACATCGCTTGAATGTGATCTTCAGCGTGGCCCTCGTCGCAACCGTGGTCGGGCTCTGGATCTACTTCCGGTAACTCCGATGGCCCGCATCCGCAGCCTCCGGCCCAATGTCACCAGGGAAGAGGCTGTCGAGGAGTTCTCTCCCGCTGGTCCGCTGGGGGCCGTCCGTCGCCTAATCTTCGGACCGCTGCGCTCGGTTGCTGATTTCTATGTTCCTTTTCGGCTGTTCCAAATCGAGGTTCGTAACGCCGACAGGCGGGAGCGGCACATTCTTGGCCTGGAGGCCGTCATGGGAGTACTCGACCTTTATCACTTTGCGCAGATCCCAGGCGCGTCGGAGATTATTTCCGTGGACACGCGCAATCATCCGGAATCCCGACTGGATGATGTTCGCGCTCAGGAACTGGTCGTCGACAAGTTCCAACGCGCGCTGTTCAGCAGAGGTTTTTTTCGTATGCGAGAGTTGAACACGGTCGCAAGCCTCTTGCCGGGAGACTTGCACATTCCCTACTGGGTAGGATTTCGGGGATCTGGCATGCGCGCTCGGGTGTCTGTTATGGACGCGGTTCGCCGTCGAACGGAAGGCGCCAAGGTGCGCCAACTCTTGCAAACCTGGCTGACGGCACCCGCTTGATGCCGTAGCGCACAGGTAGAAACGCGGTTGGCCGCGTCTACCGAGAAAGGCGTTGGATGGGCAGATGTTTCGGCCCTGACTGACACGCTCCATGACAGGGGGCCACCAGGAGCGGAGCCCAAATCCAACGTCTCTCAGCTGAGCCTAACTGGCTTCTAACCGCCAATGCCGCTAGTCTTATCCGACCCACGCGGCGAACCTTACCCATCGGCACAATACTTCGGTAACTCCACACCAGTAATCAGCTCAGGGTATCCTTTGAGTGTTTCTCCCCCTTTAAGGGCCTGTTGTGTCTTGCTGTTAACGCAGGAATACAGGCAGTGGAGCCTTCGCCGGCAAATTGCGATGCCCGCTAAAATCGGCCGTTTCGAAATCGTAAGTGAGCTGGCTAAATCTGCGTCGGGTGCGGTGTACAAAGCCAACGACCCGAGCGCGGGGCGTACTGTCGCCCTGAAGACAATCGTCCTGGACTTGCCTCCTGATCTGGCCCGCGTCCTGATCCAACTCATCCTGCAGGAAGCTGAGAGCACCAAGGCCCTCAACAGTCAAAATATTGCCGTGCTCTATGGCGCTGGCGACATGGACGGCAAGTTCTGCGCCGCCATGGAGTACGTGGAAGGCAACAGCCTGGCCAACATGATTGCCCGCCAGGAAGGTTTCTCGATCTGGGACTTGCTCGACATCAGCCGCCAGGTATGCCTCGCCATCGATCACGCCGACTCGCATGGCGTGCTGCACCGCAGCCTGGAACCAGCCAAGATCATGATGCAATGGGACGGCACGGTGAAAGTGCTGGGTTATGGTGTTTCGACCATGGTCAGCGCCATCCCCAGGAAAGGCGCGAACGTCCCGCCCCTCTTCTATTACATGTCACCGGAGCAGGTGAAGGGCGACATCATGGACGTCCGCTCAAACATTTTCAGTTGGGGCGCCGTTCTCTACGAGATGGTCACCGATCGCAAGCCTTTCGTCGGCGACGATGTACAAACCGTTCGGCAGAGGATCGTGGAAGAAACTCCTGAGCCCCCGGCCACGATCAATCCGCGCATCAATCTCGGAGTAAGCCGGGTCATCATGCAGGCCCTGGCCAAGGATCCGGAAGAGCGCTATCAGCACGGGCAAGAGCTGGTCATCGATCTCGAAAGCACCAAGGATACGACTCAGACCGAGGTCGCGAAACCATCCAGCCAGCCACCGAGCGGACTGGTAATTCCGGAAAAGATCAAGACTTCGGTCGTCAGAAACAAGTTTATTGTTCCAGCCGGCGCAGAATCGGAAGCTGCGGCAGCTGGGGAGCCTGATGAAGCGCCAAGAGTATTGAATGCGGCGGGAGCGGAAGTCACAAAATCTTCGAAAAAGGCTGCTGCCGCTGCGGCCGGAGGCGGAAACGACAAGTCGGTTTCAAAACCAACGCCGCAGAATCCGCCGATTAACTCTGCCGGGGTGAAAACCTCTGGAACCACGCGTCAACCGGCGAAAATGTCCGCGGCAGCCGCTCCACCTCCGCCTACGGAGCAACCGAAGTTCCTGACTGATCCCATGATGGCGGAGCCCGGGCAGAACGCAACCAAGGCGGTCAGCTTCTCCGATCTAGTGGAACTGCCCCCGCTGGAAGACGTCTATGTCGCACCGCCACCTCCTCCAGCGCCATCGGTTGAGGACGAACTGCCTCCCACACAGACGGTCTCCCTGAAACCGAGAGTGGTAAAGGAAGACAAGCCCAAAGTCATCACGCGCGAGAACGCCCGCAGGGCGGTTAAGGAAATTAAGGGAGTGCCGCCGCGGCTGGTTATTTATGCAGTAGCCGCCGCGATTGTCATTATTGTCGGAATCGCCTATCACATTTATCACCGGAATTCGGATGACGAAACCGCTGCCCTACCCCCACCGGCAGTAGCTCAAGAGCCTGTTCGCCCGGGTCCCGCTCCCGTTCAGCCCGCCATTGCTGAGCCGGCCGTTGCTCAGCCTGCGGCTGCCGAGCCCGAACCCGCGCCAGCTCCCGAGGTCACAGTTACGCCAAAGTACGCGCCCAAGAAAGTCAAGGCTCGAGCGCCAGCCCGACTGGCAATCATTCCCGGCGAACTGGCTGTCAATTCGAGCCCGGAAGGCGCGCAGATTCAAATTGATGGACGCACCGATCTCTCGTGGGTGACACCTTACAGGTTGACCGGCCTTAATCCAGGCCAGCATTCGATTGGGCTCAGCAAGGTTGGCTACGCCTCGGAGACTCGAAGCGTTGATGTGTCCTCGGGCAGCAAATCGTTCCTGGTCATCCACCTGACGCAAACAGGCGCCACCGTGGCCGTGACGAGTGAGCCCGGGGGGGCGAGCGTCTACCTGGATGGCAAGGACACTGGCAAGCTGACCCCCGCCCAAATCCTCGTTACGCAGAAGGGAAAGCACACGCTGCTGGTCCGCAAGCAAGGCTATCTGGATGAGACCACCACGGCTGACGCGGTCCTGGGCCAGACGTTCCGGTTTTCGCCCATCCTGAAAGCGCTTGGCGTTACGGACGACATAAAAATGGGTGGCAAGTTCAAAAAGTTATTCGGCGGCGAATCTACTGCGGGCATGGGCAAGGTGGTAGTCAAGACACAGCCCAGAGGGGCGCAGGTCACAGTGAACCGGCGCATGCTGGATAAGGCCGCTCCCCTGGACTTTTACCTGAATCCGGGCAACTACATAGTCGACCTCGCGCTCTCCGGCTACAAGCCCATTCACCGCATAATCAGCGTCGAACGCGGCTCGAAAGTTGAACTCAACGAAAACCTGGAACCCGAATAAGGTTTCTCGTCCCATCTCACCTTTTTACCCCCTACAAATCCGCGCCCGAACCTGCTGCTTGAGGCGGAAATGCTCTCCCATTTGTCACTCGCATTGGTGATGGCCATCACAGAACGGTAGTGCACAAAGCGATATTCAGGTACCCACGGAGTGAGGACTGTGGTCGAAAAGTACCCCAATAAGTTGCCCTCCGGATTGTGGAGCGCTCTAGAAGCCATTTGTTTGCCGGGGACTTATGCCAAAGGCAGGCTCCTGTTTCAATTTGGGCGGCCAGCTCTGGGTGTGTACCTGGTTCAGAAAGGAGAAGTTGACCTTCTTCTTCCGACCTCAGCCGGGCGCGAGCGGTTTTTCGAGAAGGCCGGTCCCGGAGTCATGCTGGGACTCAGCGAAGCTATTTCAGGTGATCTCTGTAAGTTAACGGCGCGGGCTGCAGACCGGACGCAAGTTGCGTTCATCAGTCGCGAAAACCTTCTGGAGTTTTTGCGCCAGCACCAGGCGTTCTGCATGCAGATCGTGCGCCTGCTCAGTGAGGAGCTCCATCTGCTCTATCACAAGTATCGGTGTGAGAGCACATCCGCCAGCCGTTCCCGTCGAGGTAAGCCTTCCGATTCGGCTAACGCCAACGATACGGTCGCCTAGATCAGGAACATCCGGGTGTCACAATCGGCACACAAATCAAAAGCGCAGGAACGATTCCTGCGCTGGAACGCTGCTCCAATATCCAATTGTCTAGGGAAGCTTGAAATTGACTGTGATCTGCGTCTGAATATCGACCGGCTCGCCATCGAGAAGGTAGGGCTTGTACTTCCACTGAAGGACGGCGTCCGCCGCAGCCCGAGCCAGGATGGGTTCGCCACTCAAGATCCTCACGGTGCTGATGACTCCGTCCTTGCCGATGACGGCCTGCATTTGCACCGCTCCCTGCAGGTGCATCTGCAGGGCCTGCCGCGGATAAGTCGGCTGAACTCGATTCAGCAGAAGTCCCTGGGTGACGCCCTGCGAGACCTTCAGCATTTCTGTCGGAGCAACCTTCGGAACCGCTGCCGGGGTTGCCGACTGAACAATGCTTGAGATGGCTCTCTGGTCCGCGCCGCTGACGTTGCCCAGGGCAGGAGGGGCAGGAACTTCTGAACTCACGGCCACCTCCTCCGGAGTCTTGGCCCGGCTCGAACCGCCCTTGACAATCATAGTCTTGGTCGCGGGTCGAGCATCCTCAACATCGGCGGTAGCGGAATCGGCTTCGCCATCCTGAGCACTACTTCTCGGCGCTGCGGTCTTTTCAGCGGCACCTGATGCTGGTTCCGTCCGCATCTGCTGCGGAGCTTGCGCTAAGAGCTGCTGCTCTACCGAGGCGCTACTAGTGTCAGATACAGTTGTAGTGCCCGGTGCCGCAGGTTGTGATTGCACCTCGACTGGCGGCTGGGCGACCGTCTTCTTGTGGAACTTGGTGTAGCCGAAGTATCCGGCCGCCACCAACAAAATCGCCGCTACCCCCACCAGAATTCTCTTCTTGCTGCCACCATCAGACGCTGCATCATCGTCGTCAAGACTGCCAAAACTGGGAGCCGCCAGTGACCTGGACGGCGGAAAGGCACTGGCTGCGGCTGCGGCCACTGACCTCGTTAGACGCTGGTTCTCGAAAGCAGGAGCTGTTGGGAAACCCTTTTCTATGGCCGAAGCAGACTCTCGATTTTCTCTTGCGGGCGCGGGGGCAGCGGCTGCGCTTGCGTGTCCCCGAATGATTCCGGGCCGGCTGTCTGGAATTGAAACCGGAGTCCGGACCGGACTCTTGGAACCTTGTGCTTTAGATTCGATGATCTGCTTGTTCACCGATTCGGCCAGACCGGGCAAGGGCGGCTTGCCCGCCTGCGGCGCTCGTATGGCAGGAGAGTTCTCCTCCATGGACTCCAACAAAATCTCTTCCGCGGGCTCAGGAGCAGGAGTTGGCTCTTGTTCCACATCGAACGCGCCGCCGGCTTCCACCCTGGTCCTGGCAACCGTGGTGGCCGGCTGCGTCTTCGGGCTCGGGAATACGCCAAACGCGGGTTTCGGTGTGGCGGGCGGCGGCGCAGTCACCGAGCGCGTCGTGGCTGGCTGGGACGAGGGGCGCGCGGCCGGAACTGGGGGGGCGGGCTCAGGGGCGCTTGCGGGCTGGACCAATATGGGTTTCGCGCCATCCGTACCTTTCTTCAATAATCCGCGTGCCACGCGCAAAGTGCTCTTGGCCTGCTCAACATTGATTGGCTTGGTGAGAACGAGATTCGCCCCGATTCGGAAAGCGTTCGCTACGCCTGCCTGACCTTCCACCACTGCGACGGCCAATGCAGTCTGGTTCGAACTCGAATTGCGCGCGCTCTTAAACAGCAAACTGGCATTTTGCTCGTTCTCGCAATCCACCACGATCGCGTCGAAATGTTGCCCCATCAGCTTCTTGACTGCAGCGAAGGGCTCGGTCGAGGCCTCGACGCTAAATTCCAGTTCAGTAAGGACTTGCGTGGTTACCCGAGCGGTTTTTTCGTCCGGGCAGAACAGTAGTGCTTGGAAGGCCATATCAAGGTAATCGTAGGTACGCTCGGGTGACCCTTCAAGTTACGCAAGTAATACGTGACGGCGAAGCACGCTCCAGATCAAACTCGTATCGTTCCGGGGTCACCGAAGCCTGCCAATGGCACTTGGCGCGAGTAAAATTCCGGGCATGCGCCTACCACTTTGGATGAAACTTGCCTGGACTTTGTGGGTAATGATCTGGATGCCGGTTTACTGGAAGCAGTATGGTGCACAGAATTTCCTGTTCTTTTGCGACCTCGGAAACTTTTTGGTTGCGGTTGCGCTCTGGACCGAGAGCGCCCTGATCTTTTCCTGGCAGGCTACAGGGCTCTTGCTGTTTCAGACCCTCTATACGCTTGACCTTATTATTTCGCTTCTGTTCTATAAGCATCCGATCGGCGGCACCGAGTACATGTTCGATCCCACTATCCCGCTGGCGGTGCGTTTGCTAAGCCTGTTTCATGTAGTCATGCCGCCGTTACTTGTGTGGGCAGTGTGGCGCCTCGGTTATGATTCTCGCGGCTGGAAGTTCCAGACCCTCACTACCTGGATTGTGGTTCCGATCAACTACTTCTGGCGACGTGAATACAACGTGAACTGGGCACGCGGGCTTTTCTTCCACGAACAGCATGTGGTGCCGGGACTGATTTACTTGTTGGGATACCTCATCGTTGCGCCTCTGCTGGTGTATTTCCCTACCCATCTGCTGCTGCAGTGGTGGATGGGCAAGCGCTCTGCAAAAGGGCTCAGTTCGGATGCGCTCGCCTCTAATAGCTTGAATCCGACCTGACCGACAGAGTCAATCAGTCTCTATTTTCCTGACAACCGCTTTGCGGCCTTCCCTACGTGAGCGAATCTCAGCTTCCCTATTGTCGACCCAGGAGTTGGTCGATTCTGCTCTTCTTCGAAGCCCGCTTGTAGTACGAGGCTCATCCTCTTTTTCTGGTAGGATTGTTTCAGCGTGAAGGACGCATCCGGTCCGCGGAAAGGGTAGAAGCCCACCTCTAAAGAGCAAATCTTCGCGAACCTTCTTTCAGCCCGACTTGCGGACAACGGGCAGTTCAACGAAAGGAGGTCGCTGTGTCGACCGATTGCAACGAAGCACATCACCCACTCCCGGACCGGCCCAACCTCCGGCACCTAAAAGACCAAGCGAAGGATCTGCAGAAATCTGGCGCTGCTGGCTCCATTGGCGAAGCTCAATTCAAGATTGCCCGCGCGTATGGGTTTACCAGTTGGCCGAAGCTCAAAGCCCATGTTGATTCGCTGGAGCAGATTGGTCAACTCAAACATGCCATTGATACCAATGAACTGGAGCGGGAGGTTCTTGCCTGTGGATATAAGATGGCGCAGGAGAATCAGGAGCAATCATGGCCCATCAAGCACCCCTGAAATATATCTTCTACATTGCCGCCACCCCAGAGAAGGTATGGGAAGGCTTTGTGTCGCGGGAGTCGAACCGCATCCTCTTCTCGGGCGCTGAACTTCAGGCGGACTTTAAGATCGGTGGCTTGCTCGCATGGGTGGGCGCGGGACCCGATGGCAAGCCCATGACCTACGTCGGAGGGAAGGTCCTGCGGTTTGAGCCGCCAAAAGTTTTTCAGTACACCTTCCGAATGGGCCAAAATGATAAGGCGTCACGCGCAACTATCGAACTGATGCCCGAGACCGAAGCCACCAAAGTAACGGTGACGCATGATGAGTGGGCCGAGGATGACCCCACTTACGCTGCCTGCGCCGATGGATGGCCACGTATTCTTTCCCGTCTGAAGACGCTGCTTGAAACCGGGAAGACATTTAAGCCGCATTGATATGAGGTGGGAACGGTCTGGAATTTTTCGCCCGGCAGTATGCCAAACTAGCGCCTGATTTAACGGGCCTAATGGATAGGTCCTCTTTTGTCCCTCAGCGCAGATTGCGGGCGAGTGAGGAGCAATTCGCAAGTTCGGACCTGAGTTCATCCGAGCAGCGACCTCATCCGACAGCACGGCGTGCAAGCTTAACTCTCGGCCATCACAGCTCACCTGTCGCTCATCATCGTGGTTGCTGCAACGGTCATGGCCCAGCCACTTCTCCCAAAGCGTTCTCTGTCGCGGACAACAGCGCGTCTGCTCCCACAGGCTTTCCGGTAGCATTTCCCATCCAGAGATCGGGCGTGACGTCGCCCATCTTCGCCATGCGCTCAAACTCCGGACCAATGCTGCCCGCCTTCTTCATCTGCTCTTCGATCTGATGCGCGATCAGGTGGCCGACTGGATAGTCCGGAAGGTAGAGAAAAGAATCGATCATGTGTGAGTAAACTCCGAGCAATACGACATCCTTCTTGCCGAACACCGGAGCGTAATAGCGGTTCCAAATATCTTTGGAGATTTCGAGGGTCGCCTCTTTCAGCTGCGCAGGAGGAGCGCTCGGGTGATCGTACATCCAATGCCAGACCGCCATATCCACCAGGGCCACGCCGGAGATTTCATAAGTCGCCCAGAAATCACTGAGGCTCTTGAGCGCCTCGGTTTTGGCATCGGGTGCTGCCAGACCCAGGAGTTCCAAATCGTGCCCCTGAAAAACAAAAGCAAGCGCCTCGGTGAACGCCGTGTTCGGGACGCCTTGCAAGAGGGTGTGGTCCACCTCGTCGAGAGAGAACGTCTGCTCGACGTTATGTCCCATCTCGTGGACGGCAATATTGAAGCCTTTGTAATTCATGCCAGTCTTTTCGACCCGTGTGCGAAGATGAGCCTTCTCTGAGCGCATGCTTGCGCCCATGGCATGGCCTGATCCGCGGGCCGGGTCCACAACGATGTGACTGGCCAGGTATTGCGCCTTCTCCGGCCTGAAGCCAAGCCTCATAAGAAGGTTGGGAATGTCCTTCTGATAGGCCTCCGGGGTTGGGTACTTCTTGGAAACGATCGCATCCAGTTCTGCTTCCGTGCGGGAGCCGCGCGGACGGAAACCGTCGTACCAGATGTCGAAAGGCTCCAGAGGACGCCCGAGGCGTGACTGAATAAGTTTCGCAACCTTGGGAACCAGAGGGGAAGAAACGACGTCCTCGAGCATGGCGCGCACTCGATCTTCCGGAATTTCGCGATCTTCGTCGAACCGCCGGGCGATCAGGGTCGGGGCCGTAGGCGAATACGGATCTGCTTTCTTGGCCGCGACAAAAGTTTTGAGCAGCATCGCATAGCGTGTGTTCGGCTCAGGAGCAATCGAAACGTTGCCCGGATTCTTCCCTTCCTCGGCAGCTTGGACCGCGTTGGTGTACGGGTTCCACAGGAGTGCCGGGTTATTGATGACGCTTTGCGGAATCGTCTGAGTCACGATCCGCTCCATCACTTGCTGAATCATCCGTTGTCGCGGCAATCCATTTTGCGGATCGGCGTAATCGGCCTTGATCTGATCGCGTAAATTCCAGTGACTTAACAGTCGCATGTCGGCGGGAAAGAGCCGTTTTCCGTCATTGCTGAGAAGCTGTCCCATCCAAATATTGTATTGCGCGATGTACTGGTCGGAATCCGATGCCGCCTGGGCAATGGCCAGATTCACCTCCGCTGGAATGCGTTTGGAGAAGCGTTGTGCCAGACGTGCTTCCGCCCACTGACGACGCGTCCACTTTGGACCTTCCGTAAGGCGTTGATGAAGGGTCGTCAGCGGGAAATTGAGCAGAACCGTGAAGGCCAGCTTGTTTTCGAAGAAATCATCCAGTAGGTGAGCAGAGGGATCGTAGCCAGCAAAAGCCTGGTCGAACGGGAGCACCGGACCGAGATCGAGGTCAGCCTGCTGGCGGAATTCGCGGTTGATTTCGTGCATGTGTCCATCGATTTGTTCGAGCAGGCGCTCAAAACGATTAAACATGCTGTCTAGTGTTGTCTGATCGCCGGCAAAATTAGCGCGAACAAATTCTTCGAAAGTTGCCGCATCACCATCCTGCGGCCGCCAGTACTCCATGACCTGGTGCAGGCCGCGGTCGATCTGAGCTCTCCGTGATTGGCCGTACTTGGCGACGAGCTCTTGTTCCAGGCGGATCATGGACTCTTTCATCCAGAGAAGAGTCGGTTGCTCAGCGACAGCCATTGCAGTCTCCTGGGACATAAGTGGCGCAACCAACAGGCAGGCGGATAATGAAAAGACCGTAAGGGAGCGCAAGCCTAGCCTCCTGGCAAGAATTTCGCAGTCGGAGAGTTTACAGTATAGCGGGACCGTTGGTTGGATCGTTGCCAGGGACCAGACACTCTCGAATTCTGGCCTCGAACCCACTGCAGCGGACATCTACCCGGCCCAGAGCGACATCCAAGTGACCTGCTGAACATTACTGCAGCAGGGAGTACGGCCGTGCGCCAGGAAGAGTCGAGTCAGGCCCCCGTCAAGTTGCCTCAGCCTACATCGAGAACGGAACTATCCATCCCCGGATTGGACTCCAAGAAGTCATCCCGTAATAAAGAACGTGAGGAGGAAATTTCGCAGCAGATCGCTGCGAACCTGTTCCTCGTATTTCTTTACCGATAAGGGTTGCGACCACACCAGCAACTCCCGCCTGAGTGGCAGCATTGGTGCGTTCAAGAACCATCTCACACTTACACATTTCTCAATGTTCCTGGCAAACAATGTTCCTGACAAACAGAGTAGCGGCAGAACGTACCCGACGTCAGCCACTGACCTACTATGGAGTTTTGCAGATGGGACGATCCACTCACGTTGATTTGTTCGTGAGCCCTGATCCGGTTCCTCCGCCGCCACTGCGCCTGACATGAACGAGTTTTTCTAGTTCCAGCCAAGCCTTGGTTTAGACTGGCGTCGAGAGACAAAGGTGGCTCATGAAGAAAAAGGTGCCCTCCTACATTCCCGCTCTGGCAGCCGGCATGGGAGTAGTCGCGGGGTTGCGGTCCATGACTGCACCGGCGGCAATTGCCTGGGCTGCTAAACGCAAGGCCATCCGTTTCGGCAGTTGGCCGCTGGTAGAAATCATTTCGGGTAAGGTATCAGACAAGGCCATCCAGCTCGCGCTGGCGGAACTTGTCGCCGACAAGCTGCCGTTTTCGCGCGACCGAATTGAACCTGGTCCACTCGCGACGCGAATTTTGTCCGGCGCGGCCTGTGGCGCGGTTCTCTCCAGTGCGGCAGATCGCCCCTTAGCCGAAGGCGCAATTTTCGGGGGATTGGGGGCTTTAATCGGGGCGTTCGGCGGCTATCACTTGCGAAGAAGGTTGAGCCGCGGAATGCCCGAATTGACCGTTGCTCTTATGGAGGACGCGTTGGCAATAGCAGCCGCCGCCGCTATCGTTGCCTACGTCTCCGAATCTCTCTGACCTGGTCGGACCTCAGCGGCTAGAAGCCCCTTGAAAATAATAAAGTGCATATTGCAGCGCTAAAGTGTGTGCGTGAGAACTACTCTGTGGATCAAAAAGGGTGGAACAGAATCCGCAAGATACCAGCCCCGCAGGGGCGAAATAGGTTAGCCCAGGACGGCAGTCCTGGGTAAAGTGGGAGCGGAGCGAGTCCCGGCGGGACGACACCAGTCCTCACGCACACTTTAAAGCGCTGCGCCACCCTAAATCCAGACTTTTTCGCAGCCTGTGAAGCCGTGCTCCCCAAAGGCAGGGAAAAACTTCCCGTACCCAAAATCACTTACCATGTCACTGTTTGGTTTCTGGCACGAAAGTGGACTTCTGCAAGGCGTTGCCATGGAGATATACCTTGCCATACATTTTCGCTTCTACCAGGAGTCTGGATTGCGCCGGCAACAACTTGCAACCCTAACACTCATTCAGGAGAACGCTCTCGAATGTGCCTGCTGCCTTCAGAGATATCATCCGGACACGGCTCGCGAATATACGGTGGCCACTACGGTTTTGAGCGCGGAACTCTACTCCGTATGCCCAGTTTGCGGATTGAGCGTAGCCGATGACCTGCTGGACGATAGCTACAGAGTCCGCTGGCGCCGCGCAATCAGGAGACAGCTATCCGATACGAGACACACGCTTCTGATGTTTCTGTCGCTAATTCTCTCCAAGCGGACGCCAAGCACCGATGACGTCTTTATGAAGGTCCTCACGCAGTTGCAGCAACTCTACCCGGAAAAGGCCCTGGCTGAGCTAAAACTCCTTGGAGATAACGCTTTGCGGTACAGGAATGCCGCGTGCACAGAGGAACAACGCTGAATTCCGTCCGTGTGATGTGAGTCGCAGAGAGAATTTGCAGGTAAGGGGTTGACCAGCACCTTGGGCGCCAGTATTCACATTCCCGTCATTGCGCGAAGCGCCTTTCGGATCTCCTTTCCAACCGAAGGTCCGACTCTCGTTGTCAGGTTTTTCCCTATTGCCTCATCAGCGCTCACGTCGAAATAACCTTCTGCAACATGGTGCCGACCGCAGCCGTCAACCGGGCAGGTGTGCCCAAAAATCCTGCCGCCGGGGTATTCGAGCGTGAACGGGATCATTTGGACGTTCTTATGCCTATCACAGGAGGGGTTAGTCATGGGGGAGAGTCCTCCTGCAGGGCACTCTATGCCTACGGGATATTCAGGTCAAGCGAACATTGGTAGTCCGATTCAGCCACACCGGCGTTTCCGCCGAGGCTGCCGCGGCCTTTGACCGTGGCACGTTCGAGCCATTTCTGATCTTCCCGGCTGAGACTAAGGTTACGGTGAGGAACTGTGGGGGGGCCTGGCCGACGTGGGGCTAAAGTTCAATCCCAAGGCACTGATGGGCGTGGTTGTCTATGCGGTCCTGGCAGGTGTGTTTTCTTATTTCCTGCACGGCGAGCAGATTCGATCAGTCATACCCTGGCTGTTTCTCCTGCTGGTGATTCCGATAACCCACTTATGTGGACGTCTGTCAGCCGTGTTAGGCGCAACCGTGGCCACGCTCATTTTCGCTTTTTTCTTGTTCCCGCCGTTTGGAAGCCCTGCGGTGCAAGACACTACTGACCGAATAATCCTGGCATCGTTCCAGCTGGGCGCGCTCGTGGTGGCATACCTCTGCTCACCCAACTTATCGATCCGTAAACCGGCAAAAAGTCGAATGTAGAGCGTGGTCAGAGGCTAGGCCCAGATGCGGGAAAAAGGCTGGAGGCGCGGGTCGGAATCGAACCGACGTATAAAGGTTTTGCAGACCTCTCCCTTACCACTTGGGTACCGCGCCCTGTACCTAAATTAGCGTCACGCCCTTAAAAAGTCCACTGGGCAGAGTTAAACCGTTAAACCTCGCCGGACGTTCCCCCTAACGCAGTCCAGAGCTAAATTCTAATCACTGCCGCAATGAGAAAAGCCCGCAAAAGTGCGGGCCTTTTTAATTCCTGGAGCGGGAGACGGGATTTGAACCCGCGACTTCGACCTTGGCAAGGTCGCACTCTACCGCTGAGTTACTCCCGCTCTGC
>Ga0066661_10000223_pt1 | contig 17061 bp, 14 predicted proteins | sample GraSoiAngelo_110_FD_66454 | JGI IMG/M metagenome (GOLD analysis project Ga0066661, IMG submission 66454) | Grasslands soil microbial communities from the Angelo Coastal Reserve, California, USA - 14_0903_12_30cm | ecosystem: Environmental > Terrestrial > Soil > Grasslands | place: USA... | reverse complement strand
CGCGCAAAGCTGCCATGACGTTTGTGATCATCGGCGGCGGTCCGACCGGCGTGGAGATGGCGGGCGCAATCGCGGAGATCGCACGTTACACCCTGGCAAAAGATTTTCGTCACATCGACCCGTCGCAGGCGCGTATTATTTTGGTGGAAGGCGAGTCGCGCGTCCTGGCCGCGTTTCCGGAGGACTTATCGGCGAGTGCATTGAAACAACTTGTCGATCTTGGCGTGGAAGTGCGCCTGGGCGTGCATGCAACGAACCTGACTGAAGCCGGACTTAATATCGGCGACGAATTCATTCCCTGCCGTGTGAAAATTTGGGCGGCGGGCAATAATGCATCCTTTGTCGGCAAAACACTCGGTGTGCCGGCAGACCGAGTCGGTCGCGTTTTAGTCAACAACGATCTCACCATTCCTGGCCATCCGGAGGTGCAGGTGCTCGGTGATCTCGCGAACTTTCTCTATCAAACAGGTCAGCCGTTGCCGGGTGTATCGGCGGTCGCGATGCAGCAGGGCCGCCACGCCGCGCGCAACATTCTGGCGATGATTGAAGGTCGCAAACCGCAACGCTTCTGGTATTGGGACAGGGGCAGCATGGCCACGATTGGACGAAACAAAGCCGTCGCCGATCTGAACTTCGTGCACTTCAGCGGACTTCCCGCATGGCTCGCCTGGCTGTTCGTTCATATCATTTTCCTGGTCGGATTTCGGAGTCGTGTTGCCGTGCTTTTTCAATGGGCCTGGGCCTATTTCAGTTTTAACAAAGGCGCGCGCTTGATCACGCGAAACTTCCAAGCGGAAACAAGGCCACCGGCATAGCTTTTGTTTTTCCACAGATTTCACAGATTGCCGCAGATTTTAACTGGGAACGCTTCTGCATTTAATCTGCGAAAATCTGCGTAATCTGCGGTTCAATGAATTTGTCCAGTAAGTCAAAGAGTCTGCGCATCGCGGTTGTTGGTTCTGGCGCGATCGGCAGTTATTACGGCGCGAAGCTCACTTACGGCGGAAGCGACGTGCATTTTTTGATGCGCGGTGATTTGAATGAAGTTCGCCGCGTCGGTCTCTACGTTCGTGGCAAAGGTGAAAATTTTCGCCTCGCGAAAGTCAATTGCTACAACTCGGTAAAGGAAATCGGTCCTTGCGATTTGGTTTTGATCGCGGTCAAGGCAACTTCAAATGGCAAACTTGTCGATCTTGTCCCGCCGCTTATGCACGAGCACACCATGCTGCTGACCTTACAAAATGGTTTGGGTAACGAAGAATTTCTCGCCGAACATTTCGGTGGGGAACGTGTTCTCGGCGGACTTTGTTTCATTTGCCTGAGTCGAATCTCGCGCACTGAAATCGAGCGTTATGATTACGGCCACATTGTTTTGGGGGAGTACGGGCGCGCGTCGCAGCCGCGTACCCATGAGGTCGCGGCTGAATTCAAACACGCCGGCGTGACGTGCAGCGTGACCGAAGACCTGTTGCTCGAACGCTGGCGCAAGCTTGTCTGGAACATTCCGTTCAACGGATTGTCGATCTTAGGTGGCGGGATCGATACCTCCGCGATCCTGGCTGACGTAGCTTTACGTCGCGCGACGCTTGCGCTCATGGACGAGGTGATCGTCGCGGCAAACAAATGCGGATATCCGTTGCCGAGTGCAGCCGCTCTCGAACAAATAAAACGAACGGAAACAATGGGTGCTTATAAACCATCCACCCTGCTGGACTGGGGAGCGGGCCGGCCTCTTGAAATCGAAGCGATCTGGGGCGAACCGCTGCGTCGGGCAACTGCGGCCGGCGCGCCGGCGCCGCGGCTCGAAATTGTTTATGCGCTTCTCAAAGCGCTCGACGGTTCGCTTCCACAGTCATGAGGCGCGGTCGGATTCGCATGGCGATGCCAAAGGTCGCCGTTCGCAATTTGCAGTGGACTGTCGCGGTCAACGTTGTCGATCTTGAAAAATTCGCCGCGAAAGCAACGCGGCTTTGTCTTCAAATTCACAAAAACAAATCGACGGATTTAACAAAGCTGCGCGAGGTGTTCTTTTTGTTCATTTCCGATAGACGCATGGCATCGCTACATCGACAATTTCTTCGCGGAGTTGGGCCGACGGACGTGATGACGTTTCAGCACGGAGAAATTTTCATCAGCGCGCAAACCGCGCGTCGTCATGCTCGCCGGTTTGGGAACTCGCTGGCGCGGGAGCTTCGCTTGTACGTCGTCCATGGCTTGTTGCATTTGCATGGTTTCGACGATCGAAACGAAAGCGAAGCGCAAAAAATGGAAGTGACGCAGAGACGCATTCTTCGACGCGCTGGTCGTTGAACTGAAGGCGCGGTGTGTTAGCGTTTTCATATGAGCTGGCCGCCACAATGGCGCGGGGCAGGAGTGGCAGAAAGCGAATCGGCGGTGACGCTTTCCGCTGCGAAAGGCGCTACACGCTCGACAGTGGAAGATCCTGTCCTCGAAAAAGAAACCCGCTCGCAGGACGATGTCGATCTTCCGTGGCAAGTGGTGGTGCATAACGATCCGGTCAATCTCATGACCTACGTGACGATGGTCTTTCAACGCGTGTTCGGCTATCCACGCGAGAAAGCGGAAAGGCACATGCTCGAGGTGCATCAGAAAGGGCGCTCGATTTTGTGGAGTGGGATGCGCGAGCGAGCCGAGCTGTATGTGCAGCAGCTGCATGGTTATCTCCTGCTCGCAACGCTCGAAAAAGTCAGTTGATATGGAAATTTGCCGGCGAGAGGACAAGCTTGAGATTTCGGAGCTCGATCCATTTTTAGCGGAGCTTCTTCGGCAGATCCCGGCCAGCACGAATCCGGAGGGGACACCGGCGGCGGAGAAACGCCTTTTCAGTCCACCGGCGGATCGAAGCAAAACCGAGCAGTGCTCGGAATGGAAACTTTATGTGGAACCCGAGTTGCGCCGACTTTTTCGCACCGCTGCGGAAACGGTGGCTGCCGATCTGGAGCAACTGAATGGAAACGAGAAACCTTTCGCAAACCGCAAGCTTCGTATTCCCGCGCAGCACGCTGATGCCTGGCTGAACGCGCTCAATCAGGCGCGGTTGGTCATCGCTGCAAAATACAATTTCACCGACGGCGAGCTTTGCGATCACTATCGTTCGCCGATTGGGTCGCGCCGCGACCTGGGTTTATTTCAACTGAACTTCTACGGGTTTCTTCAGGAGTTTATTCTGCGGGAAATCGATGATTGTCCGGAAAAGACTTCGGATTAACCTTGCTTGCGTTCGCGCACCATCGACATGAGCCGTTCCTTAATGGCGGCGGAAGATTTCGCCGGGCGCAAACTCAGTGCAAATGCTTCGTGGAGGGCATAACATTCAGCGACGCAATCCTCGGCTTTTTCTCCAAATTGTTCGCGCGCTTTCTCAAACGCTTCCATCTCGTTAAGCTCCAGGGCGCCAATAACATAGAGGCGGGCGGTGTTCTGGAATTCTTCAAAGCTCATCTTTTAGCTCCTTCAGCCCGTCATAGATTTTCTTCAGCCCTAATTCAAGCCGGGTTTTAACCGTTCCTAAGGGTGTATTCGTTTTTGCCGCGATTTCGCGCTGGCTCATCCCCCGAAAAAATGCGAGATCGATTGCCTCTTGCTGGGCCGGCGGCAACCGGTCGATGACGTTGCGCACCAGGATCCGGGTGTCGCTAAAGACGATTTCTTCTTCAGTGGCATTGTGCACCCAGGCATCAGGTTGCTGCTCGGTCTGGCTTTGCAAGCGTTCTTCGGCCCGGGCGTAGGCCTGTTTTTTCCGCAAACCATCGATCGCGCGTCGACGCGCCAGGGTTACCATCCAGCCAAGCGGCTTACCTTTCTGCGCGGAAAAATTCTTCGCCTGATTCCAGATTTCCATGAAGATTTCCTGCAAAAGGTCATCGGCCTCGGCTTCGCTATGAATCACGCGTAAAATGAGCGCTTTTAAAATTCCATTGTAACGGTCGTAAAGTTGGGAGAGCGCCTCCGAGTCCTCGGCCTGAATGCGGTTCATCAAATCGAAATCGCTTGGCGTACCGGGCTCAAGCGGAGGCGTAGTGGTAAATGGCCGGACTGTTTCGCTTTCAACCTTCGCGGCATTGGTGACTTCGTGATCCATGCGGGTTAGAATGATTTTTAGGCACTTTGCCCAATTGGCCAACTAATCTTTGCATTGGGGATTCGACCGGTCGATGGCGGAGCCTCTGGGTGTTTAGACTCTGCCGGCGGCTTCGTCCAACGGTTTCGATGCGGAACGCTGCGATAAGCCTTGACCGCCGAGCGGCTCCCTTAATACTACGCTCCAACAACAGTAACGCGGATCGAGCGCAAGTTGCGCTTGGTAACTGCCAGAGTGGGGGAACGGGTTCTGCGTGATCCTGCGTTCGAAAAAGTAACTTCAGAAGGAAATCCATATGAAATTAATTACATCGCTTCTCGGCATTGCTGCACTGAGCTTTGCCACCTCGGCGCTTGCGCAAGAAGAATCACCCTCTGCCGCGCCGGAAGAAAAAGCCTCCACCACTGTGCAAGACACGGCGACGCCCACACCGTCGGCGACCGCTACCTCGGAAGAGTCGCCCGCAGCCAAGAAAAAAGAAACAGCGGCGGCGACCTCGCCTTCACCAGCCGCTTCGCCCGCTGCCGGCAAGAAAATGAGCGTGCAAGCCGCCTTGAAGGATAACGAGAACCGCTGGGAGGGCGCAATCGGCAAACACGATATGGCAACCGTCGAGGCGATGGTGGCAGCCGATTTCGCCGGCGTCAGTTCGAAGGGCAAGTTTCAGAATCGGCGTGGGCTGTTAGCTGAAATGAAAGGTGACAAAGACACCTTTGCATCGACAAAGAATGAAAAACTTGACGTGCACAACTTCGGGAATGGCGTGGCAGTCGTTGTCGGCAGAGCCCGGGAGAAAGGCACAGGAAAAGACGGCAAAGCATTCGATCGGACTTATCTCTTTACCGACACCTGGATGGAACGCGCAGGTCAATGGCAATGCATCGCCAGTCAAATTTCGTTGGTCTCGCAAAAATAATTCTGAGCGAACGAGCGTCCGCCAACTAATTTCGCAATTTTAAACCGGCCTCGCATTCCGCAAAATTAACGGAATGCGAGGCCGTATCGTTTCTTTTTCGTTGAACACACGGTCGTATATCGACAACTTGCCGTGCCGGCGTTTGTGCGCCAAGAGTTAGCATCATGGCGCAATCGCCGGGTGAAATGATTATCGACCCGCTTTGGTACAAAGACGCGGTCATCTACGAACTGCACGTCAAAACTTTTCATGACAGTGACGGCGATGGCATGGGCGATTTTCGCGGTTTGATCGGGAAGCTCGATTATCTCCAGGAGCTCGGCATCACCGCGATCTGGCTGCTGCCCTTTTATCCATCGCCTTTGCGCGACGACGGTTACGACATCGCCGATTATTACGACGTTAATCCGAACTATGGGACGCTCGACGACTTTCGCGCGTTTCTAAATGCAGCGCACGAGCGCGATCTGCGCGTGATCACGGAACTCGTCATCAATCACACATCCGATCAAAATCCGTGGTTCCAAAAATCGAGGCGCGCATCGGCCGGTTCGCCCGAACGCGAATTTTACGTTTGGAGTGACACACCGGAAAAATACAAAGACGCGCGAATTATTTTTAAAGATTTCGAGACATCGAACTGGGCGTGGGATCCGGTCGCGAAAGCATATTATTGGCACCGCTTCTATTCGCATCAGCCAGACTTGAATTTCGATAACCCGGCTGTGCATGAAGCCGTTGAAAAGGTCTGTGATTTCTGGCTGAACATAGGCGTTGATGGACTTCGCCTCGACGCGGTCCCATACCTCTATGAGCGCGAGGGCACGATCTGCGAAAACCTCCCCGAGACTCACGATTTCCTGAGAAAACTGCGCGCACATGTCGATGCAAAATTTCAAGGCCGCATGCTTTTGGCGGAAGCAAACCAGTGGCCGGAAGATGCAGTCACTTATTTCGGCGAAGGAGACGAATCGCACATGAGTTTCCATTTCCCGCTCATGCCGCGGATGTTCATGGCGCTGCAAATGGAGGACCGGTTTCCGATCATCGACATTCTCGATCAAACGCCGCCCGCTCCCGAGAACTGCCAGTGGGCCATGTTTCTGCGCAACCATGACGAGCTCACCCTTGAGATGGTGACGGACGAGGAGCGCGATTACATGTGGCGCGTTTACGCGAACGATCCGCATGCGCGCATCAATCTCGGTATTCGCCGCCGTCTCGCGCCGCTGCTCGCCAACAGCCGACGCAAAATGGAGCTGCTCAACACCATGCTCTTTTCCATGCCCGGCACGCCGATCATTTACTACGGCGATGAAATCGGAATGGGCGACAACATTTATTTGGGCGACCGTAATGGTTGCCGCACGCCGATGCAGTGGAGCCCCGATCGCAACGCCGGCTTTTCCAAGGCGAACCCGCAGCAGCTTCATCTCCCGATCATCATCGATCCGGAGTACCACTACGAAGCGATCAACGTCGAGAACCAGCAAAAGAACTTATCGTCCTTGCTTTGGTGGATGCGGCGCGTGATAGCCATGCGCAAAAACTTCAGGGCCTTCTCGCGCGGCGCGCTTGAGTTTCTTTACCCGGACAACGCTAAAGTGCTCGCGTTTCTTCGGCGCTATGAGAACGAAACCATTGTCGTCGTCGTGAATCTTTCGCGCTTCGCGCAGTCGGTCGAGCTCGACCTGTCGCGCTTTAGCGGTTGCATCCCAATCGAGATGTTCAGTCGCAACCCATTTCCATCGGTCAAGAAGTCCCTTTATATTCTTACCCTTGGGCCGCATTCCCATTACTGGTTTGTTCTGCAACCGCAGAGCGAGAGCCGGCGTTTGAGCAAGAAGCGCGTGGTACCGACCCTCAGCGCGCCGGCAGAACTACGGACACTGCTCGACAACGCTCAGCGTGCCGGGATCGAGGGTAAGATCCTGCCTGAATACATTCGAAATTGCCGATGGTTCGGCGCAAAAGCGCGCACTTTGCGCGAGATGCGCGTGCGCGAGCAATCACCCATTTCCGCCGAACCTGATGCCGCGGAATTTTGGTTTGTTGAGGTCAGCTATCTCGATGGTCCCAATGAAACATATGCTCTGCCGGTTAAGATTGCAGTCGGTGACGCGGCCCATTCTATTTCTCAATCCGCACCTCACGCCGTGATCGCTCGCTTCGATGGCGCCGAAGAAGCGATTCTATTCGACGCCGTCTGGGACGCGGAATTCCGCGAAAAGCTTTTTCGACTTATGTTAGATCGACAACGTGCCAGCGGGAAAAACGGACAGCTTATCGGCAGCGTCAGTGCGGCATTCGCACAGAATGCCGAACACGTTCCCGGTTCGAATGTGATTAGCGGCGAGCAGAGTAATTCGTCGATGCTTTTCGAGAACAAATTTTTCCTTAAACTCTATCGCAAGCTCGAAGACGGCGTAAATCCCGACGTCGAAGTAGTGCGATTCCTCACCGAGCGCACCAATTTTCCAAACGTTCCCTCCTTTGCCGGCGCGATTGAATATCGGCGCGGAAAATCTGAACCGACTGTCGTTTGCCTTTTGCAAAGCGCAGTTACGAGCGAGCGCGACGCCTGGACCCTGACCCTCGATTCCGTCGGCCGTTATTACGAGCGCGTTCTCGGTCGTAAAGCCGATCTGCAAAAGCAAAGTGCGCCGACCGGCGCCCTTCTCGATGAATTAATCGGCGGCATTTATCCCGAGAAAGCAAAATTGCTCGGACAGCGGACGGCTGAATTGCATCGCGCGCTCGCTTCCACCAACGACGACCGCGCGTTTGCGCCCGAGCCGTTTAACGCCATGGCGCAACGCTCTGTTTATCAAAACATGCGCGCATTATTGCGGCGTAATTTCGCTTTGGTCCAAAAAAAGTTGCACGAAGTGCGCGAAACATTTCGCGAGGAAGCCAGAGAAGTCCTTGCCCGGGAAGAGGAAATTCTCGCGCGCGAAAAACGTCTGCTCGATCGAAAAGCAAATGCGGCAAAAATCCGCATCCACGGCGATTATCATCTCGGTCAACTGCTCTACACCGGGAAAGATTTCGTCATTCTCGATTTCGAAGGCGAACCGGCGCGGCCATTGAGCGAGCGAAAACTAAAACGCTCGGCCTTGCGCGATGTCGCCGGCATGATGCGCTCGTTTCAATATGCCGCTTACAGCGCGCTCTGGCAGCCGGCCATGCGCACCGAAGACGTCCCGTTCCTCGAGCGCTGGGCCGATCTCTGGTACCGCCAGATGAGCAGCGTTTTCCTGCAAAGTTATTTGCAGACCACCGCTAGCGCCATCTTCGTCCCGCAAAACGCCGACGATCTGCAAATCCTCCTCGAAGCCTACCTCCTCGACAAAGCCGTTTACGAAATCGGTTACGAACTCAACAATCGCCCCGACTGGGTTGTTATCCCCATCCGCGGCATCAAACACATCTTGCACTCGACGTGACGTATTAAATATTACGAGGTCCGAGTGAGAGTTTATAACAGATCAGATTGCGGAAGGATTTTTATGAATCGATATCTTGATAAGATCGACAACGCCATCGCGGCTAGACATTTATTGAGGCATCCGTTTTATCTCGCGTGGACGCGGGGTGAACTGAGCAAGGACGCGCTCGCGGATTATGCGCGCCAGTATTATCACCACGTCGCGGCGTTTCCGACCTACCTCTCGGCCATGCACGCGCATTGCGACGATCAAGCGACGCGCAAGCAACTCTTGTCCAATTTGATCGATGAAGAAGCCGGCTCGCCGAATCATCCGGAGCTTTGGAAGAAATTCGCCGAAGGGCTTGGCGTTGAAGATGTCGATCTTGCGAAGACCGAAACGCAACCTGAGACAAGAAATTTGATCGAAGCATTCCGATCAATCTGCGGCGAAAGATCGACCGCCGAAGGTCTGGCCGCGCTTTACGCCTACGAGAGCCAAATTCCCGCGATTTGTGAATCGAAGGTCGACGGGTTGAAAAGACATTACGGCTTCACCGATCCGAAGCATTACGAATACTTCAGCGTCCACATCGGAGCCGACCGCGAACATTCCGCCGCCGAGCGCACAATGCTCAGTGCGTACATCGACAATCACAACATCGACAAGGTGCGCGCCGCGGCGCAGCGCGTTCTCGACGCGCTTTGGGAAATGCTCTCCGGAGTTTGTCGCCGTCACGCCATCGCATGCTAATGGAGGGCGTGTCCCCCAGATCGTCGGACGTTTCGGAGAAACGTCCTTACCGCGGCGTGATTCCTTCGGCAAGATCGACATGGAACGTTTGTTTCACTTTCAACGTGCCGAAGGTTAGTTCCGCGTTGTAGTCACCGGCGGGCAAAAGGCGTTTCGGATCGTCGCCGCCGTATTCGATGCTGACATCTTTGGTGGACCGCAGGTCCCAATTCATCCGCGTGAGACCGGGTGCGCCCGGCGCTTTTAAATTTGCCACTGGTTGCCCGCTCGATTTTGTCACAGCGATTTTGATTTCGTCGCCGGTAAATTCTTTCACCCACACGGTGAAGAGGGCGCCTTCGGACGGATTTGTGCCGCGATAAATTCCTTTGCCATTTGCATCGGCGAATCCCGGCTGCAAGTAAGCGCCAATCACGGAACGCACGGTAAATAAATGCGCCGGTTTCGCCGCGATCTCGGGCATCAGTTCGCGCAATGGGACTGAATCGTCGAGAATCGCGATGCTTCGCCCGTGCGTTCCAATGACAAGATCGGATGTGCGCGGATGTATTTGAATATCATCGACGCGTACCGAAGGAACATCGCCAATGCGAACCCAGTGTGCGCCTTGATCGAACGACGCGAACAATCCGAAGTGCGTGCCGGCATAAAGCAATTTCGGATTCACCGGATCTTCGCGCACAACTTCGACCGGATCGTTCGCCGGGAGATCGCCCACCACCGATTGCCATGTCTTGCCAAGATCGACAGTGTGCGAAATCATCGGGCGATCGTCACCGGCGCGATAAGAATTCGTCACAACGTACGCAGCGTTGGCATCGTGCGAACTTGGCTCAATCCGGACAACCCACACGCCACGGGCCGGTTCTGGCAAATTGTTCGTGAGCTCGGTCCATTTGCCGCCGTCGTTTTCAGTGACCCAGAGCCGGCCGTCATCAGTCCCGGCCCACAACAAGCCAGCGCGCTTTGGCGATTCGGCCAGTGAAAATACGACGCCGTAATTTTCCGCGCCGCTGCCAGTTGCGTTTGTGCGAGTGGGTTCGTTGCGCGTTAAGTCCGGGCTGATGAGCGCATATTTTTCGGCGCGATCGGTCAGCCTGAAGACGCAGTTGCCGCCCAGATAAATTACGCCCGGCTTGTGACGGCTCATGATCAGCGGCGAATTCCAATGAAACCGGTACCTCGGCGCGCCTTCTGGCGGCTCCGGACGCAATCGGCGCAGTTCGCCGTTCCGCAAATTGATCCGGTGCACTTCGCCGCCCTGGCTTTCGGCGTAAAACATATCGTGATCGACCGGATCGAATAGAACGTAAAAGCCGTCGCCGCCCGCGAGCGCGGTCCAATCGGAATTGCGGATACCCTCCTTGCTCGACACGCCGCTCGGTCCGACCCAGTTCTCGTTGTCCTGGAGTCCGCCGGCGATGCGGTAGTACGGTTTGGAATCGTCCAGTGTGATCCGATAAAATTCTCCCGATGGAATCCGGTTGAGATGATCCCAGCCTTTCCCGGCCGCAAAACTTTGATAAACGCCCCCGTCGGTTCCGAGTAACAGCCGCTGACAAACCGGAGGCTTTGGCGGCTTGCTTTTGTCCTCCGGTTTTGGCGGTTTGGGCGGCGGGGCAGTGCCCGGTTGAATGACAAACGCGTGGCAGTCCGGGTGAATTTTTTCGGAAAGATCTTCCCGAAAATTTTTTCCGCCATCGTCCGATACGAACAATGCGAAACCGAGCAAATAAACACGTTGATCGTTCGCTGGGTCGATGCGGATCTGGCTGAAATAGAACGGACGCGGATCCATCGCACTCGGGCGCGTCCACTTTTCGCCGCCGTCTTCGGACCGAAAGACGCCGCCGCTCTTGCTGCGCAGATCGGTCAGCTGGCCGGAACCCCCTTCATAGCTCTGCACGACTGCCATGACAATTTTCGGATTGGCCGCGCTAAGCGCGAGACCAATGCGGCCGGTTTGCGAGGGCAAACCTCCACTTAGCTTTTTCCAACTCGCGCCACCGTTCGTGCTCTTGAAAATTCCGCCGACATCTTCGCCGCCCGTCGCCGCGGGACCGGACGAAAAACTCCACGGCGTACGTTGTCGCGCGTAGAGCGCCGCGTAAAGAATTTCCGGATTGGTTGGATCGACAATCACGTCTCCGCAGCCGGTGCGGGCATTGTGGGGCGCTGGCGCCTGCAAAATGAGTTTCCAGGTTTTGCCCGCGTCGGTCGTCTTGAAGAGACCGCGCTCGCCGCCGTCGGCCCACAAATGGCCCACCGCGGCCACATAAGCGACTTCAGGTTTCTTTGGATCGACAACGATGCGCGCAATGGTGCGGCTGTTTTTAAGCCCGATATTCTGCCAATTTTCGCCGCCATCGGTCGAGCGATAGACGCCATCACCCCAACCGGAAGAATTACGATCGTTCGCTTCGCCCGTGCCCACCCAAATGACATCGGAATCGGATGGCGCGATCCCGATAGCGCCGATTGAAAGCATCGGTTGCTTGTCGAAAATCGGGTCGAACGACACGCCATTGTCGCCGGTTTTAAAAATGCCGCCATGCCCGAGACCGACGTAGAAGACAAAAGGATTTCGCGGATCGAGCGCGATGTCGGAGACGCGGCCGCCCATTACCGCTGGGCCGATGGCACGCGCTTTCAGGTTTTTGAAGAGGACATCATTGAGCTGCGTCGGCGCGGGCGAGGGAACCGGCGTTACGGAAGCCGACAACGGTGGCGTGGTGCTGACTGGTGAGGCGCTCGGCGAGGCGCCGCTGACTGGTGCAGCGCCCGGCGGCGTTTCTTCCTGGGCCGGCAGATGCGAAGTAAGACAAATTGAAAGCAGTGAAACAGAGAGAACTGAAAGTCGGCCCGTCATAAGCGACAGACTGTAGCTAAGAGGCGCATGTTTGCGATGTCTGAAATGCGGGTATCATGACAGAGTTTATGACTCAGCAAGTTTTGGCAGGAAAAAGCGGCGTCGTCTTCGGCGTGGCGAATAAGCGCAGCATCGCTTGGGCGATTGCAAAGGCGTGGGCCGCGGCCGGCGCGCGATTGATTTTTAATTATCAAGGCGAGCGACTGAGAGAAAATCTGGAAGAGCTCGTCGGCGAGTTTGGAGAAAAAACGCCGTTTTTTCCGTGTGATGTGTCGAGCGATGGCGAGATCAAAACTTTTTTCGAAAAGGTGCGCAGCGAAACCGATCAGGTCGATCTTATGCTGCATTCCCTCGCCTTCGCGCCCAAGGAAGCGCTGGAAGGTGACTTTCTCAGCACAACACGCGAAGCATTCCGGGTCGCGCATGACATCAGCGCTTACTCACTGGTCGCGCTTGCGCGCGAAATCACGCCGATCATGACAAACGGCGGAAGTATTCTCGCCATGACTTATTACGGCTCGGAAAAAGTGGTGCCGCATTACAACGTAATGGGCGTGGCGAAGGCGAGTCTCGAAGCAAGCACGCGCTATCTTGCTTACGACCTCGGTCCCAAAAAAATCCGCGTGAATTGCATTTCCGCCGGGCCAGTGCAAACGCTGGCGGCGCGCGGCATCAGCGGCTTTACGCAAATGTTGAAACATTATCAGGAACGTGCGCCGTTAAACCGCAGCTGTGATGCAGCCGAGCTCGGTGCGACGGGAGTGTTTCTCGCCAGCGATGGAGCAGCTGCGATCACCGGTCAGGTGATTTACGTCGACGGGGGCTATCAAATCATGGGCATGTGATGATTGCTCGAATCTGGCACGGCTGGACAAGGCCAGCGGATGCAAAAACCTACGAGACGATGTTGCGTGACGAAATTTTCCCGAGCATCGCCACTCGCAAGATTCCGGGATATCGCGGGGCCGAATTGTTTATCCGCGAAGACGGCGACGAGGCGCAGTTCGTTACATTGCTGCGATTCGATTCGATGGACGCGGTGAAAATATTTGCCGGCGAGGACGAGAGCCGGCCGGTGATTTATCCGAAAGCCGTGCGGCTGCTCACGCGGATGGACGAACGCTCGCAGCATTACCGCATCGCGCTGTAAACATGTCGCTGGCGGACGAGCTGCGGCGATTTCTAGGCAACGACGCTGTTGCCGACGATGCCGAAACGCTGGCCACGCACAGTGGTGATAAATGGTTCGCGGCAGAAGAGCCGGAGGTCGTCGTATTTGCAAGATCGACAACCGATGTTTCCAATCTGTTGAAGTTTGCGTCTCAGAAAAAAATTCCGGTGACGGCGCGTGGCGCCGGTTTTGGCTACGTCGGCGGTTGTGTCCCGGTTCGAAAAGGAATTGCGCTTTCTTTAATGCGCATGAATCACATCAAGGAAATTCATTTCGCAGACGCGATTGCGATCGTGGAGCCCGGCGTGATCACGGGCGATCTCAAAGCGACCGCGCGCGCAAGAAAATTATTTTATCCGCCCGATCCGGCGAGCATGAAAGAATGTAGCATCGGCGGAAATATCGCGACCAACGCCGGTGGCCCGCGCTGTTTAAAATACGGCGTGACGCGCAATTATGTTATCGGTCTCGAAATTGTGCTCGCGAACGGCGAAGTACTAAGAACTGGCGGCCGCGTCCACAAAAACAAAACGGGGTTCAATTTAATCGGCTTGTTTGTCGGTTCGGAAGGAATGCTGGGCGTCGTGACGGAAATCACCTTGCGGCTCCTTCCGTTGCCGCCGGCGCGCGCGACTTTGTCCGCGGCGTTTGCAACCATGTCCCAGGCGGCGGCAGCGGTGCAGGAAATTTTTGCACAGGGATTTTTGCCCTCGTCATTGGAGATCGCCGATAGCTTCACACTCGAAGCGGCACGTCGCGATCTCGGAAAATCAATTGTGCCCGCCGGCAGCGCACATCTGCTTGTCGATCTTGACGGGCAAGAGGAGAGCGTGCGCAGGGAAGCGGCGGCGGTTCGCGAATTGCTCGCGCAGAAAAAACCAAACGCACTGGAAATGGCGAATGGCGAAATTGATTGTGAAAAGCTTTGGGCGTTGCGGCGCGATTTTAGCAATTCGTTGCGTGCGACCGGCCTAACCAAGTTGAATCAGGACGTGGTCGTTCCGCGAAGTCGTATTGTCGATCTTGTCGAGTTCGCAGAGAAGTTGCAGGTGAGGTATGGATTTTCGATCGCTTGTTTCGGTCATGCCGGCGACGGCAATATTCACGTCAACATCATGGCGGATCGGTACAATCGTGAGGCAGCCGTACGCGAAAAGGTCGATCGCGCTCTCGACGACCTTTTTGCACAGGTGCTGGCCTGGGACGGCGTGATCACGGGCGAACACGGAATCGGGCTGGCGAAAAAACGCTGGTGGCCGGAGGCGACGAGCGAAGTCGCACGCGATTTCCATCGCAAGCTCAAGGAGATTATCGATCCGGATGGAATCCTGAATCCCGGAAAATTTCTCGACTAATTGGGTCTATCGCACGGCCGCACGATCGAACGTCGCGACGATTGCGCGGTGATCGCTTGATTGCGAACTGGTGTTTGCGACCCAAGCCCGGCGCAGCGTGGCGCCGCGGTAAAAAACGTGGTCGAAGCATGCGGCTGGGAAATCTTTATCCGGCGGCAATGTCATTCGCGACATTGCCGGGACGTTCTGCCAAATCCAGGCAAAGCCGTTGCTCATCAAGGTGCGGAGAGTTGTTTCCGCGGCGAAGCGTTTGTCATCGAGCGAGGTGTTAAAATCCCCGCCCACGATCCATGTGATGGCGCCAAGTTTGCCATAAGCAGACTCCATCGCACTCATGTGCGCACGCAATTGGCGAATCGATTCCTGGCGCAATGGAATGTTCTCTTGAATATCGCCGCGATTACTTTTTAAGTGCACATCGTAGATGAGGACCACCTGGCGCGGCGCCAATTCGTAAGCGGCGAAAGCGAAACCGCGCGGCGGCGTCATCGCTCCGGCGGGTTTCCATTCTTCCGCCCACGCGCTCAACGGCTGCAAGCGGCTGGCGATGGCGACCTGTTGTGCTTCGGCCTGGCTCTCGCGCGGTGGAAAATTCGCGCAAACATCCACCTTGAATCCGGTGAGAGGCGCAACGGCAACACCGGCGCGCGCAAAATCGCGCACTTCCTCCATGCCGATAATGTCGGCGTTCAATTGCACCATGTCCCTATGCACGGAATTGATTTGACGATTTTCCTCGCCGCGCGTGGCGTTCGGTCGACGGCCCGGGAACCACTGGATGTTCCAAAACGCGACGGTGATGCTGCGGGCGATGAATGTTTGCGGCGCCGCGCCGGGCCGAGGAGGAAATGGCCATGGACTTGTTTGCGCGTGAAGCGCTGCGACAAGAACCGCTGCGCCGACGACAAAATAAGAACAGGCAAATATTTCCCGCTTCATAACCTGAAGTCTACGCAGCGGTACAAAGACCGCATCACGAGTTGAATATGATTGTCGATCTTGAGGCAGCTTCAAATCGATGAAAATTTCTTGACTAGGCCGAATTGGTGTCGAAGTTCCCTGGCTTTGCTACGGCGCATCTGAAAATGCGCCGCGATTTACGCGCATCTGCGTCGTCGCGATCGAATTAATTAAGGAAGACATTATGTCTTCGTTGCCGCATTGCGCGGAGGCCATTACGAAATGAAACCCGGAACCATTACTCACACGATCGCGGCCTTGCTGTCTTCGGTTTCTTCTCTTTTCGCGCACTCGACTCCGGACAAGGCCGAACCTGCGAAGGTCAAACTGAGCAAAAAATCGGACAAATTGTCGGAGGATCTGATGATGAATCTTGATTCGATCGCGTTTACGCCGCGTCATTTGTCGTCGCCTCCGCCCAAAGCCGGAGAACGTTATCCGTGGAAACGACAAATTGTGACGACAGTTTTCTGGATTGGGGAAGCACCGAGCGGAAATAATCCAGTCCCGAATCGCTCGAGCTCGTGGGACAAGGATTGGGCTAGGAGTTACGGCGGCTTCGACGATCCAAGTCCTGCGCACCGGAGCGAGTACCTGCCGGTAAAATTCACACCGCGGCAGAATCCGTTTTACTGCGCCCTTCCCTATAATGACAAGGCATCCACCGGGCATCGGCCGGAAGCGCCGCGGGTCGTTCCGTGGTTCAAGGAAGCATACCAAGGCCCTGGCATCTCCACGTGCAAAGGCCGCTGGATTGCGATTCGCAAAGGCAATCGAACGGTTTATGCGCAATGGGAAGATGCCGGACCGTTCCGCACTGACCACTGGCAATACGTTTTTGGCGATGAACGTCCGAAACCCAATCTCAACAAAGGCGCTGGACTCGATGTTTCTCCGGCCGTGCGCGATTACCTCGGATTAGAGGAAACGGATGTGACTGATTGGAAGTTTGTCGATTTTAGCGAAGTGCCGCGCGGTCCCTGGTCGAAGGTGGGAGAAAACAACACGTTTGTGATTAACGATCGCCAGGCGGGAGGCGCTGTAGCAAAAGCTAAAGGCGGCGCATTCAATCCGGTGGCACGGTAACTCGTCATTTTGACCGGTAAAGCGCTGGGCGAGTATGAAGATTTTGTGACCGGTTTTGTCACGAATCGCGGCGATGTTTGGGGCCGGCCTGTCGGAATCGCCGTGGCCAAAGATGACGCGTTGCTTTTTAGCGAAGACGGGAACGGCACCATCTGGCGAGTGAGCTACACAAAATAAATTAAATTGCAGCTACGGCCCAGACACGGCCGGGGTCGTGGCGGCGCGTTGGTTTGTCCGCTCTTCGTTCACGCGCGCGAAAAGAGAAAGAAAAAACCGACTGCGCACGCAGCGATAAGAATGAAAAGGAATAGAAAGCCGAACAATCGGATAGTTCGATAATGCGTGGCAGCTTGTTTCTAGGCCGTACGTTTCTGAATCATCTCCTGTTCGAGCAGGCGCGCAAGTTTCTCTGCATTGTTCT
>Ga0066661_10000222_pt1 | contig 17067 bp, 15 predicted proteins | sample GraSoiAngelo_110_FD_66454 | JGI IMG/M metagenome (GOLD analysis project Ga0066661, IMG submission 66454) | Grasslands soil microbial communities from the Angelo Coastal Reserve, California, USA - 14_0903_12_30cm | ecosystem: Environmental > Terrestrial > Soil > Grasslands | place: USA... | reverse complement strand
GTCAGCGCGACCGACCGGGCCCGCAGCCGCTCGATCCCGGCCTCCGCCAGCACCGCCACGCCGGTGCCCACGGGGACCAGCGACAGCATCGGCGGCGTGCCGACGGCGAAGCGCCCGATGCCGGGCGCAGGGTCGTACGCGGGCCCCATCCGGAACTGCTCGCGCTGGCCGAACCAGCCCCAGATCGGCTGCCGAAGCCGCTCCTGCAGGTCGCGGCGCACGTACAGGAACGCCGGGGCGCCGGGCCCGGCGTTGACGTACTTGTACGTGCAGCCGACCGCCAGGTCCACGCCCCAGCGGTCCAGCTCGACCGGCAGCGCCCCGACCGAGTGGCAGAGGTCCCACAGCACGAGCGCGCCCGCCGCGTGCGCGGCGGCCGTGATCCCGGCCACGTCCGCGACGGCGGCCGACAGGTACGAGACGTGGGAGAGGGAGACCAGCGCGACCTCGGAGTCCAGCGCCGCCGCGACCTCGCCCGGGCCGAGCAGGCGCAGCTCCAGGCCGCGGGCCGCCGCCAGTCCCTCCAGCACGTAGCGGTCGGTCGGGAAGTTGTCGGCGGTGGTCAGGACGACGCGCCGGCCCGGGCGGGCGTCCAGCGCGGCCGCCGCCAGCTTGTACAGGTTCACGGACGTCGAGTCGCCGACCGCCACCTGGCCCGGCGCGGCCCCCAGCAGCGTCCGGCCCAGTTGGTCGCCGACCCGCTCGACGTGCTCGATCCAGCCCAGCCAGGAGCGGACCAGGCCGCCGCCCCACTCGTCGCGGAGCAGGCGGTCCACCGCCTCGATCGTCGCCCGGGGCAGGCGGCCCAGCGAGTTGCCGTCCAGGTACAGCGGGCCGGCCTCGTCCACGACGAACCGGTCGCGCAGCCAGGCCAGGTCGTCGGTCGCGTCCAGCCGCTCGGCGCCGGCTCGCCGCAACCGGCCGCGCCTACCCGGCCGCCTTCAGGAAGTCCGGCCGGCCCCGGACGACGAACTGGTCGCGGCGCGGCCCCACGCCGATCAGCTCGATCGGCGCGCCGCACAGCTCCTCGACCCGCTCGACGTACGCCCGGCAGTTGGGTGGCAGGTCCAGCCAGGACCGGCAGTCCCCGATCGGCTGCTCCCAGCCCGGCATCGTCTCGTAGCGCGGCTCGCAGTGCTTGAGGTGCGAGATGTTCGCCATCGGATGGTCGTGGAACTCGCCCCGGAAGTCGTAGCCGACGCAGACCTTCAGCTCCGGCATCTCGTCGAGCACGTCCAGCTTGGTCAGCGCGACGGACGTGGCGCCGTTGACGCGGCTGGCGTAGCGCGCGACGGCGCCGTCGAACCAGCCCACCCGGCGGGCCCGCCCGGTCACCGTGCCGAACTCGTGGCCGCGCTCCCGGATCGCGTCGCCGACGTGGTCCTCCAGCTCGGTCGGGAACGGCCCGTAGCCGACGCGGGTGGTGTACGCCTTGACGACGACGAGCGAGCTGTCGACGCGGGTGGGCGGCACCCCGGCCCCGGTGCACAGGCCGCCGGCCGTCGTGTTGGAGCTGGTCACGTACGGGTACGTGCCCGAGTCCAGGTCGAGCATGGTCGCCTGGGCGCCCTCCAGCAGGATGTTCGCGCGCCGGTCGAGCGCCTCCTGGACGATCGGGAACGTGTCGCGGATGTACGGGTCCAGCGCCCGGGCGTAGCCCAGGTACTCCTCGATCATCCGGTCGTAGTCGAACGACTCCTCGCCGTACAGGTCGCGCAGGACCGGGTTCTTGACCTGCCCGATCACGAAGTCGAGCTTCTTGCGCATGAAGACCTCCTTCTGGAGGTCCCCGATCCGGAAGCCGATGCGCCGGATCTTGTCCGCGTACGCCGGGCCGATGCCGCGCCAGGTGGTGCCCAGCCGGTCGTCGCCCCGGGCCGCCTCCTCGAGCTGGTCGAAGAGCGGGTGGTAGCTCATGACCAGGTGGGCGCGCTCGGAGATCACGAGGTTGGACGGCTCCATGCCGCGCTCGCGCAGCTGCTCGATCTCGCGGATCAGCACGCGCGGGTCGGCGACCACGCCGTTGCCGATGACGCACGTGACGTCGGGGTGCAGGATGCCACTGGGCATGAGCTGGAACTTGAACTCGCCGTGCTCCGTGACGACGGTGTGCCCGGCGTTGTTGCCACCCTGGGCGCGGATGACCATGTCGGACCGCTCGGAGAGCAGGTCCACGATCTTGCCCTTGCCCTCGTCACCCCACTGGCCGCCGACGACGAGTATGACCACGGGCCGTTATTAAACCGTCTTCCGGCCGGCCCCGTCACGCCATTCGCCTAAGGTTTGCCGGATGAGGTGTGAGTGGGCCGGCGAAGACCCCCTGATGGTCGGCTACCACGATCAGGAGTGGGGCGTCCCGGCCCGCGACGACCGGACGCTGTTCGAGTTCCTGACCCTGGAGGGCGCCCAGGCCGGGCTGAGCTGGATGACGATCCTGCGCAAGCGCGAGGGCTACCGGCGGTCGTTCGCCGGCTTCGACCCGGAGGCGGTCGCCCGGTTCACGGACGCCGACGTGGACCGGCTGCTGGCTGACGCCTCGATCGTGCGCAACCGGGCCAAGATCACGTCCGCGATCGCGAACGCCCGCGCCCTGCTGGCCGTGCGCGAGGAGCGCGGCAGCTTCGCGGAGCACCTCTGGTCGTTCGTGGACGGCCGCGCGCTGCAGCCGGGCCGGGACGCGCTGTCCGACCTGCCGGCGGAGACGCCGGAGGCGCGGGCGATCAGCCGGGACCTGAAGCGGCGCGGCTTCGGCTTCGTGGGACCGACGATCATGTACTCGCTGATGCAGGCATGCGGGCTGGTCAACGACCACGTCACCGGCTGCTTCCGCTGGGACGAGCTCTCCCGAGCGTAGGCTTTCCTCTCCCCTGACATCTCCGCTAGGATTCGGTGTCGGGTCCGCTTGACTGTTGAACCGGAAGGAGTGACCAACCATGGCTGAAAATGGCATCGCGCCCGGCACCCCGAGCTGGGTCGATCTGAGCAGTCCCGACGTGGACGCGTCCGTGCAGTTCTACGGCGCCCTGTTCGGCTGGACGGCCGACGAGGGTTCGCCGGAGTTCGGCGGCTACCGGATGCTCCGGTCCAACGGCAAGATGGTCGCCGGCGTCGGACCGATCATGAACCCGGGCCAGCCGCCGGTGTGGACCACGTACGTGAGCGTGGACGACGCCGCGGCGACGTCGGAGAAGGCGAAGCAGGCCGGTGGCCAGGTGCTGATGGAGTCGATGGAGATCGGCGACTCCGGCCGCATGGCGATGCTGCAGGACCCGACCGGCGCGGTGGTCGGGCTGTGGCAGCCGAACCAGCACAAGGGCGCCGAGGTCTTCAACACGCCGGTGTCGCTGACGTGGAACGAGCTGTCCACGCGCGACCCGGAGGCCGCCAAGGGCTTCTACAGCTCGGTGTTCGGCTGGGACCCGCACACGCACGAGGGCGAGGAGCCGTACACGGAGTGGCACCTGCGGGGGAAGTCCATCGGGGGCATGATGAGGATGCCGGCGCAGGTGCCGGCCGCCGTGCCGCCGTTCTGGCTGTCCTACTTCACGGTGGCGGACACCAACGCCACGGTGAGCAAGGCGCAGGAGCTGGGCGCCACGGTGATGATGCCGGCGATGGACATCCCGCAGGGGCGGTTCGCGGTGCTGACCGACCCGGCGGGCGCGACGTTCGCGGTCATCGGGCCGACGCCTCAGTAGGGGCTCATCGCCATCAGGGGGTCGCTCGGCACTCGTCGAGCGACCCCTGGTCGGCGGGGCCGTGGCTGGGCGGCCGAGTTCGGGCGAAGGGGGCGCTCCGCGCCGCCCTGTTGCCAGCCTGGCAGGCGATTGCCGGGCGTAAAGGCTTCCCTACGGCGCTGGCGCGGCCTTGACGCCCTCCCGTCGCTGCTTCTGACACAGTTACAGCACATACAAGGGACGTTAGCCGGCTAATGAGGGCCGTTGGTGCACCAGCGGCCCGTTCGCGACCCTCCGAAAGGGCCGTTGGCCGGCCAGCGGCCCTTTCGGGCCCGGCCGGGCGACCGGACAGGGCCAACCGCCGGCGAATGTGCCTGCCTACGGCTCCCAAGGGGGCGATTTGCCGGCGGATGGCCCCCTCGGAACGACCGGCTGCTGACGGGAGGGGGTCCAGGCCGCGCAGCGCCGCAGGGAAGCCTTGACCCCCGTCTGCTCACTGCCAGGCTGGACCCAGGGAGGCGCAGCAGCGCCCCCTTCGCCCGAACTCGGCCACCCAGGTGTCGCCCCGCCGACCAAGGCGGAGCCCCGGCCGACCAGCGGCCCCCTCAGGACGCGCGCGAGCGCTCCACCACCGCCAGGTCGCGCAGGGCCGCGGGGTCCTGCTCCAGCTGCCGGCGGCTGACCTTGCCCGTCGGGCCGGTCGGGACCCGGTCCACCACCACCAGCCGGCGCGGCCGCCGGGTGCGGCCCAGGTGCGCCTCGCACTGCCGCATCAGGGCGTTCGCCAGCTCGGCCGGCTCGGCCCCGGGCCGGGCGGTCACGTACGCGACCGGGCACCGGCCCAGCACCTCGTCGGGCCGGCCCACGACCGCGGCCTCCGTCACCGCCGGGTGCGACCGGAGCACGTCCTCGATCTCCCGCGGGTAGATCTTCTCGCCGCCGCAGTTGATCACGTCGTCCGCCCGGCCCGTCAGGAACACGAAGCCCCGTTCGTCCAGGTGGCCGACGTCGCCGGTGACCAGCCAGCCCTCGTCGTTCCGGGCCGGCCGCAGGCGCTGGGCCGCCCCCGGCTCAACGTAGTGGCGGACGACGTCCTGGCCCCGGATCTGGACCGAGCCGGCCACGCCGGGCGGGCACGGCAGGCCCTCCTCGTCCACGACCCGCAGGGCCAGGCCGACCGGCAGCCCCGCCGACCCGCGCCGGCGCTCGGTCGCGGCCAGCGGGTTGGCCGTCACCTGGCTCGCCGCCTCCGTCATGCCGTAGGTCTCCAGCACCGACACCCCGGTGTTGGCCTCGAACCGGGCATGGACGGGGGGCGGCAGCGGCGCCGACGCCGAGCGGGCGAACCGGATCCGGGCCGCCGTGTCGCCGTCGGGGCCGGGCGCGTCGGCGAGGATCGCCAGCACGGCAGGGACGGCGTTCAGCCACGTGACCCGCCAGCTGGCGAGCAGCGCCCAGAAGTCGGTGCGGTGGAACCGCCGGTCGATGACCAGGCCCGAGCCGGCGACCAGCGCCGACAGCAGCCCGACCACCTGGGCGTTGACGTGGAACAGCGGCAGCGGCGAGTAGCCCAGCTCCTCGGGCCCGAGCCGGTGGTGCGCGGCCACGCGGCCCGCGACCGCCAGCAGCTGGCGCTCGGACAGCGGCACGATCTTGGGCGTGCCGGTCGTGCCGCTGCTGGACAGGAGCACAGCGGGGGGCGCCGACGCCGGCCACGGCGCTCGCGCGCCGGCCGGGATGCCCCGCCGCGGCGGCCCGTCCCGCAGCTGCCACACCGGGCACTCGCCCGCGGCCATCTCGGGCAGGTCGGTCACCACCAGGTCGAGCGCGAGCTGGGCCGCCTGCCGGGGATGGTCGGGGCCGGCCTCGGGATTGAGCGTCGCCACCGTCACGCCGGCCGCGAGCAGCCCCAGGTACGTGGTGGCGAAGTCGAGGGGGTCGTCCACCGCGAGGCCCACGCGGCGCGTCCACGCCCGGGCCGGGCCGGAGAGGGCGGCGCCCCACTCGGCGGTGCGCCGGCCCAGCTCGGCGTACGTCAGGACGCGGCCGTCCTTCCCGACGCCCAGGGCCAGGCGGTCGCCCGCGCCGCGGGCACGGAGCGCGACGAGGTCCGCGATGCTCGTGGTCGTACCGCGGTGTTCAGTCAATCGCCGGTCCCTCCACCTCATGACCACCCGGGATGGCGCAAGCAAGGGCTTCGCCCGAGTGTGCGAGTCCGTCTTCCCGAGTGCTCCAGGCGCCGGCCTTCAGACCCGGAGGGATGCGCCGCAGGCGCCCCAAGTGTCCTGGATAGAGGGGGGGTTCCGGAAGGGGGGGCCTGCCCCCACTTGCCTGGATGCTCAATACATCATCCGGGGGTCGTGGTAGTACTTGAACTCGAGCAGGTTGTTCGAGGGGTCGCGGAGCACGAACGTCAGGTGCTCCTCGACCAGGCCGCCGAAGCGGGTCTCCACGTCGCGGTAGACGTCCACGCAGCGCCGGCGCGCCAGGGCGAGCAGGCGGTCGAAGTCGTCCCGCTCCCGGAACGTCACGCCGAAGTGGCGCGGGTACATGTCCGGATCGCGGTCCCACCCGTCGGACAGGTGGCAGACGATCTGGTCGCCGAAGAAGTCCAGGGTGATCCGGTCCGGGTAGCGCCGGGCCAGCTTGCAGCCCAGCTGCTCCACGTAGAAGCGGTGGGTCTCGTCGAGGTCCCGCGCCGGGATCGCGAGATGAAAGACGTCGCGTGTGTCACGCAAGCGCAAGTCCCTCCAGGAGCGTGTCGGCGCGCAGGCCCAGGCGCAGGGTCTCCAGGCCGACCACGTCGGCCATCGCCACGTTGCCCAGGTTCACGTCCGGCCCGAGGCGCCGGATGAAGTACGTTTGCAGGTCCTTGGTCGGCGCCTCGAACACGACCTTCCGCACGTCGAGGCCGGACGCGATGATCGCGTCCACCGCCTCCTGGCGGGGCCGGCCGTCCGGCGTGCAGATGCCGCTGCGGCCGCTCTCCCTGGCCTCGGTCAGCACCAGGCTCGCGCCGGCCTCCAGGTCGCCGCGGATGCCCTCGACCCAGTCGTCGGGCGTCAGCTCGCCCGATCGCTCCGCGTCCTTGAAGCCGACCTCGCTGATCACGTCGAAGTCGCGGCCGAGGGCGGCGACGTACGCCATCTTCTCGGCGCTCGACATCGTGATGGTCCCGTTCGAGACCTCCACCCACCGGCACCCGTGCAGGTGGCAGAAGGAGCGGAAGCCCTCGAACCGGCTCTGCAGCACGAACTTCTCGAACAGCGTGCCGCCGAAGAAGAACTCGACGTGGTTGCGGCGCAGGCACATGACCTTGCGCTCCAGCTCGCGGGTGACGAGCGCCGTGCCCCACCCGAACTTGACGAAGTCGATCAGGGGCGCGTGGCTCTCGATGACGTCCTCGAACAGGCCGGTCGCGGCGCCGGGGTCGATCACGATGCTGAAGCCGGACCGGCGCGGCTTGCGCTGCCGGCTCGGGAGGTCCAGGGTCTCCTCGATTCCCGTAAGCGCCGTGCTCATGGATCCATTACAGGAAGCGGACCCGAAGTGTTGTCCGAGAGCCAGGTTAGAAATCCCCGAGAGCCCGTCGCTCATGACACGGTGCTTACGAAGTTCCACACCACCAGGCCGGCTGGCGGCGTCGTGGCGTCCCCGGCCGGCCAGTAGTGGCCGCCGGCCGCGTACGTGGCCAGCTCGACCTGCGTCCCGTCCTGGCACTGCGCCCAGCGCTGGGTCCGGAGCTGGCCGACCAACTGCGACTGCGACCCGCCGCCGCAGCCGTCCCGCTGCCGCCACGTCGCCACCTCGCGGGTGACCGGCGTGAGCACCACGCCGTTGGCGGTGAGCGGCCCGTCTCCCGGCGCGTACGGGAGCTCGGGGTCGTCCTTGACGGCGACCTGGAGGAGCGGCACCGGCGAGCCCGGCGGACACGCCGTCATCGGCAGCGCCAGCACGACGGCCACGCTCGCGTACAGGTCGGGCCGGTCGCACGCCATCCGGTACGCCATCTTGCCGCCGTTGCTGTAGCCGACCAGCGAGACGCGGTTGGGGTCCACGCCCGGGTCGGCGCCGACGCGCTGGGCGACGGCGGCCAGGAACCCCACGTCGTCCAGGTCGTGGAGTTGCGCGGCGCCGCAGCACAGGCCCGCGTTCCAGGACTGCGCGTAGCCGACCGGGTAGACCAGGATGACCTGGCCGGCCGACGCGAGCGGGAGCAGGCCGTCGCGCGTCTCCTCGTAGCCGATGTCGGAGTTGACGCCGTGGAGGAACACGATCGCCGGCAGGTGCGCCGCCGCCGGGTGCGCCGGCCGGATCACCTGGTAGCTGCGGACCAGGCCGGCGACCGAGACGTCGTCCACGGTGGCCGTGGTGTCCGGCGGGGCCGGCGGCGCCGACGCGGCCGCCAGCGCGGCGGAGAGCGGCGCGGTCGGCAGCAGCACGCCGCCGGCCGCCGCCCCCGGCGCGGCCATCCGCACCGACGACAGGTCGAGCCAGCTCACCGCGGCCGCCACCGCCAGGCCGATCGCCAGCGTGCGCATCCCCTGCATGGCCCAGGTGGGCCGGTGGCCCACCGGCCGCACCGCCTGCCGGCCCGCGAACGGCAGGCTCAGCGGCGTGCGACGGGCCACCGCCACGACGACCCAGGTGATCGCGAGCACGAGCGGCAGGATGCCCAGGAGGCCGATCAGGAGCGTGAACCGCGCCGGCAGGTCCAGGAGCGCCGTGAACAGCCCCGTGACGCCGGCCACCGCCAGCAGGCCCTGCAGGACCAGCGGATGCGCGAGGTAGATCCCGAAGGACGCGTCCGAGGCGGCCCGGATCGCGTGCACGAGCGGCGCGGGCTGGACCCGGGGTCCCCGGGAAATCGCGGTGGCGGGGTGCGGATTTCCCGGGGTGGGGAGCCGGTCGGCCCACCAGACGCCGAGCCCGAACAGGCCGAGCACGACGGACAGGCTCTCCACGGTGACCGCTGGCTGGAACACCTCGCTGGCCTGGAGCGGCGGGAGCAGCCGGAACGCGATGTCGTAGCCGAAGCTGGCGAGGCCGGCGAGCACGCCGGCGGCCGCCAGCCCGACGACCACGGCCCGATGATGCCGGACCCAGTCCGTCACGTCGCCGAGCCGGACCGCGAGGATCGCGCCCGCGAGCACGTACAGCTGGTAGCTGGGCAGCAGCGCGTCGGGATGCTCCATCCACCACCCCAGCGGGCCGCCCGGCCGCAGGCGGTAGTGGATCGCCGCGGTGAACGCGAGCTGGAGGCCGGCGCTGGCGGCCAGCACCAGCCAGTGGTACCCCCGGGTGGCCCGGACGAACGCCAGCAGCGGCGGGAACACCAGGTACAGCTGCATCGTGACGAGCAGGAAGTACAGGTGGTAGCGGGCGCCGGCGTCGACCAGGTCGATCGCGAGCTGGCGCAGCCCCGGCCACAGCCCGCCGGCCGGCCCGTCGGCGAGGAAGTAGACGACCGTCCAGGCCACGTAGGGCGTCGCGACCAGCCAGTAGCGCCGGGCCCAGAAGCGGCCGAGCGACCAGCGCTCGCGCGCCGCGTACGCGTAGGTGAGCACCAGCGCGGTGATGAGGACGAACACCTCGCGGTTGACGTGCAGCAGGACCGTCGCCGCCCCGGCCGGGACGCTGGTCGGCTTGTTCGTGCCCGTGACCACGTGCACGGCGATGACGCCGGCGACCGTGAGCACGCGCATGAGATCGACGCCGTCGAGATGGCGGGCCGGCCGGGAGTCCACGACGGTCAATCCAACCAGGACACCCCCGACGGGCGTGCGAGAGTTCCGTAAGAGTTCGGTAAGAGCACCTGCTACTGGGCCGCGGCCGCTTCCTCGGTCGCCCACCGCGGCAGGGCGATGTCCACGCCGAAACCGCCGCCGGCCACGTTCCGCGCCTGGACCGTCCCGCCGTGCCGCTCGATGACGTGGCGGGCGATGGCCAGGCCCAGCCCGGTCCCGTGCCCGCGGCGCGCCGGGTCGACGCGGAAGAACCGGTCGAAGACGCGGGGCAGCACGTCGGGGGACACCCCGGGCCCGGTGTCCCGCAGGGCGAACTGGATCGCGTCGCCGTGGGCCGTCGCGCTGAAGATCACGCGGGCGGACTCGGGCGTGTGGCGGGCCACGTTGTCGAACAGGGCGCGCAGGGCGCGCAGCACCAGGGCCCGGTCGGTGCGGCCGGGGCCGAGCGTGGCGCTCGCGTCGGTGTCCACCTCCCGCGGCGCGCAGATGCGCTCGGCGTCGTCCGCGGCGTCGGCGAACACGTCGTCCCAGTCCACCTCGGCCAGCTCGATGCGGCCCTCGGCGTCCGTGCGCGCGAGCTGGAGCAGGTCGTTGGTCAGGCGGGCCATCCGGCGCGCCTCGATGAGCAGCTCGGCCAGGCACTCCTCGCGCTGCTCCGGCGTCGCCTCCGGGTGCTCGAGGAGCGTCTGGGCGTCGTTCAGGATCACGGTGAGCGGCGTCCGCAGCTCGTGGGACGCGTCCGCCACGAACTGGCGCTGCCGGCTGAGCGTCTCCTCCAGCTCGCGGTACACCGTCTGCAGGCGGTCGAGCGAGGCGTTGAACGCCATCGAGAGGCGGGAGATCTCGTCCCGCGTGCCGGGCACGGGCAGGCGCTCGGCCAGGTCGCCCGGGCCGATCGTCTCCGCCGCCCTCGTCAGCTGCGTGACCGGGTCCAGGCCCCGGCCGGCCACGATCCAGGCCAGGCCGAGCGCCGACAGCAGGGCCAGGCCGCCGCCCGCCAGCAGGATCAGCCGGAGCGTCTGGAGCGTGGAGTCGAGGCCGTCCACCGAGCGGCCGACGCTCAGGATCAGGGGCGCCGGACCCGGGTCCGCGTGCTCCAGGCCCGCCGTCGTGTTCACCGGGACCACGGTCAGGCGGTAGCGGGCACCGGGGCGGCCGACCGTGGCGGTCGAGGAGACGCCGGCCAGCGCCCGCTGGCGCGCCGACTCCGGGAGCGGCACGGAGAGGCCCGTCGCGTTGGGGCTCCGGTCGAGCTCCGTGCCGTCCCCGTCGTACGCGATCACGAACGTGTCCGGGCCGCCGAGCAGGACCCGCGACAGCGGCACGGGCGGCCCGAGGTCGGGCCGGTTGACCCGCCGGACGATGACCGTGGCGTACTGCTGGAGCGCCGTGTCCGTGTCGCCGTACAGGCGCTGGGAGAGGACGACGTACACCCCGGTCCCGAACAGGCCGACCACGACGAAGGCGGCGACCGCCGACAGCACGGCCAGCCGGAGCCGGAGCGACATCAGGCCGGCCAGGCGGACGCGGAAGTCGGTGAGCATCACTCGGGGCGGAGGACGTAGCCGACGCCGCGAACCGTGTGGACCAGGCGCGGCTCGCCGGCCGCCTCCAGCTTCGTCCGCAGGTAGCGCACGTACACGTCCAGGACCCGGCTGTCCTGGTAGCCCCAGATCGCGGCCAGCAGCCGGCTGTGCTGGATCACCTCGCCCGGGTGCCGCATCAGGAACCGCAGCAGCTCGAACTCCCGCGGCGTCAGCTCGACCAGGCGCTGGCCGCGGTACACGGAGTGCGCGCGGTCGTCCAGCACCAGGTCGGCGACCTGGTACGTCCGCGGACCGTCCTGCGACCGCCGCCGCAGGAGCGCCCTGATGCGCGCGAGCAGCTCGTCCTTCACGAACGGCTTCACCAGGTAGTCGTCGGCGCCCGAGTCCAGGCCCTGGACCTGGGCGGAGGTTCCCTCGCGGGCGGTCAGCATCAGGATCGGCACGTCGTTGACCTCGCGCAGCCGCCGGCACACCTCCACGCCGTCCATGCCGGGCAGCATGAGGTCCAGGATGACCAGGTCGGGCAGCTCGTCGAGCGCCGCCTCCAGGGCCCCCGTCCCGTCGCCCGCCTCGCGCACCTGGTAGCCCTCGAACGCCAGCGTCCGCCGCAGGGAGGCCCTGATGTGCGCGTCGTCGTCGACGATCAGGACCTTGGACACAACACGGATGGTACGGAGCCGCTACGTCGCCGGTTCCCGCGACACCTGGATCCCGTCGGCCTGGAGGATCAGCGACGCGAGCTCGGCATGCCCGCGGTCGTTGGGGTGGAACAGGTCGCCGGGCCCCTGGTACGTCGGCCGGCCGGCCGGCCCGTGGTTGGCGGCGTCCATGTACGCCGCCGACAGGTCGACGTAGCGGCCGTGGGCGGCGTCGCACTGCGTCCGCGCCGCGGCGTCGTAGTCCACCGCCGGGACGCCGAGCCGGTTCTTCCCGTTGGGGTCCAGCCACGCCCCGAGGCAGATCAGCTCCGCCCTGGGCGACGCGACGCGCAGGCGGTCGAGCAGCTCCGCGTACGCGGCCGAGTACCGGTCCAGGGGCACGTCGCGCACGAAATCATTGGTGGCGATCTGCACGACCACGACGTCGCTCGGGGCGGTGAGGTTCCAGGCGGCGGCGTCCTCGGCCGTGACGCCCGGCCGGGCCAGGACCCGGACCTGGACCGGCCGGCCCTCCGCCAGGCCCTTCGCGACGAGCGCGGTGTACGCGTGGGCCTTGCTGGACGCGAACCAGCCGTCCGTCACGCTCGCGCCGACGAACAGCACGCGGACGGAGGAGGTCTCCACGGCGGCGCCGACGGCCTGGGTTCCGCCGCGCGCGCCCGGGCGCGTCGATGCGGTGGTGGTCGTGGTGCTGTGTCGCGCGACGGTCCGCGTGCCCGCCAGCACCCGGGTGCCGCCGCAGGCAGCCGCACCCAGCGTCATCAGCAGGACGAGCGGGATGAGTCTGGCGCGCATTCCCTCAGCGCGCATTGTCGAGGATCAGAGGGGCAGAAGGCATGGGCGACGTCGGGCGGCCTCGGGACCTCTGGCGTTCGACGCGTGGCGCGTGGCTCACGCAGGTCCAAACGCCGCCGCGGCGCTCGGGGCACGCGGCGGGCCGCTCATCGGCGTCAGGCCTCGCGCGGATCGCCGGTCGCCGGGTCCGCCGCCCCGAGGACCGCGGCCAGCCGGGTGAGCGGGGAGCCCATCCGCGGCGCGACATGCGGCGATCGGGCGCCGGGGTGCGGAGCACCCAGCGGGCGGACAATGCCCTCCGGGCGTCGGGTCAGGCGGCTACCGCGCCGGCCTCACTCCGGACCCACGACCTCGGGCCGCCGCCGCTCCAGGTTCTCGAAGCGGGTCAGCTCCTTGCGGAAGATCAGCTCCACCATGCCGGTGGGGCCGTTGCGGTGCTTGGCGACGATGACCTCGGCGATGCCGGGCTTCTCGCTCTTCTCGCGGTTGTAGTAGTCGTCCCTGTAAAGAAACATGACGATGTCGGCGTCCTGTTCGATCGAACCCGATTCGCGCAGGTCGCTGAGGATCGGGCGCTTGTCCGGCCTGGCCTCGGGGGCGCGGGAGAGCTGGGAGATCGCGATCACGGGGATGCTGAGCTCGCGGGCGATGCCCTTCAGCGCCCGCGAGATGGCCGACACCTCCTGCACCCGGTTCGAGTCGCCGCCGCGCTCGCGGCCGCTCATGAGCTGGAGGTAGTCGAGCACGATCAGCTCGATCCCCTCGCGGCTGCGCGCCTGCCGGGCCTTGAGCCGCATGGTGAGGTCGTCGAGGGTGGGCGAGTCGTCGATGAAGATGGGCGCGTCGCCAAGGGGCCCGAGCGCCCCGGCCAGCCGCTCGTACTCGACGTCGCTGAGCGTGCCCCGATGCAGCCGCTGGGCGTCGATGCGCGCCTGCTCGCAGAGCATGCGCTCGACGAGCTGCTCCTTCGACATCTCGAGGCTGAAGATGGCGACGGGCTTCTTCTGCTCGACGGCGGCATGGAGCGTCACGTTCAGCACGAAAGACGTCTTGCCCATAGAGGGACGGCCGGCGATGATCGCCAGGTCGGCGGCCTTGAAGCCGTTCGTCATCCGGTCCAGGTCGTGGAAGCCGCTCGGGATCCCGATCACTCCCCCGCCCGACGCCATCTGCGCGTCGATCCGGTCCATCGCCGGCTTCAGCAGGCCATAGATGTGCTCCATGCCCGAGCCGACCTTGTCGTCGGAAATCGCGTAGACGTGCGCCTGGGCGGTGTTGACCGCCTCCTCCGCGTCCAGCGCGTCGTCGTAGCCCAGCGCCGAGACGTGCGTCCCCGCGGAGATCAGCCTCCGCTTGTACGCCTTGTCCTTGACGATCCGGGCGTAGTGCTCGACGTTGGCGGCCGTCGGCACCGACTCCTGCAGCAGCGCCAGGTGCGCCCTGCCCCCCACCCGCTCCAGCACGCCCAGCTTGCCCAGCTCCGCCGCGAGCGTCACGTTGTCGATCGGCTCGCCCTCGCGGAACAGGTTCTGCGCGGCCCGGTAGATCTGCCCGTTGTTCTCCCTGTAGAAGTCGTCCGGGTTCAGCTTGTCGAGGACGCGCGTGATCGCCGCCGGGTCCAGGAGGACGGCCCCCAGGACCGAGGTCTCGGCGTCCAGGTCGTGCGGTGGTATGCGGACCTGGGGCGAGACCGGCACGGCGCACACGGGACCGCTACCGGTCCTGCGTGATGATCAGGTTGATGTTGGCCGTCACCTCGCGGTGCAGACGCAGCGGCACCTGGTGCTCGCCCAGCTGCTTCAGCGGGTCCTTGATGTCGATCTTGCGGCGGTCGACGTCCACCTGGTGCTGCAGGCGCAGCGCGGTGGCCACGTCGTCGTTGGTGATCGCGCCGAACACCTTGTCCTCGGCGCCGACCTTGAGCCGGACCACCACCGTCTTGTTGTCGATGAGCTCGGCCAGCTCCCTGGCCTCGTCGCGCTCCTTGGCCTCGCGCCGGGCGGTCGCCTCGCGGAGCCGCCGGGCCTCGGCCTCGGCGCCCTTCCCCGCCAGCACCGCGAGCTTGCGCGGGAGCAGGTAGTTGCGGCCGTAGCCGTCGGCGACGTCCTTCACATCGCCGGCCAGGCCGATGTTCGCGACGTCCTTGGTCAGCATGATCTTCAAAGCGGGTCTCTTGCCTCCGATTCGCGGGATTCCAACAGTGGGGGCCGCTCGGCTCGAGCGGCGAGCAGGCGCCGGACGCCCTCGCGCGCCAGCGTGAGCACGAGCTGCAGGTCGTGGTCGAAGGTGCTCTCGCCGCGCTCCAGGTCGGCTCGGTGCTGCTCGACCACCGGCTCCGGGCAGGCGTCCACGAACACTTTAACCGCCAGCACGCCCAGGGCCAGCACGTCCAGGTCGCCGATCACCGGGACCCAGGCCGGGACGTCCAGCGGGCTCACGATCAGGCCCAGCGCCGTGCCCACGGCGACCTTGGGGCCCAGGGGCACCCGGCGGTCGCGCATCAGGCAGTAGGCGAGCTTGCCGGTTCGCGGGACCTCGAACAGGAGCGCGCGCGCACGCGCGAGGTCGAAGCGCATGGATTTCGAGTGCCCAAAGGTACCGCGTTCGGCGCTCCCGGCGGCGGCCCGGCGACGGTCGCGCGGCTTCGGGGGCCACGCCGGGCCGGCCAGACGTTCTAATGGACGCGATGAGGGGTCACCGGAGACTGCTGCCGCTGCTGGCCGTGATGTCCGCGCTGATCGTGCTCGCCCTGCTCGGCATCGTGACCCTGGCCGGCGGCCTGCCGCGCCAGGTCGGCGAGCTGCTCGTCATCGGGCTCGCGATCGCGGTCGCCGGCCTGGCGCTGCGGCCCGACTGGCGCGGCCTCACCGGGGCCGCGATGGTGGTGATCGGGCTGTGGTTCCTGGCCACCTCGTACGGCGTCGCCGGCCTGCTGGCCGACGCCGGCCTGCTGGCCGCCGCGGGCATCGGGCTCACGGTCTGGGAATCGGGCCGCCGCCGGACCGGCATGGCCGTGGACGTCCTGCCCCCGGACGGGGACTCGCGACGGAAGCACCCACCGCGGCGCTGACCGCTCAGCCGCCCGCCGCGACCGCCGCCAGCCCGCCGTCCGGCGGAACCCGCACGAACACCCGGCTCCCGGCCTCCACCCCGAGCTCGTCCGCCTCGGCCCGGGTCACCTGGACCCACAGGTCCTCGTCGTGCGTCCGGACGTCCACGCGGACCTCGAACCCGAGCCGGACCACGCGCACCACCGTCGCCGGGGCGGCGCCCGCCTCGGGATGCGCGATCAGCTCCAGGTCGTGGGGCCGCACCAGCCGGCCGCCGAGGCGCGTCACCGGCCCGATGAACGTCATCACGAACGGGTTGGCGGGCTCGTCGTAGACCTGGCCCGGCGGCCCGACCTGCTCCACCCGCCCCCGGTTGATCACCACCAGCTCGTCGGCGACCTCCATCGCCTCCTCCTGGTCGTGCGTGACGAACACCGTCGTCACGTGGACGTCGTCGTGCAGGCGGCGCAGCCACGCCCGCAGCTCCTTGCGGACCTGGGCGTCGAGCGCCCCGAACGGCTCGTCCAGCAGCAGGACCTTGGGCTCGACCGCCAGCGCCCGGGCCAGCGCCATGCGCTGCCGCTGGCCGCCGGACAGCTCCGCCGGGTAGCGGCCGGCGAACTGCTCCAGGTGCACCAGCTCCAGCAGCTCCTGCACCCGCCGCTTGACCTCCGCCCTGGGCCGCCGCCGGACCTCCAGCCCGAACGCCACGTTCCTGGCCACCGTCATGTGCTTGAACGCGGCGTAGTGCTGGAACACGAATCCCACGTCCCGGCGCTGCGGGGGCAAATGCGTGGAGTCGGCGCCGAAGATCTCGACCGTCCCGCTGTCGGGCGTCTCCAGGCCCGCGATCACCCGCAGGAGCGTGGACTTGCCGCCGCCCGACGGCCCCAGCAGCGCCGTGAGGGCGCCGCTCGGGATGTCGGTCGACACGTCGTCGAGCGCCACGAAGTCGCCGAAGCGCTTGGACACGTTGCGAACGGTGATCGACATCAGGCAGCCTCTCTCGGTCGAAGCAGGTTGGTCGCCAGCAGCACCACGATCGCCATCGCGGCGAGCAGGAACGTCATGGCGTACGCGGCCGGCTGGTCGAAGTTCTGGAACCGCTCCTCGACGAACAGCGTGGCGGTCTGGGTCTGGCCGACGAGCCGGCCCGACACCACGACGACGGCGCCGTACTCGCCCAGCCCGCGGGCCAGGGTGAGGACGACGCCGAACACCAGCGCCCAGCGGATCGCGGGCAGCGTGATGCGCCGGAACGTCTGGAACGCCGACGCGCCCAGCGTCCACGCCGCCTGCTCCTGCTCGGTCCCGATCTCCTCCAGGACCGGCGCCACCGCCCGGACGACGAGCGGCAGCGACACGAAGATCGTGGCCAGGATCATCCCGGGCGGCGCGAAGATCACTTCCAGGCCGCGCTCGCCCAGCCAGTGGCCGGCGCCGGTGGCGCGCCCGTAGACCAGGATCAGCGCCAGCCCGACGACGACCGGCGACACCGCGATCGGCAAGTCGATGATGGCGTCGATCAGTCCCGCCCCCCGGAACCGGTGCCGCACGAGCAGCAGCGACGCGCCGACGCCGAAGAGCGTGTT
>Ga0066661_10000213_pt1 | contig 17261 bp, 18 predicted proteins | sample GraSoiAngelo_110_FD_66454 | JGI IMG/M metagenome (GOLD analysis project Ga0066661, IMG submission 66454) | Grasslands soil microbial communities from the Angelo Coastal Reserve, California, USA - 14_0903_12_30cm | ecosystem: Environmental > Terrestrial > Soil > Grasslands | place: USA... | reverse complement strand
CAACTGGTATTTGATAATTATCGCGCCGGCCGCGAAATGCGCAGACAAAAGCTTTGTCGTCTCCTGGCCGTCTACTTTCCATTAAGAGCGCTTCAAAAATTCGCCGCAGAGAAAACCATTGCCGCAACCAACGTCGAGAATCCGAGCGCCACGCCTTAATTGGCCAGCAATCGCGAGCACATGCGGCATAAAGTGCGCATGCATGTGCGCCTCGGCTGCGCTGGAAAATCTGTATTTCTGGTATGTATCGTTCAAGAGCGGAGCAATCGACGTTTCAATTCCAGAAGATCGCTCATTCGCGGCAGCAGCGCTTTCAGCAAAGCGCGATGAAAATGCCAGCGCGCGGCAAACATCATTACTGTCAGAATAATTGCTTGCGACCCGATCGCGGCGAAGACGACGCCGAGAATACCGAACACCGGCGCAAGCAACCAACCGGCCGCAACCATCACCAGCAGACCGGCCGCTCTCGCTTCCAAACCGATGAAAGCGCGGCCCTGCGCTCGCATCGATTCCTCCAGAATGCTCGCCTGTCCCGCCAACGCAGCGGCGGGAATCAGGAGAATAGCCGGCCGGACCGCTGGCCGAAAGGCGGCCCCATATAATAATGGCAACACGATTGGAATGATGACCCCAACGGCGACCCCAGCAAGCAGCCATGTCCACGCAGTGAACCGGAACATTCGCGCGACGCGATCAAAACCTTCGCGATCTTTTGCCTGAGTAGACATGCCGAAGCTCACAATCCCCGCCGCGCCCGCGAGGCTGTTTACGACAGACGCCGCAGTGAGAGCAACGGCGTAAAAGCCGAGTTGTGTCGTGCCGAGCAGATAGAGCAGTAGCGCTTTGTCGGCTGATTGCGTAAGGGGGTTGAGCAGTCCGGCGAAACCGTACGGGAGCGCTTCGCGAAAAATAGCTTTAACAGGTTCCATCGGCCCCGGGAGCGGGGCATGCCATAACGCCAATCCCACACGAGCGATCGCAACCGCGCCGTTTGCGATGAGCAAACTGACTACGAACCAGCCAACATTCTGAATTCCCGCAAACCACAAGAAGATGACAAACGCCAGGTAAACAGGATTCACGATCAGTCGCGTCCAGTTCATCCGGCCAAACCAGCCGGCGCCCTGATCAATCGCAATCATCGCCAGCGAGACGTGATTAAAGATAATGAACGGCACAAACGCGTAAGCGGCGTTCCGGACGATCGTATCACTGCCCGCCAGGAGCCACGGGATCGCCACGGTGCAAAGTACTGCGGCCAGTGTGCCGGTCAGCAGCGTAAGCAACAAACCGCTGCGGATCACTCGGGCCAGATCAGCAGCGCGCCCAGCTCGGCGGGCGAGCGCGACGCCAACGCCCATTCCACCCATTGCCGCAAATAAGCCTGGCCAGAGAATGGCTGCGGCGAATTGTCCGCGTCCTACCGGACCGAGCAATCGCGCAACCAAAATTCCCTGAACAATTGTGCAAGCTTGGATGACAACGTTGGTAATCAGCGTGGAAGCGAATTCCCGTGAGCCGATGGGACGTATCTGAGGTGCGCTTAAGATTCCGGCCCCAAGAGTGTCGTCCTCAACCACCGCTTGCGGGTTGGCATCAGGGTCAGGATTCATCGCGTGCAAGAGCGAGAGACTGATTAACGATAAACATCACGTCGATGCCCAATCGCAACGATCGTTAAGACGCGGTTCTCATGTTCAAGCCAATAGAGCACGCGGTAATCTCCGACCCTTAAGCGAAACTCCTTGCGACCTTTCAAGCGTTTTGTGGATGCAGAAATCGGATCGTCTTCCAAAGATCGGATCGCGCGTCCTATGCGCAACTGCGCATCACTAGAAAGTCTCGCCAATTCTCTCTCCGCAGTGCGCGCAAAAATGATGCGGCACTTCATGCATCGATGTTCAAATCTTTGAACACTGCATCAATCGGACGGGTCGGCTCGTTTTGCCTCTCCGAAAGCGTCATCAAATCAAGAAGATCCTCCCGCCATTCCTCATTTTCCACAAGGCTAGCAAAGATTCTTTCCCGCTCGGAATCCGGCAACTTCTTAAGACCTTCGATGAATTCTTTGGCACTCATGAGACCGCGATAATCTTAGGTTGCATTGATTGCGGATTCAACCGCGACCCTTTTTCTGAATCTTTGGGTGATTCACGATGGGAGTCATCACGGAATTGGCCGCGCCAGGTGCGAGTCAACACTGGATGCTCGGGCAGAATTCTTTTTTTTTGCGTCGAAAGCCATAGTCCCGAAGTCGGAGGCAGAGATCAGCAGTCAGCGGTCAACCTTGAGAGCTTCTTCAATCTCAACGGGAGAGTTTGCGGCAGATACGGCGTATGATACGGCGCGCGCCCAGCGTAGTTGCGCGGCTGTAGAGGCCGCTTGCGAGCAGGCGCTTTAATCCGACATTATTCATCCAGGGAAAGTTGTCACGCGTCGCGCGTGCAATCGCGGCCTCGTCCAAGGCGCCGTCCCGCTGAAACCGGGCAATCAGATGTCCCAAGAGCGTGTCAGTAGGAATCTCGCCGCCGCGAGCGCCCGCCCAAAAATGGAAGATGCGTGCTCGGCCGCGCAGCATCGCTGTGGAGTCGGTAGCCCAGTTGTCTCGATCGGGAAGGATTGCGATTGTAGCAACTCCCGCGGCAATCGCACTGTTTAGAGACGGTTGATCTTGCCGGATACCTAACGAGAGCGCCTGCTGCCAGCGCCGATGCCACTCAGCATAGAAGGCGTGTGCGGCCGGAGTGTCCCGAACGAAGATCACGCCACCGTTGAAGTAGCGATCGGGCGGGAATTCCCAGCCCAGCTTTGCGCGTAGCTTTTTGACATTAGGCAGCGCGTCCGGTGGTATACCGCGCTCGTTCCAGTCGCGGGCCACCGCCAGATCGGCTCCCTCAGGCCACTCCCGATCTAGCGGTCGCACCGCGATGGCGTCATTGTCGAGATATAAGTAATCGCCTTTCACCAGTTGTCGCAGAATAGTCCGGAGGCGACGGCTGCTCACGATAGGGTCGTCAGTGCCTGTTGGCTGCACGATGATTTCGCTCACGATATTGCCTAAAGCGTGGCTACCGCGGTCAATAGCGCGTGTCGTCGGCTCGTCCGTCACAAGGATGGTTCGTGCTTGCGGATGAAGTCGGCGAACTGCGAGAGCGGCGACCGCCGCCATATCAGCGTAGAGTCCTAGATCTTTCGCTGTGAGCACGAAACAAATCGTCGGCAGCCGATCCCCACTGCTGTTTCTCTTCATCGCGTGATTCCCGCAGTCAGAAGCCCAGTACATAATCCTAAATGGTTCATGGCCCGATCATCTCGTATCCGATCACGGAAGTGTCGGCGATGCAATGGAGGACTGTTAACTTGCGGCGGGAAGTGTGTCCTCCACCCACTACTCGCGGGCTTGTATCAGGGTCGGGTTTCATCGCGTGCAACAGCGAATGCTGTAAAACATTGGGCTGCGCAAACAACACTTTCAGTTGCCTAACGAATCGAAACTGGCGGAAAAGCGGTTTATGTTCCGATGGCTTTCAAGAGTGGACTGGATGTTTCTTGAAGTCGCTTCTTCGTAAAGCTTTTTAATTTTCGTAACTCCAGCGTTGTTATACCAGCAGTTGAAAACGAGGATGTCGCCGTCCCGGACAGCCGTGACCAAGGCATCGTGATCCTCAGGCCGATCACCATCGGGCGCCATAAGCACACTGAATGCTTTTGGGTAAACAATCCGCGCGCCGACTGGCGTGGACGTCACCTTGTGATGCACATAGGAATTAAGTGGTGCGGAGTACGCGAAGTAACGCATCGACTCGTTTTCGGGAATCAACAGAACATCTGGATACCCGTCGACGAGACTCTTGAAAATGTCCGGATTAAGCGAGCCGGACACCGTGACTGTTGAGTCCACGTAAAAAAGCGTGCATCCCCACCGCTGCTTTGCATAAGCAATCTTTTCTTTCAAAACCTGAGCTACGTGTTTATCGTCGGCAGCCTGTTGCACAGGCTTGCCGTCCACCATCCTGATCTGTTGTGGGCGAATGCAGACTCCCACTTTTAGTCCAGCGGTGCGGAATTTTCCGAAGTATTCATCAATAGCACTGGTCCGTTCGTTTCCCTTGAACTCTGTTTCAGGCGCCAGAGTCGACGTCAACCGAGGATCGCCGTAATAACACGCTTCCAGGAACTCCTGTCCTTCCGGATCCCAAGTGATCATTCCCTGCGCGCTCGCGTCCTTCAATACTTTGATGCTATTATCTGCCAGTTTAAGCAGTGCGCGGCGAAAGCTCGCCTTACCTTCATCGGTTGTGACGTCGATCTTGCCCGAGTTCATAATCCAGCGGCGCGGGTTGACCGCTACCTTGATACCTGAGCTCGCCAGGAAAATCGCGCCGATCGACCGGTGGTCCGTCCAGTTTACTTGGAATGGATACTTCTTCGTGTAACGCTTGACAACGTCTTGCGATAAATCTTGCACACGCGAACCTGCTGGCCCAAAGCGCAGCGAAACATTGAACGATTTCGATGCACCCGGCTTAATGTCGTGACAAGTCATCATGAACGGATAGCTGGTTCTGTCCGGAGGATTCGTCGAATGCGGCACGCCTATCGAACACTCGAGATCATCGGCGCAAAAGTTGAGCGCGCCGTTTCCGTAATCCACTCGGACGATCGGAACAGCAAACTGTGGATCAACAACCGAAGGATATTGATACAGGGGATGCATGGCTCCCTTGAAGCCGAAGCCGAACATGCCCGCTTCAAGTGTGGCCCCGTTCGGAACGCTTGGAAAACTCAGCTCCATCAAGCGAAGCCAAAGCTCATTAAGCTCCTGCCCGCCTGTATTCGCAACCTCAATTCGCATCATGAGTCGGTCGCGTTGTCTGCCGTAGGTGCAGGAGACGTGCCCCCATGGATAAGCCAGTTCGATTGAGTTCGTCTGTTTGTTTGCGGTCGTAACTGGTGGCGACGCATGAGGCAGCAGCGCGTCAAGCGCCGCGCGAAAAACAGATTTCCACTGCTGCACCTCTCCACTCTCGACGGAACGCAGGAGCGATTGTCCGTTAAAGGAGAGGGAATCGAGGCCGCGATTTCCAACGGAGAAATCTAGGCCTTGTTTCGCGTTGGGAGATTGAACAACTGCTGGCGCGGCAGCTTCATCGCGGCGTGGCTCGGAATTCGCGGGATACATACCAGCGAAAATGCCCAACACAAGAAGCAGTAAAAAACACGAATGGACGAGGAGTGGAGAGTGAATGACAAACTGATAGGCAAATGTGAAGAGTTGAAAAACCCAAGAACGTATCCGACTTACCGACTTCTGACTACTCGCTACTCACGTCTGGCACTGTTTTGCGCCTCAGCGGCGGCATCTTTTCGCCATATTTCCCGATCAGCCAGGGCAATTTGCGCGCACGCCACAGACGCGGAATGAATCGGCGTGGCTGCGAAAATAATCGCACCAGCCAGCCGAGATAAAATCGATCCGCCCAATTGGGAATCGCAATCTGATCGCCTGTGATAACACCGAGCGCGGCGCCAATGCAATGAATCGCGGGCCGATACGATAAATTTTCTCTGAGAAAGTATCCGAGCTTTTCCTGCGGCCCACTCCCGATCGCGATTACCACATGCTCCGGACGCCGTTCCTCGACGAACACCAGAAGGGGTCGATCTTCGATTTCCCATCCGTACTGCGGCGCCACATAACAGTTGTCGATCTTGACTGGGAAAGCCTCCCGGCACGACCAATCCAGCAATTTTTGTCGGGCGCGCTCGCTTGGCAGGACCCAAAAAACTTCTGTGGCCGCTTCGCCTTTCAACTTTGCGAGCAATTGCTGCAGATATCTAAGACCGGAAATGCGCCGAATCTTCTGCCGCCGCAGCAATCGCCATATGAGAACCATCAAACCACTGTCAGCGATCGTCAGGTCAGCCGCCAGGATTGCGCGGCGATATGGCTCGTCTTCGCGCAGCCGCGCGAAACAGGTCCCGGAAGGCGCAACCAGAAAACCGCCCTGTTCAACCATCCACTCAATTGCTTCATCGATCTCTCCATCAAAAAAACGGAAGCCGAGAATTTGTTGCGAGGGATAACCTTCAGCTGATTGGCGTTCCGCTCCTATCTTTTCCACAAGTTCCCAACGTAATCGCGTTTCCATGACGCGGGAATGTGAATATGATCTCGCTAGTTGAGATCCATTCTCACAACTTCTGGGTCCCCGGCGCTCGCGCGCCTTTCTAATATTCTCCGGGAGATCGGCGCTCCCGTTCTTCTTGTGTTTCTTTGGCTGCTGCTTTGCTGGTACTTGAGCGGCGAATGGTCAGTCAACGAACAATACAACTATGGGTGGTTCGTTCCCTTTTTCGCCCTTTATCTTTGTTGGCTCCGCTGGGAAGACCGGCCCGAGCCGTCTCCACCGTGCAAAACGCTTCTCGCCTGGATTTTTATCGGCGTTCCCGCGCTCCTTCTGCTTTTACCGGTTCGTCTTTTTGAAATCGGAACGCCGGAGTGGCGACCGCTCGACTGGATCCATGCTGCCTCGGTCGCGGCGCTGACCCTCCTATATATATGGTCGGCGGGCGGTAGGCCGTGGCTCCGCCATTTCACCTTTCCGATCGCATTCTTTTTCGTCTCAGTGCCGTGGGTGACGCCAATCGAAGTTCCCATTATTCAGGGTTTAATGCGCGTGGTTGCGGCTGTGTCCGCCGAAACGGTCACGCTGTTTGGAATTCCTGCGCAACTGGAAGGAAACCTGATCCGGGTGAGCAGCGGATTGATCGGCGTAAACGAAGCATGCAGCGGCGTGCGTTCGTTGCAGACCGCGCTAATGATCGGTCTGCTTTTCGGCGAACTAAAACGATTCTCGGTCTTACGCCGAATTGTGCTTGTCGTCGGCGCAATCGCGATTGCAATCACCGCCAATTTTCTACGCGCAGTTTTTCTCGTCTGGATCGCGGCCACGAAAAATATCTCAGAAGTCAACCGCTGGCACGAGCTCGCCGGCTACACGATCGTCGGTCTTGTTTTTGTAGGTTCGGTGATCCTCGCCAAGTTGCTTGGCCGAGGAAAGGGAGAGGTCGGAGATCGGCGGTCAGGAGTCAGCTTTCAACTAACCTCAACTTCTCAATTTTCTTCATCCTTCATCCTAAATCCTTCCTACCTTCTTTTCGCTTTTTGCTGGATTGTAGCGGTCGAGCTCGGCGCCCATCTTTGGTACCGCACGCACGAGAGCAATCTTGTCGCGAGCACCCGTTGGGACGTGCGATGGCCAGGAGACGCGCCAAACTTTCACAAACTGAAGATCGATAAGGAAGTGCGCCGCCTGCTCCGTTTCGATCAAGTACATGCGGCTTCCTGGACGTGGCCCGCCGCGAGTTCGCGGGGCCCATCCCATCCCTCGAATTCCAAAACGATTACTTGTTTTCTATATCTTTTCCGCTGGAATCCCGGCCGAAACAGCGCGCTCCTAGCCAACTTGCACCGGCCAGACGTCTGTTTGCCCGCAGTCGGCTGGAACCAGGTGGCGGACACCGGAGTGCGCAATTATCCCGTTGCCAGTTCGTTTGCTCTCCCATTTCGTCATTTCGAATTTCGTCATGACACGCCTGATAATTCCACGCAGCAAGTTGCACACGCGTTCTATTGCTTGTGGGAAGATCGTGCGCCCAGCCCGTCTGCCGCCGGCTCGAAACTGCCGCAAATGGCGGCTGCTTCTTCAAGCTGGACGCGCGGTGAACGCATTCGCCAGGTCCTCGACGGGCGGCGACATTTGGGCCAGCAGGTGATGGAAGTCGTGTTTGTCAGCAACGGACAAATTTCGGCGGTGGACGCTGAATCCCGTTTGCACGATTTGGTCCGCGACGTCGTTTTAGTCCAGCCCGACAAAGAATGACAGATTGGAGGGCGTCTGTGTCAGACGCCGATTCCCGCAAAAAAATCTGAAAAATATCTTGCCCTGCGAGAGAGAATTGCTAGAAGAGAGCGCAATCTTTGAGCCCAGGAGGAAATACGCGAGCATTTAAGAAAAAGTTGCAGGGCGATTACGCGACCCTGATTAGAGAGTGCAAGAGAGCAGTGCATAGCCGTCCATTTCGTTCGCTCTTCGGTGCAGTAGCGGGCGCGTTGATACTCACCGGCGGCATCGTCCCGAGGGCGAATGGGAATTTAGTGACTTATTTTAACTTTGAAGATTCGATCTTAGGTGCCGCCCCGGATCTTACTTCCGATCAGCCACCAGGAGCACAGTCTTCGACGCTCACGGTCGATTTCGGGGGAACAATACCCCCACCTGTAAGCGTTGGCGGGCTAACCGGAACGAATTCAAATATGGATCCTGGTGACACGGACCCCAACCTTCTAGCGATGGGTTTCCAGTTCACCAAGGACGTCGCCCCTGCCGTAGATATTACATTTAATGTGAACACGCTTGGTCTTACGAATCTTTCTTTGAGTTTCGCGATGGATAACACCGGCAACGGCTTCACCACTGCAACTTTTTTATACAGCTTTACCGGAACGCCAGGATCTTTCACGACTGTGGGGATGGTGGCGCTTCCCCCCCCACCAGGGGCAACTCAGATAGTCGCTTTCAACTACCCTATCGCGGTTGATAACCAGGCATCAGTCTACTTCCGTGTCTCCCTCACGGGGGGACAGTCGCAAGGCACAAATCTCCAGAGCGTTGTGGATAACATCCAGCTGACCGCAGTTCCCGAACCTGCGACCACTGTCGGCGGTGTGCTTGGCGTTTTCGGGCTCTGCTGGTTCCAGCGCCGCTGGCTGATTTGCTTTCTGCGTTTGCGTCGCACTTAAGGCGAGCGCGAACTTGGCCCCACGTGGTTAAGCCTCGCTACACACAGACTCTCTCGTGGCTAGCCGGCCATCACATCCTCTCGCCACAAAGCAGGATCTCGACCTGACGCCGCCGGAAGAGCTTCGAGAGCGACGGCTGAGGCTATTCTTCTTCCTAGCGATTGTGGCGATCGTGGGACTCGCCATCACTCTCTATTTTACGGCCGCGCCGGTCGGCGGAGCAATTAAAGCCTGGCAGTCTCGTCGCCTGGCCCGTCAGGCGTTCGCGCTGATCGAGCGAAAACAATGGAGCGAGGCCAACGCCAAAGCGCGCGATGCGTACCTCCTGCGTCCCACCGAACCGGAAGCTTGGCGCGCGATCGCGCGATTGCTCTCGCGCGCGGGCCAAGGAACCACAGCACTGGAATGGTGGAAAAAACTCGACGACGAACATCGCCTAACTGTGGAAGATCGCCGCGACTTTGCCGGAGCTGCTCTTGCGGCTGGCCAATTAACCAGGGCCGCGACACAGATTGATGCGCTGTTTGCACAGCGGCGAGGCCTGGCGCCGATCGACATCTTGCTCGCTGGTCAGCTCGCTGTTCGCCGGAGCGATGCAGTTCTCGCGGTCGATTACGCCGAACGCGCGCTGGCGGACAAGCGTGCAAAGCCTTACGATATTCTCTCCGCCGCAATTCTTGTCCTCTCGGTCACGACGCATGATTCGCAGCATTACATTAGCGCGTGGAAACGAATTGAAGATCTGGCGCGCGATCCAAAGAACGCAGCTTCACTTGAAGCGCTGGTTTTTCTCGCGCGTGAGCAGCCGGGCGCGCCCTCGCCTTCAACCGGCGACAAAACTCCTTTTTCGCTTGGCGGCGCTTCTGCCGCGCAACCGACACCTGCGATGGGATCAGCCGATGCTTTGTCTCTTAGCCTCAGTGCTACTCCGCAACCGGTAGCCACGATGGGGGACATCGAAGTGGCGAACGCTCTTGAAAATCATCCGGATGCACGCCCTTACCACAAGCTGCTGGCACTCCAACTCCGCGTTCAGCACGATCCGGCACTCACTGATGAATATGTGGCGCGGGCGGTGGAACGTTTCGGCAGCGGAAATAACGAAACTCTCGCTGCGCTGGCCGCATGGCTCAACAGCCTCGGCCGCGCCGGCAAAGCTTTGGAAGTGTTGCCTCTGGATCGCGCGTTGCAGCACCAGGATCTCTTTCTGCAGCACATCAATGCTCTCGCAGCGCTCGAGCGTTGGAATGAGGTGAAAGACGTATTGACGAGCGAACGGTTTCCGCTCGAACCAGTTTTTCAACATATGTATCTCGCCACTGCACGGACACACCTCGGGGAAGCAACGGCTGCAACGAATGAATGGCACCGCGCGCTGGAAGCCGCCAACACTCCGGAGAAGCTGATCGCCTTGGCAGGTTATGCCGAGCAGAACCCTGCCAACGATATCGCCGGTACCGCCTACTCCGAAGCGATCAAGCTCGCGCCCAAAAATCGTGCAGCCTATGCTGGTCGGCTTCGCGTGGCGTTGACGTCTGGGCGTACTCCCGAGGCGCAAACTGTGGCGGCGGAGATTGTCCAGCTATGGCCGGATGACGCGGTGGCGCGGAATCAGGATGCTTATCTGCGATTATTGCTTGGTGCATCGGATGGCGCGGCTGAAGCGGCGGAGCGACAAGCGCAGGTTCTAGTTGCTCAGGAGCCCCTGAACTGGGAAGCTCGGGCAACGCTCGGACTGGCGCGGCTGCGTCTGGGACGGAAGGAGGACGCCTTAAAAGCATTCCGCGGCGTGCGCGCGACAGGCTCTGAGCCTCCCGGCGCGCTTGCGGTTCGCGCCGCCATATTGGCGGTAAACGGCTACGAAGACGGCGCGAAAGGCGATGCGCGCAATCTGGGAGCAGCTCAACTCTTGCCGGAAGAGCGCGCCCTTATCGCTCCGCTAATGGTCGACTAGCGGGAATGCGCGCGGCAAGCGTGATTTACATGTGCGCCGGATGTCAGAAGTCAGAGCGTCCGTTTGCGATTTGGCTTCTTTGCATCATGGTTTTCTTCGCTGGTTTTTCATTCTGGCTCGACCGGTACGGTGCACCGGTGCTCGTCACGGTTCTAAACGCTGAAGGTAAAACAACCTTCGGAAACAAAAACGAGATCGACCAGAATCCGCGCCCGTTATCGGCCGCGTCGCACTTGGCTGTTGGAGACGAACTGAAGACCGCGCTGAACGGGAAGGTCTCACTCTGTCTTATTCCAGGAATTTTTGTTGAGGTTGCGGAGCAAACAGATCTTCGAATCGACGAATTACGCTTCGCGAAACGGGGCAACGCGATGGTTGACCCGATGAGATCACGTCTGGCTGTCCTCCATTTGAATAAAGGAATCGTCCGCGCATCACTTTCTAATTTGGGGTCGGGCCAGTACGATCTGAAAATCAAAACAGAAGTCGGAATGGTTACGGCCGGACGAGCGTCTCTTTTTACGCTGCAAATGGATGGCGTAACCGCGCGCATCACCTGTGTTCAAGGGGAGGTGAGCTGGAAGAGCGCGCACCGCAATTCGGCAGAGCTAATTCCCGCGGGTTATTTCTGCGCGTACGGTTCGGGCGACGAAACGGCGCGGAGATTATTGCCCGCTTCGGCCGATGCCCAAGCGCAGAGTGAAGTAGTTGCCGGCCTCGAATTCGCTCGTTTTCTTAATGATCGCGCATCGAACCTTCGCGACGGTCAGGCGCCGGTGCCAGGTCGTTAAAGTTACTGGTATCTGGCTGACAGAACCTGGGTCACGAATTCCTCGCGGTGGCGCGATGTTTTTCCGGTCCACCGTTTACACAGACCCGCGGCAACGGCGCCCTTGCCGCAGCAACCGAAGCGCTAGGGGATAATCAAGTCTCTCGACGCGAACAAAAAAGAGATCTGGGATCCTAAAAGACTCGCGGTCGGCCAGAGCTTGATTGCCCGCGGAGATATCGACGTTGCCTTCGGAATTGGCGAAGGCGGCAGAGAATGTCCCGCCCTTCAAGTTCACGTCGCCGCCTGCGCTGAATATCTCGCTGAGCGCGGGCACGAATCTCATCGCCGGGAGCAGCCTCGTGGTCGATGTCACCGGCACAAATTATCTTTCTGTTTTATCGAGATATCCGGAGCCAAGAGCAATCCCGATCAATAGCAGCGAAGCCGCTGTCATTAAAGGCACGGGGTCGAACGGCGCCGGTGGAAGATCGACAATCCCGTTCTCGTCCGTCCGGGCGGCGCGTCGAACATAACGGCCATTTCTAGGAGCGCGGAATCGCTCGGAGAAACCCTGCATTCGCGCCGGAAGCTCAGCATCGCACATCGGAATGCCGTGTCCGCATCCAATCACGTTTGGTCGCAGATTTGTTAACTCTTGCAGCGATGATCGCGCGGCCTGCCAATCGCTCGTGAAAGGTGAACCGGCGCGCGCAAGCATTTGCTTTCCAGTGATCAGCCCGCTCCATCTATCCATATTCATCGTAGCAAACGCATCACCGCCGATGAGCACGCGATCCGATGGTCGGAAGAATGAAACATGTCCGGGCGAGTGTCCCGGCGTCGCCATCCATTGCCAACCTGTGGCACCGGGAACTTTACCGGGGTGCAACTCGCGCACGCATTTTCCCAGATCACGTGAACGCGACGGCCAAAAGCGGGAGAGAAACGCGATCGCGCCGCCAACCGTCGGATCGGCTGGAGGGTAAACAGATTTGCCCATCAAATAAGGCATCTCGAGGCGATGTGCATAGATCGCCACGTCCCATCGCTCCGCTAGCGCGAGCGCCGATCCGGCGTGATCCATATGGCCGTGCGTTAGAAGAATCGCCTCCGGGCGCGAAGCGGCCCCGAAACGCGCTTCGGCTGCATCCATAATCTCGTTCGCGCGACCCGGCATACCTGCATCGACCAGCACCCATTTTCCACCGGGCCTTCCGATAAAATAAACATTCGCAAAACTTACCGGTAGCCAGCCCACATCGGGCGCGATGCGCGTGATCAGCCTTGCCATCTTATTTGGATGTCTTTTCGTTTTTGATTGTCGATCTAGCGCGAGTTGGCGCCGCCTGTGTGGTCGTTACGGAATAATCAGGTCCTGGCCGGCTCTCAACTTCTCAGGATCATCGATCTTTTTTCTATTCGCGTCGAGAATCTCTTTCCAGCGTTTCGAAGAGTGGTAAAACTTTCGCGAAATTGACACGAGCGTGTCCCCGGATTGGACGACATAAGTTCGTCGGTTTGATTTGCCGCTGGCAGTTTTTTCCGGATGTGGTTCCTGCGATTGCATTTTTTCCGAAGCGCTCCGCGGTCTCGACGAACGGTCCTCCAATTGTTTCCGTAAATTAAGGTTCTCATTTCTCAACCGGGCTGCTTCCGTTCGAGTTACAACCGAGTCGCCCGACAAGCTCGTGGCCAGTACGATTTCGTCGCGCTTCATGAAATTCTTCACATCGTTCGAATGCGGTCCGTTCGGGCTAAGCGTGAGATAGCGCTTGAAATGATGGAGCGCGTTGAGCGGGTCGTTCATCTTGTCGTCGTAAAGAACCGCGAGCTTGTAATGAATTTCTGCGCATCGCGGGCTGTCATCGAGCGCGGCTTCGTAAAGATTGATCGCGCGCAGAAAATCGCCCTGGGCCGCTTTCGCCTCCGCATCTTTGACCAGTTGCGCATAACGCGTTGTCATCATTCGAGCGCAGCCGGCTGAAATGCCGGCGAGAAAAATCGACAAACAAATGCAGACTACGGTATGCGCTTGTCTTGACAATGTCCGGCGTGGCCCGGCGGCAAGGTTCGGGAACTTGTCAGGAGCTGTCATCTGGCCAACGTGCTTACTCGTGAGGCGACGCGCACTTCAATTCTTTTTCTTCATGAGCGTCGTCTCCTTTAGTTGTGCCCCGCAACTGCGCGCAACTCTTTTTGATGGCCAAATTTACGCCCTTAATTTTGTCGACGTTGATCGGCACACGCTTTCCACCGCCGACGGTCACGTCACCGTTGTTGTTTTGGCAACTCTCGCCGATACGGCGAGGGCAGACGCGGTCGGCAATCGTGTTCCCGATTATTGCCTTGGCAATCCCACCTATCGGATGATCACGGTCCTCAATCTCAACCAGAAGCGCACCAAGGCCGGGCGTCTCATCGCGACGATCTTGGTGCGCCGTCGCCTCAATGCAGAAGCAAAACTGCTTCAGCGCCGATATGATGCGAAGAAGCTCGGGCGTGACGCGCGACGCGACATCTTCGCCGTGGCCGATTTTGATGGAAGGACGACGTCCCAACTCGGTGAGCAGACCGGATCATCGGATTTTTGTGTGTTCGTCTTTGGCCGAGACGGCAAGCTCTTGCGGCAATGGAATGATGTGCCGAGCGCGGCGGAGTTGGCAACGGTGGTCAAATAATTCCGCAGTCGTTTAATACTTTTGCATCGTCGGATCGATCTCGTTCGCCCACGCGCCGATTCCGCCTTTGAGATTGGACGCTCGAGAAAATCCGGCGCTTTGCAGGAGCTGCACCGCGTGTGCGCTGCGTGTGCCAGTGTGACAAATCGCCACAATCTCTTTCGTGCGGTCGAGTTCGCCCAGACGCGCGGCAAGTTGGGCCAGCGGTATCAGCTTTGAATTTTCAATATGTGCGATTTCGTACTCGAACGGCTCTCTTACATCGACAATCACAAGCGAGCCGTTACCGGCCAGCTTTTGTTGCAAATCGCGAACCGAGATTGTCGAAATCGGTTCATCCATGCCGGCGCCGCTGGAACAAAATTGATCATAATCGATCGGCTCAGTGATTGTCGGCGAATCGCTGCAGACCGGGCAGCGGGGATCGCGCCGCACTTTGAATTCACGGAGCATCATTTTAAGCGCGTCAAAATGCAGCAGGCGTCCGACCAGCGATTCACCCAAGCCCAGAATCAATTTGATCGCTTCTGTCGCTTGGATCGTTCCGATGATTCCGGGCAGCACCCCAAGCACGCCTGCCTCCGCGCAATTCGGAACGCTCCCTGCCGGCGGCGGTTCCGGGAACAGACAACGATAGCACGGCCCGCCCAAATGCGGCGCAAACACTGTGGTTTGTCCGTCGAACCGGAAAACTGAGCCGTAGACATTTGGCTTTTGCGCCCAAACGCAAACGTCGTTCGACAAATAGCGCGTCGGGAAATTATCCGAGCCGTCGATGACGACGTCGTAACGCGCGACAAGATCGGCCGCGTTTTTGCTGGTGAATCGGCAATCATGCAATTTGAGCTCGATGTTTGGATTAGTTTCGCGCAGGCGGTCGCGGGCCGATTCCAATTTTTTGCGGCCAACGTCCTTTGTGCCGTGCAGAATTTGCCGCTGCAGATTACTAAGATCGACATCGTCAAGATCGACAAGTCCAATCGTGCCGACGCCGGCGGCGGCGAGATAAAGCGCCGCCGGCGAACCGAGGCCGCCCGCGCCGATGCATAAAACACGCGCCGCCTTTAAACGCTGTTGTCCCGTCAAGCCTACTTCCGGCATGATGAGATGCCGCGAATAACGCAGACGCTCTTCGTCAGTCATTTTGATTCACAAGGTCCCAATTGATTCCAACAATGCGCTTGTTCTCAAATCGCTTCAACGATTTCGGGAACACAAGATAATTTGCGCCTTTGCGCTCTTTAAAGCCAACGATCCCGAATTCTGCGCCGGCTTCACTTTTCTGAATCGTCATCACGCGATTGTTTTTGATTTGCGATTGAAAATGTCGATCTTGCGCCGGCTTCTGCCAAAGCGTGTAAACTTGCGGTTGACCGCATTTTTCCACCAGTTGCGCAAAACGGACGGTTTTGACGTTGAGCAGTTTCACATTCGTGGGGGGTCGGAAAAAAGTCCGCCAGGAAACTACGGCAAGGAAGATCAGACTACCGTTGCTGCATTCCTGCCCTGGCGGGGTTCGTAAGTCCTCGATCCATAGCCCCTGACGGAGAGGAACAATTCGCGTAAGATCGACATCGTGCAATCACGTTTCGTAATCGGAGAGAAGTTCGGCCCGTTGACAGAAGGTGATGCTTCTGTTTGCATCGGCGCCGTGAAATGGTTGGGACTATTTTTGTTCGTCGTGCTGCAGTGCTCATGCACGACACTCGCAAACCGGCGCGACCTTTATAGTCCGGAACCTGGACCGGACGTGGTGTGGCAAGGAGGACCGCCGCAGACCACAACTATCACGACAACAACTACGCGCACGGAGCGCGAAGAAACGCCGCTTCCACCGCCCTCATTCCATTATTAGATCGACATCTTCTGGGTAGGGACATTGCGCTGCGATGTCCGGTCGGCGCAGCGCAATGTCCCTACCAGCCTGGATCGACAATCAACCGAACGGCAGATTCGCCTTGATTCGAGCCGCGTCTGTGTGGTGCACAAGCGCTGCCTTACTGAGCTGGCGTTTGCGCTTCGCGTTTTTCGACGACAGCAAATGCCGACGCGAAGATTGCGCTCTTAAAACCTTGCCGCGTGCGGTGATTTTAAAACGTTTCGCGACCGATTTGCGTGTTTTGCTCCGAGCGATTGGCTTTGGCATTAGGCGCGGAAGATAGCGGCGATTGCGTCAGTGACAACTGCTTTCCTGGAATTTGCCGGTGGGGCGAGACTTAGTCGAGCCGGCGAAATATTCGTGAGATTCGACGGCTCCGCAGAGCGTCGCTCCACTAGCACGATAAAAATTCTCGCAACCGTTTTCTTTCTCGGAACATTGTGGTGGAAATGGAAAACGCGCTTGCAAAAAAGCCGCATGTTGTCATCGTCGGCGCCGGCTTCGGAGGATTGGAAGCGGCCAAGAAGCTCGCCTGCGCAGAAGTGCGCGTGGCCGTGATCGACCGCACCAATTATCACCTCTTCCAACCGCTGCTCTATCAGGTCGCGACGGCGGCGCTTTCGCCGGCCGACATTGCCGCCCCGGTGCGCGCCATCTTGAGCAAATGCAGAAACATGGAGGTGATACTTGCTGAAGTGCAATCGGTGGATGTCGATGCAAAAAAAGTAAAAATGGCCGACGGCGAGCTCGGTTACGATTACCTCATTCTCGCAACCGGCGCGCGGCATTCTTATTTTGGTCATCCGGAATGGGAGAAGTTGGCGCCTGGTCTCAAAAGTCTGGAAGACGCGGTTGAAATTCGGCGGCGAATCTTGATGGCGTTTGAGTACGCTGAGAAAATCAGCGACGAAGCGGCGCGCAAAGCTGCCATGACGTTTGTGATCATCGGCGGCGGTCCGACCGGCGTGGAGATGGCGGGCGCAATCGCGGAGATCGCACGCTATACCCTGGCGAAAGATTTTCGTCACATCGACCCGTCGCAGGCGCGTATTATTTTGGTGGAAGGCGAGCCGCGCGTTCTGGCCGCGTTTCCGGAGGACTTATCGGCGAGTGCATTGAAACAACTTGTCGATCTTGGCGTGGAAGTGCGCCTGGGCGTGCATGCAACG
>Ga0066661_10000212_pt1 | contig 17322 bp, 15 predicted proteins | sample GraSoiAngelo_110_FD_66454 | JGI IMG/M metagenome (GOLD analysis project Ga0066661, IMG submission 66454) | Grasslands soil microbial communities from the Angelo Coastal Reserve, California, USA - 14_0903_12_30cm | ecosystem: Environmental > Terrestrial > Soil > Grasslands | place: USA... | reverse complement strand
ATGTCCTTGATGCCCCCCAGCGATCTTCTGAGGATTCCCGGTTCACAGAGTCGAAGGTGGAGAAATGCAGTTTCGCTCGGGCTGAAGTTCTTCACTCTAACAGCCGATAGGTCCTAAGAAAGAGGATCGGCTGATGCGTTACTGCCGACAGAGCTCAGGAAGGGTGGTTCGACCAACTCATGGATAACATTACTGTGCTCATTGTGGACGATTCGTCCGTCATGCGGAAAATCGTTGAGCGTTCCCTCCGACAGGCGGGCCTCGAAATCGGGCAAGTCCTCGAAGCCGGCAACGGGCTAGAGGCTTTGGCGGTCCTGAACCAGCAGAAAGTGAACCTTGTTCTCTGCGATATCAATATGCCTGCCATGGATGGTCTCGAATTCGTAAAGCAATTGTCCGGTGTGGAAAACGCGAAGGGCGTTCCGGTGGTCATGATTACGACCGAGGGCAGTGAGGGTCACGTAGTACAGGCTCTGTCGGCCGGCGCTCGTGGTTACATTCGCAAGCCATTTACGGCGGATCAAGTAAAAGAACACATCATTCCAGTACTGGCGGGGAACTTATGAACACTTCCAGGAGTGAAACCGATGCCGCCAGCCGCCGCGAATACTGGCCTCCACTGCTGGAGCTTTCCGCGCAAGAAGTTTTTGGTCTTATGTTAGGAGAGCGTTTAGACGCTGCTCCAGAGCCTGCTCCGGAGAATTCTCTCGACGTTACGTCGATGGTTGGATTTGCCGGGTCCCTGTGCGGACTGTTAACTCTGCGTTGCAGCAGCAAATCCGCTGCCCTCATGGCAAGGAAAATGCTTGGAACGGATGGTGCGGGGGCCAAGTCACAGATGGAAGATGCGGTGGGCGAGGTGTGTAATATGGTGGCCGGTAACTTCAAGAACAAGATTTCGGGGATCGGCGACGGCTGTAAACTCTCGGTTCCGACCGTGATCACCGGCAGTAACTATAGCCTGTGCACACTGGCAAATGATTACACGATGGAAATCAACCTCCTGTTCCACGGCAGTCCCATTGTCATTTCACTGCAACTGAACTGATCGGAGATTCAGAGCAGCTGCGTCTCGGAGTCCCGCCTCAGTTGACCTCAGTGGGTTTCTCAAGACCGACCTCAATGCCGACTCGTGATTGTGTTCCACCCGCTCGAGTTGCAGTCACTCCGAAGCTCATAGCAAGTAATCGCGGCGCGAGCGTTCGGATGCTGTTTTGATACCCGAATAAAGCTCAAATGGATGCGGAAGAATCTGGCCGAAAAACGGCGTCGACGAGCGCGATGATCTCACCCATCGCACCATCGATATCAAGCGTCAGACGGGCCAGATCCAGGGTTGCGAGCTGGGGGCAATACTTCGACAAGCTGAGCCAGGCCTCGTCTCGGGCAAGATCGACGGCCATCGCTTCGTAGTAGCCATATCCCAAGTCCCGCAACCGGCAGAGCAGGTCGCTGAGATGGATCAGGGCTACCAGGGCAGGATCGGAAGGGGTCTCTGCAACGTGGTGGTGGAATTCGATGACAGCTACCACATCGGCCGAGAACTTCCAATGCTCAGCCAGAATTTTCCCGCTCTGGCAGTGGGTGAATCCCAGCTCCTTAAGTTCCGCCGATTCCACAGAAACACGTTCGTCACGGGCTGCAACGAAGCATTTGCGATATTCGTCGGTACAGGCAAGCGTGTTGACCAACATGCCCAGATCATGCAGCAAACCCGAGAGGTAAGCCTTCTCCGGCTCGGCATATCCAATCAGAGTCGCCAGCTTGCGGCTGATCAAGGCACAGCCTAAAGAGTGACGCCAGAATGTGGTGGCATTAAAGGCCCATTTATCGGCGGGCACAATCCGGTTCAGACAACACCCCAGCAGTATGGCCTGCACGCGCTTCAAGCCCAGCGTCAGGATTGCGCTCCGCACGGTCTCTGTTTTACGGCGCCCGAACAGTGGAGAGTTCGCCATCCGCAGGCATTGAGCCGCGATGGAGGAATCGTATGAAACCAATTGCACAACTTGTTCCACATTGACCTGCTCGACCGGCAATTGAAGTATCGAAGCAAGCGGCTGGACGATGGCCGGAATGGCCGGGATCGCATCCAGCGTGGTGATCGAAGGTCGGATTTGATCGAGTGTTTTCATGACTTCTCTGACCCACTGTAATTTGGCGGCGCTTTCCAGTACCCGATGGCTCCCGGAAAATGCACCAATCGAAACCGGTCGTCGACCTGATAGAGAGACTCGGCGGGTCCCAGAAAGAAATAGCCGCCGGACAGCAGGTTGGAATGGAAATGCTGCATGACCTTGCGTTTCGAGTTCAGGTCGAAGTAGATGAGAACGTTGCAGCAGAAAATCAGGTCCAGCCCCTTGAGAAAAATCATCTTGCTGTCGTCGCTGAGGTTGACGCGGTCAAAACGGATGATCGATTTCAGCTTGTCGGATACCTGCAGGCGTTTCTCGTCATAAGGCTTGAAGTACTTCTTCCTCAACAACTCGCTGGTGCTGCGAAGAGCGTATTCTCCATAAATTCCAGCCTTGGCCGCGGACAATGAGTTGTCATTCAAGTCGGTGGCAAGAATGTCGAAGGTCCATCCCGACAACAACGTTGCACTCTCCTCCAACAGGAACATGGCTAAGGTATAAGGTTCCTCTCCAGTGGAGCAGCCGGCGCTCCAAATACGAAGCCGCTTGAATCCCATGGCATTCTTGCTCGTGATCAACTGGGGAAGAATAACTGTGCGCAAGGCTTCCAATTGGGGAGGACTGCGAAACATATAAGTCTCGCCGATGGTGATTTCGTTCAAAAGCAACCTCAGCTCCGCCTCTCGATTAGCGCGCGTCGTGAGATGAGACAAGTACTCAGCCGGGGTCTTGGCATTCACAACCGCCATGCGACGCGAACAACGCGAGGCCAGCAAGTACAGCTTCTCCTCCGGCTGATAAATGCCTGAAATTTCGTAGATCAGGTCGCGGATCTTCAGATATGCAGGATCTTTAACATCTTCGGTTTCAGACTTTGAGACGGGTTTTGTGCCGGTCGTTCCCAAGACTTTCGACTCACTCTCTCCACATCTGGTCAGATACCCTCAAATTCGAGCTGTCCTTGCACCCAACGACGCTTGCGTTCTGCCCGCCAAGACGCGCCGCACAATCTCCTGACTGATCTCTGGCAGGGGACAGATCTTGCTGGCGCATTGCGAATCGACTACCGCTCCCGGCATGCCCCATACCACGGAAGAAGCCTCGTCCTGCACAAGCACCTCTCCACCAGCCTCACGGATGTGGGCGGCGCCACGGGCGCCGTCGGAGCCCATGCCGGTCATGACCACGGCGAGAACGTTCGCGCCGTAGGTTCGAGCCACAGACCGAAACAATACGTCCACTGCAGGGCGGCAGTAGTTCTCGGGCGAGTCCTGATTGAGTTCCAAGACGGTTTGCAGTCCCTTGCGCACCACGGTCAAGTGATAGTCCCCGCGGGCGATCCAAACCTGTCCGGGCTCCAATGATTTGCCTGTCTCAGCTTCGCGCACTGAAAGGCGAGATCTTGAATTCAGCCGGTCGGCGAGCATGCGCGTAAACAAGGGGGGCATGTGCTGCACCACCACGACTGGTACCGGAAGATCTTGAGGTAGCTGAGGGATCACTTCTCCCAGCGCATTCGGTCCCCCTGTGGAAGTTCCGATGGCAAGAATGTCTACGACATGATCGGCCGATGCAGTTCTGTTGGCCGCAGAGATCGCCGGCACAGGTGCCGAACTGCTGCGCCGACGGCCGGCGAGCGATGTGATCTTGGAGACCAGTTCCCGGCGCAACTGGTCCATCGCGTTCGCCAAACTCGAGCTGTTGCTCGGCTTGGTTACATAATCGGAGGCGCCCGCGGCCAACGCATCGAGCGTGGTGGCTGCGCCACGCTCGGTGAGGGTGCTGCACATGACCACCGGCAGCTGAGGATACAGCTTGCGGATCTCAATCAGAGTCTGGATCCCATCCAGCCCGGGCATCTCAATGTCGAGCGTGATGATGTCGGGATTCAGCTGCGGAATCCTGGCCAGGGCGATCGCACCGTTGGAAGCTGTCCCGGCGACTTTGATTTCCGTAGTGGAAGCGAGAGCGTCGCACAATAGCCTGCGAACCACCACGGAATCGTCCACGATCAAAACCTGTATGGGCGGCATACGATCTTTACTCACTCGCCGCGGATGCTTGCATTTCCTGGCAGAAATCCGCGCGGGTTATCTGAACCGGTCAACGCAGGCTATGCACCGGCTCTCGCACTCATCGCCTTGGGCGCATGTGGCCTGGCCTGCAGTTCGGCATAAGCGTCCTTCTCCAGCCGGAAGTGGGCTACCAACTCGCGCAACCTGGTCGACATCTCCGCCAGAGAGCCGGCGGCTTTGGACGAGTCACCGGCGCCATGGGCAGTACTCTGCGCCGCCTGAGCGACGCCAGCGATGTTCTTGGTGATTTCCGACGAGCCGCGCGCGGCCTCGCTTACGTTGCGGGCCATCTCGTTAGTGGTGGCGTTCTGTTCCTCGACCGCGGTCGCGATGGTGTTGGAGATGTCGTTTACCTGCTTGATGACCTCGCCTATCTGGCCGATGGCGCCGACCGCGCTTTTGGTGTCACTCTGGATGGCTTCGATCTTGCGGCTGATGTCTTCGGTCGCCTTCGCCGTCTGTTTAGCCAGTTCCTTGACTTCGTTGGCCACGACCGCGAATCCCTTACCAGCCTCACCGGCGCGAGCCGCCTCGATTGTCGCATTCAAGGCCAGCAGGTTGGTCTGTTGGGCAATCGAAGTAATCACTTTGATGACCTGTCCAATCTCAGTGGATGAATCCCCAAGCTTGGCGACGATCTGATTGGTCTCGTCCGCAACTCTGACGGCGCTGGTCGCCACCTTCGCCGACTCGTGAGCGTTCTTGGCGATCTCCTTAATGCTGGCGCTCATCTCTTCGGAGCCCGTGGCCACCGTTTGCAGATTCTTGTTTACTTGCTCGCTGGAACTGGCAACCACCTGGGCCTGGGTGGAGGTCTCTTCCGAATTGGCGGTGATCTCCTGGCTGGTGCTGGACAGTTCCTCGCTGGCGCTGGCCACTTGCTCGGCCGTTCCGGCGATTGACCGGATCATGTCGCGCAGGCTGTTCTTCATGCTGTTGAGCGCGGCGGCCGCACTCCCGATTTCGTCTTGCGACGCAACTTTCAGGTCGTCGATGCCGAGGTTGTTGGCTGCTATCTCCTGAATCACTGCCACCATACCTTGGATAGCTCCCGTAATGGAGCGGACGATAAGGATGGCAACTCCAAGCCCGACGATCAGCCCGCCGAGTGCAAGGATGATGAGCAGGCGAAGGATTGACGCTTCCACTCGCTCGTGCTCGGTGATGGCTGCCTCCTGCAACTTGTCAATAATCGCCTGCATACCGTCGCTAGCCGTCTCTGTTCCTGTGCGGACCTGGACTGCATGCTCGGTGAAGAGTGTGTCGGTGGCTTCCTTGGTTTTGCCCCGCCGCCGCAATTCGATCGCCTGACCCTGCAGTTCTCGGAGTTCCTTTGCTCCTGCATCCACCTTGGCGTATAGCTCTTTTTCTCTCTCAGTTTGCAGCAGCTTGCTCAGTTCCTCCATCGCCTTATCGGCTTGGGTGATGCCTTCGTCACGGCGCTTGAGAATGCTCTCGCTGTCCGAAAGCACAAATCCTCGAGTAGCGCTGGTCTGCAGCTCCAAGCCAGCGTCCACGTCCATTGCGAGTTGTGCCTTCAGCATCTGCTTCGAGATTTCGTCGGTAAGATCGGAGAGCTTGTTCATAGAGGTGTAGGTCATGAAGCTTATGACCGCGATGATTAAAAGTAGTGCGCCAAAGCCAAATCCCAGCTTCATTTTCAGACTGATCTTGTTCACGTCTAGCCTCCCAGCAGAATTCACAGCACCTGATTTTCCTGGACCCGCGGTAATGGCGAGAACCCTCGCTATCGCAAGACCGGGGGCACGCACAAAGGAGTTATCGGCCCCGATATTGAAGGCTTTAGCTTGTCAAAGAATGCTGGATGCCGGGAATTCTGGCAGTGATCGACTCAGAAGGAGATGACCAATCGAGGAGTGATTACCGGACAATCTCCGTTCGTGCGCAGCCCGCCGGGATGATGAAGAAATTGAAAGTCTTGCACCAGAGCAACGTGCTTGTTGAACGGGATCTTGTAGTAGGTTTCCACCACGAACTCACTGCGGAGGCCGAACCCAGCTTGAGGCTCGGACGAAAACCGCACCCAGGTGGCGGCCAATCCCAAGGAGTCCTGGCTTCGGCGTTGCAACGGTCCCTGCAGGATCGCTCCTCCGCCGATGTGGTGCGTGAAGCCACTCACGCGGCCTTCGGCCCAGCCTAGTTGTAGAAATGTGGAGACCCTGCGCTTGCCCCGATCCTGAGCGAGCGGTTGCCGTAAAACAGACTGCTCCACGACCGAGTAAAATCCGTGTGCTCCGGAGGACTGGCTGTCGTCAAACCGCGAGATCCTCCCATCCAGCCGCCAGTACCCAAAACTGATCCGCCCCGGATGATCTAACTTTCCAATGTTCCAACTGCGTCCTGGCTCGACAATCGACAGGGTATTCGAGCCTGCGGTCTTAAAGACGCCGAGTCCCAGCCCGTAGCTAGCTCCAGCGTTCACGAACGCGCTCACGCCAGGTTTAGGCTCAGGGTAGGTGGGAAAGGTTACGATTGTCGGACTGTACCCCATCGAAGAATTTAGAAAGTTTCCTGCGTTTTGAACCACAGCGAACTCCGTATTAGCGTCGATCTTGCCCGCCTTAATACGAATCCGGTCGGACATAAGCCTCTGCTCAAACCAGATTTCATAAAGCGTGGTTCGGGAACTGGCATCGATGTTGGAATAGAGTTGGGCAGCACCATCGTAGGTTTCCCCAAAAACGTTAATGTGGTGTTTGAGCCGCGCCATCCCCGCGCTTCCGCTTAGACCAAAGAGCTTCTTGCCGTCCACCGGTACCAGCAAATCAAAAGAATAGCGGCCGAATCCATTACCGGAGTCCTGTTTGGCATGCAAGGTTTTCGACCAATCGTAGATTACGACCGCTTGAGGGGAGATGCCGTGCTCGTTCAGATCGCGCAGTAGTTGCCGAGGTGTGAAGGCTGATTCCGAGGGAGACTCGTTCGCAGATGGGCTGAGGGCTGACGGTGTGGAAGTCTGCGGGAAACAACGGTAAGAAAACGCTGAGCTTAGACTCAATAATAGAAATGCCAGGGACCGACCTGAAAGCCTCACAGAGGAATGCCTCCCTATATGGCGACCAGTGGCGCGAATGTCGCCGTAAGAGAGGCATCGGCTCCGACGAGATAGCCTTTACACGATGGGACGTATCCTTCGGGCCATTACGCCGAGCTCGTTAGTAACGTTGAGGCGTTTAGACTTTAGAAACTTCCCATGATGCATCAACCTCTTGATCTGCAGGTCGACTCCTCTGGAATCGGTTGTTCTGATCGATTGGCCGATCGGCCGCTTCAGGGTTCCATTTGCTCCAGCGATTCGCAGGCCTCTTCGGTATTGAGCACATGCATCAAGCCTTGATCCAATTTGTGGACGCCCACAACGAGATTCCTCATATCAGCTTCCAACGTTTGGGGCGGCGGCTCAGCGGTCTTTTCATCCACCTCGACGACATCGCCGATGCTGTCGACTAACAAACTCACTGGACCTTCCTTGGTGCGCACAACAACATTGATCAGCGACGTGCCGGGAGGCCGTTCCGCAATCCGCAAACGCCGGCGCAAATCCACCGCCATAACGATCTGCCCTCGCAGGTTGATCAAGCCGCGGATCACATCAGGAAGCAGCGGAACCCGAGTCATCTCCTGATGCTGAATGACTTCCTGCACCTCGTCGACCGCAATGCCGAAAAGCTGATCTGCGAGAAAGAATGTGCAAAACTGTTGTGTGGTCACGGATGCTTGTGCTCCTTATGCTTCAGCCCCGACTGATGCCTGGCCGGGTAGAGCCGCCGCAACCAGTCCCGGCAGGTCCAAAATGTCGGTGACTCGTTTCTGAATCACGGCTGAGCCCAGCACGCCCCTACGCGCAGTCTCGGGTTGAATGACGAACGATTCCTCGACGATGTCGAGAATGCGATCCACCACCAGCCCGATACTCCGGCCTCTGTCGGCGTAGACCACGACGTGCAGGGCTTCGTGCGCATTCTCCGAAATCACCTTGCGCTTGCTCTCGAGCACGTGGGTAACCCGGACGAGCGGCATGATCTGTCCTCGATACTGCACGGCCTCTTGGTCACCCGCGACCTCGATGGCGCTGGGAGGGAATTCCTCCAGACGGGCGACCAAGGCGAGATCAATGGCGATCCTTCCGGTTTCTCCGTGCTGGAACAGCAGCATAGGTTTGCGTTGACTCGTGTCCGTCACAGGAATCAATTCGTTTGCTTCTTGTCTTTCGGCTGTTTCCCGTTCCCTGGCATCGCAAAGCACGTTGGCGCGCTGTGCCAGGCCGAGCACGTCGAGGATTAGCGCAACCTTCCCGTCCCCCATGATGGTGGCGCCGGCATAGATGTTGACGCTCTTCATTTGCTTGCTCAGCGGCTTGACGACGATCTCCTCAGTATCATTGATCTCGTCTACGACCAGGCCGAAGGCTCGGTCATCTGCCCGTAGTACGACGATATTGACACTCTGGAATTCGGTCTTGAGGGACGCGGCCACCTGCGCCTGAGAGTCCGCTCTCAGTTCCCGCTGCAAGTAAACCAACGGCAATAATTTGCCCCGCAGACGGTACACGGGTGCGCCGTTGACGAATTCCAGCCCCTTGCGGGACTGTTCGCCTTCCAGTCGAACTAGCTCCAGTAAGCTGACCTGCGGGATGGCGTAACGGTCGCCGGCACTAGTCACAATGAGCGCCGGGATAATGGCCAAGGTTAGGGGGATCTTCATGCGCACCGTCGAACCTTGCCCGGGCTTGGACTGCAGATCGACGGTGCCGCCGATCTTCTCGATGTTTGTCTTTACCACATCCAGCCCGACGCCGCGCCCGGAGACGTTGGTGACCTTTTCCGCGGTCGAGAAACCCGCGAGGAAGATGAGGTTGGTAATTTCGCGCTCCGTCATCCGGGCCGCCTGGTCAGCGGTGATCAAGGCCTTCTGAATGGCTTTATTGCGAAGCTTTTCATAGTCCAACCCGGCGCCATCATCGGTGACCTCGATGTTGACCTGTCCGCCCTCGTGAAACGCCCGCAGAAAGAGCAGCCCTTCCGGATCCTTTCCTGCCATGCGCCGCACTTGCGGGGGCTCGATGCCATGATCCACCGCATTGCGCACCAGGTGGGTGAGTGGATCTTTAATCGCCTCGATGATGGTCTTGTCGAGTTCAGTCTCTTTGCCCTCCATTTCGATGCGCACCTGCTTGCCGCAACCGAGGGCTACGTCGCGTACTGTGCGCGGGAACTTGCTCCAGACATTGCCGATCGGCTGCATGCGCGTCTTCATCACGCCTTCCTGCAGTTCGGTAGTGAGCAGGTTCAGCCGCTGACTGGTGGCGAGAAGTTCGCTGTCTTCGGTGGAGTTGGTGTACTGCACGATCTGGTTGCGCAGCAGAACCATCTCGCCCACACGGTTCATGAGCCGGTCCAACTGGGAGACATCAACCCGGATCGTACTGTCGCTGGCGCTTTGCCCTCGGGCTTGCTGCTGGGCGTTCAGGGCCTCGACAATGTCCTGCGGTTTGACGGCTCCCCTTTCGACCAGGATCTCTCCGACATGTCGAGGGTCACCGGCTTTTTGGTGCTCGACAGCGGCATTTACCTCGCTGGCTTTGGCAACGCCACGCTTGATGAGAATCTCGCCAAGATTTGGTACTGGTTGTTCTGATGGCGTCGCCGGAGGCTCGATCCTCGCAGCTGTCAAAGGCGAAGCAGGGCTGCCCGCCGGCGCTTCGAGCAGGCGAGCCAGCTTCAAGATGAGTTCCTGATCATTGCGCTCCCCCTCCTTGCCCGAAGTCTCGATGTTCTTCAACATCTCGCGAACCGCGTCAAGCATGGCCAGCAATGCGGTGGTAATTTCGGCGTTGAGCGGCAACAGGCCATCGCGCAGGCGCGACAGCAGACTCTCTCCAGCGTGAGTTACTGCCTCGAGCTCATTAAATGCAAGGAAGCCGGAAGTGCCTTTGATGGTGTGGATCGTCCGGAAAATACTGGCTAGAGTCTCACGATTCGCCGGCTCCTTCTCGAGCACGACCAGATCCTGATCCAGGCGATCGAGGTTCTCGTAACTCTCGATTAAGAATTCTTTAACAATCGCGGCATCATCGCTCATTCAAAATTATCAACGCTCGCGCATTGCCTCGTTACGCATTCTGAGAACGCTGTCGCTGGTATTGGGCAAACAAATCGACGTCCCTTTTTTTGTTGACTACCGTCTTTCAAGGGCAGGTTTGCTCCGCCCACATACTTCGTCCATCGGCCATGCATGCAAGGGACTTTATCTATCGCGCGCAAACTCCAGAACGTTAGAGGCATCGAAGGCCAGCCTCGAAAGCGAAATTCATTTCCTTGTGATCTAGCTCTGGCCCGAGGACTCGAGCGGTCGCGATCGATTACGGGCTCGGTTCAGGCATTCCACGTTTCCATGGCGACGTTGGGGTTGATTAAGGAACGATTAACCTTGGATGATCCCAACGGGGTTCAACAGTGCAGATCCTCGACCAAAAGGGAGCTCCTCGGCCCATTACAGTGCGGACTGTCGAATCGTGCAGGTAGTGGGATGATCGACCAAAAAAAGCTGATCAGATTTTGCCAGACGGTCCGCGCGGTTTCGAGCGGAGTTCTACGGGCGGACCGCAGAGGCGAGTTCTGCCAGGCTGGTGATTGTCATATCTGGTTCACCGTCGGCAGATCTGACGGCACCGACGCCTGGGCGTGCAGACGGGCGGTTTACCCACACCGTAGCGAGGCCAAGGGCCTGCGCTGGAATGACGTCGTGATAGATGCTCTGACCTATATGCAGGAGACGGTGAGCGGGTGCGTTGATGCGGCGTAGGGCCAGATTAAAAAGCTCGAGAGAGGGTTTGTAAGCTCGTGCTTGTTGCGCGGTGACGACTTCATCGAAGGCGACTTCAAGTTGAGGTCGGGTGCCCGCGAACAAATCGTCGTCGACGTTGGAAAGGATGGCGAGGCGGAATCGGGTTTTCAGTTGACGCAAAGCGGTGACGGTATCCGGCCAAGGCTTCCAAGTCGGAAGAGAATCGGCGAGCGATCGGACTTCTTCGGCAGTGGGAGTGAATCCCAGGTCAGTCCCAAACTGGCGCACGACGGAGCCCAGAACTTCACAGTAGGGCTGGAAGGGCGGCTGCTCTGCATGAAGTTCGAAGTCCCCGTAAAGCTTGAGGAGGGCAGCGTCGTCGATGTGTTTGGAATGCGCTGAAAGGATGCGGCGCAGCGCCGGCAGAATTCCCGCCTCCCAGTTGATGAGGGTTCCATAGCAATCGAAGGTGAGGATCTCGAAGCGGTCGAAGTCGAGCATGGTCGCTATTATTTCAGACCGCGATGAGAAAGGCTCACTACCTGTGTCTCGTCACCACTTGAGACAAAGAAAATCCCCACCACGTTCGCACCGCGAAGCGAGGTGGGGCTGTTTTTTCCTGACTATTGGCGCACATCAAGGGGTTGCGAGAGCTCGAAGGTCAGGTCGGACTCGGCAGGAAGGACGATTTCCTTGTTTCCGGTGAAGGCTGAGCCACCAGCGCCCGCACCTGCGCCGGCTGCGGCACCGATCGCAGCACCCTTGCCACCTCCGGCGAGGGCACCGATAATCCCGCCGAGAGCTGCGCCTCCACCGGTGAGAACAGCGGTGCGCTTTCCTTTGCCTTTTTCAGAGAAGCTGCGAGCGGCGGCCTGAACCGGGACGTCGGCGCCTTTGACTCGAATGGAATCAAGGCGGACCTGCAGAACGGCCCCACCTTTGAACTTGCCCAGCGGCTTGGCATCCGCCACCGTGCCGCTGACGTCGGCACCCTGCGGGATCGCGACGGCGTTGCCGACCACAACGTCTTTCGCGACGCTGCCGGCGAAGGTGTCACCCGGCTTGCTGAGCTTGGAGCCGATGGAAGATCCGAGACTGATGGTGATCGCAGTTCCGGACGGCACCACGAGTGGCTCCTTCCTCGCCTCTTTGCGCTCGTGCTGTTTGTGTTCGCGAGCTTCTTTGCTGGGTGGCTTTTCGTCTGCGCTGGATGTTTGCGTATCGTTGGTGGCGGTGTCGCTAGAGTTGTCGCTTGCGGGTTTGTTGCAGCCTGTGACAGCAAACGCAACGAATAGACATAAAAACAGTAATAGAACTTGTGAACGCATAGACGCCTCCAAGACTTCAGCCAATCCTAAAGGAAATCAAGAGCTTGGGACAACCGGGAGAGGGTTGGGAATATCAATCGAAGGTGCATGAGGCTAAGGTGTGAAATTCGAACCGTAAGTGAATAGGCAGCTTCAGAGACGTTGCTCCAGGCCGCTCGGCTTCGCCTTCGCGGGACAGCCGAGGCATCTGTCGCCACATGAGTCAGATGAATTGCCAACGGGTAGCACTGTTCGGGAAATCACTCTCGGTCCACGCAAGCACCACGCGGGGACGAACGCAAAAGACGACACTCTCGGGAATGACCATCAGCGGCATCTTGTATTTGGCACGGGACGCAGCGTCGAGTTTCTTCAGGGTTGGCTTATCCGAGAGATCAACCTCCTCAGCGGATCCTTCAAGGATGACAACATCATCCCCGGATTCCAGGTGAATGGAGATGGCTGGATTATGTGCGAGGTTGCGAGCCTTGCGGGAAGAGCGGGCGGTTCCGAAGTAAAGACCGCCGTCGATCCAGAATCCCCACACTGGAATCGAGTGCGGACGGCCATCGCGCCGGGCTGTACAGACCCAGTAATTGCGGGATTTGATGAGCCGTTCCTGGGCGTGAGTAAAAGGCAGGAATTTGTGTGGAGACTTCAGTCCATAGAGCGGGGGGACGTGTGGAAGGCCCACGGTACATCCTTCGGGATTTGAGTGCTGTTTCGAAGATTTTTTCGGGGGCTTCGTTTTCGGCATGAATTCACCTCCAATGAGATTCACGGCTCCCATTTCTTGGACCGAAGGTGCGCGGAGAAGCGGGGCCCACGGCGACCTTGCCCGTGGCCGCTCGACTTCGCCTGCGCGGGACAGCCGAGGCGGCTGTCACTCCATGAGCCGGACGGCGGACAGGATCAATGTCCCCGCCTGCTGGGTCGTGCGGTTGAGTACTCTAGCGCTGAGATACCATGCCGGGCAAGCTAGGAGTTTGTTCGGCTGACACGGCCTGAGATTCATGGTGGTCACTCACCGGTTCGGATGCGGCCTCTTCGGCCGTTGCGGGTTTCTTCGGGGCAAGGAACTTTTCGGTATTAAGGAGGGGGCGGCCCAGCGAGGCGTTATAGCTGGTCCAGGGTCCATCAAGGGTAGACTCACGCTCGAAGTGGGCGCGCATGGCCTCCATTTTTGAATCGAGGTCGTCGAGATAGTGCAGCATGAGTGCTTCGGGAAACATTGGAAGCTTGGGCGAGCCGAAATCGTACTGTCCGTGGTGACTGATGATGAGGTGCTCAACCAGTGTCTTCAGTTCTTCAGGAAACCCGGGCACCTGAACGAGCTTGGATTGGAGCATCTCGAGCTCAATGATCATGTGTCCCAGAAGCTGGCCCTTGGTCGTGTACGAGAATGACCGGTTATACGTCAGCTCGTGGATTTTCCCGATGTCGTGTAGAAAGGCCCCGGTGAACAGAAGATCGCGGTTGATCTGAGGATAGTTCCTGGAAATCAGATCGCAGGAGCGGAAGAGCGAGACCACGTGATCGAGCAGGCCTCCGATGAAGGCGTGGTGGAGAGTTTTCGCGGCAGGAGCATTGCGATAAGCTGCTGCGATCACCGGATCGGCCATGAAAGCTTGAACCAGAGTCTTCAAATATTGGTTTTGAAATCCGGAGACAAAGTCGGAGAGAGTTCTCCATAGCTCATCGATGTCTTTGGTCGTTTTTGGAAGATAATCGGCAAACTCGATCTCCGAATCACCCAGCTTTCGAAGCTTATGAATCGTGAGCTGGAAACGCTGCTTGTACTTATTGATGAGGCCTTTGACTTTCAGGAAGTCATCCTGCTCAAACGCCTCGAGAACTTCTTCGACGTTGTCCCACATTTTCGCTTCAAGCTGACCGCTGCGATCGCCGAGCGTGAGTGCGAGGTAAGGCTCCCCGGTTTTCTTGGGCTTGATCTGTTTGGCGACAACGACAAAAGTGGAAGTGACGATCTTATTTTCGTGGCGCGCGCAATCGCAAATGTAAAAGTCCTTCATCAGATGACTGAGTATATGACATCCTGGCGCAAATCGTTTAGCACTGAGAAGGCGCCGCAGGTGTAAGGTCCCGCTGACAAACATGCCTCAAACGATGGGACCGATCCAGATGAGTCGGGGCGTTGTCCTAGATGATGCCGAGTTTCTTCTTTTTCTTGTTTAGTTTCTTCGCGTCGGCCTCTTTGGCAGTTGTGGTTTCCACGGGCTCGGTTTGATTCGCACTTCTACCGCTGTCAACGTAACCTTGCGCGATCTTGATGTACGCCTCTTCTCTGAGCTTTGTGAGGTACGCGCGAAGCGCAGGCTGCAGTTTTTGATAATAGAGCGCGTCTTGAATACGGGGGAGGACATCTTTCATCGCTGGTACGCCCGCCATCTGATGATCCTCGACTTTAAGAATGGCGAAGCCCTGTTTTACTCGGATGACATCAGTAATCTCGCCCGTTTTCATGGTGAAAGTCCGGTCTTCGAGTTCTTTCGCAAGCTTGCCACGTTCGAAAGTACCGAGCGCGCCGCCGTCGGCAGCGGAGGGCCCGTCAGAATACTTCTTAGCGATGTCGTCGAAAGCGGCGCCGTCCCGTAGTTGCTTCAGGATGTCCTTTGCTTTGGTCTCGGCCGCACTGAGAGCGTCAGCATCGGCCGCTTGCTTTGCCGCTTCGTCCAGCGGCGTTTGTGCGGACGATCCCGCATTGGCGGCATTGGGGTCTGGCGCAGGCGTTACCGCTTTCGGAGTGATCAGAATTTCGCTCAGGCGGATGAACTCAGCGTGTTGCATCTCGTCTTTATGGTCGTCGTAGAATTTCTGACCTTCTTCTTTGCTGATGGAGAGATGACCTCCGACCTCTTCGCCGATCACTTTTCGCGTGATGATCTGGTTCTTCTGCGTCTGCTTGAAGTCTTCCCAGGAGACTCCCTGCTTTTCGGCTTCCTTCTCCAAAGCCTCCATAGAATCGAGCTTCATGTCTTTGCGCATCTGATCGAGTTGCTTGATCAGATCGGTATCAGCGCTGATGCCCAGGTCCTTGCCTTTTTCAAGCAGCAGTTGTTGGTCGATGAGATCCCGAAGCACGTCCTTTTCGCGGTCGGCATAGACTTTGTCGGCGTTATTGGGGTCCTGCTGCTTGACTTCATCGCGAAGCTGGTCTTTGCTGCGCGCGAACTCAGACTTGGTGATGATCTGATTGTTAACGCGGGCAATGATTTCTTCGACGACTTGGCCACTCGCGAAAGCGGGCATGCAAGCCAAAGCAATTAGGGTCAATGGAAGTTTTTTCATAGAGTCTCTGGGCCGTCACGCTTGCTGAGCTTGCGGGTAAAAAGGGTGGGCCCGGGCCGATATCGGTATTTTACATCCTTGGTGCGGCTTATAGCCGAGCCATTCCACGATAACGGTCACGTTGTCGGACAAAGCCCTAGAGCGCAGGCGCCCTTAACTATGACGCGAACACAGTCAAGTAAGTTGGCCGCGACCGATTACGCGGTGCGGACTAAAGCCAAGGCTGTACGGTCGTCGCAGATGGGACCTTTTCCTGAAAACGCGGCAACAGCCTCCAGGACCGAGTCGCCCAGGGGTCGGGCAGCAATTGCAGGAGCGGACTGGAAGACATCTTTGACTCTTTCCAGGCCGAAACCGCCAGAATGACTATTGCCGTGGCCTTCACAGTCGACTACTCCGCGAGATACGAGGAGCAAAGAAGCTTGTTGGGCCATGCCCACGGTCGGAGCCTCGCAGGTTGCGTGGGAAAAGAGTCCGAGGGGGAGACCTGTGGGGCCCAGCTCAGCGATTCCCGTTGCGTCGCGGAGAAGGGCAGGAGTATGTCCGGCATTGGTGTAGCACAGCGTTCCGAACTGCTCGTGGTAACAGGCAATGAAGGCAGGACAAGAGTGGACGCCACAGCACACATCGATCAGCCGTCGATTGATCCGGAGGCACAGTTCGGTCATGGCATCGGATTCGTTGATGTCACGCGGCGAAAACAGCTGCAATCCGACAGCGCGGAAGACTTCTTGGGCAGCGACCAGGAGGCTGCGATTGTCCTCGCGTCGGCCGGCAACGTCGAGCAGCCCGATCAGAACGCGTTCAGAGCTGACGCGAATGGAGTCGTAGAAGTCTCCCGCCATACGTTTTCCGACGAACACGGCAGCGATGTCGGCGCCTGCGATCGTGGGGAAGACGGTTGGGACCGGTTCCAATAGGGTGGGTGCAGCAGCGTCGGAGCGGAAGCGGGAAAGCATGGCAGAAAGGCTCAAGGGCGAAGCTAGCATAGGAATGACGGGGCGGCAACCATCGGCCCCATACCCGCCATTGGATTCATCGGCGGCTGAGCCGATCCCTTAAGTTTATTCGCCGTATTTGTCGACCAGGTATTTAGTGAGTTCGGACTCGAGTTGGCCGTAATCGGAATGGATGGTCGCACGAAGGGCAGCTTCGGTGGAACTGCCCTGGCTGATGCGCTGGAGGATGCGCTGAACATCGCTCATGCCGTACGAATCGTTAATGTAGGAGACGGCCGCCAGGGATTCGGCGTAGGCGAGGTAGGCCTGAGCGCCGGAAAACTGCAAAAAACTACCTTCCAGAACATTCAAGGGAATGTTGTGCTGCGCCTTGAACAGCTGTGTGACTTGTCGCCCTGCACCGCCGAGGCTTCTCGGTTCGAGAAACTGGGCGATGCCTTCGTGCAACCATGGGGGGCATCGTCCGGCAGAAAGTTGGGTGATGAACGAGTGCGCAAGTTCGTGTTTAAGCACGTGGGCGAGTTCGGGTGTGAGTGAACTGAGGCCGCTGATCGGGATGCGCAGTTTGCCATCATTCATTGCCCCCGACCATGTCGGTGCTTGAGTAACGTCGAAAAAGGCCTGTTCGGTGTAGAGCGTGACCAGGATGTTATCGCGCGGCGGATTGCCGAGATCACGGACCAGGTCGTCATAATCAGATTCGAGCGCCTGAAGGATCTGGGCACGCAGC
>Ga0066661_10000207_pt1 | contig 17492 bp, 16 predicted proteins | sample GraSoiAngelo_110_FD_66454 | JGI IMG/M metagenome (GOLD analysis project Ga0066661, IMG submission 66454) | Grasslands soil microbial communities from the Angelo Coastal Reserve, California, USA - 14_0903_12_30cm | ecosystem: Environmental > Terrestrial > Soil > Grasslands | place: USA... | reverse complement strand
TGGTCAGATTCTGAGAGCGGCGGAACGCCCCACGTCGCCGTCGTCAACCAAACGTTGGCTCGTGAGCTGTGGCCTGACGAATCCGCGATTGGACGGCGAGTTCGGATGCCCGCGTACATTCAATCAGGCTCCTATTACAGGCTGGCGGCGCCTGGCAGCGACGGCTGGTTCGAGATCATCGGTGTGGTCGGCGACACACCCAATGTCGGTCTCCACGAGCCGCCGGCGCCGTCGATCTACGTGCCGTACACGCTCATGTTGACCGATACCGTGAATGTGATTCTGCGGACGAGTCACGATCCACTGTCGATGACCCGTTCGATTCGGGAGGCGGTGCGTACCGTCGATCCATATCAACCAGTGGACGTGGTGCGCACGGCGGAAGACGCGCTGGCAAGCGCGGGTTGGGCCCGTGAGCGGTTCGTGGCGTTGCTGTTGCTCGGCTTCGCGGTGTTTGCGCTGCTGCTCGCAGTCGTCGGGCTCTACAGTGTCGTGTCGTACTCGGTGACGTGCCGATTCAAGGAATTTGGCATCCGTATGGCGCTCGGTGCCGGTCGCGGGCGCATCGTACGCGCTGCGGTGCAGCCGGCGGTCCTGGCCATCGTCGCGGGCCTCTTCGCTGGTCTCGCCTTGAGCGTGGCGCTGAACAAGGTTGTCGCCCAATGGTCGATCGGCCATCTGAACGATCCGGTCGTGCTCGTCGCCGTCAGCCTGGTGCTGTTTGTCGCTGCGATGATATCCGCCGCGATTCCAGCGAACCGAGCGGCCTCGATTCAGCCGACGGACGCGCTTCGGACTGACTGAAGAAGTGAACAAGCGCGCGCCGAGCTTGGAGGACAATATGCCATTGAAGCAATTCGCTCGCATCATCGTCCTGCTAGTCGTGGCGGGGACGACGTTCGAGGCGGCAGACCCGGGACTTCCGTCGAAGACTGCCGTTTACGTAGCCGCTGCGCGGGCTCTCGGCTCAAGAGACCCTGACCCTCAGCGTCGCAATCCCGACTATCTCGCCATCAAGTTTCTCGGTCCACGCGAACGCGCTTTGCTCCCCGAACTTCCGCTGGACGCGTTGGACCTTGATTTCGCAAGCGCCATGAAGCAACTCGGTGGGGGGCTTGTCGACGTGCTCAGGTACCGCACGAAAGCGTTCGATGCCGCGTTGCTGGATGCCGTTCAGAATGGCGCCACACAGGTCGTCGTGCTCGGAGCGGGTTTCGACAGCCGCGCATATCGCTTTCAATCTCAACTTGGCAGTGTCCACGTCATGGAAGTGGACCTGCGTGCAACGCAGACCTACAAGAAGCAACGGTTGAGCGAGATTCTGGACGCGATACCGCCGAACGTTTCATTCGTGCCGATGGATTTCACGAAGGACAATTTTCTGGACGAGCTCCGCAAGGTGGGCTACTCCGAACAGCAGAACACCTTCTTTCTGTGGGAAGGTGTGACGTACTATCTGCCCGAGTCCGCGGTGAAAGACACGCTTCACTTCGTGCGGGACCATTCCACGTCGGGGAGCCGAATCGCCTTCGATTACTTTGGCGCAAGTAACCCTTCCGTAAACAATCCGCGTGGTCTATATGCACGATGGGGTGAGCCTGTGATTTTTGGTTTCCCCAACGACAGCGCCCGTGAGTATGTACAACTCGAGGGATTGGGAGTTCTGTCCGACACACACGGGCCGGAATACATCTGCATTGCAGAGGTCGTGAACAAGAGATGAGCAATGGCCCTGGCGGTGCGCCGTGGGGATCAACAAGGCGGTAGCCCGGTGGTCGATCGGCAATCTAGGCGATCCCGTCGTCCTCGTCGCCGTCAGCTTGGTGCTGCTTGTTGCGACGATGATGCCCGCCGCTATTCCAGCGAATCGAGCTGCCTCGATTCAGCCGGTCGACGCGCTTCGGATCGACTGACAAAGGCCAGCCGCGCCTATCGAGCGGCGCGGCGATGGGAGTGTGGGAAGGGGTTCAGTGTCAATTGCCGCCCGTAGGGAGCCACTCGTTTTCGGTTGATTGCGTGGTTGCGGAAATCGTCCAGTGCGGCTATCTCTCCGCAAACGACTGAAGAAACATTACTTATACGATAGGAGACTCAGTATACCGCAAATAGTTGATCATGTTAGGTTTACGGAGCTGGCTCCTCAGGCTGGACTCGAACCAGCAACCCTCCGGTTAACAGCCTCTTTTTCCGAAACGATTTGAGACCGCTCGAGACAACGAGGCCCATTTTCATTGGGTAATTCGTGGTCGGGGGGCAACCCCCGACCACCCGACACTTCGCCAAGTTGTCCCGATTTTGTCCCGATCTTGAATCCGGGTTTCTAGCCGGATGATTTGATGATCGGGACAACTCAAGCGCAAGTGTGTCATCGGAGGTTCTGTGTTTGATGACCCACGATCGGGCGATGACCCGCGCGACCGGCACGATCGCAATCGAGATCATGGTGCTGATCCTCGCGACCTTTTCACGCGCGACCTCGAGCTGCCGCGTGGACCCGAGCGAGAGATTGTCCACGACGTCCGCGGTCGTGAGTTCACGCTGCGCGGCTCGGAGAGCCGCACACTTGCGACTGTGGGCGCGTTTCGCGTCGTCTCGTCGCGCGACTTGAGCGACAACGATGGCCGACCCGCGGATCCTCGTTCTGGAGATCTGCGTCACCTGCGCGAACAAGCACTTATCCGAACGGTGCGGCTCGATGGCCGGCGTGATGTTGCTGTGGTGCTCACCAAAAAGGGACGCGACCTGCTGGAATCGCATCGCCGTGATACTTCCCGAGAGCGCAGCCACGAGGGCGGCGACTTGCGCCACCAAACCTTTTACGCGGAGCTGAAAAAGCCGCGCGAGGTGGAACACGACAGCCAGGTCTACTGGGCATATCTGCGAGAGGCCGAGAAACTCACCGAGCGTGGCGCGCGCATCGGCCAGGTGGTCCTCGACTACGAGCTGAAGCGCGAGTACCAGCAGTGGCTGCATGAACGCGACAAGGGCCATCACGACGCGGATGGACGGCCGGATCGCGAGCCCGGTGAGATTGAGGATTGGGCGCGCGAGCACGACCTGCCCTACTTCGACGAGCAAGTGCACTTCCCCGATCTTCGAATCGAATACGAACTGTCAAACGGACGATGGGATCACGTCGACGTGGAGGTCACGACGCTGCACTATCGCGGTGCTCACGGCGCAGCTGCGAGCCGGTCTGGGTTCTCGTCATATCGCGGTTCGAGCGCGCGACTTCGAGGTGCCGGCGGCGGTGCTCGCGGCGGCGGCGGCCGCACTGGTGAAGGCCTTGCCGAAGAACTCTTGAAATGAACGTCCGCTGGAGGATTTATGACTACCGACGATCGCGCGAAGGCTGTGGCGCCGTTCGGATTTACGCCGCGGCAGGCGCGCTTTCTCGCGCTCGTAATGCGACACGCCGGCGTCTGTCTGTTGCGGCAATACGCAACGTTCGCGGGCATTGTGCAGGGGCAGAAAACGCGCGCCTTTTTCCACAAGCTGGTGAGTCACCGCCACGCCATCTCCTACGCCTGCCGACATAATCGCGCGAAGCTGTATCACGTGCATCATTTCGCGCTGTACCGAGCCATCGATGAACCAAACAGCGCGTATCGGCGACCAATCCCAGCGAATCGTGTCGCCGAGCGGCTGATGATGCTCGACGGTGTGCTCACCGACCCTGGGCTGGACTGGCTCGCGAGTCGAGCGGAAAAGGCTGCCTACTTTACGAACGGACGCTGCTCCGTCCCGCCGGAAATGCTGCCGCGTCTGAACGCCGCCGCGGCTCCGCGAACTGATCATGCCTTTCCAGACAAGTTCCCGATCGGCATCGCCACGGACGGTCGCCCCGTATTTCTGTACGTCGTCCTTCCGACCGTCCGAGACAACTTCCGAGCGTTCCTTCGTCGCCACGCAACGCTCTTTCAGACACTGCCCTCTTGGACGCTGCGAGTAGTGTTGCCGCGAGCCCTCGCGGACGCGTATGAAGGAGTCCAAGCGGTCGTTCGTGACGAGTTCGAAAGCCCCCTGTACCCGCACACAGTTGACGAATTGAAGTGGTACTTCGAGCAGCGGCGTCGGATTGGAAGCACGCAGTTTTATCCCAGCGACGAACGGTTCATCCGAGCCGCAGATGCATTCGATGCACCCCGTTTCGATTCGCTGTACCAGCGCTGGGTGAGAGACGGCGACAGCGCACTCGAGGACGTATCTTCAACGGCAATCAGCGACGCGCTCACTGCCGGTACTGGGGCCGTTGAGTTCCTCGTCCTGCCGCATCGGTACGATCACCTCTCGCCGTTGGTCGACAGCTTGAATTCCAGAGCGTGCGGAGCCGAGAAGGGGGCCGAGAACTCGCACGAACAGGGAGACGAATGGCCAACACCGTCTCGGCCCCTCTTGCACTGGTCGCCCGCTGATCCGACGTGTCCACAACCTGCGTAGCATCACGGAGGCGCCCTCCGCGATCGAGCCCAGTATCCGCAAACACTTACGTCGCGCGCTGGACTTCGCAGTTGGGGCGGCGCTCTGTGCCGCCCTGTCAGCGGTTCCGATTGCGACCTGGCAGGAACCGTGGCGTGAGCGACCCCCGTTCGGCGCGATGGATCCGTCCCGCGCCTGTTCCGGGGTCGCTCACGCCACGGTTCCCAGTGATCGCGGTGTCCTCGAGATTTCGGGCGGCTCGCACCTCACAGGCGCACTGAGGAATACCGCGCGTTGTTCGCGTTGATCGCAGGCAATTTTGATACAGGATGCCATGAGGATCCGTTGACGGTACGGGATGCGGTATTTGCGCCCCTTTCGCCCGACGAACCGGCCATTACGCAATAGCGGATCTGGCGTGCTGCGCGGAGGCGTCGTCAAGGCCCGAAGCGCCGCCAATGCGGCGTCGGAGCGAAGCGACGAGGCCTTGACGACGCCGAGCACAGCACGATGCTGAAGCGCGTGATGGCCGAGTGAAAGAAGGAGCGTAAGGAACGCCGGGAATCGGGGCCTTGGCCAAGGAGTCGACGCTCCAAATTCGATTATCCGGGAGCGTTGGCGTGCGTCAAGGTTTCCCTCCGTTCCGTCGGCGCTTCGCGACCTTGACCCGCGCCAGCCGCTCCCGCCAAATCGGGCTCTTATCGGAGCGTCGACCTATCCTGATCAACTGGGGTCCGAAATCACTCATCGAACGATCCCTTTGCCAGCCCGCAACATCTTGCGATGCTGCCTCTCGCATGCCGCTACGATGTCCTGCATCTCAGCGTTGTTCTGTAAGACCTTTTCGACGTAGGCGCGGAGGCGCTCGTAGTCCCGAACCGGGACTGCAGCTCGAAACATTACTTTTTCTCGTATACGAGAACGTTATCAACAGGCTTCCCGTCGGGTCCAACGCCGCTTTGAGTGACGGTTCTGGTCTTTCCATCCGCCGAGATCGCCCATTTTTCAATAACGAGCTTCTTGCCCTTCATGTAACGGATCCGCTCGACGGTGTGGTTGTCGATGCGCTTTAAGGTCACCGTCTGACCGGGCACGGCGCCGTCGCCGGTTTCCGTCCTGGGATATTCCTTCCCGTCGTATTGCGCGGCATATTCGAAGGCCGCTTTCGCGCCGTTAGCCCTTACGACGTCCGCGGTAACTTTGACGCCGTCTTTTCCGTCCGGAACAATCGTGACAATCTGCGTCTTCGGGGCTGCTGAAGTTTTGAATTGAGATTTCGCGACGTTCAGTGTCCAGCGCCCGGTCTGAGCGTCTTCCGCCCAGCCGGTAACGGAAACGACCACTATGCCGAGCAAAGCGAACAAGAATCTTCTGTGCATGCTGCCTCCTTCGACGAGAAGCGAAGACGGTGCAGCGACGACGATCGCCGCTACACCTACGCTGGATCACCGACGCCTGTTCTATCCGTTTGAGGACTCGATTCCCAGATCTCCTGCCCATCGATCACACGGTGAATGCGGCCGTTGATGACGTCGACTCCGAATTTCTTCTCCAGTATTTCGGGATGACACAGCAAAAAAATGTGGAAGGCGACGCTCATCTTTCGCTCGTCTGGTGAGTCGGAGTCATGCAACCGATCCGTCAGATCGTGTGCCAAAAAGACAGCCTGATAGATTTCCGCTTGCTCGTCGCCGAAATCCTTCCCGATTTGCTCCGTTACTTCGGCGATCCAGTCCGGTGTGGGATGCTTGAAGTCCCATACGATACCGAAGGCCTGGTACCAGTCATGATTCGCCACCCGATGCTCGCGACCAAGCATTCTGGACGGCGCGTCCTTCTCCTGGTGTTCGCTGAAGTAGCTGCGGCCGAACGCGAGGAGGCTCTCGATGGCATGTACGTAAGCTTCTGGCATTTCCAGGCTCCTCTGAACGTGTCGGATTGTACCCGGCGATTGCGAAACACGGGACAGGATCTCGCCGATTCTGGAAGTTCCGGAGTTTATCGAGCGTGAATACCAGCTAAGCGTCACGCATAAACGCCGGCGCGTATGCGGTCGAGAGCAGCGTCAGAATACTGACGCCACGACGCGCTCAACACCTGGTCGCCCTTTCCGCCGACATTCAGGCGCGGCCGAAATCGTTCTCGCCAAAAGGCGCTAAACGACTCGATGTGGCCTCGGTCAACATCCAGCTTCGCATGGAGGATGTCGACCAGGCTCGTGTCGCCGTCGCGGATGTACTGTGCAATTAGATGCCAATCGTCGATGTGCATGAAGGTGACCGGGCGAACGTGCAGGTCCAACGTAAACAGAACGCCTTGCAGCGCTGCTTCAAGCTCGCGGCTAAAGTGGCGCGTCACCAAGCCGAATTCGAGAATGGGTTCCTGATAGACCACGAGGGGCAGGATTTCGCGAAAACGTCGCCCTCTGAGCCTTGCCATCGGTCTGCGGCCTTCGAGACCGAAACAGCCGACTAGATTCTGCCGGATCTGTCGGATCGCGGCACCAGGCTCGTCGCCGAAGCGGGAAGCCATGCCGCCGAAGAAGGTCTCGGAATCGGACGCGTACTTTGCGTCGGCCGGCGCAAACGTGGACTTGGCCTGGATGACGACCAGCCGGTCGCCAAAGTCGATGATGGCATCGAATGCCTCGTCACCGTCGTCGTACTTCGGCGATCGCCACACGCGTTCAGGCGGGTAGATGGATTCGAGAACAGCCCATAGATACCGCTCGAACAGCCGACCCCACAATCGCGCGAAATTGACACCGTCTTCTGCATCAAGCGTCTTGATAATCGTCCAATAAACGCCGGACGACAGGCGCTCCTGCATGAATGCCGGATCGACGCAAAAATAGTTGTCGTCACCGAACTTCCAAATCGGCCACGATTTCAGCGCCGAATGATTCGTCAGTAAACCCGACGCATCGGCGGAGCCGAACGGCAGGCCAGGCACTTCTCCAAAACCGATCGCGTACCTGTCTAGGGCCTTGACCATGTACTTGCCCGAGACGACATTCTTGGAGTTCATCGGGTTGAAGTTGGCCAAGCTCTGCGTCTCGATGATGTCAGTAACTGTCAAGGAGTTGTAGTAGGCCCACACCGCGAACGTCAAGTCGATCAACTCTTCGAAGTTCAGGCCCGAACTGAAAACGAACAGCCGCTCAAGCTGTCGGGCGAATCCGTCGTGAATGCGTGCACGGTCCAGATAGGGGCCAAGCATCGCGTTTGCGCGTACCATCGACTCCGCTACCGACGGTGGATTTTCGATTTCAAGTGCGGCGGCGAGACTCGGCGCCAGGGCGTCTCCACGCTCAGACCCCGTGAGGTCGTGCGGGGTGAGCGAGTTGACAAGTAGCCCAAGTTCCGCGATCACATCGAAGTCGTCTCGGCGTTCCAGCCGATTCCCGCCTGTTCCTCGCCCGAACTTTGCGACGAGCTTGATCATCGTCAGCATTTGTCCACGATGAAAAATCGGATTGGTGACGAGGTGCGAATGCGGAAACTTGGCCTTCATTTCGCGAAGCCGTTTCTCCGAAATGGAATTTCTGAGAAGCGCGCTCTGGACATTCAGGCGCTCCGTTTGCTGTTCCTGGCCGTCCTTCATGCTGGCGAGTGCGAGCGCGAGATTGTACATTCCGAGAATGATGAGGCCAGCGTCCCGGTTGATCGTGCTCGCGAGCTGGACAACGTCGCGTACCGAAGCGCGACGATAGCCGAGTTGATCGATTGAAATGTAGGTCCCCCATCGGGGCATCAGAGATTACCAGCGAAATGTGTCCCCATTGAGCGCGGCGCATCGCTTCTGGGATTCGGCGACGAGAATCGGCCGGCCGCGAAGATCCGTGCGGACGAGACCGCGCGCCACAACGGACTTGGGCCCGCGAAACGGCGTGGATCCGCAACAGTCATGCCGAGATCGCGGAAGCACCCCGCGCTCAATGATGATGCGTAACGCCGGTACGAAAGTAGTCTGCGGCGAATATCGCCCTTAATCGCCGCATAGAATGCGGCGATAAACTTGAGGTATGCGGTGATTAGCTGCTATAATCACCGCATAGCATGCGGCGAAAGCGCTATATCCACGAGCTGTCCGACTGGCCCAAATTCCACTGGGATCAGGAAAACCTCGCAAATTCGCTCGCTTCTGTGCGTCACCGCCAAGGCCGGCTCGTCGGGCACATGGAAGCGCTCGGCTTTGAACTCCAGCAGCAAGCCGAGCTCACGGCGCTAACGGACGAGGTAGTGAAGAGCAGCGAGATTGAGGGAGAAAAGCTGGACACGAATGAGGTCCGCTCATCGATCGCTCGTCGTCTCGGCATCGATGTCGGCGGTCTCGAGCCGACGGATCGCCACGTGGAGGGCGTCGTCGAAATGATGCTCGATGCCACGCGCAAATACGAGCAGCCATTGACCGCTGACCGCCTGTTCGGGTGGCATTCGGCACTGTTCCCGACTGGCCGGAGCGGGATGCGAAAAATACGGGTGGGCGCGTGGCGGGACGACAGCAGCGGGCCGATGCAAGTCGTTTCCGGTCCCGTTGGGCGTGAGCGCGTGCATTTTGAAGCGCCCGCTGCGGAACGACTCGATCAAGAGATGGATCGGTTCCTCGCTTGGTTCAACGAAAAGGAAGCCACCAAGGCTCAGATCGAGCCGGTCTTAAAAGCCGGCGTGGCTCACCTGTGGTTCGTGACTATCCATCCCTTCGATGACGGGAACGGTCGTATCGCGCGCGCGATCGCAGACCTCGCGCTGGCTCGTGCCGAACACACGCCGCAACGCTTCTACAGCATGTCCGCGCAGATTCGGCAGGAGCGCAGTGCGTACTACCACATCCTCGAGCAAACGCAGAAAGGCAGTCTGGACATCACGCCGTGGCTTGATTGGTTCTTGGTTTGCCTGGGACGCGCAATCGACGGTGCGCAGGCGACACTTGGGACGGTGCTTCACAAAGCCCGTTTCTGGCAGGCGCTGAGCAGTGTTCCGATCAACGAGCGTCAGCGAACGATGCTAAATCGACTGCTGGACGGTTTTGAAGGGAAGCTCACCACGTCCAAGTGGGCGAAAATGACCAAGACATCTTCAGATACGGCTCTTAGAGACATCACCGAACTCGTCGAACGGGGCATTCTCGTTCGCGGGCTGGAAAAGGGTCGCAGTACGAGCTACGCGCTCGCTCAGCTCGCCTAGTACAAGCAACAGTACCGATTCAGCTAAGCGCCAGAGATGAACGATTGTTTCTTCTGCGGTCCAACTGAGAATCCACTGACGGAAGAACATGTTTGGCCTCAGTGGGTCTCACGTCTGTTGTTCGGAAAATACAATTCGAATCACTTCGTAAACATCCGTTCAACAGGTGATAACACGACTGGATTATGGAAATCGCGAAATATTGACGTAACGACCAAGACTGTGTGCGACAAGTGCAACAACGTCTGGCTTAGCAGTTTTGAGAACACCGAAATAAAACCAATCGCCACACCGCTCATCACCGGCAATGAAGACCTCGTCCTGGCGCCGAGTGCGCAATGGAAACTCTCGGCATGGGCTTATAAGATGGCGATGCTCCTAGAAGTCGCGATTCCGCCGAACGAAAGGCCGCCGCTGTTCTTCACGCCAGCCGAGCGGAAGCAATTTCGCGATACAACCCTCGCCCACGAGCGCGTCCGCGTTTTTCTCTCGAAGTACGAGTTCGGTCAACATCCTGCGCATGCTCATTTGCCGATGCACACGTTGACGGAGCGCCAAGGCGAGAGGAAATCGTTCGACCTCAAGATCTCGACCATGACGGTAGGCTCGCTCGGAATGCAGGTGATGGCGGTGAGGTCCACGACCTCCGAAGAGCTCGTTTACGCCAGCGAGATTGAGTTTGAGTTTCTGGGAAAGGCGAAGGAGGCCGTGGTCCCGATCTGGCCCCCGCGTTCGGATGCCATTCGGTGGCCTCCAGCGCTGACGATGACCCAACAAGATATTGAAGACTGGACCGAGATGTGGCGTAAAGCAGCCGGCCTCTACCCGCAGTCGAAACTGTAGATCTGGGGAGCCGCAGCAATACCTCGAAGGCTCTGCGGTCATCGCCCGTAATCTTTGAAAAACGGAATATGGATTCGACTGAGCGGCTCGCGTTCGAGCATCTACGGCACCGCGGATTCAAAGACATCCGCTACGAGCCTGACGGTAATGTGCCACCGGACTTCGTCGCGGATGAACGGGTCGCGATCGAGGTCCGCCGCCTAAATCAACATGAAGACACCCCAGGATCGACGCGAGGATTAGACGAAACTGCGATTCCCTTCCAGCGGACAGTTTGTCGTGTCCTTGACTCATTCGGGCCGCCGCGAACTGGAGCGAGTTGGTTCGTGAGCTACAACTTCCGTCGGCCGTTACCGGGTCGCCGCGTGATGTTGCGGACGCTGCGCGAAGCACTGGAGCGGTTCGTACGTCAGCCGGATCCCAAGGACGTTCGGATGCAGATCGAAGACACCGTGGCACTCAGATTCCACCGTGCGAGCGAGCTGCACTCCACCATGTTCATTCTTGGCGGATCCGCAGATCACGACGGCGGCGGGTTCGTCATCGCGGAGCTGCTGCGAAACCTGTCGATTTGCATCACTGATAAGACGGAGAAAGTGGCCGCACGGCGCGATCGATATCAGGAATGGTGGCTGATCCTCGTCGATGAAATCGCTTACGGTTCGTTGGATCCCGGCGATATCGATCAGCTTCGAGGCCTATTCGATTCGCGCAGCAAAGCTGGGTGGAGCACGATTGTTCTCGTGAGTCCATTGGACCCCGCCCGGGCTATCGAACTCTGACCTCGCGACCGCGGACGCGACGGCGAGTGGGGCATCTGGAACTGAGCGGCTATACGTCCGGAAGATTTCTGGGGAAACGCCGGCAGCTGCATCCGAAACCAGTCACAGGACAAGCTAGCGGAAATCATGATGGCCGAAGATGTGATCGACCCGACGTACTTGCCGTTTACTGCTGAACAGCTGCGCGCTCACTTCCTCGTCGATCGCGATAGTCACATCGCCTATTTCCAACGATCTGCGCAGGCTTATCGTGACTTCATTCGCAATCGACTCAACCGGCAGGGGATCCCCATCAAACATGCGCGCGGACCGTGTCAAATCGAGAAGGATGAACGCTTCTGGACGGCGACCGCGATGAAGCGCCTCGTCCAGAATCCCGCAGCGTTGCAATTCGTCCTTTCTGACACGTTCGGGCAAGAGCCGCCGCTTCCCGCGTTCAGGACGTGGGCCCAGTGTGTGGAGGGCCGACTCGCCTTAGTCCTCGAGGCGGCGCTTCCATCGCCCGACTCGTACGTTCGGTGGCTACGACAGAATGTCCGTTCGAGCCACTTGATCCCCTACGTCTTGCATGCCGCTCAGCGCGAGAGCGTGCGAACACTAGAGGGTGCGACCCACGTCGATGCGCTCGTCGTGAACGTCGACAACGGCTTTTCGGTCATCGTCGAGTCGAAGGTTCTTTCAGATATCTCGTGCGTCGTGTCGTTCGATGTATTTAGGAATCAGATCGCTCGCAATGTGGATGTCATGCTCGAATCGTCTGTCGGACTTGGACTGCCGCTTGAAGCACGCGACCCGGATCGCTCCGTATTTCTGCTAGTCTCGCCGGCTTGTTTCCGGGAGCGCCCACAATCGCGCTTGTATGGATGGCTATTCGATGAATACACATCGTCGCCGTCCGCGCTCCAACGCGATTTGCCGCATCGGCGTTCGGTCAATTGGACGCATGTGGCCAGGCGTTTGGGATGGACTACATTCGAGCGCGTCGCGTTCGTGGACCCGGCTGCTTGCCCCTGGATTCAAAGTTCCGCAACTGCTGAACCATGAGGTGCGCGCTCTAAAGCCGGACGTCTGGTGGATTCCTTCGGGACGACCATGGCGCTCTGCGCGCCATGCCAGAAATGCTATCGCTCATAGCCGCTGAGAAGTAGGCGCATCGTCGCATCGGGTAGTGGTTGCAAATCGGTATCGCTTCTGCCGCTCAAGTCACGGTACTGTGGCTCTCCCCCGCATCCGTGCTCATGAACCGTAAGGTTGGGCGTGCCTCCGGGCACTTCCACGATCGTCACGTGCGTATGACGACTACCGTTCGTTGTGCCGCCGAACGCGACGGCGCGGTCGCCGATGACACCCGACGTCAACCGAATCTCTCTGCGGCTTGCGTTAAACACGATTGCGAAGGACACTCGATCAACCGAAATGTTCTCACGACCGTGTTCGAATGCAGTAACGCCAGGCGCAGGATCGAACTCGACGATCGCTCCTTTACCTTCCGAAACCATCGACACATCAATCGCGGACGCAGCAATTGTCGGATGCGCGAGCAGCGTGTCAGCGACTGCACCGACGGATACATCAAGTCCACATGCGGCGCGCCGCAGCCGTGCATTGAGAGTGAGTGGCTCGCCTTTAAATGCCTCTCCGATGAAGGGAAGCACCGCCGCCCGAAGCTCCAGCAGAAAAACGCGTCGCTCCTTTGCCACGACTGCAGTCCAATCACACGATTCGGCACTGGCTAGCGAGATCGGTACATGGTTATGACTCTCAGCCTTCAACACCGCCCTGTGCGTAAACCCATGCTGCGAGACCAAGAACAGTTTGTCGGTCGATAAACTCTGATGCTTGCCATGCATCTCCTCCACCCAGCCCACGTCAGCCGGTCGCGCTCCGGCGGTACATTCAAAGCCAAGAATTAGACTGTAAGGTCCGACGTAGGCCTCGACGACGACATCCACTTCCCGGCGCTCGCCGGAGATGCGATCTCTCAGGAATGTCGACTCCGTGACTGTCGCATTTGGGTGGAGGGTGCGCTGGAGTGCCAAAACAACGCTCTGGAAAGGATTTGTCCGCTTCGGCATGCAATGACGTACCTCAAAAGACCCAGGAAGCTGGTGGAGCGAAAGAATCAACCCTCATTGCCAATCATGAAATCCTTCAATCGTCTGGCAATTCTAAAGCCGGCCCCGGTCAGCGAATAGAGAATGCCGGCCTCTCTACGTACCAATCGTTTCGCCACCAACTCCTCGAGCGCATCCACGTACGTTGCGGCAAATGCCGGATCATTTTCGTCTAGAAAGTTTCGCGCGCCGATCGCGACCCAAGGGCCGGCCTGCTCCGAGTCCAAAACGTGAATACTTCCTTTGTCCGCGCAAGCGATGAGCAATTCCGACGCTGCCGCGGACAGCGACGTCGACGATTCCAACGTCTGCGCAACCGCTTTACCCACGAATGCAAATGCCGCTGATTCTGCAGCAGCCTTCCAGGCGTGCAAAGCGGCAGTGTCGTACGTCCCGATGTCGTTGTCGATGAGCTTCGCGCACACTTGGCAGAGCCAAATGCCGTTCAGCGCGCTCGTGCGGTCTTCCGCCGAGAGCTGTGGGTAGTAGCGCGCGCCACCAGGAGAAGCTGCCGAAATATGGGCTGCGACTCCCACATTCAGTGAACGATTCGGATCGGCCTGTGGTCCACACGTCGACGCTCTACACGCCGGATTGGAACAACGATGGCCGACGCGATCAGCCAGGAGACGCTTGGTTGCAGCCGTGAAGTCATCCCGCTGGGCCATTGTCGCGACCACGTAGATGCGGTATCGAATCCTACTCCGTCTGCAAATATCGGTGACAATGGATGTGAGAGCTGCGCTTGAAGCGCTTCATCTAGGTCACTGCCGACCTCGCAACTCACGTTCCGCTTGCAGCCAATCGTCGAGATCGTGCCCGTGCAGGCGCCCGCGCTGCTCGAAGATCTCGTACGCTCGCCGCGCAATTTCATCCTGAATCGCGCGCGCCCGCGTCTCGAGGTCCACAACCAAGCGTTCCAGCTCTCCCGGTCGATAGAGCGTCGCGTGACGATCCGGCAAGTTCGCAGACGCGGCCTGCCCGATGTCCTTCCAATCGCTATCGACAGCGATGAGCCCACCAATCGTCAAGGCGGGTATCAAATGAGCAATGTCGAAGCCATCGTTCGGCATCCAGGTCCGTCCCAAGCTCCGCCTGGTCACCTCACGCCATACAGCATTGTGGACGCACGCCATTTGACCTGAGGCGAAGGCCACGCGCGGGTACAAACGCAGGTGAGCGGTGCGGTTTTGTCGCTGTTCGTCTGTGTCGGCATCTGCACGTGCCTTCGCGGCATTCTTGAGAGCCTGCGACTGTGCGGCGGATGTCGTCGCTGCGCCTGGATCGGCGGCCGTCCACACCAACGTTCGGCCAAGATCGAAGAATTCCGCATCTGACACGGTATGCGGATCAGTGTTGCTGCGAAGTAGTTCTCCAGAGCGTTCGAGCACATAGCCATTCAGACTGTCACGCGAGAGGTAAGCGCCGAGTTCATTACGCGCCTCGCGCGCTGCCACGGCCGAAACAACGGGATTTATCAGCAGCCAGTGCGCGCCGAGCGATGTGAAAAGCGCTTGTGCGCGCGAGCGTGCATCCCCTTGGAGTCCGTCCAATTCCGTGATCCAAGCCGTCGATACCAGGAGCGAGCCTCCCGCCATTGCGAGCGCGGTTGCAAATCGATTCCGAAGATCCGTCATCGCGGCGCGTGAAAGGTCGCGTACTGCCCAGACGTCAAGGAAGACCGCAGGCCCAAACAATCCCGTCTCGACGTCCATCCCGCCATCCTCAAGGCGCCGCTTAGTCAGCATCGATTGCATTTTGGTCAACGTGCGCATCGGTTGCAACGGCGTCGTCGGAGAACGCCAGGCGGAGCACACGAGAGTGACGACATGCGAGAGGATCCGCGAGCGTGGGGACGCGCCGGGCGTCCGCGCGTTGACACGTCCGCGCGCTGCGTCTTGACAACACGGTGCAACGTGCGTAAGTTGAATCCATCGTCCAGTGGCGATCAGTCGCCACCCCTCCACGACGACCTTAGGTCACGCGGAGCGTCTTCAAGCTGCCGCCCGTAGGGCAACGGCACGAAGCACCCAGCAAAACCGGAACGGTTGGATTGAGCGTCGCAGCCGACGGCAGACTGCCTCTGGCAGCCTGAGGCCACGTGAGGCAATGGCACACAACGCGACGCCGCGCTCGCTTCAGCGGTCGGCACTGACTGCCGACGGCGACGAGGCGCACGACCGTGGTCCAGTGAACCACCTGGTAAGGCCCACCCGCGACTTTCTCGTTACGAGAGGGCCGTCGCAGCGGCCATCGTGAGAGGCCCGATGCGCCGCGCTTAGCGCGATGCAAACGGCCTCTCGGTTCGCAGCCGATCGGCTCGGAGCCCTGAGTGGCTTCGGTCTGAGTCCTGCCCGCCGAGCCGGCCGCCCGCGTGACTGGCGCAACGCCAGTCATCGCGTCGCGGCACTCACCGGCTCGCTCGTCAATACAACACGTTCGGCGTCGTTCGATTCGATGCCACAGCGGGAGGAGCCATGAGAAAGCATGCGTACCTTGATTCGGCGGATACTCGGACCGACGCACAGGTCGCGGTCAACGCGGCGCCGGCGAACAGCGGCCTGCCGAACCGGCTCATGACGGCGTTCGAGGTGGCGGAGTTCGTCGGATGCCACGAGGAAACCGTTCGCCGCGCGTATCTGCGAGGACTCCTCGTCTCGCAACGATTCGGTGTGCGGAGCCGGCGATTTCACCCACGCGACGTGCTGGACTGGATCCAGCGCGGCGCACCAACACGAGTCTCGTGATCGCGAAGGAGGAACGTATGGAGGACGACCCATGACTATCAGAAGACGCTGTACGGAATGGAGCTGTAAGGACGGTCGAAAGTGCCTGGAACATCTGCGATTCGACGTCATGTGGCGCGGCAAACGCTACCGCATGGCGGCGAACGAGTTCGCGATTCCGCGAATGGAACCGGGCAAACAGCGGCCGATCCAGTCGATGGAGGAAGCCCGCGATTGGGAGCGGCTCTTCATCGGCGAAATCAAAGCCGGACGCGATCCGAGCCACGTGCCGACTCGATCCGTGCAGGCCGGCGCTCAACTCGGAGACGTCGCCGCATTCCTGGACGCGTACTGGGAACGCTGCGTCAAACCAGCGGGGCTGAAAAGCCTCGGCTCTGTTCGGAGTCAGCTCTCCGTTTTGAAGCAGAACCTCGGGCACTTACAGCTCTTGGCGCTCGAGGAGCCGGACGAGATCAACCGCTTCAAGGCCGAGTCCGATTGGGCGGAGGACGTCGAACTGGCGTCGGTCCATCGCGTGTTAGAACGCCTTCGCGCGGCCATCAATTGGGGGCTGGCACAAACGCCGCCGCTGTTCGCCCGATCGCCGTTCCACCGGTTCGGCGTTCGGCTGAACAAGAAGGCCGAAGTCGCACGGGATCGACGGGTGTCACGCGACGAGGAGAAGCGGCTGCTCGACACGGCCCTCGGCGTCATGAACACGGCACCGCACCAGTACGTCGGTGAGCTGCTGCACAACCGGATCATTGGCGCGCTGGAGCTCTGTTGCCGGCGCGGAGAGATGCTGGTGATCCAGAACAAACGCGTCAACTGGGACACATGTCAGATCGGCATCCCAGGCGCGACTGCGAAGGACAAAGAGAACCGCCGAATCCCGTTCAATCCGAACGGGCGACTCGCCGCGGTGCTCAAACGGCGCTCGGCTCTCGGACCGGACGCCTACGTGTTCGGCAGCACCAACGGTGAGTACCAGCCAACGATTCAGACGGCCTGGGAGACGCTCAAACTGCTGGCGAACGGCATCGCACCAAAGCCGGGAAAGGAGGGCATGCAGTGGAACGCGGAGCAGCTGCGGGGCATCGATCTCCGATGGCACGACCTTCGGCACGAAGGCGCCTGTCGACTGCTGGCAGACGGCGTCGACATCCGCATCATCCAGCTGATGCTCGGGCACGCGAGCATTCAGCAGACGCAGCGCTACTTGAACGTCACGGACGAAGAACTACGCAAAGGTCTGGAGGTGAGTTGGAAAAATCAGGGTCGACCGCTACGGCTGGCATCGGGCCACTGATGCGGTCACGTTCGTTTGCCAAATTGTCCCGATTTTGTCCCGATCCGATCGGAAAAATGGCTCCTCAGGCTGGACTCGAACCAGCAACCCTCCGGTTAACAGCCGGATGCTCT
>Ga0066661_10000206_pt1 | contig 17503 bp, 16 predicted proteins | sample GraSoiAngelo_110_FD_66454 | JGI IMG/M metagenome (GOLD analysis project Ga0066661, IMG submission 66454) | Grasslands soil microbial communities from the Angelo Coastal Reserve, California, USA - 14_0903_12_30cm | ecosystem: Environmental > Terrestrial > Soil > Grasslands | place: USA... | reverse complement strand
GCGGGAGGGCGGCCGCCTGGTGGTGGTGGACATCGAGGGGTTCCCGATCCCGCGGCCGTGGAGCATCCTCCACCTGCGCCGGCGCCAGCTGCCGGCGGCCGTCGAGCAGTTCATCCAGCTGCTCCGCGGCGGTCAGTGGGGGGCGACCTCGAACCGCCCGTAGCCGACGTCCCCGGGCGCCACGAGCGCCCACGGCGCTCCGCACCAGCACACCAGCACGCGCCCGGCCAGCGAGTCGTCCGCGACGAACCGAGCCACCTCGCCGGCGATCTGCTCCGGCGGGGTCATCTCGTCGGGCAGGTGGCCCTGGAGACGCTCGGCCGCGCTCAGCGTGGCGGCGTAGGCGGTCGTCGTCGGCGTGGCGATCCAGTCCGGAACCACGCAGTTGACGCGCACGCCGTCCCGGGCGGCCAGCGATTCCAGCACCGCGGTCAGCCGGATGAGGCCGGCCTTGGCGACGGCGTACTCCACCAGCCGGTTGCGCAGCGTGCCCAGGCCGGCGACCGACGCGATGTTCACGACGACGCCGCCGCCGCGCTCCCGCATGGCCGGCAGCGCGTGCTGGATGGCGAGCATCGGTCCGCGCAGGTTGCGGTCCAGCGTCCTGCCCCAGTGGTCGCTGGGCGTGTCGGGGAAGTACGGGCCGTCGGCGCCGCCCGCGCTGTTGACGAGCACGTCGAGGCCGCCGAACGTCCCGGTCGCGAACGCGATCATGGCCCGCACGTCCGCCTCGACCGTCACGTCGGCGCGCACGAACGCCGCCCGGCCGCCCGCGGCCACGACCCGGCAGACGGTCCGTCGCCCGCCCTCGACGTCCACGTCGGCGGCGACCACGGCGGCGCCCTCGGCCGCCAGCCGCAGCGCGACGGCCTGGCCGGTGCCTTCGCCGCCGCCGCCGGTCACCAGCGCCACTCGTCCCTCCAGTTCCATGCCCGGCAGCGTGCACGCTCAACCATGACATCCAGTGTCAGGTTCGCGGTAGCGTGGTCGCATGCGGGCGAGCCGCCTCGTCTCGATCCTCCTGCTCCTCCAGGTCCACGGCCAGCTGCCGGCCCCCGAGCTGGCGCGCCGGCTGGAGGTGTCCGTGCGCACGGTCTACCGCGACCTGGACGCCCTCAGCGAGGCGGGCGTGCCCGTCTTCGCCCGTCCCGGCTCGGGCGGCGGCTGCGGCCTGCTGGAGGGATACCGGACCCGCCTCAACGGGCTGACGGCGGAGGAGGCGCGGGCGCTGTTCCTCGCCGGCGTGCCGGGTCCGGCGGGCGAGCTGGGCCTGGGCACCGCGCTCGCGGCCGCGCAGCTGAAGGTCCTGGCCGCGCTGCCGGCGGAGCTGCGGGCCGGCGCCGGCCGCGCGCGCGAGCGCTTCCACCTCGACGCGCCGGCCTGGTTCGAGCACGGCGCCGACGGGCACGACCACCTGGCGACCGTCGCGGGCGCGGTCTGGGACGACCGGCTGCTGCGGCTCGCGTACCGGCGCGAGGGCGCGGCCGCCACGACCCGCGTCGTCGAGCCGCTGGGGCTGGTCCTGAAGGCCGGCGTCTGGTACCTGGCCGCCCGGCGGCCGGGGCTGGACGACCCGCCCCACGTCTACCGCCTGTCCCGGATCGAGGCGGCCGTTCCCCTGGACGAGCTGTTCGACCGGTCGCCCGACTTCGACCTGGCCGACTTCTGGTCGGTCTGGACCGCCGAGTTCGAGTCGAGCCGGCCCCGGGTGGACGTGACCGCCCGGCTCGCGCCCGACATGGTCGGGGCGGCGCGGGTCGTCGCGATCGACGTCCGGACGGGCCCGCCCGAGGCGGACGGCTGGCTGCCGGCCACGTTGACGTTCGAGATGATCGACCATGCGCTGGGCGCGTTCCTGGCGCTGGGGGCCGGCGCCGAGGTGGTGGACCCGGCGGACCTGCGGGAGCGGGTCGCCGAGGCCGCCCTGGCGACCGCGCGCCGCTACGCTCGGCCGGCGCCGACGGACGCCCGGGCGCAGTAGGGTTTTACGGCGCACCTGGCGGCCACGCCGCCTGCTGGCGAGTCCTGACCACAACCCGCACCGTGGAGGTAGGAAGAATGGCGCTCAACGATCAGGTCAAGTTCACGTGGGTCGGCCACGGCACCTGGAAGGTCCGGACGGCGAGCGGCAAGGACCTGCTCATCGACCCCTTCCTGACCGGCAACCCGGCGGCGCCGGACCACCTCAAGACGGTGGACCGCCTGGACATCATGGTGATCACGCACGGGCACGGCGACCACGTGGCCGACGCCGTGGACGTGGCGAAGGCGACCGGCTGCAAGGTCCTGGCCCCGTTCGAGGTCGGCAACTGGCTCACCCAGCAGGGCGTGCCGGGCGACAACATGATCGCGTTCGGCAAGGGCGGCACCGTCGAGCTCGACGGCATCACGTTCACGATGGTCCACGCCGAGCACTTCTCGACGATGCCCGACGGCTCGGCCGGCGGCGAGCCGGTGGGCTACGTGATCACGTTCGAGAACGGGTTCAAGGTGTACTTCTCGGGCGACACGGACGTGTTCGGCGACATGGCCCTGATCGGGGAGCTGGACGAGCCCGAGGTGGCCTTCCTGTCGATCGGCGACTTCTACACGATGGGCGCCAAGCGGGCGGCCAAGGCGGTCGAGCTGCTGGGCGTCAAGACGGTCGTGCCGATGCACTTCGGCACGTTCCCGGCCCTCCACGGCACCCCCGCCCAGCTCGAGGAGCTCGCCGGCCCCGGGGTCACGGTGCTGAACATCAAGCCGGGCGACGAGATCTGACAGGACGCGGTCCACGCTCGCCAACGGCGTTGTAAGGTTGTAAGCAACCCATGCCCGCACGATTCCAGTACTCGCGCTGGGACGGGACCCAGAACGTGGACGCGGTCGACGCGGATGACGTGCTCGACGCGCTGTCCGACGACCTGATGAGCTACGGCGACCTCAGCGCGGCGCTCCAGCGCCTCTACCGCTGGGGGGCCGGGGACATGCCTGGCCTGGAGCAGCTGCTCCGCCAGCTCAGGGAGCGGCGCGAGCGGGAGCTGTCCCGCTACGACCTCGACTCCACCGTGGAGTCGATCCGCGAGCAGCTCCAGGACGTGATCGACACGGAGCGGACGGGCATCGACCGGAAGGTCGACCAGGCGCCGCAGGAGCGGCGCAAGCTGATGGAGAAGCTGGCCAAGCAGCGGCGCAACCAGCTCGACCGGATGCCGGACGACCTCGGGGGCCGCATGAAGAGCCTCCGTCAGTACGAATTCATGGACGAGGAGGCGCGCGAGAAGTTCGAGCGCCTCCTCGAGCAGCTCCAGCAGCAGATGCTCGAGCAGATGTTCCAGGGCCTGAAGCAGTCGATCCAGTCGATGACCCGCGAGGACCTGGGCCTGGTCCGGGAGATGGTCCGCGACCTCAACCGGATGCTGGAGCAGCGCCGCCAGGGCCTGGACACGTCGGCCTCGTTCCGCGACTTCATGCAGAAGTACGGCCAGATGTTCCCGCCCGGGATCGAGACGCTGGACCAGCTGCTGGAGCACCTCCAGCGCCAGATGGCCCAGATGCAGTCCCTGATGCAGTCGCTCTCGCCACAGGCCAGGGACGAGCTGCGGCGGATGATGGACGAGCTGCTGCAGGACGACTCACTGCGCCTGGAGCTGGCCCGCCTCGGCGCGATGATGCAGCAGCTCATGCCGCCGTCGGAGATGACCGAGCGGTACCCGTTCTTCGGCGACGAGCCGCTCAGCCTCCAGGAGGCGATGGGACTGATGGAGCGGCTGCAGGGCATGGACCGGCTGGAGTCCCAGCTTGAGCGGGGCAGCTTCCGCCTGGACGACGTGGACCGCGGGCTGCTGGAGCAGACGCTGGGGCCCGAGGCCCGCCAGCAGCTCGACCGGATGCGCCAGATGACCGAGGTGCTGGAGAAGGCGGGCTACGTCGAGCGGCGCGACCGCCGGCTGGAGCTGACGCCGCGGGGCATGCGGCGGATCGGTCAGGGCGCGCTGCGCGAGATCTTCGACCAGCTCAAGAAGAGCCGGCTGGGGCACCACAACACCCGCAACACCGGCCAGGGCGTCGAGCCGGGCGAGGAGGTCAAGGCCTACGAGTACGGCGACCCGTTCCTGCTCGACATGAACGAGACGCTGTTCAACTCCCTCCAGCGGGAGGGCCGCGGGCTGCCGGTCAAGATCGAGCCGCCCGACTTCATCGTCCGCCGGACGGAGCACTCCAGCCAGGCGTCCACGGTCCTGATGATCGACATGAGCCGCTCGATGTTCCTGCGCGGCTGCTTCCTGGCCGCCAAGAAGGTGGCGATCGCGCTGGATTCGCTGATCCGCTCCCAGTTCCCGCGGGACAGCCTGTACGTGGTCGGGTTCTCCAACTACGCGGTCGAGCTGAAGCCGCAGAGCCTGCCCGCGATCACGCTCAACGACTACGTGTACGGGACGAACATGCAGCACGGGTTCCAGCTGGCGCGCTCGCTGCTGGCCCGGCACCGGGGCAACCGCCAGGTGATCATGGTCACGGACGGCGAGCCGACGGCGCACCTGGACGAGAACGGGCGGACGTACTTCGCGTACCCGCCGACCTTCCGGACGATCCAGGAGACGCTCCGCGAGGTGCGCCGCTGCACCCGCGACCGGATCGTGATCAACACGTTCATGCTCGAGCGGGGGCCGTACCTCACCGAGTTCGTCAACCAGATGACGCGCATCAACAAGGGCCGGGCGTTCTTCGTCTCGCCCGAGCGGTTGGGCGAGTACATCCTGGTCGACTACGTCTCCGGCAAGCAGCGCCGGCAGCGCAGCCGCGCCAGCTGACCCGGGCCCGGCCCCGCGTCAGCTCGCCCGGCGGCGGATCCTCCGCTGGTAGTCCGCGTCGCTCCGCTTGAGGCCGCGCCAGACGCGGGCGCCCTCGAACGGGGACAGCGCGTCCGCCCGCACCATGTCCACCACCACCTCGTGCGTGGCGAGGACGGGGCCGGCGAGCTTCCGGCACAGGTCGGCGCCGAGGCGGTCGTCCACCAGCACGATCGGGCGGTGCCCGGCCCGGACCATCTCCCTGGCCATCCTCGCCGTGGCCAGCTCGCCGACGTTCTTGCGACCGTGGTCGCAGGGCGTGCGGAAGTACGCCGCCATGCGGGCCACCCACGTGACGCCCTCCGCGCTGAGATGGACGATCCGGCGCCGGTCCTCCAGGTGGCGGACGAGGCGCTCGGTCGCCGCGAACCGGGCGCGGTTGCGGAGCAGCTCGTCGTGGACCTCGCGGACGACCCAGAGCGTGTCGCCGAACCAGTCGAGCAGCGTGTGGGCGTGGCCGACCTGGGCGAACGCGCACAGCGATGAGGTCTCGCCGAGGACGAGGTCCCGTCCCCGGAGCCGGTCGTCGTCCACCACAGTCGCCACCTCCTCAGTCCGGCACCGGCTCCAGCCGGCGCATGCGCTGGATCTCCAGCCGGTCGACGTGCAGCCGCTCGGCGGCCCCCTCGGGGTCGATCAGGCCGCGCCGGAGGGCCCGCAGCACGGTCCGCCGGGTGGTCGCCGGCATGCGGACCTGGAGCCGGCGATCCTGCGCGAGCGTGTCGTCGAGCTCGGGCAGGTCCAGGCGCCAGGCCAGGTCGCGGTGCTCGCCCGCCTCGACCGCGGCCGCGAGCTCGCCCGCGGCCGCGCTCCGGACGCGCCGCGTCCGCTCCAGGCGGTGGAGCGCGACCTCGCAGCTCACCGCGAAGTGGCCGGCGAGGCGGACCACCAGCTCCAGGTCCACGCGGCCGTGCGGCGTGGCGTGGAACCACTCCTCCAGGCCGACCCGGGGCACCAGCAGCTCCGCGGCGAACTGGTTGGCCTCCACCTCGCGCCTGTCGCGGGAGCGGGTGTCGATCACCCGGTCCACGGCCGCGCCGTGGCCGAGCCGGTGATGCCCGTACTCGTGGGCCAGCGTGAACCGGGCCCGGACCGGGTGAGTGGACGAGTTGACCAGGATCACCGGCACGCCCTCGCGCTCCTGGTACATCCCGGCCAGGCCCTGCTCGCCCAGCTGCCACAGGGCGACGTGGACGCCGCCCGACTCTTCCAGGACGCGCAGGAGGTCCTCGATCGGCGCCGTCTCGCCCAGCCCGAGGCGGGCCCGCTCCGCCATGGCGAGGTGCTCGGCGGCGGTCACAGCAGCTCCTCCAGGGCCCGCGCGGCCAGCACCTCGCGCATGACGACCTCGAACGCGGCGAGCGCCTCGCGCACGGCCGGCCGGTCCGCGCCGGCCGCCCGCAGCAGCACGGCGCCGGGCGTCTCGCGGCCCGTCAGCAGGCCGGGCTCGACCTGGAGCAGGTCGGCGAGCGCGGCCAGCTCCCAGGCGCTGAGGCGCCGCTCGCCGCGCTCCACCCGGCTGACCGCCACCTGGTCGATGCCCAGGTGGGCCGCCACCGCCGTCTGGTCGAGGCCCGCCCGGCGGCGCAGCTCCGCCACGACGGAGCCGACCTCGGCGGGCGTTCGATAGGTCATTCGGTCATCTCCTGGCACGTCCCGGGGCGACCGTAGCACGGCCGTTCGCGGGCTCCAAGGAAACGGCCCCCGATTTACACAGAAGGCCGCGGAGGGCCGCTGGCCAGGTATGTGACGCGTCTATGACGCGATGTGACATTGATCACTAATCAACACACGGGCCGCGTCAGGGCGTATAGTCGGGGAGCGCATGCAGCTCGTAGAACGACCTCTCCTCGACCACGTCGGCGTCGCCCAGGCCATCAGGACCTGGCACAACCTGTCACCCGCGGAGCTGTACGAGCACGCGATCAGGGGTGATGAGGCGGCCGTGGTGTCCACGGGCGCTCTCACGGCGGCGACCGGCCAGCACACCGGGCGCTCCCCGAAGGACAAGTTCTTCGTGCGGGAGCAGGGATCGCAGGACGCGATCTGGTGGTACCCGGGCAACCAGCCGATCGACCAGGAGCGGTTCGACGGCCTGCTCGGCAAGATGCTCGACTACGTCGCCGGCAACCAGGTCTACGTCCAGGACGTCTTCGCCGGCGCCGAGCCGCGGTACCGGCTCCGGGTGCGGATCGTCACCCAGTTCGCCTGGCACAGCCTGTTCGCCCGCAACCTGTTCATCCGCCCGACGGAGGAGGAGCGGCGCGGCTTCGAGCCGGACTTCACCGTCATGTCCCTGCCGTCGGTCACCGCGGACCCGCGCCGGGACGGCACCCGGTCCGAGACGTTCATCCTGGTCAACTTCGCCCGCCGCATGGTGATCATCGGCGGCACCCGCTACGCGGGCGAGATCAAGAAGTCGATCTTCACGGCCCTCAACTACCTGCTGCCGCAGCGGGGCGCCCTGCCGATGCACTGCTCGGCCAACGTCGGCGCCGACGGCAACGTGGCGCTGTTCTTCGGCCTGTCGGGCACCGGCAAGACGACGCTCTCCTCGGACCCGACGCGCCGCCTGATCGGCGACGACGAGCACGGCTGGAGCGACGAGGGGGTCTTCAACTTCGAGGGCGGCTGCTACGCCAAGACGATCCGGATCTCGGCCGAGGCCGAGCCGGAGATCTACGCGGCGACCAACCACTTCGGGACGATTCTCGAGAACGTGCCGTTCGACCCCGACACCCGGGTGCCGGACTACGACGACGACAGCCTCACCGAGAACACCCGCTCGGCGTACCCGGTGGACCTGATCCCGGCGGCCGACCTCTCGGGCCGCGCCGGCCACCCGGCCAACGTGCTCTTCCTGTCGTACGACGCGTTCGGCGTGCTGCCGCCGGTGGCCCGGCTCGACGACGACCAGATCCGGTTCTACTTCCTGTCCGGCTACACCGCCAAGGTGGCGGGCACCGAGCGGGGCGTGACCCAGCCCGAGGCGACGTTCAGCACGTGCTTCGCCGCGCCGTTCCTGGTCCGCACGCCCGAGACCTACGCGGACCTGCTGATCGAGCGTGTTCGCCGCCACGGGGCCCAGGTCTGGATGCTGAACACCGGCCTGGTCGGCGGCCCGCACGGCGTCGGCCACCGCATCTCGATCGCGCACACGCGGGCGATCGTCCGGGCGGTGGTGGAGGGCCGGCTGCGCGACGTCCCGACCCGGCGCGACCCGATCTTCGGCGTCCACGTGCCGGCGGCCGTCCCCGGCGTCCCGGCCGAGGTGCTGGACCCGCGGAGCGCCTGGCCGGACCCGGCCGAGTACGACCGCCAGGCGGCCGAGCTCAAGCGCCGGTTCGACGACAACATCGGCCGGATCGGACAGTCGGGCTCGGCGGCGGGCTGAGTCCGACCCCCGCCAGCGGGCGGAGGCACAATAGGCGGCGTGACGCACGCGCCGCTGGGGGAGCGGGACATCCTCCGCTTCCGGATGATCTCGGACCCGCAGCTGTCGCCGGACGGCCGGCAGGTCGCCTTCGTGCTGATCGAGCAGGACGCGACCGCCGACCGCCAGGCGACCAGCATCTGGGCGGTCCCGGCCGACGGCTCGGCGGAGCCGCGCCGCCTGACGGCCGGCCCCCGCGACTCGCGCCCGCGCTGGTCGCCTGACGGCGGCCGCCTGGCGGTCCTCTCCGCGCGCGAGCGGGAGTGGGCCCGGGACCTGTACGTCCTCCCGATGGGCGGCGGCGAGCCGCAGCGGATCGCCGAGCTGCCCAGGGGCATCACCGAGTTCGCCTGGGGCCCCGACGGCTCCCGCCTGGCGCTGATCGGCGGCCCCGAGTGGCCGGCCGATCCCGACCGCGACCCGCCGGCCAACCGGGAGGAGGCGCGCAAGCGGTACCAGGAGCGCGTCCGCTACATCGGGCGGTTCCGGTACCGGATGGACGGCCAGGGCGTCCTGGACGACGAGGCGCGCCAGGTCTGGGTGGTCCCGGCCGGAGGCGGCGAGCCGCCGCGCATGCTCACCGAGGGGGACGCCGATGCCAGCCGCGTGGCGTGGACCCCGGACGGCCGCATCGCGTTCCTGTCCAACCGCGGGCCGGACCAGGACCGCAGCCAGGTGACCGAGGTCTACGCGGTGCCCGCCGGCGGCGGCGACGTCGAGCCGCTGACCTGCGCCGACGCGGTGATCGCCGCGTTCGGTTTCGCTCCCGACGGCGGCCTGGCCACGCTGCGGACGGACACCAGCAAGCCGTTCGGCGGCGTGCACGTGCGGCTCTGGGTCGGAGACCGGTCCCTGACCCGCGAGCTGGACCGCTCCAGCACGCCGTCGGTGCTGGGCGACACGATGGCGGGCCGCGAGGCGATGAACCCCACGTGGCACGACGGCTGGTGGTACTTCGAGGTCGGCGACCGCGGCGCCTCGCACCTGTACCGGGCGCGGCCGGGCCAGCCGCCCGAGTGCGTCGTGGGCGGGCGCCGGGTCAACGGGTCCGCCTCGATCGCGGCCGGGACCGTGGCGTTCCTCTCGACCGCGCCCCACGACCCGGTGTCGCTGCGGACCGCGACGACGGACGGCGGCCGCGAGCGCGTCCTGTTCGATCCCAACCCGTGGCTGCGCGACGTCGCGCTGGGCACGCTGCGCCCGTTCGACCTCGAGCACGACGGCGACCAGATCGACGCGTGGGCGCTGCTGCCGCCCGGGGCGCCCGAGGGGCAGCCTGTGCCGACACTGCTGTACATCCACGGCGGCCCGCACGGGGCCTATGGCTGGTCGTTCCCGTTCGTGTTCCAGGTGCTGGCGGGCGCGGGGTACGCGGTCGTGTACTGCAACCCGCCCGGCTCCGCGACGTACTCGGAGGAGTTCGCCGGCCGCGTCTGCGGCGCCTGGGGCGAGGCCGATTTCCCGTACTTCATGGCGCTGGTGGACCGCGCGGTCGAGGCCGGCATCGCGGACCCGGAGCGCCTGGGCGTCGCCGGGGCGAGCTACGGCGGGTTCAGCACCCTGTGGACGATCACGCACACGGACCGGTTCAAGGCCGCCGTGTCGATGCGGCCCGTCTCGACGCTGCAGGCGTTCTACGGCTCCAGCGACATCGGCTGGAGCTTCGGCGCGGCCGAGATGGGCGGCGACCCGTGGGAGCAGCCGGCGGTGTACGAGCGGCTGTCGCCGGCCACGTACCTGGACCGGGTGACCACGCCGCTGCGCCTGATCGCGGGCACCGGCGACCTCCGCACGCCGGCCGAGCAGGCGGAGCAGGTGTTCATCCGGCTGCGCAAGATGGGCCGCGAGGTGGACCTCGTGGTGTTCCACGGCGAGCCGCACGGGATGGTCGTGCAGGGGAAGCCGTGGAACCGGGTGCGGCACATGCGGGCGGTCCGGGAGTGGTTCGACCGGCACCTGCGGGGAGGCGTGGAGTGAGCAGGGTCGGCGTCGTCGGCAGCCGTCACTATCCGGACCTGGAGCGGGTCGTCCGCTACGTGCGTGACCTGCCCCCGGGCGCCAGCCTGGTCACGGGCAGCGCCAGCGGCGTGGACGCCACGGTGGCCCGTGTCGCGCGGGAGCGGGGCGTGCCCGTCCGGGTCCTCGGCGCCTCGTTCGAGGAGGCGAAGGACTCGGGCGTGGCGGCCTCGCGGAACCAGCGGCTGGTGGACCTGTGCGACGTCCTGGTCGCGTTCTGGGATGGGGCCTCGCAGGGCACCCGGCGAACCGTCGAGCGGGCGCTGGACTCGGGCAAGGAGGTCCACGTCTACGTTGCGAATCCCACAGAGACGTCGGAGCCCGCTGGAGTAGCCGTGAACGACAACGGGTCGCCGTAAGACAGGGCTTTGCCAGGCGTGTGAGTCCCTTTTCCCGATTGAGCCAGCGGTGGAGCCCCAGGCCCGGAGGGATGGACCGAAGGTCCCCCGAACGTCCCGGGGAATTGGGGGTTCCGGAAGGGGGACCTGCCCCCTTGCGCTTTCAGTAATGGATCGAGCCGGGGACCCCGCCGCCGACGGCGATGGCGTCGCCGTTGATGGCGACCGCTCGGGGTGAGGCCAGGAACGCGACCACGTCCGCGACCTCGCGGGCGTCGATGAACCGACCCAGCGCGTTGCCCTGACTCATCCGCCGCTCGATCTCCCCAACGTCGACGCCGAGGCGCTCGGCCTGGGCCCGCATCACCGCGGGCGTCTTCTCGGTCCGCGTCAGCGCCGGGTGCACGACCACGACCGAGATCCCGTGCCGGCCCAGCTCGTCGGCCAGGTTCTTGGTCATGGCGGCGACCGCCACGTTGCGGATGCTGCCGACGGTGGAGCCGGTGGAGCGGGCCGCCAGGCCGCTGATGTTGACGATGCGGCCGCCGCCCCGGGCGATCAGGTGCGGCACCGCCTCCCGGATGCAGCGCAAGTACCCCATGACTTTCACGTTGACATCGGGCCAGAACACGTCGTCGTCGATCTCGGCCAGCTTCGGCGGCGGCGCCTGACCGCCCGGCTGCGCGGCGCAGTTCACCAGCACGTCGAGGCCGCCCAGCTCGGCCACCGCCCGGCGCACCATCTCGCGCACCGACTCGTCGGAGGCGGTGTCGCACGGCACCGCCACGACGCGCCCGCCGGTCTCGGCGGCCAGCTCCGCGGCGGCGGTCTCCAGGTCGGCCTGGCCGCGGGCCACGACCACGACGTCCACGCCCTCGGCGGCCAGCGCCCGCGCCACCGCCTTGCCGATCCCGCGGCTGCCTCCGGTCACGATGGCGGTCTTGCCGCCCAGCTCCAGGTCCATGGGCGAGGAGTGTAGGGGCGGCGAGGGGGCGGTCCGGATCGGGTTGGTGGTAAAACTCGGCGTTGTGATCACCGCGAGACTGTTCGCCAGGCTCAGGGAGCAGGCGGGGACCGACTGCGAGCTGGTGGAGCTGGCCGGCGCGACGGTGGCGGACGTCTACCGCGCGCTGCGGACCCGCCACCCGGACCTGGAGCCCGACCTCCAGCTCATCCGGCCGGCCCGCAACCAGTCGTTCGCGGATTGGGAGGAGCTGGTGGCGGACGGCGACGAGGTGGCGTTCATCCCGCCGGTGAGCGGGGGCGCGGCCGCGGCGCTGGTCGAGCTGACGGCCGAGCCGCTCGACGCCCGGCGGCTGGAGACGGCGGTCGCCGACCCGGGGGCCGGGGCCATCTGCACGTTCACGGGCGTGGTCCGCGACAACTCGCGCGGCGAGTCCGTGACGCACCTGGAGTACGAGGCGTACGCAGGGATGGCCGAGCGCCAGATGCACGTGATCGTGGACGAGATCGCGGAGCGGTGGCCGGACGCCAGGGTGGCGATGGCGCACCGCACCGGCTCGCTGGCGATCGGCGAGGCCTCGGTGATCGTGTCGGTCTCGTGCCCGCACCGGGCCGAGGCGATCGCGGCCTGCAAGTGGGGCATCGATCGCCTGAAGGAGTCGGTGCCGATCTGGAAGAAGGAGTTCGCGCGCTCGGGCGCCGTGTGGATCGAGGGCGCCGAGGCCCGCTCCAGCTAGCGCAGCCGGGCGATCGACACGCCGTCCCGCAGCGGGACGACCACGCTCTCCAGGCGCGGCTCCTCGGCGACCAGCGCGTTCCAGCGGGCGACGTTGCGGGCGCCGGCCGCCCGCGGCCGCAGCACCTCGCCGCGGCGCAGCGCGTTGTCGGCCAGCAGCAGGCCGCCCGGCCGGAGCCGGCGCAGCGAGGCGGCGAAGCAGCGCTCGACGGTGGTCTCGTCGGGGAACGAGTTGAGCAGGTCGTTGAAGATGCAGTCGACCTGGCGCGACTCCCGCTCCAGGTAGGCGACGCCGTCCTCCTCGACGACGCGCACGCGATCGCCCAGGCCGGCCTCGTCCAGGTTCAGCCTGGCCTGCGCCGCCCGCTCCGGGTCCAGCTCCGTCGTCGCGACCTGGCCGGTGCAGCCCCGCCCCAGCCAGATGGCCGAGTAGCCGACGGCGCAGCCCAGCTCGATCGCGTCGCGGCAGCCGGCGGTCCGCAGGAGCAGGTACACGAGCTGCCCGACCGCCGGGCCGATCCCGGGCACCCGGGTGGTCTCGATCTCCTCCTCCAGCCGGCGCAGCACCGCGTCCCGCCCGGGCAGCAGCGACTCCACGTAGGCCTCCAGCTCGGGGGTGACCTGGACCGACGCCATCCGACTCACGCCTGGACGTGCTCCGGCGCCAGCACGTCCAGCACTCGCTCGATCTCCGCGTCCGTGTTGTAGAAGTGCGGGGACAGCCGCACGAAGTCGGCACGCTCCCGGCCGACCACCCGGGCGGCGTTCAGGTCGCGCAGCACCTCGGGCGCGGCCGCGCCCGGCCGCCGGAAGCTGACGATGCCCGAGGCGTCGCGCGGCGCCCGCGGCCAGGGCTCGACGATCTGGTAGCCGCGCTCGACCAGGCCCGCCGCCAGCCGGCCGGCGAGCCCGAGGACGCGCTCCTCGATCGCGGCGGGGCCGACCTCCAGCAGCAGGTCCACCGCGGCCTGGAACGCGGCCACGTCCAGGACGGAGACGCTCGACTCCTCGAACCGGCCCGCCGTCTCCTGGAGGTCGTACGCGTAGTCGAAGCAGCCGAGGTCGCGCTTGACGCTGCCGCCCCCGACCAGGACCGGGCGCAGGCGGCCGAGCAGCTCGGGGCGGCAGTAGCAGAAGCCGATGCCGAGCGGGCCCAGCAGCCATTTGGACGCCCCGGCCGCCAGGAAGTCCACGGGCAGCGCGGACAGGTCGAGCTGGAGCGCGCCCACGCTCTGGATGCCGTCCACCGCGAACACCACGCCGCGCCGGTCCAGCTCCGCGCCGATGCGCTCGATGTCCACACGGTAGCCATTCCACGACTGGACGTGACTCAGGGCGACCACACGCGTCCGCCCGTCCACCAGCGCCAGCACGGCCTCCGGCGTGATGCGGCCGGCCACCGGCTCGGCCATGCGGTACTCGACGCCGCGGTCGCGCAGCGCCATCCAGGGATAGACGTTGGCCGGGTACTCGCCGCGGGCGCCGACGACGTTGTCGCCCGCGCGCCAGTCGAGCCCCTGGGCCAGCAGCGACATGCCGTGGGCGGTGCCCCGGACCAGGCCGATCGACTCGGCCTCCACGCCCACGAGCCGGGCGATCGCCTCACGCAGCCGGTCGGCCTCGGTCTCCGCCAGGCCCTCCTCGTACGGCCGGCCGGTCAGGCGCTCCATCAGCGCCTCGATGGCGGCGCGGCCGCGCTCCGACATCGGAGCCACGCCGGCGTGGTTCATGAAGACCCAGCGCTGGGTCAGCGGGAACAGCGAACGCGCTGCCGGTGCGGCCAGGACGAGGTGTTGCGGTGCGATGGCGCGGCCACTATACGCCCTGACCGGTCCCGGATAGTCAGGTGACCTCCGGATCCCTCGCGATCCCAGGCCGGTCGCGCCGAGTCCTGTAGTCTTGGCACACGATGGCCTGGGTCCCTACCGTCGTGGAGAACGAGGGCGGCAACCGAGAGCGCTCGTTCGACATCTACTCCCGGCTGCTGCGCGACCGCATCATCATGATCGGCAGGCCGATCACCGACGCGCTCGCCAACCTCATCGTGGCGCAGCTGATCTTCCTGGCCGCGGACGACCCGGACAAGGAGATCCAGATGTACGTCAACTCCCCGGGCGGCTCGGTCGCGCCGGGGTTCGCGATCTACGACACGATGCAGTACGTCAAGGCCCCGGTGTCCACCGTCGCCGTCGGCCGCGCCGCCAGCTTCGGCACCATCCTCCTGATGGGCGGGTCCAAAGGCCGCCGGTTCGCGCTCCCCAACGCGCGGATCCACCTCCACCAGCCGCTGATCTCCGGCCGCGGCCTGCAGGGGCAGGCGAGCGACCTCGACATCCACGCCCGGGAGATCCTGCGGATCAAGGAGGAGCTCAACCGGCTGATCGTGTCCCACACGGGCCAGCCCCTGGAGCGGATCGAGCGCGACACGGACCGCGACTACTTCCTGTCCCCGCAGGAGGCGATCGAGTACGGGTTGATCGACGGGATCATCGGCGACCCGTCGGAGCTGCCCCAGCTGACGTCGGAGACCGCCAGGATCGGCTGACCAAGGGCGCATGGCGCTTCGCGCAGGCATGGTTGGAGCTGCGGAGCCCGGGCGCACCCTGCCCCTCGCGGCAGGGGGACTGTTGCTGGCCCTCGTCGTGGCCGACTCGACCGCACACGCGGGCTGGGTGTCGGACGCGAGCGGCCTGCCCGCCCTGGCGGTGTTCGGGGCGCTGGCCGGCGCGGCCCTGGGCCTGTCCCGGGCGCGCGGCTCCGTCGCGCTGGGCCTGGCGATCGCGCCGGCCCCCGTGGCCGCCTTCCTGGCCGTCCGGTCGCAGTCGGTGCCGGCGGGCACCCTGCTCGGATGGCAGGCGCTGTTCCAGTGGGGCCGGCAGGTCATGGCCGGCCAGGCCCCGTCGGACCCGGCGGTCATGCTGCTCCTGCTGTACACGCTGTTCTGGCTGCTGGGCGCCTGGCTGGCCTGGGGGGTGCTGCGCCGCCGCCAGCCGCTGCTCGCCGTCGCGCCCGCCGGCGCGGCGCTGGCGACCAACGTCCTCAACTTCCCCGACGGCCAGGACGCGTACGTCTTCTGGTTCGTCGTGCTCACGCTCGCGCTGCTGCTCTGGTCCACGTACCACACGTCGATCGCGGCGGCGCGGCGGCGGCGGGTCGAGCTGGCCGAGAACGCGCGCTGGGACTTCTGGGAGCGGGGCGCGGTCGCGGCCGCCGCGCTCGTCGCGCTGGGCGTGCTGGCGCCCCCGCTGAGCGTCACCGATCGCACGCTGGCCATCCAGAACGGGATGTCGGACGCGTGGGCGCGGGTCACGCACGGCACCGGCGTCCCCGCCGAGACGTCGACGGGGTTCTCGGCGACCGCCAGGATCGGCGGCGCGCTCACGCGCGACAACGGCGTCGTCCTCGACTACCACGTGGTGGGCGATGCGGCGGCCGGCCCCAGCTACTTCCGCGGGCTCGACCTGCAGCCGCAGCAGGCCGAGTGGGCGTTCGTGCCCCGGCCGTCGTTCACGCAGCAGCTGCCGCGGGGCGAGGACGTGAGCTACGGCGAGACGTACGTGGCGCAGCAGCGGGCGACGTACGCGGTGGACATGCAGCGGCCGCCGGCCGCGGCCCCCGACGTGATCTTCGCCCCCGGGCAGCTGGCCCAGGTGGACCGGAACGTCGAGGTGATGCAGTCGGACCTCGCGCGCGGGTCGCAGAAGCAGGTCCCGGACACGGTGGACGAGACGACCGCGAGCAGCGGCCGCGGCGCGTACCGCGTCCAGGTGGAGCAGTCCGTGGCCAGCGAGGACGAGCTGCGCTCCGACAGCGTCGCGTACCCCGACTGGGTGATCCCCTACCGGGCCCTGCCGTCCGACTACCGGTCGCCCGACGTCGTGCGCCGCATCCACGACCTGGCCGTGCGTGTCACCGCGGGCGCCCGCAACCCGTACGACCAGGCCGCGGCGATCGAGCAGTACCTGCGGAGCAGCTACTCGTACACGCTGAGCCCGCCCGCGCCGCCGCCGGGCATGGACGTCGAGGAGGACTTCCTGTTCGGCAACCGCGCCGGCACCTGCCAGTCCTTCGCGACCGCGATGGCGGACATGCTCCGGTCCCTCGGCGTGCCGGTGCGACTGGTCAACGGCTACGGGCCCGGCACCTACGACATGCAGAAGCAGCAGTACGTCGTCCGGGAGTCGGACGCGCACACGTGGCCCGAGGTGTACTTCCCGAGCTACGGCTGGATCGTATTCGAGCCCACACCGGACGGCGTGTACAACCCGATCCCGCGCGGCTCGGGGGAGGCGGTGGTCTGCCCGGCCAGCGGCTGCCCGGGGGACGCGAGCCCGTCGCCGGCCACGGTGCCGACCGCCACCCCGCGGCCCCGGCCGGTGCCCGCCGTGCCGGCCGCGACCGGCGGCGCGACGGGCCGGATGCTGCCGGCGCTCCGGACCTGGACCCCGATCGGGGCGGTCGTGCTGCTCCTGCTCGTGCTGCTCTACGTGCTCGCGTCGCGGTTCCTGCGGCCCCAGACCGTGGCCGGGGTGTGGCGGCGCGCGATGCTCCTGCTGCAGCTCGCCGGCGTGCGGCAGCGGATCGGCGAGACCCCGATCGAGTTCGGCGACCGCGTGGCGGGCGCGTTCCCGGAGGCGGCGAGCGGGATGCGGCAGCTGGTGGTGGACTACGCGGTGGCGGTGTACGCGCCGCCCCCGCTCGCCGAGGGCCGGCGGGCGGCGATCCTGGCCGGCTGGGGCGCCCTGCGCCCGCTGCTGCTGCGCCGGGTCGCGGCCCGCCTCCGCCGGCGCTAGCCGGCCTCGGTCAGCTCGCCGGTGTAGATCCGGCGCACGACCTCCTCGATGTCCGGCTCCTCGATCGCGAGGTCCACCAGCGGCGCCTGCTCCGACACGGCGGCCACGAGCTGGGCGGCGGTGGCGTCGGCGGGCCGGAAGCGGATCCACTGTCGGGGACCGTCCGTGCGGACCACCGACGCGCCGGTGAGCTGGAGCGGCGGCCGGCTCTCGGCCAGGTCCACCACGAGCGTCCTGGTGCCGCCGAAGCGCGCGGCGATCTCGGCGGTGCCGCCGTCGTAGAGCACCCGGCCGCGGTCGATGATGAGCATGCGCGGGCAGAGCCGCTCGATGTCGGCCAGGTCGTGGGTCGTCAGCAGGACGGTCACGCCGCGCTCGCGGTTCAGCCGGAG